>Ga0207694_10000075_pt1 | contig 114693 bp, 95 predicted proteins | sample KBSC34metaG_FD_184353 | JGI IMG/M metagenome (GOLD analysis project Ga0207694, IMG submission 184353) | Corn rhizosphere microbial communities from Kellogg Biological Station, Michigan, USA - KBS C3-4 metaG (SPAdes) (version 2) | ecosystem: Host-associated > Plants > Roots > Rhizosphere > Soil... | reverse complement strand
CATCGCCGATGGCACCATCTCCAACAAGATCGCCAAGGAAGTCTTTGCGGGCATGTGGGAAGCCAGGTCCGACAAGGATTCCCTGGCCGATGACATCATCGAAGCCAAGGGCCTGAAGCAGATTTCGGACAGCGGTGCGCTGGAAGCCATCGTGGACCAGGTGCTGGCCGCCAATGAAAAGTCGGTGGCGGAATTCCGTGCCGGCAAGGAACAGGCCATCAACGCCCTGATCGGCCAGGCCATGAAGGCCACGCGCGGCAAGGCCAATCCGGCGCAATTGACTGAACTGCTGCGCAAGAAGCTGGCGGGCTGATACAAGGCCCTTGCCTGATAAAGCAGCAGCGCAATGAACCCTGCGTCCCGCAACGGACGCGGGGTTTTTTCTTATGCAGCCAACACCAATGGCCGCCCCCGCGCCCAGCGATTGCTCGACAGCGAGAAGGTCAATGAGCTGACCTGGTGATACCAACCCGCCGGGATGTAGAGCATCTCCCCCGGCTGCACCTCGCAGCACACCAGCGCCGCCCGGCGCGCCAGCGGAAAGCGCTCCAGGTCCGGATGATCCGGGTCGAAGGGAGAACCGAACAGGATGGCGTTGGCCTCCTTCGGATAGAGATACTGGTCATGATGGGGCGGGGCCAGCCAGACGCGCTTGCTGCCCCATACCTGCGCGAAGACATTGTCGTCATAGTCGCAATGCAGCGGCGTGATGCAGCCGGCCGGGCCAATCCAGAAGCGCGGCGGTCCCATCTTCTCGAAGAAGTTGGGCCAGTGGCACAGGCGATTCAATTCCCGCAATTCCAGGTTGCCCAGATAGGGCGGCAGCCCGCTCTCATCGGCCAGCGCCTGTTCCAGGTAATCGACCAGCGTCATGTCCTGCATGGCGCGGTCCGGCGCGAAGGCGGTGTTGATGTAGTCGCCCACCCGGGCCCGCACCGGCAACTGGCCGAAGTGTTCCCGCAGCGCTTGCACCGACATCGCCGACAGCGGCCAGCGGCCGGCCATGCCCGTCATGATGAACGGCAATCCCGCCCGTGCCCGTTCACGGAAGGCCGCCGTTTTCTGCGGACCGATGCGCGCGATCTCATGCACCACGGGCAAGATCGCACTGGCCGCACGGATGGCTTCACGCATCTCGGCCACCGAACTCACGCCACGCACCTGGGCATCGCGCTGGTCGCGCGCCGCCTTGCGTGCCGCAGCTTCTTCCGCGCTCAGGCCGCTGACATCGGGGCGTGGCGGCAGGGACCTGGCCGCAGGATGGGCGGTTCCGGGGTGAAGTGAAGGAGAAGGCTCGGACGGTTTCATCCTCGCCATTTTAATGGGGTTGCGGCAGGCCCTATCTCGATTGCCGCATAAGGATATGAATTCTTCTTCCTTGTTCCGGGGTAGCCGGGGGAGTGTAATAAGCGTTTGGCCAGCCGGACATGCGCCGGGCTGGCACCGCCTACACAGGAGCCCCCATGTCGGTCGCCACACTGGAACGCACGCAGCAGACGCAACAAAACTTCGAGATCCGTCCTTTCGACGCCCCGCTGGGCGCGGAAATCGTTGGCCTGGACCTGAACCTGCCGGTCTCGGCGCAACAGCTGGCGCGCATTCGCGGCGCGCTGGTCGAGCATGGCGTGGTGGTGTTCCGCGAGCAGCGCATCACGCCGCAGCAGCACATCGATTTCAGCCGCCGCTTTGGTCCGCTGCAGGTGCACGTGCTCAACCGCTTCCACCTGGCCGGCCATCCGGAGATCCTGATCGTCTCCAACGTGGTCGAGAACGGCAAGCCCATCGGCCTGGTCGATGCCGGCGCGGACTGGCATTCGGACCTGTCCTACATGCCCAAGCCCAGCCTGGGCGCGCTGCTGCATTCGCAAGAATTGCCCGCTGAACGCGGCGATACGCTCTACGCCAATACCGCTGCCGCCTGGGACAGCCTGCCCGCAGCGCTCAAGACCCAGCTCGAAGGCAAGCGCGCCGTGCACTCCTACGTCTACCGCTACGAGCGCCTGCGCAAGCTCTCGCCGTGGCGTCAGCCGCTGACCCAGCAACAGATCGATGAAGTGCCGCCGGTGGAGCATCCGGTGGTCATCACCCATCCGGAAAGCGGCCGCAAGATCCTGTTCGTGAGCGAAGGGTTTACCTCGCACATCATCGGCATCCCGCGTGACGAAAGCGATGCGCTCCTCAAGGAACTGCACGCCCACATCACCCGTCCGGAGAATGTCTACACGCACCACTGGCAGGCGCATGACATGGTGTTCTGGGACAACCGCAGCACCCAGCACTACGCCGCGATCACCCCGCAACATCTGCGCCGCACGCTCTATCGCACCACCGTCGAAGGCGACGTGCCGCGTTGAGCGATTACTGAGGACGCGCTGGCGCGTCCGCTACCAAGGCGGTATCAAGACGAAACACGCTGACCGCCTCGGTCAGCGAGGCCGCCTGATCCTGCATGGAGCGCGCCGCCGCGGCCGCTTCTTCCACCAGCGCGGCATTCTGCTGCGTGGCTTCATCGATATGGGTGATGGCCAGGTTGACCTGTTCGATGCCGTCGCTCTGTTCCTGGCTGGCCAGCGTGATCTCGCGCACGATCTCGGTCACGCGCGCCACGCTGTGCACCACCTCCTGCATGGTGTCACCGGCCTGGGCCACCAGGCGGCTGCCATCGCCGACCTTTTCCACGGAATCCCCGATCAGCTGCTTGATCTCCTTGGCCGCCGACGCTGAACGCTGCGCCAGCGAGCGTACTTCGGAGGCCACCACCGCAAAGCCGCGTCCCTGCTCACCTGCGCGCGCCGCTTCCACTGCCGCATTGAGCGCGAGGATGTTGGTCTGGAAGGCGATGCCATCGATCACGCCGATGATGTCGGCGATCTTCTGCGACGAAGCGTGGATCTCGCCCATGGTCGCCACCACCTGCTCCACCACCGCACCACCCTGGCTGGCCACCTGTGAGGCCGATGCGGCCAGCGCATTGGCCTGGCGCGCATTGTCGGCGTTCTGCTTGACGGTGGAGGTGAGCTGTTCCATGGCCGATGCGGTTTCTTCCAGCGATCCGGCCTGCTGTTCCGTGCGCGCCGACAGGTCGAGGTTGCCGGTGGCAATCTCGCGCGAGGCGACGTTGATGGTCTCGGTGCCGGAACGCACCCGCCCCACGATGTCCTGCAGGTTGCCATTCATGGACTTGAGCGCGGCCAGCAGCTGGCCGGTTTCGTCGCGGCTATTGGCCTCGATGCGCGAGGTGAGGTCGCCTGCGGCCACCGTTTCCGCGATGCTCACCGCCTGGTTCAGCGGGCGCGTGATGCTGCGCGTGAGCAGCCAGGCCAGTGCCGCGCCCAGCACGATTTCCAGCGCACCCAGCATCAGCAGCATGCTGCGGCCGGAACGATAGTCGCCGTTGATCTCGCTGGCGGCCTGGTCGATCACCTTCTTCTGGTAATCGGCATAGCGCAGCACGCTGTCGGCATACTCATCCATCATCTTCACCAGCGTGGTATCGGTCATCTCGCGGGCGCGTGCATCGTCGCCGGCGGTCTTGATGTCGAAGATCTTTTGCCGCGTATCGCGATAGGCGGCACGCAGCTTGCCGACTTCCGCGAAGAGACGCTTTTCCTCGGGATCGGTGATGGCCGCCTCTACCTGCTTCTGCAACTGGCTGATCTTGGCCGATTGCGCATCGATCTGCTTCTGGAAGTATTGCTGGAAGGCATCGTCATCACTCTTCATGACGGCGAAGGTGCGCACGCCGTTTTCCTTGATGGCCGCATGCCACTGCACCGCATCGCGTTCTTTCTTCAGCGCAATCTGGGTCATCTCGTCGGTGGCGTCCCCGATATTGCCCAGACGCCACACGCCCAGGCCGACCATCACGGCCATCAACATCAGCAAGGCAATGAAGCCGATGGCCAGGCGTACGCCGATCTTGAGGTTTTTCATTCCGTCTCCCCTGATTGAGTGAGGCGACCGGCGGCTGGTGTGCTGTTTTGCTGTTGTGATCGTGAGCCGGGCGCTGGCAGCAAGGACGGGCAGCCCATCCTTGCTGTCTTTGCAGGCTAACACAGGCCCTCCCCGGCACGGCACAACTCGGGAATATCCCGATACCGGGGTGTTGTATTACGGCAAAGTCCATCGGCCCGCAGCGCAGGCCCGGTGCGTGTTACCAGTCCATGGCCGGATCCAGCGGATAGATCGGACGGCGCACCTTCTTGATCGGGAACAGCCGGAAATTGGCGCTGGTCGGGCCGCCGCTGTCGGAATCGCACTCTACCAACGCGCGGCTGATGGGCACGAAGACCGGACGGCAATACATGCGCGACTTCAGGATGAGGAAGGCTTGCTGCGCCGGGTCCAGGCCCAGGCTGGTGAAGACCCCGAGGTCATACGGTTCGACCCGCTCCTCGGTGACGACGATGCGCGCCGCACCGATGTCCAGCAGCACGCTGCGCCCCATCTGCAAGGTCGAACCGGTATAGATCGGCCCGGTGACGGTGAAACGGCCATCGCTGATGGCCGATACCTTTCCGGTATAAACCGGCGGCGTCTTGCTGATGCCCTGCGCAGCCAGGTCCACCTTGTTGCCCACGGCCAGCGTGACGGTCGCACCCACCCCGGCCTGCACCAGTTGCGCCACCGCTTCCGGGTCGCTCACCGGGCCCACGGCAATGCCCGTGAGACCCGCCTGCAGAGCGGCTTCCAGCACGTCCATGGTATTGCAGGTACCGCCCGACATGACGTTGTCGCTGTGATCCAGCAGCAGCACCGGACCCTGTCCCGGACCTTCGCTCAAGGCCCGCGCCTGCGCCAGCGATTCGGCCAGCGGCAGGCTGTCATAGACGAAGTCGTCACGTTCATTCCAGATCTGCCGCGCGATGCGCTCGGCCACGGCATCGGCCAGTGCGGTGTCGTTCTCGGTCACCACCACCACCGACATCCCCGCATCGCGGAAATCCGACAGGGGGAAGCCCGCCAGCACCGACACCGCCAGCACGCCCGCTTCCTGCTCCGCCGCCTTGGCCGCTTCCACGGCGCGCTGCATGGCCGAGGCCGAGGTATTGCTGGTCAGCGTGGCCGAGAGCACCGGTACCTGGCGCCAGGCCATCGTTGGCTGCGACTTGCCCTGCAGCCGTACCAGCAGCAGGCGGCCGGCATGCTCGCCGGTCTCGAACATGTCGATGTGCGGATAGGTCTTGAAGCTGACGATCAAGTCGGCATGCGTGACCATCTTCTGCGTGACGTTGCCATGCAGGTCCAGCGCCACCGCCATGGGCGTATCGGGCGCGATGCGGCGGATGCGTTCGAGCAGCGTGCCTTCGCCATCCTCGGCGTTCTCGGCCACCATGGCGCCATGCAGGTCCAGCAGGATGGCATCGCAGCCACCTTCAATGGCACGCACGATGGCGTCGCACATCACCGTGTAGGCATCGGCCGCTACCGCCGCACTGGGATTGGCCCAGGCGGCCAGCGGCGTGACGATCTCGGCACCGGTCTGTTCGGCCAGTTCGAGGAAGGCACCCATCGCGGTGCGCGCACCCTTCTGGTCGCGATACGCATCGGCATCCCATTGCGGGGCGAAGGCTTCAAGGGGTGTGGGAATCGGCGAGAAGGTATTGGTCTCGTGATTCATGCGTGCAATGACGATTTTCGGTTTCATGTTCAGTTTTTTGCATCAATCCAAATTCATGCAATGATCAGTCGGCGACCACGCCCGCGCTGGCCAGCATGGCCTGCAACAGCACGTTGCAGCCGGCTTCGAGATGCTCGGGGCGCGCATCTTCGATCTCGTTGTGGGAGACCCCATCCTTGCAGGGCACGAAGATCATGCCTGCGGGGGCGAGGCGTGCGGCATAGATGGCGTCGTGCCCTGCGCCGGAGACCACGTCCATGGTCTTGTAGCCCAGTGCTGCCGAGGCCGCGCGCACGTTATCCACGCAATCCGGATGGAAGGGGCAGGGCGGGAAGTACGAGACCCGCTCCAGTTCGATGGACAGCCCGGTCTTCTTGCGCATCGCTTCCAGGTAGGCCAGCAGGTCTTCATGCATGCGCGTGAGCGAGTCCTCGCTGACGTTGCGCAGGTCGATGGAGAATTTCACCTGCCCCGGAATCACGTTGCGGCTGTTGGGCATCACCTGCACCTGGCCCACCGTGCCGCGTCCGTAAGGCGGATAGCGGTTGGCGATGGCCACTACTTCCTGCATGATGAAGGTCGAGACCTGCAGCGCATCCTTGCGGATCTCCATCGGGGTAGGCCCGGCGTGCGATTCAAAACCGGTCACCGTGCAGTCGTACCACGACAGCCCCAGCACCGCCGGCACCACACCGATGACGGTATCGGCATTTTCCAGCACTGGTCCCTGTTCGATGTGCGCCTCGTAATACGCACCGATCGGATGATCGCCGCAGACCTGCTCGCCGATATAGCCGATGCGTTCCAGTTCGTCGCGCACCTTCTTGCCGTCGATGTCGGTAGCGTTGTAGGCGTGCTCCAGCGTGAAGGCCCCGCAGAAGACGCCGGAACCCATCATCACCGGCACGAAGCGCGAGCCTTCTTCGTTGGTCCATACCGCGACTTCGATGGGAGCCTCGGTCTGGATGTTGTGCTGGTTCAGCGTACGGATCACCTCGATGCCGGAGAGCACGCCGTAGTTGCCGTCGAACTTGCCGCCGGTGGGCTGGGTGTCGATGTGCGAGCCCGTCATCACCGGCGGCAGCGCATTGTTGCGGCCGGGACGGCGCATGAAGATGTTGCCGATCTGGTCCACTACCACGCTCATGCCTTCAGCGCGCGCCCAGGACGTGACCAGGTCGCGGCCCTGCTTGTCGAGGTCGGTCAGGGCCAGGCGGCAGACGCCGCCCTTGGCGGTGCCGCCGATGCGGGCCAGTTCCATCAGAGAATTCCACAGGCGCGTGCCGTCGATGCGCAGGGTGGAGGCTTGGGTTTTCATGTCCATATCGAGTCCTTGTTCGGGTTGGTGCGCGGCAGCCATCATGCCGCCAGATTCACGCCCAGATAACGGTCCTTCACCCCATCATCGGCCAGGAAGGCGGCATTGCTGCCGCTGTAGACGATGCGTCCCTGTTCGACGATGTAATGCCGGTCCGCCAGTTGCGTACACACTTCCAGATTCTGTTCCACCAGGATGATGGACATCCCGGTCGCCTTGATCTGGCGCAGCTGCGCCACGATCTCGTCCACGATCACCGGGGCCAGGCCTTCGACCGGTTCGTCCAGCATCAGCACGCGCGGATGCGTCATCAGTGCGCGTGCAATGGCCAGCATCTGCTGCTCGCCGCCGGAGAGCTGGCCGCCGCCATTCCTGCGACGTTCCTTCAGGCGCGGGAAGATGGTGTAGACCTCGTCCAGCCCCCATGCGGATTCCTTGCGCGCGGCCATGGTCAGGTTCTCTTCCACGGTCAGCAGCTTGAAGATGCCGCGATGCTCCGGCACCAGGCACACGCCGCGTGCAGCGATCTTGTAGGAGGGCAGGCCGCTGATGAGCTGTCCTTCAAACAGCACGCGTCCCTGCGCCGGTGGCACTACGCCGACGATGCTCTTCAGGGTCGTGGTCTTGCCCGCGCCATTGCGTCCCAGCAGGGTCACCACTTCCCCGGCATCGACCTGCAGCGACACGCCCTGCAGGATGTGGCTCTTGCCATAGTAGCCGTGAACGTCTTCCACTTGCAGGATCATGCTTTGCCTCCCGTGATCATGCTGCCGAGATAGGCCCGGCGCACGCGTTCATCGCTGCGGATCTCGGCCGGCTTGCCCTGCGCCAGGATCTGGCCCAGCTGCATCACCGTGATGCGGTCCGAGATATCCATCACGATATCCATGTTGTGTTCGATCAGCACTACCGTGTAGTCACGCCGCAGCCCGTGGATGAGCTGCTTCATCTCGGCGATGTCGTCGATGCCCATGCCCGAGGTCGGCTCGTCCAGGAAGATCACCTTGGGCCGCCCGGCCATGGCCATGCCCACCTCCAGCCTGCGTTGCTGGCCATGTGAAAGTTCTGCACAGGCCCGCTCCGCCACCGCCTGCAGGGACAGGCGCGCCACCAGCTCATCGGCCAGTGTGCATGCGGCAGTGAACTGTTCGGCACGTTTCCAGGGATTGAGTGCGGCCAGCGGGGAACGCCCCTGCGCGGCCAGCCTCAGGTTCTCGCGTACGCTCAGGTTGGGGAACAGACTGGTCACCTGGAAGGAGCGCGCCAATCCCTTCTGCACCCGGCGATTGCCTGGCAGGTGCGCCACTTCCTCGCCCTCGACCAGGATGCTGCCCTCGGTGATGGGCGTGGTGCCTGTCAGGGTATGGAACAGCGTGGTCTTGCCCGCGCCATTGGGTCCGATCACCGAATGCACGGTGCCGGCCTCGATGTCGAGCGTGATGCCGTTGACGGCGGTGAACTTGCCGTAGCGCTTGGTGACGTTGACCGCTTGCAGGATGGGGCGGCTCATGAGTGCTTCTCCTTGGTCACGGTGGCGGCTTGCGCCGCGTCATCCTTGCGGCCGCGCGCGGCATCGATCAACTTCACGGCCAGGCCGAACAGGCCCTTCTGCATGTAGAGGCTGACCGCAATCAACAGCAGCCCCAGCAGCATCAGCCAGCGTGGCCACAGCGTGGAAAGCCAGTTGCCCACCAGCACATAGAAGCTCGCGCCCAGCACCGAGGCAAACAGGTTGCCGGTGCCGCCGATGACGGTCATCACGAGAATCGCTTCACTGGTGTGATATTCGATGTTGGATAGAGGTGCCACGCCGGTCATCATCGCGTGCAGACCACCGGCCAGACCGGTGACCGCACCCGAGATGACGAAGGCCGCCAGCTTCAGCAGCCGTACGTCATAGCCCAGCGCCGAGGCGCGCGCTTCGTTCTCGCGCACCGCCAGCAGTGTCTTGCCCAGCACCGAATCGACCACGCGCTGCAGCAGCCAGAACACCAGCACGAAGAGGATGGCCACCACCGTGTAGTACTGCCAGGAGGAAGTGGTCGGCAACAGCGTGATCCCGAACAGCGACAGCGGCGGACGCGGGATGTCCAGCAGGCCGTTGTCGCCGCCGGTGACATCCTTGAGGGTATAGGCCAGGAAATAAAACATCTGGGCGAAGGCCAGCGTGAGCATCACGAAGTAGGTGCCGCGCTGGCGGATCGAGAACCAGCCCACCAGCAGCGCCACCAGCGCGCCGCCCACGGCCGCCAGGGCCAATGCGGGCAGCAGCGCGAGTTTCAACTGCAGCAGCACCACGCCGGTGGTGTAGCTGCCCACGCCAAAGAAGATGCCCTGGCCAAAGGACATCAGGCCGGTATAGCCCAGCAGCAGGTTGCAGCCCAGCGCGGCCAGGGCGAACACCAGCACTTCGGTGGCCAGCGTGCCGGAGGGTAGCAGCAGCGGCAGCAACAGCACCACGGCGGCGGCCAGCAGGGTGTAACGGAAATGCGCAATCTGTTTCATGGAAGCCTCTGTGCAGAAAACGTCAGGTGGCGTCAGGTGACGTAATGCGGCCTCAGGCCGCGCCGGGCCGGCCCAGCAAGCCATTCGGACGCAGCAGCATCACCGCCGCCATGGCCACGTAGATCATCAGGTGCGCCCCTTCGGACCAGACCGTGCTCATCACGCTCTGCACGATGCCGACCAGGATGCCGCCGATGAGCGCGCCCCAGAAACTGCCCAGCCCGCCGACCACCACCACCACGAAGGCGATGCCCAGCGCCTCGACCCCCATGAAGGGATCGGCCCCGCGTATCGGTGCGGCCAGCGCCCCGGCCAGTCCGGCCGTGGCCGCCCCCAGGGCGAAGACCAGGCTGAAGATGCGCTGGATGTTCAGGCCCAGCAGGCTGACCATTTCGGTCGATTCCGACCCGGCCCGCACGATCGAGCCCAGGCGCGTGCCTTCCAGTACCCACCACAGCAGCAGCGCCATCACGGCGGTCAGGCCGATGACGAAGAGGCGGTACTTGGGATAGACGAAGCCGCCCCACATCACCACGCCTTGCAGCAGATCCGGCGGCGAGACATTGTTGCCCAGCGGTCCCCAGACCGAGATCACCGCTTCCTGGATCACCAGCGCCATGCCGACCGTGAAGAGGATGTGGAAGTGATGCGGCAGGGCATACACGTGGCGCAGTACAAAGCGCTCCACCACCCAGGCGAACAGGCCCACGGCGGCGGGGGCAATGAAGAGCGACCACCAGAAATCCAGGCCGCGGCTGGTGGCCTCGTAACAGAGATAAGCGCCCAGCAGGAAGAAGGCGCCATGCGAGAAATTGACGAAGCGCAGCAGGCCGAAGACGATCGACAAGCCCACTGCCAGCAGGAAGTAGAGCATGCCGATGCCCACGCCATTGGCGATCTGCAGCAGATAGATGTTCATGGAACCTCGTGAGAAGAACAAGGAAGTTCAGTCAAGCCAAATCACCGTTCGGACTGAGTAGACCCGCAGGGTCGTATCGAAGGCGCGCCGTCGTCAATACACGGGAAGCCACGCCTTCGATACGCCGCTGACGCGGCTACTCAGTCCGAACGGAAAGGGGAGTGCCGGAATGCAGCACCCCATCAACGCCACATCACAGCTTGCACTGCGTCTTCTCCAGCGCCAGGAAGGACTTGCCGGAGGAAACGATGTCGGCATAGTCATTCTTGTTGGCCATCTTCGCCTTGGCCTTGCCCTTGAGCAGGTAGTAGTTCTTGATGACCTGGTGGTCGCCCTTGCGGATTTCCTCGGTGCCGGTCAGGCCCTCGTACTTCATGCCTTCCATGGCCGCGATCACCGCCTTGGGATCGGTGCTGTTGGCCTTGATGATGGCGTCCAGGATGATCTTGGTACAGATGTAGGAACCGGCCAGGCTGTAATTGGGATCGATCTTGAGATTGTCGTTGACCAGCTTGACGAACTCCTTGTTGAAGGGCGAATCGATGGCGTGCCAGTACTGCGCGCCGAAGTAGACGCCATCGCAGATATCGGCCCCCAACGTCTCGAACTGTTCCAGCCCCGAGGCCCAGGCCATGAGGATGGTGCAGTTGTTCTTCATGCCGAAGCTGACCGCCTGGCGCAGCGTGTCCGAGGATTGCGAACCGAAGTTCAACAGCAGCAGCACGTCTGGCTTGGCCGCCATGGCATTGGTGAGATAGCCGGAGAATTCCTTTTCGGTCAGCGAGTGGTAGCTGTTGCCCACATGTTCGATGCCCTTTTCCTTGAAGATGTTCTTGGCCGCCGACAGCAGGCCTTCGCCGAATACATATTGCGGCGTGATGGTGTACCAGCGCTTGGCATTGGGCAGCTTCTCCAGCAGCGGACGCACGGTCTGTTCGATGGCCCCGAAGGTCGGCACCGACCAGCGGAAGGTGGCGCGGTTGCAATCGCTGCCGGTGATCTCATCGGCCCCGGCGGTGGTGATGAAGACCGCGCCCGCCTTGTCGGCTTCCTTGCCCATGGCCAGCGCTTCGCCGGAGAGGATGCCGCCGGCGAAGAAGCGCGTGCCCTTCTCGATGGTTTCCTGCATCTTGCGCACCGCCGTGGCGGGCTTGCCTTCGGTGTCCAGGGTCACGTAGCTGGTGCTCTTGCCCAGCACCTTGCCGTATTTCTGCAGGGCCAGCTTCATGCCCATGTCGGCGAACTTGCCGTTGGCGGCGAAGGGGCCGGACATCGGCACCGGACAGCCGAAGGCAATGCTCTCGGCCTGGGCAAACACATCGTGGTAGCTCAATGCGCCGGGTGCGGCCAGTGCGGACAGTTTCAGGAAATTGCGACGGCTGATCATGCTTGTTTCTCCCTCGAAGCTTACGATTGACAGATGACATCCATGGAATTGCGCAATGCTGCAGTACTGCCCGTCAACGCAAGTTCCATGCCCGTGCTTCCCGAAAAACTAAGGAAAGCCGGGCAGGGATGATTTGCATGGACGTGTGGAATCCTCCGCCACGAACCGGCGGAAAAGGGTGGGTCAACAGGGTCGCACCGTCTTGCGCAGCCGCTGCAATACGGGACGTGACAAGCCGTAAACACTGTTGCAGAGCGCCTTTGCGCCGCATGGCGTGAGCCGTCATGGGGCTCCTCCTGCCGCTCCGCAGAGCGTGTCTCCAAATGTGGTTTGCCGTTCTCCCGTGCTGCCGGTATGTCTCCACCGGTCGTCCACGACGGTCTGGTTTTCTAAGGTTTGCTGCTTTTGGTGCAAGCCCGAAGTTCACTTCCTGTGGGCTGGGGACGGCTGATCGTTTCTGCACCGTGCCTGACGTTTTCTGCACCAACACCGTCTGGGCAGGGCGGGACAGGCCCTTCATGATACGCACCCGCCAAAGAAAAACGGCATGAAAATTTCATGCCGTTGATCCTGTTTATTTCATCTGCGGGAACGCGAATTCCGCACCGGCACTGGCCGTATTGGGCCAGCGCTGCATCACTGCCTTGGCCCGGGTGTAGAAGCGTACGCCCTCCGGTCCGTACATGTGATGGTCGCCGAAGAGACTGCGCTTCCAGCCGCCGAAGCTGCTGAAGGCCATCGGCACCGGCAGCGGCACGTTGACCCCCACCATGCCCACTTCGATCTGGCGCACGAACTCGCGTGCCACGCCGCCGTCACGGGTATAGACCGCCACGCCGTTGCCGTACTCGTGCGCATTGATCAGTTCGACTGCACTGGCGATGTCCGGGCAGCGCAGCACGCACAGCACCGGTCCGAAGATCTCTTCCTTGTACACCGTCATCTCGGGCGTCACATGGTCGAGCAGCGTGCCGCCGACGAAGAAACCGTTCTCGAAACCCGGGACCTGGTAGCCCCGGCCATCCACTACCAGCGTCGCGCCTTCTTCCACGCCGCGGCCGATGAGGCCTTCGATGCGTTCCTTGGCAGCCGCAGTCACCACCGGACCCATCTCGGCACCGGCGGCCATGCCTTCGTTGATCTTCAGATTGCGCGCACGCTCGGCCAGGGCCGCCACCAGTTCATCACCGGCGCTGCCCACGGCCACCGCCACCGAGATCGCCATGCAGCGCTCGCCGGCCGAGCCATAAGCCGCACCCATCAGGGCGTCCACGGCCAGCTGCATGTCGGCGTCGGGCATCACCACCATATGGTTCTTGGCACCGCCCAGGGCCTGCACGCGCTTGCCCTTGGCCGAGCCACGGGCATAAATGTATTCGGCAATCGGGGTCGAGCCGACGAAGCTGATGGCCTTGACCTGCGGATGATCGAGCAGGGCATCGACCGTCACCTTGTCGCCCTGGATGACGTTGAAGACGCCATCGGGCAGGCCGGCTTCCTGCAGCAGGTCGGCGATCAGCAGCGCGGCCGATGGATCGCGCTCGGAGGGCTTGAGCACGAAGCAGTTGCCACAGGCAATGGCGATGGGGAACATCCACATCGGCACCATGGCCGGGAAGTTGAACGGCGTGATGCCGGCCACCACGCCCAGCGCCTGGCGCATCGACCAGGCATCGATGCCACGGGCGATCTGGTCGGTGTATTCCCCCTTGAGCATCTGCGGGATACCGGCGGCGAACTCGACGATCTCGATGCCGCGCGCCACTTCACCCTGGGCATCCGAGAAGGTCTTGCCGTGCTCGCGCACGATGATGCGGGCGAAGTCGTCGGCGCGCTGCTGGATCAGGTGCAGGAAGCGGAACAGTACGCGCGCGCGGGTCAGCGGCGGGGTGTTGGACCAGGCCGGGAAGGCGGCCACACCGGCCTTCACCGCCGCATCGACCTCGTCGGCCGTGCCCAGCGCAACCTGCGCCACCGGCACGCCCTGGGCCGGGTTGAAGACATCGGCGTAGCGCCCGCTTTGGGTATCGACGCGCTTGCCGCCGATGTAGTGTGCAATCTTTTCCATGAATCTTTCTTGCGTCATTGCTTGGGTGAAGGGGATCAGGCCAGGGTCTTGAGGATGGCCGCCAGCTTGCCGAACAGTTCGTCGATCTGCTGCTTGTTGATGATCAGCGGCGGCGACAGGGCGATGATGTCGCCGGTGACGCGGATCAGGATGCCGTCATTGAAGGCGCGCACGAAGGCGTCATAGGCGCGGGCACCGACGCGGCCGGGAATGGAGGACAGCTCGATGCCGGCGATGAGGCCAATGGTACGTACGTCGATCACGTGCGGCAGGCCGCGCAGGGCATGCGCCGCTTCCTGGAAATAGTCCGAGACGGCTTGCGCATTTTCCAGCACGCCTTCGGTCTGGAACACTTCCAGCGAGGCCAGGCCGGCCGCGCAGGCCAGCGGGTGGCCGGAGTAGGTGTAGCCGTGGAAGAGTTCGATACCGTCCGGGCCATTCATGAAGGCGTCGTGGATTTCCTTCTTGACGAACACCGCGCCCATCGGCACCACGCCATTGGTGAGGCCCTTGGCGGTGGTGAAGATATCTGGTTCCACATCGAAGTAGTCGGACGCAAAGGGCGTCCCCAGGCGGCCGAAGCCGGTGATGACTTCATCGAAGATCAACAGGATGCCGTGCTTGGTGCAGATTTCGCGCAGGCGCTTGAGGTAGCCCTTGGGCGGGATCAGCACGCCGGTGGAGCCGGCCACCGGTTCCACGATCACGGCGGCGATGTTGGAAGCGTCGTGCAGGGTGACCAGGCGTTCCAGCTCATCGGCCAGGTGCGCGCCGTATTCCGGCTCGCCCTTGGTGAAGGCGTTCTTTTCCAGGTTGTGGGTATGCGGCAGGTGGTCCACGCCCGGCAGCAGCGCGGTGCTGAAGGTCTTGCGGTTGCCGCCGATGCCGCCCACCGACATGCCGCCGAAGCCCACGCCGTGATAGCCGCGCTCGCGGCCGATCAGGCGGGTGCGGGTAGCGTTGCCCTTGGCGCGGTGATAGGCCAGGGCGATTTTCAGCGCCGTATCGACCGCTTCCGAGCCGGAGCCGGTGTAGAACACGTTGGCGAAGCGGTTGCCGGTATAGGCCTTGAGGCGCTCGGCCAGTTCGAAGGCGCTTGGGTGGCCGAGCTGGAAGGAGGGCGCGTAGTCCAGCGTGGCCACGGACTTCTGCACGGCCGACACGATCTTGGGATGGGCGTGGCCCAGCGGCACGCACCACAGGCCCGCAGTGCCGTCCAGGATGCTGTTGCCGGCATCGTCGCGGTAGTGCATGCCTTCGGCGGACACCAGCATGCGCGGCGCGGCCTTGAAGTTGCGGTTGGCAGTGAAGGGCATCCAGTAGGCCGACAGGCCGGAGGGATGCGTTTGGTCTTGGCTGGACATGGCAGGCACCGTGAAAAAGGGAAATTTCTGGAAAAAACCGGGAGTGCTTGATTATTGCCAGACAGCGCCCGTATTGTTAGCTACACTTTTGATTTTCGCTGGAAACTGTATTGGTCTTTGGGGCAAACTGTATTGCTCCGTCCGGTGAGAAGCGTGTGCTTCGATCACGCTGGCTGGTTCTTGGGTATCCCTGTATCCATAGGGGATTCGGCCTGATTCAGGGAATTTGCAAGCAGCACTACAGTGATCAATACAGTTTAGTATTTCCGCTTACACTTTGGCTGTCGGGAGCAATGCAGTCACTCGCCAGCCCGATACACTCTCAGAAAGAACGACATGGCCAAGCCCGCCAGCGCGCCGCTGCAACTGGATTTGAAACGCAAGACAGCCGCCCGCCTGGTGGAGCAGGTGACCGATGGCCTGGCTAGCCTGATCGAGTCTGGCGAATTGCGCTCCGGCGAGCGCCTGCCTTCGGTGCGCCAGTTCGCGCAGCATCACGACATCGGCTCTTCCACCGTGGTGGAGGCCTATGAGCAGCTGGTGGCGCGCGGCATGCTGCAGGCCCGGCGCGGGGCGGGGTTCTTCGTGGCAGCGCGGGCCGGGCAATCCGGGGCGCGTGCGATGTTCGTGCCGCCCGAGCCGGTGATCGACTCGGCCTGGCTGCTCTCGGGAATGTTTGCCGATGAGCGCGTGCCCATCAAGGCCGGCTGCGGCTGGCTGCCCGGCAAGTGGCTCAACGACGAAGGCCTGCACCAGGCCGAGCGCCGCATCATCCGCTCGCCCGGTGCGCAGCAGGTCGGCTATGGCCATCCCTATGGCTACGCCCCGCTGCGCCAGCTCATCACGCAGTTCCTCGGCCACTGGGCGCTGGAGCTGGGCATCGAGCAGGTGCTGACCACGCACGGGGCCACGCAGGCGCTGGACCTGATCATCCGCACCATGACCCAGCCGGGCGATACGGTGATGATCGATGATCCCGGCTACTGCAACCTGATTGCGATGCTGCGTCTGGCGGGCTTGAACGTGATCGGCGTGCCGCGTACGCCTGGCGGGGTGGACACGGACATGCTGGAGACGCTGGCGCGCCTGCATCATCCCAAGATGTTCTTCACCACCAGCGTGCTGCAGAACCCGACCGGCACGTCCTACACGCCGGCCTGCGCCATGCGCGTGCTGCAGACGGCCGAGCGCTATGGGTTCTGGGTGGTGGAGGACGACATCTTCCGCGAACTGGGGCAGGCCACCGATCCCATGCTGGCTGCGCTGGATGGACTGCAGCGGGTGATCTACGTGGGCAGTTATTCCAAGACCATCGCGCCTTCGTTGCGGGTGGGCTACATCGCCTGCCAGCGCGAACTGGCGCGGCAGATCGTGCATACCAAGATGGTCTTGACGCTGACCAATTCGGAGATCAACGAGCGGCTGGTGCACAACGTGCTCACCGAAGGCCATCACCGGCGCCATGTGCAGACGCTCAATGCGACCTTGCTCAATGCCCAGTCCACCCTGAATGCCAAGCTCACCGAGGTGGGCCTGACGCCCTTCACGGTGGCGCGCGGCGGCATGTTCAGCTGGGCCACCATCGAGGGCTGCGAACTGTCAGCGCGCGAGATCGCGGACCGGGCGCGGCAGAAGGGCATCTGGCTGGCACCGGGGGATTTCTTCCACCTGTCGGCACCGCACAAGACCAGCTTCCGCTTCAATGTGGGGTATGCGGATGTGCCGGAGTTGTTTGATTTTTTGCGGGGGTTGTAGGCTGCGCTAGGTGGAATGGGTACGCGGCCGCAGCACCCACCCCGTGGCCCCCACGATCAGCAAGCCACCCATCCAGCCCTGCAGGGACATCTGTTCCTTCATCCACACCACCGCGATGAGCGCTCCCCACAGCGGCTCGCTGCCCATCAGCAGGGCCACCCGTGACGCACTGGTGCGTGCGGCCGCATGGTTCTGTACGAAGAAGGCCACGATGGTACACAGCAAGACCAGAAACGCCATCGCCCACCAGAAGGAGGCGCTGGCCGGAAGGGGCATCCAGCGCTGACCCGGCAGCACCGTCATGAGTACCAGCGATCCCGCCGTCATCACACCCATCTGCACCGCCGTCAGCGTGAGTGCGGGCAAGCCGAACCGCAGGCCCTGGCGACGTGTCAGGCACACCATCACACCACGCAGGAGCGCGGCCACTACCATCAGCGCATCGCCCCAGCTCAGGTGCGAGAGCGTGATGCCGTCCTGGAATGCCAGCAAGGCGGCGCCCACAAACGACAATGCGCACGCAATCAGCGCCGAACGCTTGGGCCGCTGGCCCAGCAGCAGCCACTCGCACCACGGTGTGAAGACGACGCACAGGCTGATCAGGAAGGCGGCATTGGAGGCCGTCGTCAACGAGACGCCGACAGTCTCGCAGATGAAGATGGCCAGCAGGACCATACCCAACACGAGCGCCCCCGCCAGCGATCTCTTCCACGCGGGAACGGAAGTGATGCTGCGCAAGGCGGGGACCAGCAGGAGAAACGTCAGGCCAAACCGCAGCACCAGGAACTGCAGTACCGGCAACTGCTCCGTGGCGATTTTCGCGGCGCTGTAGCTGCCGCCCCAGATCACGGCGACCAGCAGCAGCGCCCATTCAACAGGATGGAGTCGCAGCAGGGTTGCCGGGCGGGCGGGGGCGTGCAGCAGGGAGGACTTGTTCATGAGGTCTCATCGTGGCGTTGGGCGGAGCTGGTGTATTGTCTTGGGACCGATGAGACCTGACTAGCCAGGAACGAAGAACAGGAGTTGTGCCGCATGAGAACAAATGAGTTGGCCGAGGTACTGCATGAGCTGGTCACGTTCGTGCAAGTGGTGGACGCCGGCAGCTTTTCGGCAGCGGCCCGTCAGCAGGGCATGACGCCCTCGGCCGTGAGCCGCCAGGTGGCCCGTCTGGAAAAGATGATGGGTGTGGCGCTGTTCCAGCGCACCACCCGCCAGTTGCGCCTGACCGAAGCCGGACTGGATGTGCTGGAGCACGGACGCAAGATGGTGGCCGCCGCACGCGCCACCTTGCAGGCGGCTGAAGGCCATGCTGGCGCGCCCAAGGGGCTGGTCAGGATGAGCGCCCCCAAGGCCGTCTCCCGCCATCTGCTGCAGCCGGTGCTACTGCAATTCCTGGCCCGCTATCCGGACGTGGATGTGCACCTGATGGTGGTGGACCGGCTGGTCGATCCGCTGCGTGAAGGCGTCGACCTGGTCATCCGCCTGACCGATACGCCGCCGCCAGGCATGGTGGCGCGGCCATTGCTGCCGGTCAGCCAGTGCCTGCTGGCGAGCCCGGATTATCTTGCAAGCCATGGCGCGATCCGTCACCCGGAAGACCTGATGAGCCATAGTTGCCTCACGCTGGGGGAGGAGGAACGCGATAATCGCTGGCGTTTCCTTTCCGGCACCCAGGCGGCAGAGATCATCGTGACAGGACGATGTGCAGTCAATCACAGCGAAATGCGGCTGGCGGCCATTGAAGCTGGCCTGGGCGTGGGGTGTGTGCCGGATTTCGTGGCCAGGGAGTCCCTGGCGGCCGGGCGTGTCGTCCGGCTTTTGCCGGAGTGGACTGTCGATAGCAACTATCAGGGCGTGGCCTATCTGCTTTTTCCGGCGTCGCGCCATATCGCGCCCAAGATGCGGGTGCTCATTGATTATTTGGTGGAGGCGTTGCAGGCGCGCGCCACGGACCAGGAGACGGCTTGAATGGACACCGCGATCATGCTCCGGACATCTCGCCTGACCCTGAGTTCACCGTCGCATCAGGATGCGCCCGAATTGCTTGCCTACTATGTGCGCAACAGACTCCACCTGAAACCGTGGGAGCCGGAAAGATCCGGCAGCTTCTTTACCCTCGTCAGCATGGAAAAACGTATCCACGACATGGCCTGCGCAATGGAGGCCAGACACGCATTGCACCTGCTCCTGCGCGACAACGCGACCGGTGCCATGGTGGGCGAGTGCGGATTCACCAATATCGTCCGCGGCCCGTTCCAGGCCTGCCATCTCGGCTTTTCACTCGATCACGCAGCGCAAGGCCTGGGCCTGATGCAGGAAGCGTTGTCGCAGGCCATCGGCCATGTCTTTTCGCAGCTTGGCCTGCATCGCATCATGGCCAACACGCGCACCGAGAACAGGCGCAGTCAGGCCCTGCTGCAGCGCCTGGGATTCCAGCAGGAAGGGCGTGCGCGTGACTATCTGAAGATTGATGGCCAATGGCGGGATCATGTCCTGCATTCTCTGATCAATCCGGCGGACGCCGTGGCTCCTGTCGAGTCGCTGTCGAGTTGATGCGCCAATACGTTCGATGACGCGATATAGCATCGTCTTGCGTTACGAAAGTTTTAACCTGGCTTGGCCGACCATGCTTGCTCCAGTCCGATTTTCGATAAGATGACGGTCATCCATTTTCGCTGACCCCAAGGTCTGGTCGTTCCAGAGGAGTGTCGACATGCTGAATCGGGATCAAGAGGAAATTGAAGCTTGTCCCAAATGCGGGACCCATGACCAGGTCCGCAAGAAAACCATCCTGATCGGTCGTGCAAGTCCGGCGGCCCTGTTTGCAGAAGAGCGGGCGGGATATCAGCGCAGAGATCAGCTTGCGGTGGATGAGTGCGATCCGGAGAAGATCGCCAATGCGCCGTTGGAGCAATTTTTGGATGGTTACTATTGCGCTGTCTGCGATCTCGGGTTCGTTCCTGATATTCGTCCTATGCCAAGGATTTCAACCATGACGTTTTCTGCACCAAGCCCCATCCGCGCCGTCGTCTTCGATTTCGGCGGGGTGCTCTTCGACTGGAACCCGCAGCACCTGTATCAGCAGCTGATCGCCGACGAGCAGCAGCGCAACCATTTCCTCACGCACATCTGTTCGCCCGACTGGAACGTACAGCAGGACGGTGGCCGCACGCTGGCGGAAGGGACGGCGGATCTGGTCCGGCAGCATCCCGAATACGAAGCACTGATCCGTGCCTTCTACGGTCGCTGGAGCGAGATGCTGCGCGGCCCGTTGGCGGAGGGCGTAGCGCTCTTGCGCGAACTGCATGCGCAGCAGGTGCCGGTATTCGGCCTCACCAACTGGTCGTCGGAAACCTATCCGCATGCGCGCGACCACCACGATTTCATGCAGCTGTTTCGCGATATCGTGGTCTCAGGCGAGGAACGCTGCATCAAGCCCGAGCCGCGCATCTACCAGATCGCATTGGAGCGCTATGCACGTCACCTGCCGGGCCTCAAGCCCGAAGAGCTGGTCTTCATCGATGATGTGCAAAAGAATATCGATGGGTGCCGGGCGCTGGGATGGCAGGGCATTCATCACGTGGATGTGACTGCTACACGGGCTGCATTGCGTGCGCTTGGCGTACCGTGCGAGGCCTGATCCGCGGTTCAGGAAAACCGATGTCTCACCGTCGCCTCCTTAATGTTCCTCGTCATCGCCAACAAGAACTGGCCACCCGTTTTGCGTGGTTGCCGCGCGTTCATGAAAACGAGATAGGCCCGGAAGTCCAGGTGATCTCGGTGTCAGTCTTCGACCATTGGCTCTCGCCAGAAGAAGCTTGCCAGTTGCTGGAGGCGGTCCCTCCCGACGAGCGCAAGCGCAGGGATGCGCTCATGGAAAGCTTCTGCAAGAGGATGATCGCCGAGACGGAGGTGCTGTCGTACGTATTACGGGGACGGAAAAAGGACAGGCTTGTTTTTCGCACCTTCAACTCAAGCGATGCGCTGACGAACTACTGCAGGCCGAACGGGGCCAAGTCGTTGGGACATCGTGAGTGGCATGTCGTGTTGCCGGAGCTGGAGTGCGCGTTCCTCGAAGGCTGGGACCACACTTGCCACTTCTTTTTCGTGACCCCGGGCATAGAGGAAAAGGCGATGCATTGGGCCGCGCAGAGCAAGGTTCACATCTTGCGCCATACAGCCAAGGCAGCGATTTCGCACATCTGAGTCCTGCGGAGGCGTGCTGCAAGAACGCTTCCGCCAGATCGATTTCTTTTCGCAGGTGCGGTGTCGGGGCCATCAGGCAATCGCAAACACTTCCACCACACCACTAAGCCGCCGCGCTTGCGCCTGCAGTGCCTGCGACGCCGCTGCGGCCTGTTCCACCAGCGCCGCATTCTGTTGCGTGACCTGATCCATTTGCGAGATCGCATGGTTGATCTCGTGGATCCCCTTGCTCTGCTCGGCGCTGGAATCGCTGATGGCCCCGATCACCGACACCACCCGGTCCACGCTGGAGACAACATTGCTCATGCTCTCTCCCGCCCGGTTGACCAGCGCACTGCCGCTGGCGACCTTGTCCACCGAGTCGTCGATGAGCGTCTTGATCTCCTTGGCTGCCGACGAACTGCGTTGCGCGAGGCTGCGCACTTCCGACGCCACCACCGCGAAGCCACGACCCTGCTCGCCCGCGCGCGCTGCCTCCACGGCCGCATTCAGGGCGAGGATGTTGGTCTGGAAGGAAATGCCGTCGATGACGCTGATGATGTCCACGATCTTTTTGGACGAGTCCTCGATGGCCGCCATCGTCATCACCACATCCTTGACCAGCTGCCCGCTCTCGCCGGCCACCACCGAGGCTGCGGTGGCAAGCCGGTTGGCCTCGCCGGCGCTGTCGGCGTTCTGTTGCACCGTCGCCGTCAGCTGTTCCATGGCCGAGGCCGTCTCTTCCAACGAGCTGGCTTGCTCTTCGGTGCGCGAGGAAAGATCGAGATTGCCCGCAGCGATCTGGCTGCTGGCCGTCGCAATGGCATCCGTGCCGGAGCGGACTTCGCGCACGATCTCGCGCAAGCCTGCGTTCATGCTCTTCATCGACATCATCAGGCTGTTGGGAAGACGGCTGTCGGCATCCACCTCGCTGCGCAAGTCGCCTTGCGCGATCCGCGCCGCCAGCGTCGAGGCCACTGCCGGTTCTCCACCCAGCTGACGCAGCACGCTGCGGGTGATGAGCACGGCGGCGATCAGGCCGCTGGCCAGTGCCAGCACGCCCAGTGCGATGAGCAACTTGCGCGCTGTCGCATAGACGGCCAGCGCCTCGTTCTTGGCATCGTCATTGAGCTTGTCCTCGAACGCGGACAGCTCGGCCAGTGCCTTGCGGCGTTCTGCCTGCATCTTGCCCAGCGGACCGTCCAGTACAGGCTTGATTTCTTCACTTCTTTGCGCCTTGGCCAACTCAATCAGGCCAGAGACGACGGGCAGGATTTCCTTGCTCATCTTCTGGATCAACACGATGGATTTCTTTTCGGTCTCCGTGGTTTCTTCCAATTCTGCAAAGAGCTTGGCCAGTGCAGCTTCCGCTTGCGCATAGACGGTGATCTGCCGCTGCAGATTGTCGGCGTTGAGTTTCAGGTCTTCCGAGGTCGTCGCCAGTCCGATCCCGCGCGAGGCCAGCGACTGCTCATAGGCCGCGGCACGCATGGTCGAGAGATGCAGGATCTCCACATTGTTGACTTCGGTAATGGACAGCAGTTGCTGGTTCACCTCGTCCAGTTTTTTCAGGGAGATGCCGACAATCAGAAGCATGAGCACGAGCACGCCGCCAAAGCCGAACTTGAGGCGCGAAGAAACCGTCAGACGGGTGAAATCCATACACACTCCAGTGAATACTTGCTGTTATTCGTCATGCATTCCCGACGCCACCCCGATGCAGGCAAGGGTGGACCATGTGGCGTTCTGATGCCACAGGCAACGTCGGGAAGTGCGGATCTTGATTCAGTGGAGTTGGGCGATTCCCGTGGGAACGCCGCCCGCCGTGAACTAAGGATGAGGACAAGCGATGCTGTTCTTTTCCCGGCGGGCCGGCCGCCTTCCCCGGGAAAGCCGCACACTGTAGAGCAAACGCGCTTGTTTGATTAGCACCGAAAACTTAACGGCAGTCTTCAGAAAAACCGCCCAATGGATGGGCTGCGTGAAGCAGGGATGTGCGCCAAGACAAGATTGGACGGGGAGAAGGAAGGTGCGATTGCGTCATGACATGGCGGATCGGCAACCAGAGGAGTGGGAGAGGAGAGACAGAAGGTGCCTGCCGCGCAGGCTTGCGTGCGGCAGGTTTTGTCGGAGGACTGGACGAACGCCGGGTCAGTCGCAGCGGCCGGTCTGCAGATCACATTGCGCCAGCCCGTTGTCGGCCACCGCAACGGCTGAGCCTGACGAGGCCGTTTCTTCACGCAGATAACTCGCCCACTCTTCCGGCTGCCCCAGCCACCGCCCGGTATCGAGCACTTCCAGCGTATCGCCCCGCTGCAGCACGAAGGTCGGGAAGCCGCGTCCGCCTACATAGTTGAGCAGTTCACGGCTGGCCTCGATGTGATTGGCCAGTTCGTCCTGTTCGACCCGCTCCAATTCGGTAGTGAAGGCAGCGGGTTCGATGCCCAGCGCCTGCGCCAGCTCAGTCAGCGTCGCCACTTCCGAGATGCGCCGCCCTTGCTGGTAATGCGCACGCTGGATCGCTGCCAGCATGTCCAGTCCTGCGGCGTCGCCCTTGAGCGCCTGTACCGCCAGCACGGCCGCAATCGGCGGGGCCGAGTCGAAGACCGCTTCGGTATCGCGCAGCAAGCCATTGAAGTAGGGCTCGCCAAACGCCTGTCCGGTCATCTGCGCGATGCGCTGATCGTGCGGCATCACGTAATCGCGCAGTTGCGCGTCCACGCGTCGACGGTTGCGGCCGGCCATCATGCCGCCGCCGTGCGCCTGCACCGGCAGCACTGCGCGGGCCGCCGCCACCAGCGGCGCGGCACCGTAGCACCAGCCGCACAGCGGATCGTGGATGTAGTGAAGCACGGTGTCATGCAGGGCGGCGGGGGTGGTCATGATGCAATTTCCTCTTGAATGAATCGGCACAGGGCCTGACGTTTTCTGCACCGTCAGGCCCGTCAAGCTTGGTGGATCAGTAGCCTACAGTGAAACGGGCACGCACGTGCTTCGGCTGTTCCAGCTCGTCCAGCAGGGCCACTGCGTAGTCCTCGTAGGAGATCCAGCTCTTGCCATCGGCACCGACCAGCAGTGCATCCTGGCCCAGGCGGAACTGGCCGGTACGCTCGCCGGCGATGAACAGCGCCGAGGGCGACAGGAAGGTCCACTCCAGCTCGGTCTCTTCACGCAGGGCATTGAGGAAGTCACGGCCACCGGACGCCTCGGGCATGTATTCAGCCGGGAATTCCGGGGTATCGATGAGCGCCTTGCCCGGTGCGATCTCCAGGCTGCCGGCACCGCCGACCACGGCCAGACGCTTGACGCCGGCTGCCTTCAGGGCCGGCAGGAGGTCGTCCGCACCGAAGGCAGTAAAGCGGCCACTGGAGACGACCACGTCCGCGCCCTTGATGGCGGTGGCCAGGGCAGCTGCGTCCTTGACGTCAGCCGAGACGGCAGTCACGCCGGTGCGCTGGGCGATCTTGCCGGCGTCGCGGGCAATGGCGATGAGGTTGTGGCCGCGGCGCAGGGCTTCGTCCACGATGCGGGTACCGACGTTGCCGGAGGCGCCGATGAGTGCGATTTTCATGGTGTTTCCTTTCTGGTGGAGAGGGAGGACAAACAGCTTCGGATCAATGCAGTTCAGATCAGGGCCACTTCATTTCACCCTTGATGACCTTGGCGGACAGCTCCAGCGAGCTGGTATCGCCCAGGTCAGGATAACGCTGCTTCATGGCGGCGATCAGGGCATTGCCATCGGCGGCCTTGGCGGCTTCCTGGTCGAAGGCCTTCAGGTAGTCGCGGGTGAAACGCACCGAGGCGATATCCAGCGGCGCACCGGCGGCATAGTGGCCGGGCACGACGACGGCCGGCTTGAGCTTCTCGATGCGGCCCAGCGTGCCGAGCCAGTCCAGGCGCGACCTCATGCTTTGCGTATCGGCCACCCATACGTGGATGTTGCCGGCCACCACCACGCCGCCAACCACGGCCTTGAGCGAGGGAATCCAGACGAAGCTGCGATCCGGCTGCGGCCCGTCCAGGCCGACGATTTCCAGCTTGCGTCCTTCCAGCGTCAGCGTCTTGCCTTTGAGCACTTCCGGCGTGATGGTGGCGCGGGGCGCGTTGTCACCCAGCTTGGGGCCCCAGTAGGCCAGCTTGCCGGCAGCCGTTTCCTTGATGTGTTCCACGGTCGGCGCGGAGGCCACGATCTTTGCGTCCGGGTAGGCGGCGTGCAGGGCTTCCAGGCCGAAGTAGTAATCCGGGTCGCCGTGGCTGATGTAGATGGTGGTCAGCTTCTTGCCGCTGGCGCGGATCTTGTCCACGACCTGCTGCGCTTCGCGCTGGCCGAATTGCGCATCGACCAGGATCGCTTCGCGCTCACCCGTGACCAGCACCGAGCTGACCGGGAAGATGGCTTCTTTGCCGGGATTGTAGATGTCGAGCTTGAGCGGCGCGGCAGCCTGGACGGCCGCGCCCGAGAAGGCCAGCAGGCCGGTGGCAGCGATGGCCAGCAGGGGACGCAGCAGGCGACGGGTGGAAAACATGGCGACTCCGGAAAGAGGTGGATGGGTGTCAGGAGCCGCCATCATAGGATCGCTTTTGATTTCGAAAAACAGCATAATCGATCACAGTTTGTTTCTGAAATCGTTCAAATGAAAAAGGGGCTCCAATGGATCGCCTGATGGCCATGCAGGTCTTCGTGACGGTGGTGGATGGCGGCAGCCTGTCGGCGGCGGCCGAGCAGCTGGATTTGTCGCGGCCGGTGGTGTCGCGCTACGTGGCCGAGCTGGAAGACTGGGTCGGTGCGCGCCTGCTGCACCGGACCACGCGGCGGCTCTCGCTCACCCCCGCCGGCAATGAATTGCTGCCGCGCTGCCGCCAGATGCTGGAGTATTCCGAGGACATGCGCCATGTTCTCGATACGCCCGATGAAACGCCGCGCGGGCTCCTGCGCATCACGACCAGTACCTCCTTTGCGCAGACCCAGCTGATCCAGGCCGTGGTCGAGTATGGCCGCCGCTATCCGGGGGTGGCGGTGGACCTGCTGGCGCTGGACCGCACCGTGAACCTGGTGGAAGAACGCATCGACCTGGCCATCCGCATGACCAACCGGCTGGAACCCAATCTGATTGCACGTCCGCTGGGGGTCTGCCACTCGGTGATCTGCGCCACGCCGGATTACCTTGCGCGCCATGGCATGCCGCGCAAGGTGGAAGACCTGGCCTTGCACAATTGCCTGACGCATTCCTATGTGGGGCGCAGCCTGTGGCAGTTCGATCCGAAAAAGAAAAAAGCCAGGGCGGGCAAGGGCGCTGCCGCCGCGAAGATGAAGACGCAGACGCAAAGCGTGGCGGTGGGCGGCACGATCAGCGCCAATGAGGTGACGGTGTTGCTGCAGGCGGTGCTGGCCGGTGTGGGCATCGGACACATGCCGGCCTATACGGTGGCGCCGCTGGTGGCCAGCGGCCAGCTGGTGCAATTGCTGCCCGATTACGAGCCTTTGCAGCTGGGCATCTATGGCGTGTATGCCTCGCGCAAGCACATGCCGGCGACCTTGCGCACGATGCTGGATTTCCTGGCGCAGCGTTTTGCGGGCCTGCCGTTCTGATCAAGGGTGATCAGGGTGTGATGCTCAGCAGCTTGTGCACCAGTTCGGAGGAGGTGGAAGCGGCGAACTTGCGCATCAGGCGGGCGCGATGCATTTCCACCGTGCGCGGGCTCAGTTCGACCTGGCGGGCGATGAGCTTGCTGGTCTTGCCTTCCACCAGCAGTGCGGCGATCTCGCGTTCGCGCGGGGTCAGGCCGGGGGCGATGGGACGTTTTGCACTGACATCCTCGAAGGTCCAGATCCCGGCCGCGTGCGGGTTGTCGCGGTTGAGCGCATGGCCGGTGACGTGGCACCAGAACATTTCATCGTTGGAGCGCTTCATGATGCGCTCGTCCGAATAAAAACCTTTTTCGTTCAGGATCGGCACCAGGCGCAGGCCGGTGCGTTCGAATTCGTCGGCGGTGGGGTAGATCTCCTGGAAGGAAGTCTGGCGCAGCGCATCGACCTCATAGCCGAACATGTCGGCCATGGCCAGGTTGGCCTGCTGGATCACGCGATTGTGCGAGACGCACATGCCGATGGGCGCGTGCATGAAAACCTGTTCAAAATCGATGGGGAGTGGCTGGGTCATGAGTTGCTGCACTGGTTGGCTGGTCCCTCGCAACTGGCGGGACCGTCTGTCTGACGGTACCATGCTGCATTGCGCCAGGTATTTTTACCGTATTGTATGGCCTATTTCAGCTGCCCTATGATAATTGGCGCTATTTGGAGCCGAACGGGGCCCGGCGACGTCTGCCGACGTTGCGCAAGAGAAGCCCCTGCGCCCATCCCTGTTGAAGCCGGCATGTCCGCCGGCCCGCTTGCAACCCTGCTCGCAAGACAAGAGCCGAAAGGAGACTCGTGAACAAAGTGTATCCAGACGCGGCCACCGCGTTGAAAGACATCGTCAAGGACGGTCAGACCATTGCGGTCGGCGGCTTTGGCCTGTGTGGCATCCCCGAGGCGTTGATCGCCGCCCTGCGTGATTCGGGCGTGCAGAACCTGACCGCCATTTCCAACAACGCCGGCGTCGATGGTTTCGGCCTGGGTCAGTTGCTGACCACCCGCCAGATCAAGAAGATGATCGCTTCCTACGTGGGCGAGAACAAGGAGTTCGAGCGCCAGTACCTGGCCGGCGAACTGGAACTGGAGTTCACTCCGCAAGGGACCCTGGCCGAGAAGCTGCGCGCCGGTGGCGCTGGCATCCCCGCGTTCTTCACCAAGACCGGTGTGGGCACGCTGGTGGCCGAAGGCAAGGAAGTGCGCGAGTTCGACGGCGAGCGCTACGTGATGGAACGCTCGCTGGTGGCCGACGTGTCGCTGGTGAAGGCGCACAAGGCCGACAAGGCCGGCAACCTGGTCTTCAACAAGACCGCGCGCAACTTCAATCCCAACGTCGCCATGGCCGGCAAGGTCACCGTGGTGGAAGTGGAAGAACTGGTGGAAGTGGGCCAGCTCGACCCGGACCAGATCCACACCCCCGGCATCTTCGTGCATCGCATCGTGGTCAATGCCACGCCCGAGAAGCGCATCGAACAACGCACCGTGCGCGCATAAGGAGACACAGAAAATGGCATGGACCAGAGATGAAATGGCTGCGCGCGCAGCCAAGGAACTGCAGGACGGCTTCTACGTGAACCTGGGTATCGGCTTGCCGACCCTGGTAGCCAACCACGTTCCGAACGATATCGAAGTGTGGCTGCAATCCGAGAACGGCTTGCTGGGCATCGGCCCCTTCCCCACCGAAGGCCAGGTCGACCCCGACCTGATCAACGCTGGCAAGCAGACCGTGACGACCATTCCCGGTTCGTCCTTCTTCAGCTCGGCGGACTCCTTCGGCATGATTCGCGGCGGCAAGATCAACATCGCCATCCTGGGGGCGATGCAGGTCTCGGCCAAGGGCGACCTGGCCAACTGGATGATCCCCGGCAAGATGGTCAAGGGCATGGGCGGCGCGATGGACCTGGTGGCCGGCGTGGGCCGCGTGGTGGTGCTGATGGAGCACGTGGCCAAGGCCAAGGATGGCAGCACCTCCAAGAAGATCCTGAACGACTGCAACCTGCCGCTGACCGGCGTGGGCGTGGTCAACCGCATCATCACCGACCTGGGCGTGATCGACGTGACCCCGGGCGGCCTGAAGCTGATCGAACTGGCTTCCGGCGTGACCAAGGAAGAAGTGATCGAGAAGACCGAAGCGCCGCTGGATGTGAGCGAGGTCTGATCGTTTGAAAGAACCGGAGGCGGCAGTCACTGCCGTGTCGGATGAGCGAAGGGCACCATGCATGTGGTGCCCTTCGTCATTTTCAGCGCCGGAATGCAGGACGACCGGAGTCCATCATCCACATTCATCGGTTTTTGCTGGATGAAGCGGGTAGAGCAGCCGGGGACAGCAGCATGGCTGGCTATACTTTTTGACTCCTGTTTCTCCTCGTCAATCTGCCTGCTCTCCCATGCCGAAAGCGCCGAGTCCCCGCATACTTCTGCTCGATACCAATTGCTTCCTTCGTCTCTATTGCTCGCCGGTCCTTCCGCTGTTGGGACAGGTGGTAGGCGGCTATCGGCTGCTGACACTGGCGTCTCTCATTGATGAATTCAAGGCCAATTCCCGGCTCGGCCAGATCTTCTCGCAGGTCGGTATTCCCCCGCGCTCGGTGGACCTGGAGCAGGGTGCGTTGCGCCTGACACAGCCCAAGAAGCGTCTGGTCGAAGCGCAGCGCGGACCGCTAGCGGTCTACGCGAGGCTGTTCGTCCAGCATCGCAACACGCGCGGCGCCAGGCTGACGCCGCTGTCGTGCGAGGATACAGAGCTGCTGGCCACAGGCATCGTGCTGCGCGGCGTGATCGCAACTGACGAGAAAGCGCTGACAGAATTGATCAGAGACCTCATGGCGGCGGGTGAGGAAGCACCCCAGGCCTGTATTGATTCCCTGACCCTGCTGTATTTGCTGGAGCAGCACGGGCGTTTGAGTTCGCAACAGCGTCGCGACACAGTCTCGACCTGGGTGCGCATGGAAACCTTGCTTCCAGCTGGCTGGCGCAGGCGATATCTGGAGCTGTTCGGCGAATCAGCCGAGGCACTATGACGCAAGCATGCCGCTTGCCGGGGAGAGGGCAAACGAGATTTCTACCGCGTGGCCGATATCGACATTGAGTGCGCTGGCCACGAAGGCTGGCGAGCCGCCGCCTTGCCGGCGTTGCCAGCACGCCAGCGCCTCGAATACAGGGGTACGGAAGAAGTCAGAGGTGGTGCGGATATAGTGCTCCGCTGGCAACTGTTCAGCGCCGAACAGCGCTGCGCTGATGGAGAGCGTTTCCTGTCTTCCCTCTCCATGCACATCGCAGCCTCGCTGCTTGCGCTTGAGCCCGCTGACCTTGCGGCCTTGGTGCGCTAGCCAGAGATCGACCCGGGCCACGATGGTGGACATCGGTACCTCGTATTTGCCTGCATACCAGGCCAGCAGACGCAAGGCCTCATCGCCCGAGACCTTGCCCAATTCCGCTGCGGCCCGTGCAGCCGCAGCGGGAGGAAACAGCAGCGCTTGGGCGAAGCGTTCCGCGAAGAGCTCACCCTCATCGGCAGCCAGCCGGTGCAGGGTGTAGCAGTGCCCCAACTCATGGGCAAGCCAGGCATTGAAGGTGCCGATACACGCATGCAGATTGACGAAGACCCAGGTGGTCTTGCTGCGCGGCAGGTAGATGCTCAAAGCATTTTCATGTCCGTGCCGTTGCCGGTTCCAGTAAACCGGCACCATGATGGCGCCGAAACCTTGCAACAGGGCTAGCAGCTCCTGGCGCTGTACTGGCGCATCATCGGCCAGTCCCAGCCGGTCCCGTACCTGGCGGGTGGCTTCCAGCAGATAAGCCTCTTCCAGCGAGGGAGATTCCAGAACCGCCGGGGAAAACAGCCGAGGGTGCGGCAAGTGCGGCAGCAATTCCTGCAGATGTTCTGCCGCCGTAACCGCAGCTTCCCTGGCAGCATCACTGGCGCGCTGGCCACCCGTGGTACGAAAGGCGATGACGGGTTCATCATCGGGGGCCATCAGTTGCGTCACTTCGATATGAAGAATCTCCGCCAGCCGCAGCAATTTGCGTGGCCGGGGCAGAGATTGCCCGGAAAGCCAGTTCGACACGGCTTCCTTGCTGACTTCGCAGGCAGTGGCCAACGCGGTTCTGGTCAGGCCGCGTTGTTGCATCGATTGCAGGATCAAGGGGATATTGAGCATGGTGGACTGATGGTAGGCAGACCATCGCACCGCGTCAAGTTATGTCAAGTTGCATGCAAGCCGCGGCTTGCAAGATGGTGCGCAATATCGTCACATGACGAGCTCGCCACCCCAGCCTCACTCCACCCCGCTGACCCTCACCGCATTTCTCCCATCCCGCTTGGCCCGGTACAGGGCGGCATCGGCGGCATTGAGCACGTCCTCCACGCGGCGGTGGTGGCCGCGCTGCAGGGTGGCTACGCCCACGCTGATGGTGACCACGCGCAGGGGACTGGTGGCATGCACGATCAGCCGGCTGTAGACCGCATCGCACAGGCGCTGGGCCATCAGGAGCGCGCCCTGTTCCTCGGTCAGCTCCAGCAGCACCACGAATTCCTCGCCGCCGTAACGGCCGGCGCAGTCAGTATTGCGCGGCAGGTTTTCGTTGATGGCCTGCGCCACTTCGCGCAGCACCTCATCGCCCAGCTTGTGGCCATAGCTGTCGTTGTAGAGCTTGAAGTAATCCACATCGATGAACAGCACCGAGAAGGTGGAATTGAGATTGCGCCGGCAGCGCTCCCAGGTGGCCTGCAAGGCGTCGTCCAGGGCGCGCCGGTTGAGCAGGCCGGTCAGGCCGTCAGTGAGGGCCAGTTCTTCCAGCCGCCGTTCGATGCTCACGCGGCGGCGCAGCTCGTGGCGTACGTGCGAAAGCAGATAGGCCAGCAGCAGCGTGAAGATGAACAGCGAGAGGATCACCGCATAGAGCGTCTTGCGCCAGCTCTTGAAAATCGCCTCCTGCGAATAGCCGACAAAGACGATCAGCGGTGAGTCGGGAATGCGCCGGAAGGTATAGAGCCGCTCCACGCCATCACTGTTGGCGCGCGCGAAGAAGCTGCCTTCCTCATGCTGGAGAGCACTCTTGATGCGCTGGAAATTGGCACTGCCACTGAGATCGCGGCCGATGACTTCGTCCCGGTACGGCACCCGCATGTAGGCCACGCCATCATCCGAATACAGCGAGATGACGCCATCGGCACCCAGTGACAACCCCTCGAACAGATCGCGGAAATAGGCCAGGTCCAGCGCCATCACGACGACACCGCCAAAGCTGCCATCGTCATTGAACAGCCGCTTGGACAGCACCACCACCTGCAGCTCATTGCCCAGGCTGGCCTGGATCGGCCGCGAGACATACAGGCCGACATTGTCCGCATCGCGGTGCGCAGTGAAATAGGCACGGTCGCCATAGTTGGGAGCGGGTTCGCCCGGACGGCGGCGCGAACTGGCCAGCACCTCGCCCTTGGGGCCGATCACGGCCATCACCACTATATGGCTGACGCTGGCGGCGCTGCCGAACAGATAGGCATAGCGCTGCGCCTCTTCCAGCCGGCGTGCGCCCAACGGATGCTGGTAGCGGTAGGCCAGCGTATCCAGCGACAGCGACAGCACCTCCAGGTTGCGCGAAATGGCGCGCTGGGAGATCAGCGTCACGTTGCCGGCGTTGGCCACCGCCGAAAGACGAGTCTGGCGATAGCTCTGATAAAGCGTACTGGCGCACATGGCCAGCACCATCAGCATGGCGATACCCAATACCACGACCAGGTATTTCTTCAACTGCTTGATTTTTGTTCCCCCACAGATCCCCAGGCGCAATTAACGCATAAAGCAAAAAGCGCTTCCATCTTGATCGCCGGCAACGTGTTTGTCTTGCAGCAAAAGATGAACCGCCGTGCAGCCCCGCCGGTCTGATCGCAAAATGCGTTGCCCGCTTCGTGTTCAAATGCGAGCGTCGTCAACCGAATCTGTGCAGCACCGGAGGCTTCCTGAACATCAAGAACACCATCAAGCGCGACCTCGTCATCCTGTGGGCCTTCATCGCCCTGATCGCTCTCATTCTCGCCTTCCTGCTGCTGCAGCTGAGCCGCCAGGGCGCGTCTTCGCAGATCAGCCAGGCCACCGGCCAGGCCGCCGTCAGCTGCGCCACCATGAGCGCGGGCCTGGCCCATGCGCTCTCTTCCGGCAGCGGCGCGTCCCGCACTGCGGCCGATGGCGATGGCCTGCCCGGCAGCTCCATCATGCAGGCGGTGATCGACTTGTCCCTGCGCGATCAGGCCGGGGTGGAGGGCGGTTTCTGGCATCCCCAGCGCGACGTTGTGGCCTATGCCTTCCCCACCTATGACGGCAGCGGTATCAAACGTGATCCGCCGGGTGCGGAAATGGAACGTATCGTCTCGACTGCGCAGCGCGCCCTCGATGGCGGCACGACCGTCACCGACGTGCGGCCCGGCCTGCGCGAGGCGGTGGTGTTCGCCGCCTGCCCGGTGCCGCTGGGCAAGGTGGCGCTGGCGGCGTGGACCCTCAAGCGCGTGCCGGTGATGAGCGCCAGCGTGCTCAACCAGCTGCTGGTGGCCAGCGCCTTGCTGCTGGCCTTCGTCATCATCAGCGGGGTGTGGCTGGGAGCCACGCTCACGCGCTGGCGCAGCCAGTCCGAACGCCTGGCCAGCCAGCTCGCCCACGCCGAACGGCTGGCCACGCTGGGACGGGTGGCGGCCGGCATGGCCCATGAAATCCGCAATCCCATCGGGGCCATGCGCATGAAAGCCGAGAATGCCCTGGCCGCCCCCGCCCAGGTGCGCGAGAAGCGCGTGACCGGCGCGCTGGAAATGGTGGTCAGCCAGACCGAGCGGCTCGATACGCTGGTGGCCAGTCTGCTGGCACTGGCGCAACCGTTCCAGGTGCAGCGCCAGGCCGTCGATCTGGCCAGCTGGATCGAGGCCCGCTGCCAGGCCCATGCCGAACTGGCCGAGCGCCAGCAGGTGCGCTTGGCCTCGGCCATCGATGTCGCCAGCTTTGGCGGCAGTCTTGTCACCAGCGCACTGGACCCGGTGCAGATGGCGCGCGCGGTGGACAACCTGCTGCTCAACGCCCTGGCGCATTGCACCGCAGGCGGCCACATTGCATTGGGTGCGCGCTTGCGCGAGGACGGGCGGCTGCTGCTGTGGGCGGCCGATGATGGTCCGGGCGTGCCGGCGGAATTGCGTGATAGTCTGTTCGACCCCTTCGTCAGCCAGCGTACTGGCGGCACCGGCCTGGGCCTGGTGCTGGTGCGCGAGATCGTGCATGCGCATGGCGGCGTCATCCACCTGGCCGCGAGCGAACGCGGTGCCCGTTTTGAAATGGAGTTGCCATGGCGCGCATCCTGATCGTCGATGACGATGCTGCCTTTCGCGGCAGCCTGGCCGAGACCGTCGGCGACCTCGGCCACGAAGTCCTGGAAGCCGGTAGTACCGCTGCCGGCCTGACCCTGCTGGCCGCGCATGCGGTCGATGCCGCCATCGTCGATCTGCGCATGCCCGAGGAAGACGGCCTGGTCTTCCTGCAGCGCGCCCCGGCCATCGCCGCCATCCCCTGCATCATGCTGACCGCCTACGCCAGCGGCGACAACACCATCGAAGCCATCCGCCTGGGGGCCTTCGATCACCTGACCAAGCCGGTGCCGCGCGCGGCCCTGGTGGAAACGCTGGAGCGCGCACTGCGCCAGAGCCCGGCCGCGGCCGAAGACGCCAGCGCCATGCAGAGCGCAACCGGCGACGAACGCAATGCCCTGGTCGGCGACAGCGAAGCCATGCGCCAGGTCTTCAAGCAGATCGGGCGCGCTGCCACCAGCGACGCCACCGTGCTGATCCTGGGCGAGACCGGCACCGGCAAGGAACTGGTGGCGCGCGCCCTGCATCGCAATGGCCTGCGCGCCGCACGTCCCTTCGTGGCCATCAATTGCGCGGCCATTCCGGCGGAGCTGATCGAGAGCGAACTGTTCGGCCACGTCAAAGGCGCGTTCAGCGGTGCCACCGCCGCGCGTCTGGGACGTTTCCAGGAAGCCCATGGCGGGACCCTTTTCCTCGATGAGATCGGCGACATGGCCCTGCCGACCCAGGCCAAGATCCTGCGTGTCCTGCAGGAACGCGAACTGACGCCGGTCGGCGGCCAGCAGGCGGTCAAGGTGGACGTGCGGGTGATCGCCGCCACGCACCGCGACCTGCCGCAGGAAATCAGCGAGGGACGTTTCCGCGAAGATCTCTGGTATCGCCTGCAGGTCTTGCCGATCAAGGTGCCGCCGCTGCGCGAGCGTCCCGGCGACATCCTCGCCATTGCCGAACACTTCCTGCGCCAGCAGGGCGGCGATGCTCCCAAGCGCATCAGTCCTGCCGCCGCGCGTCGCCTGTTGCAGCACGCCTGGCCGGGCAATGTGCGCGAGTTGCGCAACACCATGGAACGCGCGGCGGTGATGAGCCATGGTGCCTGCATCGAACCGGAAGACATCGCCCTGGCCGACCGCAGCGTCACGGAAAACACCAGCGACGTCGCCATCGATTGGGATGGCGAGCTGGCCGTGGCCATAGCGCAGGTCGAACGCGTGATGCTGCAACGGGCGCTGGCAGCGGCCAACGGCAATCGTGCCGAAGCCGCCCGCCGGCTGGGCATCTCGCGTCAGCAGTTGTATCGCAAGCTGGAAGAGCAGGGCGGCGCAGTCGCTTAGGTCCGGTGCAGGCGCTGCTCCAGCAGCAGGCCCGCCAGTGCGCAGGTGCCGGCGAACAGGCCGATGCCAGCCATCCATCCCTGTGCCAGAATGCCCGCGCCCGCCGCGCTGCCCAATGAAAAGCCGAGATACATGGTCGAGGTGTTGAGCGACAAGGCCACCGGTGCTTGCGCCGCTGCGCCTGAGGCGATGAGCCGTGCCATCTGCGCCGGGAAGAAGGCCCATACCGCAAAGCCCCAACCCACTACCGCTACCAGCACCGGGATCAGTGCTGCCCGGGGCGACAGCAGCGTGGCCGCACTCAAGCTCCAGAAGGCCAGCATCAGCAGCAGCAGCGACAGCCTGACCACGCGCGGCGAGCCGAAGCGATCATTGAGATGGCCGCCCACGGTCACGCCTGCGGCGGCCGCAGCGCCCCACAGGCTGACCGTCAGGCCGATGCCGCGATCAGCGAAGGCCAGGGTGTGCGCCAGATACGGTGCCACATAGGGATAGGCCGCATACGCGCCGACCGACCAGAACAGCGTCACCCCGAGCAGACGCCGGATCAGCGGCTGCCCTACCACGGCCAGCCGCTCGCGCAGCCCGGCCACCCGCATCTGCCCGCCGGCATCGCGCCCGACCCCCAGCCAAATGCCGGCCACCGCCACCGCGCCCATCACGGCCACGGCCCCGAACGTGGCGCGCCAGCCAAAGGCATGTCCGACTACCGACCCCAGTGGCAATCCCAGCGCGATGGCGATGGTCATGCCGCCGCTGACGATGGCCAGCGCCCGTCCGCGCTGTTCGGGTTTGACGATGGCCCCGGCCAGGGCACTGGCATTGGGCGTGTAGAGCCCGGCGGCCACGGCCATCAGCAGGCGCGATGCCAGCAGACCGCCAAAGCCGCTGGAGAGGGCCGCCACCAGATTGGCCGCCGTGAAGACGCCCATTGCACCCATCAGCACGCGGCGGCGGTTGATGTGCGCCGACAGGACGGTGGCGATGGGTGAACTGATCGCCAGCACCAGCGTGAAGACGATCACCAGGCTGGCCACGGTCGACACGCTCATGCCGAAATCGGCCGCCATGCGCGGCAGCAGCGGCGCGATCATGAAGCCTTCGGTGCCGATGGCAAAGGTGCCCAGGGCCAGGAAGCCCGCCGTGAGCAGCGAGCCCGACGGCGAAGGCGATGCAGAGGGGGCGGGAGCCGGCGCAGGCTCCAGGGGAGTGGATGTCATGCTGTCCTCGACGATGGCTACGGTGCGGTGCGCTGCATGACAGCACACCGCAAGACGATCAGACCGGAATCGGATTGGCGATCAGCGCCGCATTGAAGCCGTTGACCAGCGCGTGTTCATTGGCACCTGGGTTGTCGCGCAGCGGCTTGACGGACTCGACGATGATCTCTTCCTCATCGCCGGCCAGCTTGGCCATGGTCTCGGCGATGAAGGCCTCCAGCGGCATGGCGCGCGGGTCGCCGCTCTTCTTGACCAGGTCGGTATCGACCCAGGGCGGGGCGATCTCCTGCACCCGCACCGAGGTGTCGCGCAGCATGAAGCGCTGCGACATCGCATACGAATGCAGCGCCGCCTTGCTGGCCGAATAGACGGCGGTCACCGCCAGCGGTACATAGGCCAGCACCGAGGTGTTGTGGATGATGGTGGCGCGCGGCTGGGCCTTGAGCAGGTCGATCAGGGCCGACGTCAGGCGGATCGGGCCGAGCAGGTTGGTGTCGAGGATGCTGCGGCTGACCTGGTCGTCGATGGCGCCGCCGGCATCGTCGAAGGGCATGATGCCGGCATTGTTGATCAGCACGTTCAGCGTGGGGAAGCGCGCCTTGAGCGTGGCGGCGGCGGCCTCGATGCTGGCCAGGCTGGAGACGTCGAACTCGATGGCCTGCATGCCGGGATTGGCGGCGGTCACTTCATCGAGCAGGGCCTTGCGGCGGCCGCCGATGATGACCTGGTTGCCCAGCCGGTGGAAGGCTTCGGCCAGTGCGCGGCCAATGCCGGAGGTGCCACCGGTGATGAAGAGGGTGTTGTCGGTGAGTTTCATGATTTTCCTTCACTAGGTCAGTAGAGTGAGGCCGCACACACCCGCCCGCAGGGGGCCGTGGCGGCAAGCTTCATATCAGGGCATAAAAGACAGGAACCGGGGGCCTTGCGGGCCGCTCAGTGGAGATCGCTACTGGTGTAGCGCGGTGCCGGGGTATTGGCAGAGAGCTGGGTCGCCATCTGCTGGCGCGCGCTGTCGAAACGGGTCCAGGCCGTTTCGTCATGCAGCGAGGGGATGGTGACCAGCTCGCCGCGCTGGAAGCCGACCAGCGCCGCATCCACCATCTGCTCGGCCGACATCACGATGGCCGGGTCCAGGTGTTCCACCGGCAGGCCGCCGATGGCCCAGAAATCGGTGGCGGTGGCACCCGGCAGCACGGCCTGGACCTGCACGCCCTGGGCAGCCAGTTCATGATGCAGTGATTGCGAGAAGGCCAGCACGAAGGCCTTGCTGCCGCCATAGACGCCATTGAGCACTTCCGGCGCCACGGCCACGATGGAGGAGATGTTGATCACCGCGCCCCGGCCACGGGCCACGAAACCGGGCACGGCGGCATAGGTCAGGCGGGTCGGTGCAGTAACGTTGAGCGCGATCATGTCGGTCATGTGCTCGACCTTGCTTTGCAGCAGCGGCGTGTGGGTGCCGATGCCGGCGTTGTTGACCAGCAGGGTGATGCTGGCATCGCTGCGCAGTTTTTCTTCCACCTGGGCCAGCGATGCAGCCTGGCCAAGATCTGCTTCCAGCACTTCGACGTTACGGGCGGTTTCGGTGGTGATGCGCGCGGCCAGGGTATTGAGGCGGTCGCGGTTGCGGGCCACCAGGATCAGGTCGTAGCCCAGGCGGGCCAGACGGTCGGCGTAGAGGGCACCGATGCCGGATGAGGCACCGGTGACGAGGGCGGTACCACGACGGACTTGGGGGTGCGGCTGGTTCATGCTGTTCTCCTTCGGTGTGGGTTGTCGATGGAGTGCATCTTAGGCCGCTTGCGGACTTCCTGAATGACGTATATGGTAGTGTTTTGAGACATCATCACGGAGTCCGGACATGCACCACATCGGCTACCTGCTCACCGAAGGTTTCCAGGTCATGGGCCTGGCCACCCAGTCGGTCTTTGAATATGCCAACAAGGTCGTGGGCCACGACTTCTACCGCATGCACAACTATTCGGTCGCGGGTGGCGAGATCACGTCATCCCTGGGCATGCGCGTGAGCACCACCAGGGCGGCTGCCACGGCCACCATCGATACCTGGGTGGTGTGCGGCGTGGGCAATCCGCTGGAGTCGCCAGCCAGCCAGGAGGAGCGCGCCTTCCTGCAACGGGCGGCGAAGAAGGCCAGGCGCATCGCCGGCATTTGCACCGGCGGTTTCGTACTGGCCGAGTCGGGACTGCTGGCACGCCGCCGCGCCACCACGCACTGGGCGTTTGCTGCGGCGATGCGTGCGCGCTTTCCTGATATCCAGATCGAAGACGATCGCATCTACATCGTCGATGGTCCGCTGTGGACCTCGGCCGGCATGACCGCCGGGCTGGACCTGGCGCTGGCCATGGTCGGCAAGGACCTGGGCGAGGAAGTGGCGCGCAGCGTGGCGCACAAGCTGGTAATGCACCAGCACCGCGCCGGTGGCCAGTCGCAGCATTCGGAAATGCTGGCGCTGGCCCCCAAGACGGATCGCATCCAGGATGCACTGAACTATGCGCGCCGCCATCTCAAGCGCGCGCTGACGGTGGAGGAACTGGCCGAGCAGGCCAACCTGAGTGCGCGCCAGTTCACCCGCGTATTCACGGCGGAGACCGGGCAATCCCCGGCCAAGGCCATCGAGGGCCTGCGGCTGGAAGCGGCGCGCCTGATGATCGAGCAAAGCCGCCATCCGCTGGAAGTGGTGGCGCGCGAGACCGGTTTCCGGGATCGCCGCCACATGCGCGAAGTCTTCCTGCGCGGCTTTGGGGTGGCACCGCAATCGATGCGGCGCGAAGTGCGCGCTTGATATGTGCTGATGTGCGCTAGTGCGCCGCGCTGGCCGAGAACAGGTTGATCACCATCACGCCCGCAACGATGAGCGCGATGCCGGCCACGGCCGGCCAGTCCAGCCGCTGCTGATGGATCAGCCAGGCGGCCAGCGTGATGAGCACCAGTCCAACGCCCGACCAGATCGCGTAAGCCACGCTGGTCGGCATGGTGCGCAGGGTCTGCGACAGGCAATAGAAGGACACCCCATAGCCCAGCACCACGATGATGCCCGGCAACAGGCGCGTGAATCCCTGTGAGGATTTGAGGGCGGTGGTGGCGATCACCTCGGCCACGATGGCCACCGCCAGGGTCAGGTAAGCGGACATGCTGGATTCTCCTGTGGATAAATCAATTCGACGCAATCAGTGCGTTCAGTGCGTTCAGTGAGCGCGGTTCAATGCACCGCCGTCTCCACGGTAGCGGGTGCGGCGTGTTCCTGTGCCGGTTCGGCCTGCATGCGGGCCAGGTGATCGCGCTGGAAGATGCCCATGCGGATCACGTCACGGTACTGGCCGTTCATGAAGAATTCCTCCTTCAGCACACCCTCCTGCCGGAAGCCGGCCTTGGCGTAGACATGCACGGCCTTCTCGTTTTCGCGATCGACGATCAGGTAGATCTTGTGCAGGTTCAGCACTGAAAAGCCATAGTCCAGCGCCAGCCGCGTAGCTTGTACTGCCAGCCCGCGCCCCTGGCAGGCGGGCGCGATGATGATCTGGAATTCGGCACTGCGGTGGACGGTGTTGATTTCCACCAGTTCCACCAGGCCGCTGCTGTCGCCATCGGCATCGACGATGAAGCGGCGCTCGTTCTGCTCGTGGATGTGGGCCTCGAACAGGGCCGAGAGTTCGGCGAAGGTTTCATACGGTTCTTCGAACCAGTAGCGCATCACCGTGGCATTGTTGTTCAGGTGATGGACGAAGCGCAGGTCTTCGCGCTCCAGCGGGCGCAAACGCACGGTCCGGGTCAGGTCATGTGATTTCTGCATGGCATCTCCTTGTGGGAAAACCAGTATGATCCACCGTCAAAGCAGATCGACCAAGATAAGGTCTATCGATAAACCAGATGGAGTCCCGCATGCAATGGAATCTCGATCAACTGCGCCAGTTCGTCGCCGCCGCCGAACACGGGTCCATCAGCGCCGCCGCGCGCCACCTGGGCCGGGCCCAATCGGCGGTCAGTACGGCCATCGCGCTGCTGGAAGTCGATCTCGGCGTCACGCTCTTTGATCGTTCGGCCCACAAGGCCGGACTCACCGAGGTCGGCGCGGCCATGCTGCAGGAAGCACGCGAGGTATTGCGCCAGGCCGATGCGCTGGAAGAACGGGCCCGGTCCTTTTCGCTGGGCGATCAAGCCAGCCTGACCATGGTGCTGGATGAGGCCTTGCCCTATGCCGCCCTGCGCGTGCTGCTGCGGGAATTGTCGGCGCGCGCGCCGGCGCTGGAACTGACCTTGCTCGATGGCACCCCGGCCGAAGTGGTGGCAGCCGTGCAGCAGCGCCGCGCCGACATCGGCTTTCACTTCGACCGGGGACGCGTGGCCAGTGGCTTCGATCAGCGCCACATCGGCTCGGTGGCGCAAGGCATCTTCGTCTCGCCGCGCCATCCGCTGGCCGCACGCGAACGCCTGCGCAAGACCGACCTGGCGCAATACCGGCAACTGATCCTGCAGGCCGATGGCGTCGAAGAACCGGTCTACAGCCCCAAGCTGTGGCGCTCCGACAATCACTACAGCATCGCCGAGATGGTGGCCGACAACCTGGGCTGGGCCATCCTGCCGGTCAACGTCGCCGAATATTTCGATCATGCCAAAGCGCTGGTGCCGCTGCGCTGTCCGGCGCTGGCCTTGCCGCTGCTGTCGGTGCAGATGCTGTGGCTACCGGGCCGGCCGCTGGGGAGTACCGCGCAGTGGATAGGCGAGCGCTTCGGCCAGTTGTTGAGCAGCCAGGGACAGGCGGTGCTGGGCGAAGACATGTGACGGCGGCGCGGACAGTGTCCGGCAGCGGACGCCAAGGTGTCACGGGAACGGACACATGTGCCTGAGGGGAAGTTCGCAAGTCATTGATTTAAAAGGGATTCGTGGCAGGCACGGGGTTTGCAAAAGAGGGTGTACCCCTCTCACCTCAAAGGAGTTGTCATGAACCGTTCCACCTTCCTCCCCCGTTCGCTGGCCGCGCTCTCGGCCCTGGCCCTGCTGGGTTCGATGATGGCGGCGCAAGCCCAGGCCTTGCCGCCTGCTCCGCCTCCGCCGGGTGCCGCGCCGGTCGCCGGCCCGATGGCACCCCCGGCCCCGCCCGCCACCTATGACGCCGCCATGACCGCGCAGGCTCCCATCACCGAGGGCCGCGTGAGCCGCTTCCTGATCAATCCCTATGGCGAAGTCGATGGCCTGATGGTGGGCGAGCGCACCGTGATCAAGTTCCCGCCGCACCTGTCGCAGACGCTGCAGAACGCGGTCAAGCCGGGCCAGTCGGTGCGCATCTTCGGCCAGGCTGAAGCGGCCGGCGTGATCAAGGCCGATGCCATCGTCAATCTGGCCAACGGCCAGACCGTGATCGACCGCCCGCCCGCCTTCGATGCCAACCCGCCGCTGCCGCCCCATCTGCGCGCTGCGCAACTGCGCCAGCTCTCGGTGCGCGGCAAGATCGCCATGGTGCTGACCGGCCCGCGTGGCGAAGCCAATGGCGTCATCCTGGATGACGGCAGCATCGTGCGCTTCGCCCCCGACAGCCTGCGCACGCCGCTGGAACCTGGCGCGCCGTTTGCTGCCAATGGCTTGGGGACCCGCAACAGTTTCGGTACCGCCATCGAGGCCATTGATGTCGGGGCCAGCGCGGATTCCCTGCAACCGCTGTACAGCCGCGTCCGATAAGGGTTTGCGGCAGGGCAGGCCGCCGGTCTGCCCGATTCCCCGCGTGTCATTTCATCCACCTGATAAAGAATAAGAACCATGTCGCCAAAAATCCTTCCCATTGTTTTCCTGATCATCTCCAACGTCTTCATGACCTTCGCCTGGTACGGCCACCTCAAGTTCGAGAACCGGCCGCTGTACCTGGTGATCCTGGTCAGCTGGGGCATCGCCCTGGCCGAATACTGCTTCGCGGTGCCCGCCAACCGCATCGGCCACTCGGTCTACAACGCCGCCGAACTGAAGACCATGCAGGAGGTCATCACGCTGGTGGTGTTCTCGATCTTCTCGGTGCTGTACCTGGGTGAGCAGTTCACCATCAATCACCTGGTCGGCTTCGGCTGCATCTGCCTGGGTGCCTTCTTCATCTTCAAGGGGCCCATCGGATGAACACCAAAGCGGGCTCGATCGCCTGGCTCTCCAGGCTGAACTTCTTCCTGGCCGATGTGCGCGACGGGCTCGGTCCTTTCCTCGGTGTGTTCCTGATGGGTCACGGCTGGGCCGCGGACGACATCGGCTATGTCATGACGCTGGGCGGCATTGCGGGCATGCTGGCCACCACGCCCGCCGGGGCGCTGACCGATGCGGTGCGCGCCAAGCGGCTGGTGGTCGGCATCGGCTCGGTGCTGGTGGTGGCGGGCTCGCTGTTGTTGCTGGTCTCGCCCAGCTTCACGATCACGGCGGTGTCGCAGGTCGGTACCGGCATCGTCGGCGCCATCATCGGACCGGCCATCGCCGGCCTGACGCTGGGCATCGTCGGCCAGCAGGGCCTGCCTTCGCAGCTGGGAAAGAATGAGGCCTGGAACCACGGCGGCAATGTCTTCTCGGCGGCGCTGGCCGGTGCACTCGGCTACTTCTGGGGCTTGCCGGCGGTGTTCGTGCTGATGGCGGTGATGGCGGTGGCATCGCTGGTGTGCCTCTCGCGCATCCGTCCCGAGGACATCGACCACGATGTCGCCCGTGGCCTCGACCCCGAACGTGCCGCTGACCAGCCGCAGGTGTCCACCTGGCGCGTGCTGGCCGGGTCGCGCCCGCTGATGCTGCTGGCGCTGGCGATGATGCTGTTCCACCTGGGCAATGCGGCCATGCTGCCCTTGCTGAGCCAGTCGGTGGTCTCGCGCGGCAATGCCGATCCGGCGCTCTATACGGCGCTGACCGTGATCGTGGCGCAATTGGTGATGATTCCCACGGCGCTCTTTGCGGGCCGCTTCGCCGATCGCAAGGGCTACTGGCTGCTCATTACCGTGGCGCTGCTGGCGTTGCCGGTGCGCGGCCTGGTGGCCGGGGTCTGGGATTCGGCCTGGGCGCTGTTGCCGGTGCAGATGCTCGATGGCGTCGGTGCGGGTCTGCTGGGCGTGGCCCTGCCGGGCTCGGTGGCGCGCATCCTGCAGGGTAGCGGCCACATCAACATCGGCTTGGGTGCGGTGACGACCATCCAGTCCATCGGTGCAGCCATGAGCCCGGCATTGGCCGGCGTGGTGGCCAAGCATTACGGTTATGGCGCGGCCTTTGCGGCCCTGACCGGGATCGCCTTGCTGGCACTGGTGGTGTGGGGTGTGCTGGCCGAGCGGCGCGATCATGCGCCGGGCGGCCGGCCGGTGGCGGTGGCGAAGTAATCGGCCTATTCGCCTTCCTCACGGCGCAGGTCGCGGAATTGCGCTGGTGTCCAGGGCCGCAGGGCCACGATCAGCGCCGTGCCATGACGCCGTTCCAGCGGCAGCGACAGGTCCTGTTGATGCGCGCTGAGGAAGTCGGAGGACAGCCGGTTCATGGCGCGTTGCACGGTGGCATTGCTTTCCTCGGAGAGCGTGCCGCTGACCATGATCATCTTCTCGCCCGGCTTGTCGAAATGGGAGTTGAAGAAATCATTGCGCAACTGCGCGCGGAAATACTGCTGGATCGGCCCGCCCGGCAGCCACGTGAAATCCGGCGCGACGCGCACGCGAATGCGGTTGTTGGGCAGCAGGTCGAGGATGCCCAGCTTGTCCAGCCGCGCCAGCAGGCGGATGCATTCGGCCTTGCTCATGGCGAAGCTGGCGAGGATGTCTTCCAGCGTCCACTGGTGCAGGGCATGCACGGCCACCAGCAGCAGCTTGGGATCGGCCACCAGTTTCTTTTCCTGTTCTTCGGTCAGGCGCGAGGGCACCGGCTGCTCGGCCACCACCATGCGCGCCAGGTCGCTGATCTGGATGCCCAGCAGCGTGCAGACCTGATCCAGCCGCTCCAATGTGAAGCTGCGCTCGGCGAAGATGCGCTTGACGCTGGCTTCGCTCAGGCCCAGTCCCTTGGCCAGTTGCGCATAGGTGATGCCGCGCGCCTTGAGCAGGTTCTTCAATGCATTGACCAGCGATTCGGCCTGGGCCATGTCCTTCCTCCTTGTGATGCGCGTGGCGCGCGATGTTTGGCCGGTATTGTATTTCGATACCGGATGCGACAGGAATTGCGCTTTCTGATGAGGTGATCCACGTTCTGCAGCGGCATTGCTACAGTGCGTCCCGCTGACCCGCCAAGGCGGACCGGCAATCAGACATTCACACATCCCTCATCAGTCAAAGAACAAGGAGTCCATCATGAACAGCCCGCTGCTGCATCGCCTCACGCTTTCCTGCGTCTTGATCGCCGCCCTCCTGAGCGCCCCCGTACATGCCCAGTCGCGCAACAGCGATGCGTCCACCGTGTCGGTGGTGGTCTCGGTGATGCTGCCTGCCGCCTTCATTTCCGAAGGCGGACGCTACGTGGTCAAGGGCGTGGAAGCCTCCGCCGATGGTACGGTCTATGTGCTGGAAAAAGTGGGCGAGGGCATCCGTGGTTCGGTCACGGTCGGTGCCAATGTCAGCGGCGCGGCCTCGGTCGGCGTCGGTGAATCGGTCACGTTCGTGACCTCTGCGTCCGGCACGCTGCTGGTGGCCTCCGGCAAGGTGCTGGCGATCATTCCCAATGCGCTGGGCCGGGCGCTGCTCAAGAGCGAGAAACTGTCCTGACCGGCACAAGGGGAGATCGCCATGGCTTTGTTTCAACTTCGTATCAAATGCCTGCTTGCCGGTCTGGTCCTGGCCGTCGCAGCACCGCTGGCGGCGCACGCCGGGCAGTCCTGCGAACCGGCCATCCCTGATGCCACCGCCGTGCAAGCCCAGCTGGACATGGCCGTGCGCACCGTCGAGCGGCTCAATGCCAGCGCGGCCGACGTCGTCATCATCGGCCGTGTCGGGCAGGACCTGAGCAAGTACCGGCAACGCTATTCGCACCTGGCGTTTGCCTATCGCGATGGCCAGCAGTGGCTTGTGGTCCACAAGCTCAACGAATGCGGAACGGCCGTGAGCAATCTCTATGAACAGGGGCTGGGGCAGTTCTTCATGGATTCTCCCTTCCTGCTGGAGGCCTATGTGGCCGTGCCGCAGCCGGAGGTGCAACAGCGCTTGCGTGCGATCCTCGTGCGCCCGCAGGTCACGCGCTTGCATGAAGCGCAGTACAACATGCTGGCTTATCCCTGGGCGACGCGGTACCAGCAGTCCAACCAGTGGGTCAACGAAATGCTCGCCATGGCGCTGGAGCCGCAGATCACCACGCGCGAGCAGGCGCAGGCCTGGCTGAAGTTCAAGGGCTACGTGCCGGACACCCTGAACCTGGGACCGATGACGCGTCTGGGCGGACGGATGTTCAAGGCCAACATCGCTTTTGACGATCATCCCAACGCCTTGCGCTTCAGCGATAGAATCGAGACCACTACGGCGGATTCGCTGCTGGCTTTCCTGCAGAAAGCCGGTCTCGAAGCCAGCCATTTCGTGATCCAGTAATTCCTGATGCCGGCGTTGGCCGGAACGACCCATGCGCCCGAATCATTGCCTGGCATTCGCCCTTGTCATTGCTGTTGCTCCGTTGTCCGCACTGGGGGCGGGAGATGTCGCGGCGGGCCGCGCCGCCTTCGCCAAATGCGCCAGCTGTCATGCGGTAGGCCCCTCGGCGCGCGCCGGTTTTGGTCCGCAGCTGTCCAATGTGATCGGGCGCAAGGCTGGTTCCACCACCGATTTCAAGTATTCCCCGGCGATGGCCTCGGCCGGCTTCATCTGGACCGAAGACAAATTGCGCGCCTTCCTCAAGGCGCCCAGCGATGTCGTCCCCGGCAACAAGATGCGCTTCTGGGGCATCGGCAGCGACAAGCAGATCGACGACATCCTGGCCTATCTGCGAACTTTCCAGCAATAAGCGCGGTCTAGGCGGCAGACGCATCAGCGTCTATCAGCCATAACGACAACAAGAGCGCCGCGCCATGTCCGAGCTGTTCGTCATCACCACCTATTTCAATCCGGTCGGCTACGCCAGCCGGCGGCGTAATTACGGCCTGTTCATGCAGGGCATGCGAGAGGCCGGCGTCCCCTGCCTGACCGTCGAATGTGCCTTCGGCGATGCGCCCTTCGACCTGCCGCCCAGCCTGGACGTGATCCAGATCCGCTCTGAAACCCTGCTGTGGCAAAAGGAAAGACTGCTTAATCTCGGCGCATCCTGGCTACCTGCAAGCTGCCGCTTCGTCGCCTGGATCGATTGCGACATCCTGTTCGACAATCCGCGCTGGCCGGCCGATCTGGTACAGGCACTGCAACGGCATCGGGTGGTGCAGGTGTTCGAGACCTGCACACGGCTGGATCGTCACGGTCAGGCCGGGGCCACGCCCGACCTCTGCCATTCCTTCGCCAGCGTGATGGCCAGGGATCCCGCCACGCTCGATGCCGGACGCTACGACCTGCACGGCCACACCGGTTATGGCTGGGCCATGCATCGCGACATCTTCGACCGCGTCGGCCTCTATGAATGTGCGATCTCCGGCAGTGCCGATCATTTCATGGCGCATGCCATCTTCAACGACTGCAACTTCTGCATCCGCAATGCGCTCAAGCATGAGCCGCGCCAGCTATCGCATCTGCGCGCATGGAGCGCGCGTTTCCACGCAGAGGTGCGCGGCAGCCTGGGCGTGGTACCCGGCCACATCCGCCACCTGTGGCATGGCGATGCCGTCAATCGCCGCTATTTCCTGCGCATGCACGACATCACCGACCTCGGCTACGACCCCTGGAACGATCTCGCCATCCATCCCGGCCAGCCGCTGGAATGGGCCGCGACGATGGACAAGCCGGGCCTGCGCGATTATTTCGCGCGTTACTTTGCCAGCCGTCACGAAGACGGCGAGGAGCTGGCCGCATGAGCATCCCTCCCTTGACCGACGCCCAGCGTGCCGAATTGCGCGCAGCCCTGCCGCTTCTCGAACAGGCTGACAGCGCACTCAGTCCGCGTCTGAAGAAGATCCGGCGCGATATCGAGATCGCCGATCGCCAGCGCCGCCGCTATCGCATCCGGCTGGTGGAAAAACAATTGCTGCCCGCCATCTCGCGTTCCACGCTGGCGCGCCTGCAGCGGGAAGTGCCCGATTTCGTCGATGAACTCATCCTCGACAGCTTCGCCCGCCATCAGCGCCGCTGCATGTGGTTCGGCTGGATGGCGTGGCTGGCCGGTCCCGCCTATCGCGAGGCGCTGGCCCTGATGCGTGTGCGCCTGACCCGCCACATCGACCGCAAGCGCCATGGCAAGCTCGCAGCCTTGCGCGCCGAGCTGGATCGCCTGGATCAGGAGCGGCGCGCATTGCTGAGCGCGTCCCGTGCGCTGGTGGCGCTGGTGCGGCTGATCCGGCAATCGCTGCACAGCGGCAGCGGCCTGGAGGAAGCGCGCTGGGTCCAGCTGCGCGCGTTGCTGGCACAACTGCCGGCGGTACAGCCGGTGACACCACGCCGCGCGCAGCGCCGCGATGACGAAGACAATGCCGCCCTGTTCAGCTTCACCACGTCCAGCCAGGGCGTGAGCCTGTTCCGCGACGTCAGTGAGCGCAATTCCGATCCGGATGCCTTCCAGGGCCAGTTCGATGGTGGAGGTGCCAGCGGAGATTGGGACAACGGCCGCGACGGCAGCGGCGACACCAGTGGTCCCGAAGGCCGCAGCGAAGCATCGGGCAGCCGCAGTCAGCGCGATGCCACCGATCTGGCACCGGTAGCAGCGGCGGCCGGTGCCGTGGCCATCGCCACCGATGACAGCCTGGGTCTGTTTTCCTGAGCGATCGTCAAGGCTGCGGCGGCAAGCCCATGCGCCGGCGTGCCAGGTGGATGGAGCCATTGCGCATGGCCCAGCGGATCGGCTGCGCGGCCAGCAATACCGAGCGCCGCAACAGTTCGCGCCGTAGCGGTCCGCGTGGCGTCACGCCCAGCATCTCCTGTGCCCACGGCGGTAGCAGGTCCACGCCACCGCGCATCATCAGCCGTGTCCACGGTTGCGCTACCGCATTGGGAGCAGGCGCATTCAAGACCAGCTGCAAGGTGGCGCGGGTGCGATCGTCGCAACGCAATTGCGGGCGCATGCGCTCAATGTAATCGGCGATGGCCGCCCGTGAACGCGGGACCTCGCGTGCGCCAAGCGCTTCAGCCACGCAGGCGATCTCATCGAGATACTGATCCTGGCGCGCCGCCGGAAAATCCGGGCGGCGATACCGCAGGTACCCCTGCAGGAAGCAATGCACCTCGGCCACGTGGACCCAGGTGAGCAGGTCCGGATCGCTGGCCGCATAAGGTCGGCCGTCGGGTGCCACGCCGGTGACGCCAAGATGAATCTGTTTGACGCGGGCGATCAGCCGCTCGGCGTCCGCCCGGCTGCCGAAGGTGGTACCGGCCACGAACTGGGCGGTGCGGCGCAGGCGGCCCAGCATGTCGGCCTGGAAGTTGGAGTGGTCCCAGACGCCTGCCAGCGGCAGGGGATGCAGCATCTGCAGCAGCAGTGCCGCGACGCCGCCGGTGAGCATGGCGGTGAAATCGCTGTGGACCTGCCATGCCGCCGAGTCCGGTCCGAACAGGCCGGGGTCGCCCGGGGGCTGCAGGAAATCGGCACTGCCGGGGCCACGGCTGATGGCGAGTACATTGGCTTCGATGCGCTGGCGCAGGAATTCCATGATGCAGAAAAAGCGGAAGGGAAGGGCAGTGTGCCATAGCGACAGCATTCCTGCCGGGGCCGTCATGTGGACATTTTTCCGGTTCAGTTTGCAGTCCGCGAGAAGCGTTTCGCTGACATTTCTGTCAGAAAGCGATTTGTCGCAACGCCCTCTGCACGCGGCCTGCGAGGCCGTTACAATAGCCACGCCGTACGGCCCCAAAAGAACAACATCGGGGCCGCAGGACAGGGAACAGAACGGCGCAATTCAGGGAACGCGATCGGGGCACCGGGGAAGCACGCCACGCCGCGCAAGACGAAATACAGCATCGCGGGAGAGGACGGCAGGCATCGCACGGGATGCCGGCTGCGGGCATGGGTGAGCCACAGCACGCCTGGTCCGGCCTGCCCGTTTCACAGGGATCGCAGTTCATGAACATGGTCGCGCTGGCCTTGCGCCGCCCGTACACCTTCATCGTGATGGCCTTGCTCATCGTGCTGGCCACGCCGTTGACGCTGAAGAACATGGCCACCGACATCTTCCCCGAGATCAATATCCCGGTGGTCTCCGTCATCTGGAACTACAACGGCCTGTCGGCCCAGGAGATGGGCCAGCGCATCGCCGCCCAGAACGAGCGCGGCCTGACCACGGTGGTGAGCGACATCGAACACATCGAGTCGCAATCCCTGGCCGGGGTGGCCGTGATCAAGGTGTTCTTCCAGCCCAAGGCCAACATCCAGACCGCCATCGCCCAGGTGGTGGCCTCGGTGCAGTCGCAGTTGCGCCAGCTGCCGCCGGGCATCACGCCGCCGCTGGTGATCAAGTATTCGGCTTCCAGCATCCCGGTGATGCAGCTGGCGCTGTCCTCGCCCACGCTGCCCGAGCAAACCGTCTTCGATGCCGCCGTGCAGACGCTGCGCCCGCAGCTCATCACCATCCCCGGCGTGGCCGTGCCGTTTCCCTATGGCGGCAAGACGCGCCTGATCTCGGTCGACCTCGACACGCCTGCGCTGCAGTCGCGCGGCCTCTCGCCCATCGACGTGGTCAACGCCATCAACACCCAGAACCTGATCCTGCCCTCCGGTACGGCCAAGTTCGGGGGCACCGAATATTCGGTCAAGCTCAACGGCTCGCCGGAAGCGGTAGCCGGCTTGAACGAACTGCCGGTGCGCACCGCCAACGGGGCCACGATCTACCTCAAGGACGTGGCCAACGTACGCGACGGCTTCTCGCCGCAGACCAACGTGGTGCGCCAGGATGGCGCGCGCGGCGTGCTGCTGTCCATCCTCAAGAATGGCGGGGCTTCCACCCTGGACATCGTCGACAACCTGCGCAAGCTGCTGCCGACCGCCGCCCAGACCCTGCCGGAAGACATCAAGATCACGCCGCTGTTCGACCAGTCGCTGTTCGTCAAGGCGGCGGTGACCGGCGTCATCAGCGAGGCGCTCATCGCCGCCGGGCTGACGGCCGCCATGGTGCTGCTGTTCCTCGGCAACTGGCGCAGCACGCTCATCATCGGGCTGACCATTCCGCTGTCCATCATGGCGGCCATCCTGATGCTGGCCGCGCTGGGCGAGACGCTCAACCTCATGACCCTCGGCGGCCTGGCGCTGTCGGTGGGCATCCTGGTGGACCAGGCCATCGTCACCATCGAGAACATCGAACGCCACCTGCACCTGGGCAAACCGCTGCATGACGCCATCATCGTCGGCGCCGGCGAGATCGGCGTGCCGGCCTTCGTGGCGACGCTGTGCATCTGCATCGTGTTCGTGCCGATGTTCTTCCTCTCGGGCGTGGCGCGTTTCCTGTTCGTGCCGCTGGCCGAAGCGGTGGTGTTCGCCATGGCCGCTTCCTACCTGCTCTCGCGCACCCTGGTGCCGACCCTGGTGATGTTGCTCATGGGCAGTCACGGCCAGGTCGACAGCGCCAAGCAGAGCCTGCTGCAGCGGCTCTATCGCGCCTTCGACAACCGCTTCGAGCGCGTGCGCCATGGCTATACGCTGGTACTGTCTTCGCTGCTGGCGCACCGGCGCCGTTTCGCGCTGGGCTTTTTGGGGTTCTGCCTGCTGTCCTGCCTGCTCTATCCCTTCCTCGGGCGCGACTTCTTCCCCAACGTGGACGGCGGTCAGATCCGCCTGCACATGCGCATGCCGACCGGCACCCGCATCGAGGAAACGGCGCGCGCGGCCGATGAAGTCGAGCGCGTCATCCGCTCACTGATCCCGGCCTCCGAGCTGGAGACCGTCCTCGACAACCTGGGCGTGCCCAACTCCGGCATCAACCTCTCCTACAGCAACGCCGGCACCATCGGCACGCTGGATGGCGAGATCCTGATGGCACTCAAGGAAGGCCATCGCCCTACCGAGGAACTGGTATCGCTGCTGCGCGAGCAGTTGCCGCGCCGCTTCCCGGGCATCGAATTCTTTTTCCAGCCGGCCGACATCGTTACCCAGATTCTCAACTTCGGCCTGCCAGCCGCCATCGACGTGCAGTTCACCGGCCCCAACATGGAAGCCAACGCGCGCCTGGCCGCCGAACTGACCAAGCAGATCCGCCAGATTCCGGGCGCGGTCGATGCCCACGTGCACCAGCGCCTCGATGGCCCCTCGCTGGACCTGCGCATGGACCGCACGCGCCTGCAGCAGTTCGGCCTGTCTGCGGCCAACGTCGGGCAGAACCTGCTGATTGCCTTGTCCGGCAGCTCGCAGACACAGCCGGCCTTCTGGCTCAATCCCAACAATGGCGTGGTCTACAGCATCGCGGTGCAGTCGCCGCAATACCAGGTCGATTCGCTCGATGCCCTGCTCAACATCCCGGTCGGTGCCGGTGCCAATGCCGCCACGCCGCCGCAGCTGCTGGGCAACCTGGTCGACGTGCATGCGGGACGCCAGATGGCGGTGGCCTCGCGCTACAACATCTCGCCGGCCATCGATGTCTATGTGAGCGTGCAGGGTACCGACCTGGCCAGCGTGGCGGGCAAGGTTGCCAAGCTGGTGGAGGAGATCAAGCCCAAGCTGGCGCGCGGCAGCCAGGTGGTCATCCGTGGCCAGGTGGAGACCATGCAGTCCTCCTTCATCGGCCTGGGCGTGGGTCTGGCCATGGCCATCGTGCTGGTCTACCTGCTGGTGGTGGTGAACTTCCAGTCGTGGATCGATGCGGCCATCATCATCGCCGCCTTGCCGGCTGCACTGGCGGGGATTGCGTGGATGCTCTTCCTCACCGGCACCACGCTGTCGGTGCCGGCCTTGACCGGTGCGATCATGACCATGGGGGTAGCCACCGCCAACAGTATCCTCATCGTCGCCTTTGCCCGGCAGCGCCGCGAGGAAGGCGCGACCCCGCTGGCCTCCGCCCTGGAAGCGGGCTCCACCCGTATCCGTCCGGTGCTCATGACCGCGCTGGCGATGATCATCGGCATGATCCCCATGGCCCTGGGCCTGGGCGAGGGGGCCGAGCAGAACGCGCCGCTGGGGCGCGCCGTGATCGGGGGCCTGCTGCTGGCCACCGTATCGACCTTGTTCTTCGTACCGGTGGTATTCGCCGGTGTGCATCAGCGGCTGGCCCGCCGCGCCGAAAGGCGACGCCATCTGGCGGGCGGACCCGCGCATCAGGAGTCTTGAACCATGTCGCATGACCGTCATTCCGAACTCGGCATCCACCCTCTCGGCGAGGGCGAGCCGCAACAGCGCCAGCAGATGATGAAGCGCGCCCGGCTGGTGCTGGTCGTGGTGCTGGTATTGCTGGCCGCCGGTGCTGCGCGCACCCTCGTGAGCCGCGCGGCCAACGCCCGTGCGCTGGAGGCCGGTACCGCTGAACGCGCCAAGATCTTCGTGCGGGTGGCACCGGCCCGCAGCAGCGCCGAGGGCCAGACGCTGGCCTTGCCGGGCAGCCTGCAGGGCTTCGTGCAGTCGCCCATCTCGGCACGCTCGGGCGGCTACCTCAAGCGCTGGACCAAGGACATCGGATCGGAAGTGAAGAAGGGCGAACTGCTGGCCGAACTCGATACGCCGGAAATCGACCAGCAACTGTCGCAAGCCCTGGCCGCACGCCAGCAGGCCGCCTCCAGCATGGAACTGGCCCGGAGTTCGATGGCGCGCTGGGAAGCCCTGCGCAAGAAGGATGCGGTCTCCCAGCAGGAACTCGATGAACGCCGCAGCGCCTTTGCCCAGGCCAGCTCCAACCTGGCGGCGGCCGACGCCAACGTCGAGCGGCTGCGCCAGGTGGAAGGCTTCAAGCGCATCGTGGCGCCGTTCTCGGGCATCATCACGCGCCGCAACGTGGATGTGGGCGACCTGATCGATCCGGGCGCGGGCCGCGCATTGTTCGTGCTGTCGCAGACCGATCCGCTGCGGGTCTACGTCAACGTGCCGCAGGCCTATGCCAACCTGGTCAAGCCGGGCCAGCAGGTGACGGTGACCCAGTCCGAACTGCGCGGACGCAAGTTCGAGGGCAAGGTGGCACGCACCGCCGGCTCCATCGATGCTGCCACGCGCTCGATGCAGATCGAAGTCACGCTCTCCAATGCCGACAACGCGCTGCTTCCCGGTGCCTTCGTGCAGGTGGAGCTGCCGTTGAAGCCCAGCGGCACGCTGCTGGTCGCGGCCGATACGCTCATGTTCCGACGTGATGGCTCGCTGGTGGCGGCGGTGGATGAACAGAACAAGGTGCGCCTGAAGAAGGTCAGGCTGGGCCGCAATTTCGGCCTGACGGTGGAAGTGCTGGAGGGCTTGAAGGGCGATGAAAAGCTGATCCTCAATCCTTCCGATTCGCTGGCTGAAGGTGACCAGGTCGAGCCCACACTGGACCAGCCCAAGGACAAGGCCGCCGACAAGAAGGCCGCCTCATGAGCCTGCCGCGCCGCCACAGCATCGCTCCAGCCTTGGCCCTGGCCAGCGCCCTGCTGCTGGCCGCCTGCGCCAGCGGTCCCGACTACGTGCGGCCACAGGTCGATATGCCCGCCGCCTGGACCCCGGAAGCCCCGTGGCGCGCCATGCAGCCGCAGGACGCCGCCCCGCGCGGGCCCTGGTGGGAGCGCTTCAATGATGCGCAACTGAACGCCCTGCAGCAGCAGGCCCTGGCCGGCAACCAGACGCTGGCCATCGCCACGGCGCGGCTGGCGCAGGCGCGTGCGCAGCTGGATGTGGCGGGCGCGGCGCAAGCCCCGCAGGTCGGCATCAATACACGTGCGGCGCGCGCCCGCATCTCGGCCAACCGGCCGCTGACCAACTACAACTCGCCCAACTTCGCGACCGTACAAAACGATTTCGCGCTGGGTTTGAATGTCAGTTACGAACTCGATTTCTTCGGGCGCGTGCGCCGTTCGGTGGAAGCGGCCACGGCCTCGGCCCAGCAATCGGCGGCGGATCTGGAAAACACCCGCCTGCTGCTGACGGCAGAACTGGCCAGCAATTACTTCAACCTGCGCGAGCTGGACATCGAGCTGGACGTGGTCCGGCGTGCCATCGAACTGCAGCGCAAGGCACTGGAACTGGCCACCGCGCGCCACGATCTGGGGGCTACCTCGGGGCTGGACGTGGCCCAGCAGCAAGCCCTGCTGGACAACACGCTGACCCAGGTGGATCTGCTGGGCCGCCAGCGGGCGCAATACGAGCACGCCATCGCCACGCTGACCGGCACCCCGGCACCGGCCTTCAGCCTGCCCCCTTCGCTGACTCCCATCGCGCTGCCGGAGATTCCGCTGGGCATCCCGTCGGACTTGCTGGAGCGTCGTCCCGATGTGGCGGCAGCCGAACGTTCGATGGCCGCGGCCAATGCCCAGATCGGCGTGGCCAGCGCAGCCTTCTACCCCAGCTTCATGCTGCAGCCCGGTTATGGCGTGGACAGCCGCAACTGGGCCACGCTCTTCAACGCACCCAGCGTGCTGTGGTCACTGGGGGTGTCGGCCTCGCAAAGTTTGTTCGATGCCGGCCGCCTGCGCGCCGGTGTGGATTTCACCCAAGCCGGCTACAACGCCACCGTGGCGACCTATCGCCGCACCGTGCTGACCGCGATGCAGGAAGTGGAAGATGGCATCACCGGTATCGCTTCACTGGACCGCGCCTGGCGGCAATCGCAATCGGCCATCGCCAGTGCCCGCCGCGTGCTGGACATCGCCACCAGCCGTTACGAGGGCGGCGCCACGCCTTATCTCGATGTCATCACCGCCCAGCAGGCCCTGCTCAACAGCGAGCGCCAGGCGGCGCAGTTGATGGGACAGCGGCTGCTGGTGTCGGTGTTCCTGATCAAGGCCCTGGGTGGAGACTGGCATGCCCGCCGTGAGGAAACGCCTCTTGTGCAATCGAAAACATTATCGTCTGCAGAGAAGTAGTGATCAGGTGGCCTGACCAGTTTGCACGATAGTTGGCACACTTCCTGTCGCGCTTGTCAGCTTCAGGCAGGAAGCGGGCAATTGCCCCGTAAACGCCCGTGTAATCAGCGTTATGGCCGCTTCCTGACCTGCCTAGAATCGCTGGTGAAATCCATCACAAGCGAAACAACGAGGCAGACATGAACTGGTTCAACAATCTGAAGATCGCCAAGAAACTCATTCTTTCCTTTGCGGCCGTCATCATCCTGACGGTCATCCTGGGTATCTTCGCGATCCGCGAATTGAAGGCGGTGAACCAGGCCTCCACCGACATGGCCACCAACTGGCTGCCCACGATCAAGGCGGCGCAGTCGATCCAGGCTTCACTGCCGCGCATGCGCATTTCCGAATTGCAGATGATCACGGCGGCCACCCCCGCCGAGCGTGAAGATGCGCTCAAGGCCATCAAGTCGCGCCTGGATATCCTGGCCAAACAGCGTGCTACCTACGAAGCCCAGATTTCGGAAGCAGAAGAGAAGCTCGCCTACGAGAAGTTCTCCAAGAGCTTCGCTGCCTATCTGGAGATCGACAAGAAGCTCGCCGAGATTTCCGGTGCCGGCAAGGAAGAGGAAGCGCGCGCGATCTTCAAGGGCGATTCCAACAAGACCTTCCGCAGCATGCTGGAAAGCATGGACGAGATCATCAAGATCAACGACGCCGGCAGCATGCGTTCGGACCAGACCGCCAGCGACGTCTTCAATTCCGCGCGGGCCTGGATCATCGGCCTGCTGGCCGCCATCGTGGTGATCGCTTTCGGGCTGGCGCTGGCGGTGGCACGTGCGGTCTCGCGTCCGCTCAATGAGGCGGTGAGCGTGGCCGAGCGCGTGGCGCAGGGCGACCTGACGGTAGACATCCGTTCCGACAGCAAGGATGAAACCGGCATGCTGATGCATTCCTTGCGCGCCATGAATGACAGCCTGAACAAGATCGTCAGCGAAGTGCGCTACGGCACCGATGCCATCACCACGGCTTCGCAGGAAATCGCAACCGGCAACCTCGACCTGTCCTCGCGCACCGAAGAGCAGGCCGGTTCACTGGAAGAAACTGCCTCGGCCATGGAAGAACTGACGGCCACCGTCAAGCAGAACGCCGACAATGCCCGCCAGGCCAACCAGCTCGCTGCATCGGCCTCCGACGTGGCCAGCCAGGGCGGCGAAGTGGTGGGTCAGGTGGTGCAGACCATGGAAGGCATCACCGAAAGCTCGAACCGCATTGCCGACATCATCACGGTGATTGACGGCATCGCCTTCCAGACCAACATTCTCGCCTTGAATGCGGCCGTGGAAGCGGCGCGCGCCGGCGAGCAGGGCCGCGGCTTCGCGGTGGTGGCTTCCGAAGTGCGTTCGCTGGCACAGCGTTCGGCTTCTGCCGCCAAGGAGATCAAGCAGCTCATCGACGACTCGGTACAGAAGGTCGGTGCCGGCAGCCAGCTGGTCGAACGTGCGGGTGCCACCATGAGCGAGGTGGTGGCCAGCGTCAAGCGCGTCACCGATGTGGTGGCCGAGATCAGCGCAGCCAGCAGCGAGCAGAGCACCGGCATCGAGGAAATCAATCGCGCCATCACCCAGATGGATGAAGTGACCCAGCAGAATGCGGCGCTGGTCGAAGAAGCCGCCGCCGCCGCGCAGTCCTTGCAGGATCAGGCGGGACGCTTGTCACAGGTGGTGAGTGTGTTCAAGATCCAGCGTTGAGGCTGGTTCGGCGGGACGTTTCAAGCAGGTTCTGGCGAACGTAATTCGTGGTTACGCCATCCATATATGCCATATATGCCATGGTTTCCATTCATTCCAATCCGGAATGAATGGATGATGTCTTTCAGTCCGGTGGCAACGCGAAGCAATAACCCACGCCATACACCGCCTGGATGGCATTGTGTCCGGGGAAGCAGGGTTCGAGCTTGCGGCGCAGATTCTTGATGTGGGTATCGATGGCGCGATCGGTGACCGAGCGGTCATCATCGTGCAGGTGGTTGAGCAGCTGTTCCCGCGAAAACACCTGGCCTGGTGCGGCCGCGAACGTCTTGAGCAGGCGCAGTTCCAGCGGCGTCAGGTTGAGCGGCTCGCCGCGCACGCTGGCCTGATGGCGGATCTCGTCGATGACCAGCGGCGAGCTGCCCTGCGGCAGCGGTTCCGCTTGTGCTGAACGCTGCACCGAGGCATTGCGCCTGAGCATGGACTTGACCCGCGCCACGATCTCGCGTGGCGAAAACGGCGTCTTGCCGATGTAGTCATCGGCCCCCAGCTCCAGTCCGAGCAGACGGTCTTCTTCCTCGGCGCGCGCCGTCAGCATCAGTACCGGCACGTCCGAGAAAGTGCGCAACTGGCGGCAGATTTCCCATCCATCCATCCCCGGCAACATGATGTCCAGCAGGATCAGGTCCGGCCGCTGGGCACGGACTGCATCCAGCGCCGCATCCCCGCGTGCCACATGGCGCGAGGTATAGCCGGCCACCGCCAGGTATTTCTGCAGCAGTTCAGCCAGCTTCGGTTCATCCTCGACGATGAGGATGTCGGCCCGCTCGGGCGGTGCGAAACGGAAATCGTCCGTGGATTCGTTCATGCGCGGTCTTCCTCATCTTCTGCCCGGGCCGGCAGCACCACCGAGACCCGCAGTCCGCCCAGGGGCGAGGCGGTGGCACCGATGGTCCCCTGATGCGCATCGACGATGCGGCGGCAGATCGCCAGGCCCAGCCCGGCACCGCCGCTGGCGCGGTTGCGCGAGGCCTCGACCCGGAAGAAGCGATCAAAGAGGCGCGCCATGACTTCAGGAGGCACACCCGGTTCGCTGTCATCGAAGACCAGGTGCCAGTGCTGTTGCAGCAGTTGCGCATGCACCTGCAGACGGCCGCCGCTGTCGGTATAGCGCAAGCTGTTTTCGAACAGGTTGTTCAACAGTTGCTGCAGGCGCGCCGCATCGGCATGCACCGGCATGGTGGCAGGCAGACTGCAGGTCAGCGTCATGCCGCGCTGGCTGAAACGCTCGGCATAGATCGCCGCACTGTCGCGCAGCAGCGGTGCCAGGTCGATGTCGGTGCGGCGATAGGTAAGGGCACCGGCATCGGCCAGTGACAGATCGTAGAGATCGCCGACCAGCTTGTTGAGATGTTCCACCTCGCTCTTGAGCGAGCGCAGCGTCTGCGCATCGGGCTGCAGCACGCCATCTTCCAGGGCTTCGAGCTGGCCGTTGAGGATGCCGAGGGGAGTGCGCAATTCATGCGAGACATCGGCCATGAATTCGCGCCGCAGTTTCTCGTTGCGCTCCAGCGTCATGGCCAGCTGGTTGAAGTCCTGCGCCAGCATGCCTACTTCGTCGCCCGATTCCACTTCCACCCGGATCGCATAATCGCCGCCCGCCAGGCGGTGCGTGGCACGCGCTACACGCGTCAACGGACGGGTCAGTACACCCGAGATACGCACCACCAGGAACGCCGCCAGCATCACGGCCACCACCGCAATGATGATCTGCGCCAGGAACTGGCTTTGCTGGAACCGCAGGTCGATGGAGCCGATCACGCTCTCGAAAGGCGTCTGCGCCACCCAGCCGACGATCACGTCATCCTGCATCAGCGGGCTCAGGCGCGCATCGGGACCGACATCCGGATAGCCGATCACCAATTGGCGGCGCGCATCGAGCAGCGAGAAACGCAGGGTCGCGCCGGTCAGGTCGGAGGGGGTGAAGGTCGGGCCGGAAGTACGTACCGCACCGCTGTGTTCGACGATGGCCGGCTTCATCAATTCGAACCAGGCGCGCGGATTGTCGCGCAGGAATTCCCAATTGCCGTGCTCGCGATAAGCCTGTTCCAGGCGCGGCACCATGTCTTCCATGCGCTGCTGGGCCTGCTCGTTGAGATAGCCGAGGAAGTCGCGGTTGAAGATGTAATGCCCCGCACCATTGATGGCCGCAATCACCGCCACGATCAGGGCCAGCATCGCATAGAAGAGCTTCAGGCGAATGTTGGCGCGATAGAAGAAGCGGTCGGTCAGCTCGGCGATCGAGTGGGCGATGGACATGGGATGCAGCAGGCGGTCGGTGGAATCAGGCCAGAGCTTATCAAGAACCCGGCCGGCGGTGGCGCACGAGTTGCCAATGTCATGCGCGATGTTGCGGGACGGACATGCCGTCGCGCTTGCTCATTTTTCCCTCACATTTGTTTTCCATAATCGCAGGTCCGATAGCTCATTGCGCCCGGAACCCGCGCCCATGGCGGCTGGCGGACGGGCAGAAAGCCACCCGATCATGCAAGAAAACCTCACACTCCCGCGCCGCCCGGGGCGCAGTTCCTCCACCGCAGCCCGCCTGGTGCTGTCGCTGATGCTGGTGGCCGTCCTTGGCGCCTGCTCCAAATCCGGCGACCAGCCCAAGCCTGCGGCCCAGTCCGAAGTCGGCTATGTCGTCGTCAAGGCCCAGCGCCAGGCGCTGACCACCGAGTTGCCCGGCCGTACCACGGCCTATCTGGCGGCCGACATCCGTCCACAGGTGGGCGGCATCATCCAGAAGCGACTGTTCAAGGAAGGCAGCAATGTCAAGGCCGGCCAGCCGCTGTACCAGATCGATCCGGCCAGCTACCAGGCGGCCTATGACAGCGCCAAGGCGTCCCTGCTCAAGGCGCAGGCCACGCTGGCCTCCTCCAGGCTGAAGGCCGACCGTTATGCCGAGCTGAACAAGATCGACGCCGTCTCCAAGCAGGACAACGACGACGCCCAGAGTACGCTGCGCCAGAATCAGGCCGACGTGGAAGTGCAGAAGGCCGCCGTGCAGACCGCAGCCATCAACCTGCAATACACCAAGATCCTGTCGCCCATCTCGGGCCGCATCGAGAAATCCAGCGTCACTCCCGGCGCGCTGGTGACGGCCAGCCAGACCACTGCACTGACCACCGTGCAACAGATCGATCCGATCTACGTCGATGTGACGCAATCCACCGTGGACCTGCTGCGCCTGCGCCGTGAGCTGGCCAGCGGCCAGATCAAGAAGAGTGGCGACAATGCCGCCCAGGTCAAGATCCTGCTGGAAGATGGCTCCACCTATGAGCGCAGCGGCAAGCTCGAATTCACGGGCCTGTCGGTCGATACCGGCACCGGCATGATCACGCTGCGCGCAGTGGTCCCGAATCCGGAGGGCGTGCTGCTGCCGGGCGCGTATGTGCGTGCGGTGCTGGAAGAAGGTGTGGATGACCACGCGCTGCTGGTGCCGCAGAAGGCCGTCAGCCGCGACCAGACCGGTGCGGCGACGGCCCTGGTGCTGGGGAACGACGGCAAGGTCCAGCAGCGCCTGGTGACCGTGGCACGCGCCGTGGGCAACAACTGGTGGATCAGCAAGGGGTTGCAGCAAGGCGACAAGCTCATCGTCGATGGTTTGCAGAAGGTGCGTACCGGTGACACTCCGCGTGCCATCGACATCACCGACAGCCTGCAGAAGGACCTGGCGCGTGAAGCCGCTGCGGCGGCCGCCGACCCCTCGCTGGGCGGTGATGCCGACAAGGCCGACAAGGCGGGCGAGTCCGCCGCTGCCCCGGCCACCAGCGTCCAGTCGAAGTAAGCGAGGCGCACATGGCACGTTTCTTTATCGACCGGCCCATCTTCGCGTGGGTCATCGCCATCATCATCATGCTGGGCGGGATGATGTCGATCCGCTCGCTGTCGCTGGAGCAGTATCCGGACATCGCGCCGCCCAAGGTCAACATCAAGGCCACCTACACCGGTGCCTCGGCCAAGACCCTGGAAGATTCGGTGACCCAGGTCATCGAACAGCAGATGAAAGGCCTGGACAACCTGCAATACATGTCGGCCAGCTCCAGTTCGGCCGGCAGCGCCACGGTCGCGCTGACCTTCACCGCCGGTACCAATCCGGACGTGGCCCAGATGCAGGTGCAGAACAAGCTGCAGCAGGTCACGGCGCGCCTGCCGCAGGCGGTGCAGAACAATGGCGTGACCGTCACCAAGGCGTCGACCGACATCCTCATGGTGCTATCGCTGACCTCGGATGACCCACGCATCACCAGCATCGACATCGGCGACTTCATCAGCAGCACGCTGACCGACCAGATCAGCCGCGTGGAAGGCGTGGGCGACGTGACCGCCTTTGGTACCAATTACGCGATGCGCATCTGGATCGATCCGGCCAAGCTGCAGAAGTACGCGCTCATGCCGTCCGACGTCACCAGCGCGCTCGAAGCGCAGAACACCGAAGTGTCGGCCGGCGAGATTGGCGCACTGCCCGCACAGCCGGGACAGCAGATCAACGCCACCATCACGGCGCGCAGCAAGCTGACCACGCCGGATGAATTCCGCAACATCATCGTCAAGTCTTCCGCCGATGGTTCAGTGGTGAAACTATCTGATGTGGCCCGCGTGGAGCTGGGGGGCGAGAGCTACCAGGTGGCCTCGCAGCAGAACGGAAAGCCGTCCTCGGCGCTGGCGATCCAGCTGGCCACCGGCGCCAATGCGCTGGCCACGGCCGATGCGGTCAAGAAGAAGATGGCCGAACTGGAGCCCTACTTCCCGGCCTCCATGAAGCTCAAGACCAACATCGCCTACGACACCACGCCCTTCGTGCGCGTGTCGCTGGAAGAAGTGGTCAAGACCCTGATCGAAGCCATCGTGCTGGTGGTGCTGATCATGTACCTGTTCCTGCAGAACATCCGTGCCACCTTCATTCCGGCCATCACGGTGCCGGTGGTGCTGCTGGGGACTTTTGGCATCCTGGCCATGTTCGGCTATTCCATCAACACCCTGACCATGTTCGGGATGGTGCTGGCCATCGGCTTGCTGGTGGACGATGCCATCGTGGTGGTGGAAAACGTCGAGCGCCTGATGAGCGAAGAAAAGCTCAGTCCCAAGGAAGCCACCCGCAAGTCCATGCAGGAAATCACCGGTGCGCTGGTCGGTATCGCCATGGTGCTGTCGGCGGTGTTCATCCCGATGGCCTTCTTCGGCGGATCCACCGGCGTGATCTATCGCCAGTTCTCCATCACCATCGTCTCGGCCATGGCCTTGTCGGTGATGGTGGCGCTGACCCTGACCCCGGCGCTGTGCGCCACGCTGCTCAAGCCGCATGCGAGCGGCCACGTGCAGCAAGGAAAATTCTTTACCTGGTTCAACCGCACCTTTGACCGCAGCGCCACCCGCTACCAGGGCGGTGTCGGTGGCCTGCTCAAGCGCGGCAAGCGCGGTCTGCTGATGTATGCGCTGATCGCCGTGGCGATGGCGGTGCTGTTCATGCGCCTGCCCACGTCCTTCCTGCCGGAAGAAGACCAGGGCGTGCTGATGGCCCAGATCCAGCTGCCCACGGGCGCGACCGCCGAGCAGACCGCAACCGTCGTGAAGACCGTGCAGGAATACTTCATGAACAAGCCCGAGTCGGTCGATTCGGTGCTGGCCATCGTCGGTGCGGGCGTGGGCGGCAACAGCCAGAACGGTGCGCGCGCCTTCATCCGCCTGAAGGAGTGGGACCAGCGTACCGGTACCGGGCAGTCGGCGTCCGAGCTGGTGCGCCTGGCCAACGCGGACTTGTCCAAGATTCGCGGGGCGCGCGTGTTCCTGATGAATCCGCCAGCGGTGCGTGGCCTGGGACAGAGTTCCGGCTTCGACCTGGAGTTGAAGGATGTGGGCGGCGTGGGCCACGATGCGCTGTTGAAGGCGCGTGACCAGTTCCTGCAACTGGCGCGCGGCAATGCGCTGCTGGCCAACGTGCGGACCACCGGCCTCGATGACACGCCGCAATTGCGCGTGGCCATCGATGACCGCAAGGCTGATGCGCTGTCGATTACGACCTCTGACATCAACTCGACATTGGCCACTGCCATGGGCGGCACCTACGTCAATGACTTCCTCAGCAACGGGCGCGTCAAGAAGGTCTATGTGCAGGGTGATTCCGCCTTCCGCATGCAGGCCGAAGACCTGAACCGCTGGTATGTGCGCAACTCGGCCAGCCAGATGGTGCCGTTCTCGGCCTTCATGAGCAGCAAGTGGACGTACGGACCTTCCCTGCTGGAGCGCTACAACGGCGTGTCGTCCTTCGAGATCGTCGGTGAACCGGCCGCGGGCGTGAGCTCGGGCACGGCCATGGCCGAAGTGGAAAAACTGGTGGCGCAACTGCCGGCCGGCATCGGTTTCGAGTGGACCGGTTCGTCCTATCAGGAGCGGCTCTCGGGCAACCAGGCACCGATGCTGTATGCGATTTCCATCCTCTTCGTGTTCCTCTGCCTGGCGGCCTTGTATGAGAGCTGGTCGGTACCGTTCGCAGTGATCCTGGCGGTGCCGCTGGGCATCGTCGGGACTGTGCTGCTGACGGGGATTTTCGGGATGTCCAATGACGTGTATTTCCAGGTGGGGCTGCTGACCACGGTGGGCCTGTCGGCCAAGAACGCGATCCTGATCGTGGAATTCGCCAAGCAATTGCACGAGTCCGGCAAGAGCCTGCGGGATGCCACGCTGGAAGCGGTGCAGCTGCGCCTGCGTCCGATCCTGATGACCTCGCTGGCCTTCATGTTCGGCGTGCTGCCGCTGGCCGTGGCCAGCGGGGCCGGTTCGGCCAGCCGCCGCGCCATCGGCACGGGCGTGCTGGGCGGCATGCTCTCGGCCACTTTGCTGGGCATCTTCTTCGTGCCCTTGTTCTACTACCTGATCGGCACCTGGCTGGATCGCCGCGCGGCGAAGAAGCCGCGCCAGGATGACGATCACGCGACACAAAAGGAGGGCGTGTGATGACCCGGCCCGCACAACAGACATCCATCCTCTGGACCCGCACGGCCATGGTGCTGGCGCTCACGGCAGCGCTGGCGGGCTGCGCCAATCTCGCGCCCGATTACGCGCAGCCGGCCGCACCGGTGCCGGCCAGCTGGACCCAGCAGGTCGATGGCAAGCCGGTCGGCAGCAACGCCGGCAAGGCCGCTGGCGAGATTGATGCGGACCAGCTCGGCTGGCGCGAATTCTTCCTCGATCCGCGCCTGCAGCAGGTGATTGCCGCTGCGCTGGAGAACAACCGTGACCTGCGGGTGGCGGCGTTGAACATCGAGAAGGCGCGTGCGCAATATCGCATCACCGATGCCGATCGCTATCCGGCCATCTCCGCCACCGGCACCAGTACCGCCAGCCGCACGCCGTCTGAGCTGACCACCAGCGGCCGCGCCACGGTGTCGCGGCAGCAGAGTGTGACGGTGGGGATCAGCGCTTACGAACTCGATTTCTTCGGTCGCCTGAAAAATCTCTCGGATGCGGCGCTGGAGACCTATCAGTATCAGGTCGAGACCCGTCGCAGCACGCACATCAGCCTGGTGGCCGAAGTGGCCACGGCGTGGCTCACGCTGGCCTCCGACCGCGAGCTGTTGAAGCTGGCGCAGGACACCTATGGCAGCCAGTCGCGCACCTTCGAACTGAGCCAGCGCAGCCATGATATCGGCACCGTCTCCGGGGTCGACCTGGCCAGCCAGGAAGCCACGGTGCAAGCGGCCCGCGCCGATGTGGCCAGCTACACCAGCCAGGTTGCGCAGGACATCAACGCCCTGCGCCTGCTGGTCGGGGCCGATATCGATGCGGCGCTGCTGCCCACCGGCTTGCCGGATACCGCCAGCGTATTGCCTGCCACGCCTGCCGGCTTGCCGTCGCAAGTACTGCTGCGCCGCCCGGATGTGCTGGCCGCAGAACATACGCTGAAATCCGCCAATGCCGACATCGGTGCGGCGCGCGCGGCCTTCTTCCCCAGCATTTCGCTCACCGCTGATGGTGGTACGGCCAGCCGCACGCTGGGCGGCTTGTTCAAGGCCGGCAGTGGCAGCTGGAGTTTCGTGCCATCGATCAACCTGCCCATTTTCAACGCGGGCAGTCTGCGTGCCAGCCTGGATTCGGCCAAGATCACGCGCGACATCGATGTGGCCAATTACGAGAAGGCGATCCAGACCGCCTTCCGTGAAGTGGCCGATGCACTGGCCGTGCGCGCCACGCTGGACCAGCGGCTGGATGCGCAGGGCCGGGCCACGGCGGCCAGCGAGAAGGCCTTCCGCTTGTCCGAGGCACGCTACAAGAATGGCATCGACAGCTATCTCACCACGCTGGTGGCGCAGCGTACGCTGTACTCCGCACAGCAGACCTTGATCTCGCTGCGACTGACCGAGCAGAGCAATCGCATTACGCTCTACAAGGTCCTGGGCGGGGGCTGGAATGAGGACACTGCGCAGCCTGTGGCAGCTGTGCAGCGCAGTCCGTCGTGATCGAGCTGACGGCCGTCAGCGCATCCCGATCCGCTGCTGCACCGGCGTGATGTCGGTCGTCAGCGGGTCATCATTGGCCGCCACGTCAGCATCCCTTTGGTCGGCGCTGAACTGCCCGCACCATTGTGGCTGTTGATGTAACTTGCGGTATTTTTATCGTGAAATGAATGGGTGTTGGCGAAATTTTGCTGCAAGTGCTTCCTGCGTGAAGCTTCATATCTGAACCCATCACTTGCCCTTTAATCTGGTTGACAAGCCGTACACCGGCGGGAATAATCCGCCAAGTGATACGACAACGTACAAGCTCTGCCGGCCCGATGAAGTAGCTGGCCTATCGGCGAAATCACCGCCTTTGAATGCAGCACCCGATCCGACAACAACAACGATGAGCAACCATCAGGAGACAGCCCGCATGAGCGCAGACACCGACCGTGATGCGTGGCAGACCGCCCGTTTTTCCCGACTCCTGCTGACCGGCGCGGCCGGTGGCGTGGGCCGGCAATTGCGTGGCCGCCTGGCATCCTTCGCCGAGCGTGTGCGGGTAGCGGATCTGGCTGCGGCCATGGAGGCCGCGGGTCCCGCGGCGGCGCATGAAGAAGTGCTGGGCTGCGACCTGGCCGACCGCGCTGCGGTCGATGCCATGGTGGCGGGCTGCGAGGCCATCATCCACCTCGGTGGCGTGTCGGTGGAGCGTCCCTTCGAAGAGATCCTGGAAGCCAACATCAAGGGCGTCTTCCACATCTACGAGGCCGCGCGCCGCCATGGCGTCAAGCGCGTCATCTTCGCCAGCTCCAACCACGTCACCGGTTTCTATGGCCAGGATGAGCGCATCGATGCGCACGACATGAAGCGTCCCGATGGCTACTACGGCTTGTCCAAGTCCTATGGCGAAGACATGGCGCAGTTCTACTTCGACCGCTATGGCGTGGAGACGGTGAGCATCCGCATCGGATCGATCTTCCCGGAAGCGACCAACCGCCGCATGCTGGCCAGCTGGATGAGCATGGACGATTTCGAGCAACTGCTGCGCCGTGCGCTGTTCATCCCTGGCGTGGGTCACACCATCGTCTACGGCATGTCGGCCAACGCCAAGACCTGGTGGGACAACCGCCACGCCGCGCACCTGGGCTATGCGCCCAAGGACAGTTCGGAAATCTTCCGCGCCAAGGTGGAAGCGCAACCGCAGCCGGCCGCCGATGATCCGGTTGCGACCCTGCAAGGTGGCGCCTTTACGGCTGCCGGACCCTTTGATCCGTTGGCGAACTAACTTAATTTATCCACAGCGTTCTCTCGTTTCATCGCGGCATTCCGTCGTAGTTCATCGCCGCAGTTCATTGCATTTTCCGCGCGCCACGCCATTCTTCAGCGCGCGGCATGGCAGCACCGCACGCAACAGCTTGACCTGAATCGCAGCAAGGCAGCACCCGGCACACCGGGCCGCTCGCACGCAGCAGGATCGCGCCCGCGCCGCACCGATGTCCGGTTCCCTGAACCCTTGACGGACCCGGCAGCCCATGAACTTCTCTCTCGACTTCACTCCGCTGGCGCCCTACTGGCCCGTGTTCCTGCACGGTGCCTGGCTGACGCTGAAGATGACCACGCTGGCCGTCATCGTCGGCGTGGCCATCGGCATCTTCGTCGCCTTCGCCAAGAACAGTCCTAATCGCTTCGTGGCCCGCACCTGCAGCGGCTACATCGAGGTGGTGCGCAATACCCCCTTCCTGGTGCAGATCTTCCTGCTCTATTTCGGCCTGGCCAGTCTCGGTATCCGCATGCCGACCTTCGCGGCAGCGGTGCTGGCGATGATCATCAACATCGCCGCCTATGCCGCCGAGATCATTCGCGCCGGCATTGATTCGGTGCCGCGCGGACAGATCGAAGCCGCCGAATGCCTGGGCCTGTCGGTCTGGCGCATTCGCTGGCACGTGATGCTGCAGCCGGCCATCGAGCGCGTCTATCCGGCGCTGACCAGCCAGTTCCTGCTGATGATGCAGGCCTCGGCGATGGCCTCGCAGATATCGGCCGAGGAGCTGACGGCCATCGCCAATACCGTGCAGTCCGATACCTTCCGTTCACTGGAAACCTATCTCGTGGTGGCTGCCCTGTACCTGGTGCTGGCCGTGCTGGTCAAGCTGGTGGCTTATTCCATCGGTGAAACTATTTTCAAACGCCGCCGCACCTTGCGCCGCGCGGCTGCACAGGGCAGGCGCAGTCCGGTGTCGCGCTTGCCCGCCAGCGATCCGGCAGCGATGGCACCGCTGGCCCATGTGCCGTATGTGCATGGCGCGTCGCGACCGGTGGCGGTCAACACCGCAGCGGCGCTGCGCATCGAAGGGAGCACATCATGATGGGCAACTTCAGCTGGACCTATTTCTTCTTCATGGTGCAGTCGATCGGCTGGACCCTGGTCTTGTCGGCGCTGGCGTTCGTGCTCGGCGGCATCGGCGGATTCCTGGTGATGCTGGCGCGCATCTCGCCACGCGCCTGGCTGCGGCGGCCGGCCATCCTCTTCATCGAATGCGTGCAGGGCATTCCCTTGCTGATCCTGCTCTTCATCGTCTATTTCGGCTTGTCGGTGTACGGGCTGGTGCTGCCGGCACTGGTGGCAGCAGGGCTGGCGATGATGATCTACGCCAGCGCGTATCTGGGCGACATCTGGCGCGGTTGCGTGGAGGCCATGCCGCGCCCGCAGTGGGAAGCATCGGAGTGCCTTTCGCTGACACGCTGGCAGACGCTGCGCCTGGTCATCATCCCGCAGGCCACGCGGCTGTCCCTGCCGCCGACCATCGGCTTCCTGGTGCAGCTGATCAAGATGACGTCGCTGGCGTCGGTCATCGGTTTCGTCGAACTGACGCGGGCCGGTCAGATCATCAACAACTCCATCTTCCAGCCCTTCCTGGTGTTCCTGCTGGTGGGGTCGTTCTACTTCCTGCTCTGCTATCCCTTATCGCGCTGGAGCGCATCCATGGAGAGAAAGCTCAATGTCAGCCATCGCTAAACCCGAATCCGCACCGCATCTGCGCGCCGTGGCGGCGTCCCAGGAACCGCAGCCGGTCATCGTCCGGCTGGACCAGGTCTACAAGAGTTTCGGTGACAACCAGGTCCTGAAAGGCGTGTCCTTTGAAGTCGCGCGCGGCGAGATGATCGCCATCATCGGCGCCTCCGGTTCCGGCAAGTCCACCGCGCTGCGCTGTATCGACCGGCTGGAGACCATCGACTCCGGCAGCATCGAAGTGGCCGGCATCCGCGTCGATGATCCGCAGGTCGACCTGCACAGGCTGCGGCGCGAGGTGGGCATCGTGTTCCAGAGCTACAACCTGTTCCCGCATCTCAACGTGCTGGAAAACGTCATGCTGGCGCTGCGCCACGTCAAGCAGCAGGACAAGGCCGAGGCGCGCCGCGTGGCCTTGGCCGCGCTGGCGCAAGTCGGGCTCGACGAGAAGGCCAATGCCTATCCCGAACAGCTCTCGGGCGGTCAGCAGCAGCGCGTGGCCATTGCGCGCTCGCTGGCGATGTCGCCCAAGGTGATGCTGTTCGATGAAGTGACCTCGGCACTGGACCCGCAACTGACCGGCGAAGTGCTGCGCGTGATGGAAGACCTGGCCGCCAATGGCATGACCATGCTGCTGGTGACGCACGAGATGAACTTCGCCAAGCGCGTGGCCGACCGCATCATCTACATGCACCAGGGCCGGGTCTGGGAAGTCGGTCCCGGCGACATGCTGGACCACCCGCACACCCCCGAACTGCAAGCCTTCCTGGCCGCCGACCTGTAGCGCAAACGCTGTTGCCTGACCTGACCATTCATAAAATAACGGAGACACAAAATGAAACTAACCCCATTACGCCACCTCGCACGCCCGGCCATTGCGGCCCTGATCCTGGGCCTCGCTTCCCATGCCGCACATGCCGACCAGCTCGACGATATCAAGAAGGCCGGCAAGATCCGCATCGCCACCACGTCCAGCACGCCGCTGTTCGGCTACAGCGACGAGAAGCTGCAGCCGGCCGGCTCCGACGTCGACGCCGCGCGCCTGCTGGCGCAGGACCTGGGCGTGCAGCTCGACCTGATCCAGGTGGCCAATGCCGCGCGGGTGCCGACCCTGCAATCCAATCGCGCCGATATCGTGGTGGGCTCGCTGTCGATCACGCCGGAGCGCCTGAAGGTCATCGATTTCTCCACGCCCTATGCGGTCATCAGCCTCATCATCGGCGCGCCCAAAAGCATGGCCATCAAGGATTATGCCGACCTCAACGGCAAGCGCATCGGCGTCACCCGCGCCACGCCCAACGACACGCTGACCACGCAGAACGCCAAGGGCGCGGAGATCATGCGCTACGAGGATGACGCCACCCTCATCACCTCGATGGTCACGGGCCAGGTGGAAGTCTTTTCCAGCACGCCTTCCAACCTGCAGGAGATGCAGAAGAAGGCACCGGGCAAGAATCTGGAAATGAAGTTTGAACAGAAGGCCTTTGACCTGGGCATTGCCATCAACAAGAACCAGCCCCGCCTGAAGGAATGGATCGACAACTGGGTCAAGACCAACCAGAAGAATGGCAAGCTCAATGCCATCTACAAGAAACATCATGGCCGCGATCTGCCGGCTGCCGTGCAGAATCCTGCGTAAGCCGGGTCTGCTCAAGCCACGCCGGGCGCTGCATGGCCCGGCGTTGTTGCGTCATGCGCAGCGTTCAGCGGCCTTCGAAGATACGCTGGCGTGCATGCCCGATATGGGCACGCATGGCCGCCTCGGCGTCTTGCGCCGAGCCTTGGGCGATGGCATCGATGATGGCCTGGTGTTCGTCATCGATGACCTGGATGCGCTCGCTCTCCTGCGGTGAGCCCAGGTTCTGCGCCAGTTCCATGCACTGGCGGATCGGGCCCAGCGCATGTTCGATGGTGGAGATGAAAAAGGGATTGCGCGTGGCCCGGGCGATGGCCATGTGCAGCGCCAGGTCTTCCTCCACGCCGGTCTGGCCTTGCAGCTGCGCGCGCCGCAGTGCTTGCAGGCAATGGCGCATCAGGGCGATGTCCTCTTCCTCGCGAGCCGTGGCCGCAATGCCTGCCGCACCCACTTCCACACACGCGCGAAACGCGTAATAGCGCTCCACGTCAGGGATGCTGGCAATCTGCGCCGGTGCGCTGCTTTGCAAGACCGGCAGCCGCTGCACATAGTTGCCCGAGCCCCGGCGCGAGACCACGATGCCTTCCGAACGCAGGCGCGAGAGCGCTTCCCGTACTGTCGTGCGGGAAGCCTCGTAACGCTGCGCCAGTTCCACTTCGGTAGGCAGCTTGCGGTTCTCGCCCAGTTCCCCGCGCAGGATGGACGCGATGATCTGCTTGCAGATGTGTTCGGACCGGCTGAGTTGGCCGCGATGTGAAGAATCGGGGGAGGGCGGGTGGAATGCTGACATGTACGATGACTGCTGCCGGGAAGTTCGTCTGCGGTCACTATGAAGGGTTCTGCGCCGGGGCGCAAGCCTGGGCTGCCCGGCGCGCGGGAGGATTCACCTCATCCCCCTGGAATCGGCCTGCAAAGCCGTTTCCATGAAGGAATCTGCATTTAATTCGGTTGACTTCCGGAGCCGCGATCATTAGAGTTGTCCACCTGCATGAAGAATTAGTCCGACTAATCGCAGCTCAACTTATACGACATCGTATAAATAAAATGATAAAAAAGATAAGAAAACTTCATCTGGAGACAGGCATGCATTCCCGATCTGCCTGAGCCCAGGCGGCCCTGTGCCGCCGGGGGATGACGGCTGTGCGCCATCCACCGCGAGAGCGGGCGCACCAACGGACCCCTGGGCGACGGGCCGCGCATTGCCTGCCCTTTGAAGAACTATCCATTTTGGAGACGCCATGAAGTACGTAAGAGGAATCCGCTGGTACATGGTGACGCTGGTCACCCTGGCCCTGATCGTCAATTATCTGGCCCGCAACACGCTGTCGGTGGCCGCCCCGACCATGATGAAAGAGCTGGACATGAGTACCCAGCAGTACTCCTACATCGTGGTGTCGTGGCAGATCTGCTATGCGGTCATGCAGCCGGTGGCCGGCTACGTTCTCGACGCGGTGGGCACCAAGATCGGCTTCGGCATCTTCGCCCTGGCCTGGTCGCTGGTGTGCGCGGCGGCTGCACTGGCGACCGGCTGGCAGAGCCTGGCCTTCTTCCGCGCGTTGCTGGGCATGACCGAAGCAGCCGGTATTCCCGGTGGCGTGAAGGCCTCCACCGAGTGGTTCCCGGCCAAGGAACGGTCGGTGGCCATCGGCTGGTTCAACATCGGTTCCTCGATTGGCGCGCTGTGCGCACCGCCCCTGGTGGTGTGGACCATCCTGCATGGCGGCTGGAAGATGTCCTTCGTGGTGGTGGGCGTGCTGGGCGTGTTGTGGTTCTTCCTGTGGATGCTGTTCTACAAGAGCCCGCGTGACCAGAAGCTGCTCTCGCCGGAAGAGCGCGACTACATCCTCGACGGCCAGGAAAAGACGCCTGAAAAAGTCGTGCGTGAAAGCTGGACCAAGATCGTGCGCAGCCAGAACTTCTGGTCGATCGCCATTCCGCGCTTCCTGTCGGAACCGGCGTGGCAGACCTTCAATGCCTGGATTCCGCTGTACATGGCCACCGAGCGCCACATGAACATCAAGGAAATCGCCATGTTCGCCTGGCTGCCTTTCCTGGCGGCGGACATCGGTTGCGTGCTGGGCGGCTACCTGAGCCCGTTCTTCCACAAGCATTTGAATGTGTCGCTGTTCACTTCGCGCAAGCTGGTGATGCTGGTGGGCAGTCTGGCCATGATCGGGCCGGCTTGCGTGGGCTTCGTCGATAGTCCGTATGTGGCCATCGCATTGCTCTCCATCGGCGGCTTTGCGCACCAGACGCTGTCGGGCGCGTTGTATTCGATCACTTCCGATGTGTTCACCAAGAATCAGGTGGCCACTGCCACCGGCCTGACCGGCATGAGCGGCTACCTGGGGGCGACGCTGTTCACGCTGCTCTTCGGCATCCTGGTCACGCAGATTGGCTATGGCCCCTTGTTCGTGTTGCTGGCCGCGTTCGACCTGGTGGCCGTGGCGGTGGTGTTTGCGATTGCCCGTCCGCGTCCGGAGGCGATTGCCTGATTGTCGTCATTCGCAAGAGTGCATGAGGGGGCGGCGTCTTGGGACGCCGCCCTCTTTTCATTGGGGATTAAGGATCAGTGACGCCCGATATCGTTCATGCCGTCAGCGGCGGGCGCTGCATGGCCACCCACTCCTGCACCGTGGACCGCTGCCATTGTGCCTTGGCATAGGCGGCCAGACGCGGTGGTACAGGATCGCCATGCAGGGCGAGACGATTGATCATCAGCGCCAGGTCGGTATCGGCGATGCTCCATTGGCCGAAGAGGTGGTCCGCTGCTTGCGGCAGCAGGGCTTCCGCGAAACGGAACAGCCGCTGTGCGGTGGCTTCTGCCTGGGCGGACAGGGGCGGCTTGCGCGCGGCATAGAAGAGCACTTGCGTATTGCGTTCTTCGCGGATGGGCATCAGGTCGCTGCGCAGCCAGGCTTGCACCTGGCGTGCGCGTGCGCGCGCGGCTGGATCGGAAGGATAGAGCGGCGCACCGTCGAAGACGTCTTCCAGATATTCCGTGATGGCCGAGGATTCGGACAGTGCCAGCTCGCCATGCTGCAGCGTCGGCACGCGCGCCGTCAGGGACAGGGCGGCATAGGCGGGATCATGATGGGCGGCGGCGTCGAGGTCGACGGTGTGCAGATCGAAGGGCAAGGCCTTTTCGCGCAGGGCGACGAAGACCGACATGGCATAGGGGCTGGCGTATTGGGCGTCGACGTGGAGTTGCAGAGCGGACGGGTGACGATCAGTTTGCATATGTGCCTCATGAAGAACGGTTGAAGAAAGCCGTTCCGCCGGCAGTGCGCCGGGCGAGGTCTGAAAGAAGGGTGATATTGCGATCCAGTCCCGCCAGGCGATCCGCCGGACGGGACGTGACATCCCCGTCAGCGGAGATGCCGTTTTTTGGTGTTCAGCCCGCGCAGGCAGACGCCGGCGGCCGGGAGGGCAGCGCGAGTCTGGATGAGGGATCGCTTCAGTTGCATGGTGTGGGAAGTGATGGGCTGAGCGACGATAGTAAACGAGATTGTCGGAAAAGTTCAAATGCCGTGTGGCGTTTCTGCACCGTGCAGATTCACAATCGCCCTTTTCCTTGCTGGCAAAAGAGGTGGTGATATGAAAGGCATGCAATCGAACCGTGATGTCGTCGTTGAGGGTGCAATAATGGGGCCTTCCTTATGCCCGGATGACGACATCATGAACGAAGGCAGCGCGCAAGCCATCCCGGATTTCGGTCAGGATTTCCGCGCGCTCCTTAATTTTCTGTACGCGGGCAGTGATACAGAAACGCTTTCGCCAGAGCGCTTTGCTGCAGTGCTGCGTATCGATGCCGCCGCGCTCATCGCCTCATGCCACTACCCGGCGCTGTCACATGGCAGCGAAGCGTACGCCATGCAAAGGCATTTGCATGAAGCCCTACGCGTCATTCGGCTCTGCAATGATCTCTTCGGCAATGTGGAAGCATCCCTGGCCTGGTTTCAACAGGCCGCACTCCCGGTTTTCGGTGGCAATACGCCGCATCAGCTGGTGTCGGAAGATCGTACCGATGATCTCGTGCGTTATCTTTCTTCGCTGGAAGCCGGATTTTCGGGATGATCCTGACCAGTCTTGAGACGGTCGCTTATCGGGTCCATGTTCCTCGCTGGTCGTTTGATCCGGTCTCAGGTGCCGGCGCAGCGCGATTCGGCGGCAGGCTCAACCGGCCCGGCGTGCCGGCTTTGTACCTCTCGCATTGGAGACGGCCACGGCACTGGCCGAATACCAGCAGTTGGCTCCACTGCTGCCGCCGGGTGTGATCGTGGCCTATCAGGTGAGGCTGGAGAAGGTGGTGGATTTCCGTGATGGCATCGGCCCGGGGTGGAGCCCGATCTGGCGGAGTTTCTATTGCGATTGGCGGCGCTTGCTTTTTCAGGACATCACTGACCCACCTTCGTGGGCGATAGGTGATGCAGCCATGACGTCAGGTGCCAGTGGCATCCTGTTTCGCTCGGCCCTTACCAGCGCCGGTTGCAATCTGGTGGTCTTCACGGAGAAGCTTGGACATGCCGATCAACTGAACGTGCATGACCCGCTGCGCACATTGCCAGCCGATCAGGCCTCCTGGCGGTAACGGTACCAGCGGCCTCGTCAAGAACAGATCAGCGAATCTCCGCGCTATACCTGAACTTGCTCCCCGCCCCGCGCGATTGTCGCCACTCCAGCGGCGCACCATCCGAGCCGAAGGCGGTGCGTTCGATCACCACTACCGGCGTCTTTTCCTTGAGTCCCAGCAGCTTTGCCTGCGCCGCCGTCACCGTTTCCACCGTCAGGGTTTCACGCGCCGAGGCGACGATGAGCCCGCATTCGCGCTCATACAGCGGATACAGCAGATCGCCGAAATCCTCCGGTGCCTTCCCCGCCAGCGCCTTGAAGCGCTGGGCACACAGGTAGATGTTCTCGGCCAGCACCGGTTGTCCATCCACCTTGCGCAGGCGCAGCAGTTCGATCACCCGGGCGTGCGTCTTCAGGTGCAAGGCCTCGGCCACCTGGCGCGGTGCCTCGATGACCTTGCGGCTGACGATCACGCTGCTCGGCTGCAGCGGGCGGCCATCGGGCGATTCGAAGCGGAAGAAGCGGAACAGCGAATTGTCGAAACGCGCCTTGCGCACGAAGGTGCCACGTCCGTGCGTGCGTTCCACCAGGCCTTCGCTCATCAGCGTCTCGACCGCGCGGCGCACCGTACCCACGGCCACCTGATAGGTCTGACTCAATTCGGCTTCGGACGGGATGGCTTGTCCCGGTTGCCATTTCTGGGCGCGGATCTGCGCCGCGAGCTGGTCACGCAACTGGAGATAGAGCGGCAGGCGCGCATCGGCGGCGGTCTGGTCAAGCATGCTGAAACTTGCCTTGCAAAAGAGAAAGTGCTCAGTCTACCCGGGGCCGGGCCTGCCCACAATGACAGGGTGCATCGTACGCACGCAGGTGGACGGCACTGCGCCGCCGTCCTTGTCCACCGATGATGCATCCCTGAGCGCCACAAGGTTTCATCGCTTGCCGCTGTGATCAAATTTCAGGAGGATTGTTGAGTCACCCTGGCTGTGTTATCTTCCGTTAACTCATATAGATGACTATATGAGTAGTCGACTAAATATATCAATCAGCTACGCGCCACCATCGTGCTTGCATCACGTTCCGGCACCGCCCTGGCGGCCGGACGGGGAAGCCCGAGGTAGCGCGCCTTCGGCATAGAGGAAGAGACAATGTTTTCATGGTACCGGCAGGTCACTGCCAAGGAACGCAAGACTTTCTGGGCCTGCTTCAGCGGGTGGGCACTGGATGCGCTGGACGTGCAGATGTTCAGCCTGGCCATCCCCGCGCTGATCGCGGCCTTCTCGCTCTCCAAAGCGGACGCCGGCATGATCAGCGGTGCCACGCTGGTGGCCTCGGCCATCGGCGGCTGGTTCGCCGGCGCCCTGTCGGACCGCTACGGGCGCGTCAAGACCCTGCAGATCACCATCATCTGGTTTTCCTTCTTCACTTTCCTGAGCGCGTTCGCCCAAAGCTATCCGCAGCTGCTGGTGCTCAAAGCTCTGCAGGGCTTCGGTTTCGGCGGTGAATGGGCGGCCGGTGCGGTGCTGATGGCCGAGACCATCCGCGCCGAACATCGCGGCCGCGCCATGGGCACCGTGCAGAGTGCCTGGGCCGTGGGCTGGGGCGGTGCGGTGCTGCTGTTCTCGGTGCTGTTCACGATGCTGCCGCAGGAAATGGCCTGGCGCGTGATGTTCGTCATCGGCCTGCTGCCCGCGTTGCTGGTGGTCTACGTGCGCCGTTCGGTGTCCGAGACCGATGCCTTCCTGGCCGGCCGCAAGGCTGCCACCAGCAAGCCTGCGGCCAGTACGCTGCTGGGCATCTTCCGTCCCGACGTGCTGCGCCTGACCCTCATCGGCAGTCTGCTCGGCGTGGGCGCACACGGTGGCTACTATGCGCTGATGACCTGGCTGCCGACTTATCTGAAAACCGAGAAGCACCTGTCGGTCCTGTCTACCGGCGGTTATCTGGCGGTCATCATCATCGCCTTCTGGTGTGGCTGCATCGCCAGTGCGCAATTGCTGGACCGCATCGGCCGCCGCCGTACCGTGGCGTCGTTCGCACTGTGCTGCGTGGCGACCGTGCTGTGCTACATCTTCCTGCCGCTGACCGATACCCAGATGCTGATCTGCGGCTTCCCGCTGGGCTTCTTCGCGGCCGGCATCCCCGCCAGTCTCGGCGCGCTCTTCAATGAGCTGTATCCGAGCGGCATTCGCGGCACCGGCGTGGGCTTCTGCTACAACTTCGGACGCGTGGCCTCGGCCGGCTTCCCGGTACTGGTCGGGCACATGAGCGACTCCATGCCGCTGGGCCAGGCCATCGGCATCGATGCCGCCATCGCCTATTCGCTGGTGGTGATCGCCGTGCTGATGCTGCCCGAGACCAAGGGCCGCCAGATGGAAACCGGCGCATGAGCACCAGCGCCGCCCTGAGCACGCCCGCACTGCGCATCGATACCCACGCGCACGTCTTTGCGCGCGGCCTGCCGATGGCCGACGTGCGCCGTTACACGCCCGCTTACGACGTGACCGTCGAGGAGTACCTGGCGCGGCTGGATGCGCACGGCATGAGTCATGGCGTGCTGGTGCAGCCGAGCTTCCTGGGCAGCGACAACAGCTACCTGTTGCAGGCCATCGCTCGCGCTCCGCAGCGCCTGCGCGGTATCGCCATGGTCGATGCCGATATCGACGACGCGCAATTGCAGGCCTTGCAGCAGGGCGGCGTGGTCGGCGTGCGCTTCAACCTGGTGGGCGGCGCGCCGCTGCCGGATTTCGGCGGCGCGTGGCGCGACACGCTCACGCGCATTGCGGCACTGGGCTGGCAGGTAGAGATTCATCGCGAGGCCGCAGATTTGCCACGGGTGCTGGAACCCTTGCTGGCACTGGGATTGAAGGTCGTGGTCGATCACTTCGGGCGGGTCGACGCGGCACTGGGCGTGGATGACCCGGGTTTCCGCTACCTGCTCTCCACCGGTCCTTCGCGCCAGGTGTGGGTCAAATTGTCGGCGCAGTATCGCAACGGCGGCAGCGAGGGCGGTGCCCGTTTCGCTGGCCAGGCCTGGCCGCTGCTGCGCCAGCACTTCGGACCGGATCGCCTGCTGTGGGGCAGCGACTGGCCGCACACCCAGCATGAGAGCATGACCAGCTATGCCGACAGCTGGCGGCGTTTTGAAAGTCTGGTGAGTGACGAGGCCGATCGCCGTTGCATCACCGGCGAGACGGCGGCGCAACTGTTCCAGTTCTCCTGAGCCTGTGCCACGCGCACAGGAAAGCAGATAATCCCTCCGGGGATTGATGCATGGCCTGTATCAGATCCCCGCATTGATGCATTCGCTGCACTTGTTGCGCAGCGGATGATGTCACCTCCGCCTCACTCGATCCAGCTCAGCTGCGTCAGTTTGACGCGTTCGCCGAGACGCGGCGCATTGACCAGGTGCCATGCCGTGTATTGCTCGGCATAGGCCGTGTCGGAGGCCATCAGGTCCACCGGCACCACCACGTCAAAACCACGGAAGGCTGCGCTGGCCGCCGTATGCAGCACCGCACCGTGGGCCGCCGCACCGATGCAGATCACGGTCTTGATGCCTTTCTCGCGCAGCAACTTTTCCAGCTCGGTATTGATGAACTTGTCCGGGCCCGACTTGAACAGCGGCTCACCGCCCTGCATGGCCGCTTCGGGCCAGATGTCGGCCGGCGTGCTGTTGCCGCCCAGGGTATAGATCACAGGGACCTTCTTCTCGCGTGCCATGGCCAGCAGCCTGGCCACGCGCGGCAACATCGCCACGCAGCGCGGTCGGCTGTCCGGATGACAGGTCTGGCGCGCGATGTCGAGCACCAGCACGGCGGTGGTGGCCGGGTCGATGACCACGTGGGACAGCGCCGGCGCGGCCGGTGCCTTCACCGTCGACCATTCGTCATAGACGCCCTGGGCTGCCGCCGGCGCGGAGACTGCAAGGCTGGCCGACAGGCCGATGAGGGCGGCCAGGATGGCGTGAGAGAAGAGTCGCATGGTGTTCCTTTCAGAAGCAGGGGCCCGGGGAGTCGGTATTGTTGGTCATTTTCCTGCGCGGTGCCATACTTGGCCCGCCGCGCGGAAACAAATTATCGCCGAGCTTGTCCTATCGCGCAGGCCGGACAGAGCGTCCGCGCCGCCGGAGACAAGCCGCCAGGGAAGCGGCGCCCCGGACAATATTTCTTCAGAACAAAATTTTGCCGGGCGGGGCGGCGGAAAGACAGCATTGGAAAAACTGGTCAAGCGACTTGGTTTGGGCCTCATCGGCCTGGTTTTCTTCTGGGCACTGGATCGCATCAGCGCCAACGAACTGGCCAAGAGCAGCGTGCTCATGGCCACCGCCTTGCCGGGCATCGCCGGCGTGTTTCTGGTCTTGCCGTGGATGCGTGAACGGCCACACTGGTTCTCGCGCGCGGCGCTGGTGATCATCGGCGTATTCTTCCTGGATGCCGCCATCAAGGGTTTCCTGCGCGACTACTTCGGCCTGCGCCCCAATCCCATCCTGGTGCTGCAAGCCATCTTCAATACCAACCCGGCCGAGAGCAGCGAGTTCTTCCGCCATAATGGCCGCGACCTGGCCGAGGCGCTGGGCCTGCTGTTGCTGGCGTGGACCGGACTGTGGCTGGGCGAGCGCTGGCTGCGCCGGCGCGAGCAGGGACAGCCCGCCGCGCCCTGGCGCTGGCGCGGGCGGGCCGCCGTCGGCTGCTTGCTGGCGGTGTTCGTGGCCCTGCATTTCAATCCCACGATGGCCAAGGAAAATCCGCTGCTGTTCTGGCCCATCCGTTATCTCGACTATCGCGAGCAACTGGCCCAGGCCGCCAGCATGGAAGCGGATGTGGCGCGCAACATGGCGCATCGCTCCGACTGGCAGGTGCGTTATGCCGGACCGGAGCGCAACACGGTGGTGTGGATCATCGGCGAGAGTCTCAATCGCGCCAACATGTCGTTGTATGGCTATGAGCGCCATACCTCGCCGACGCTGGAAGCCATGCGCAAGGAGCTCATCGTGTTCCGCGACGTGGTCTCGTCGGAACCCGCCACCATGGCCTCGCTGATGAAGATGCTCACGCCGGCCGACCTCAACGATCCACAGGCCTGGAACCGCAAGCCCGATGTGCTGATGCTGGCGCGCGAGGCAGGATTCCGGATTCACTGGCTGTCCAACCAGCCGCCCAATGATGGCTGGCTGGGCCTGGTCTCGCGCCGGGCCGACGAGCAGGTGTTCATCAACAAGGGGGCCGGGCGCGGCGAAAACAATTTCGACGGCAACCTGCTGCCGGCGCTGGACACTGCCTTGCACGACCCGTCCCCGAAGAAGCTGATCGTGGTGCACCTGCTGGGCGCACATCCTACCTATGACATGCGCTACCCGAGCCAGTACGCACGCTTCGATACCGTGCGCGATGGCGTGACCGAAAAGCTGGAAGAGGCCGACCGCTCGGCGTGGATACGCCAGCTGCGCAATGAGTACGACAACGCCATGGCCTACAACGACTACGTGGTCGGCAGCATGCTGAAGCTCACCATGAACGCGGCACGGCAGGACCATGCCAGCCTGCTCTTCAGTTCCGACCATGCGCAGGAAGTGGGCCACACGCGCAATCACGCCGGCCAGTCGGTGAGCGACGCCACCGGCTATGAAATCCCGATGCTGGCATGGACCCGCTCCTTCACCGGCAAGAGCCCGGAGGACAAGGCGCAGCTCGAATACCGGCCCTACCAGACCGACCAGCTGGAGCACACCATCATGGGCCTGCTGGGAGTGCAGTCACGCTACTACGACGCGCGCCACGACATCCTCAGCGAGCAGTTCGGCAGCGGCAATTTCCATCAGCAGCGGCGCATCAATGGCCAGCCTTATCTGCCGCGCACGGTGACCTACAACCAGACTCCCTGATCGCGTTGGAGAAGCGTGGTCCGTGATGGATCCGACCAGAGCCGCAGCCTGCGCCATGCGCGATCCTGACGGACGCGCGCGGTTCTCGTATCATGCTGCTTTGCATCGCACATCCCGCCATGTCCACTTCCTCCGCCATCGCCTTTCCCCGCCATGCCGTGATCATCGGCACCGGTGCCGTCGGTCTCATGACTGCCATCCACGCACTGGACCAGGGCTTGCAGGTGACCCTGCTGGATTTCAACGCGGCCGGTAGTGAAGAAGCCTCCAGCTATGGCAATGCCGGCTGGCTGTCCTCGCATTCGGTGATCCCGCCGGTGGAGCCGGGGATGTGGAAGAAAGTCCCCGGCTATCTGATGGATCCGCTCGGTCCCCTGTCGATCCGCTGGCGCTACCTGCCGCGCCTGACGCCCTGGCTGCTGCGCAACCTTGCCAGCGCGCGCCGTGATCGCATCCGCACCACCGCACGCGCCTTGCGCACGCTGGTGGCCGATGCCCGCCGCCTGCATCTGGAGGTGGCGCAGCGCGCCGGTGTGGCGCACCTGATCGATACCTCGGGGGTGCTGCACGTCTATCGTTCGCGCCGGCATTTCGACAATGACGCGTTCGGCTGGGGTGTGCGCCGCGAGCTGGGCATCGAATGGCAGGAAGTGGAGGGTGCGGCCTTGCGGGAACGCGAACCGGATCTGGATCCGGCCTTCGGCTTTGCAGTACAGGTCGGCGAGGCCGGTCATTGCCGCAATCCTGCCGCTTATCTGCAGGCCTTGCAGGCGCATGCCCTGGCACGCGGTGCAAGCCGTGTCGAGGGCCGGGCCACGGGTTTCCGCGTGGAGCAGGGACGCTTGAAGGCCGTGTTGACCGAGCAGGGCGAGATCCCCTGCGATGCCGCCGTCATCTGCGCCGGTGCACGCTCAAAGGCGCTGGCGGCTGCCGCTGGCGATCAGGTGCAGCTGGAGAGCGAGCGCGGTTATCACGCCGTCATTGGCGGGCACGACCAGGAGGCGCGAGCGCGCACGCCGATGATGGTGTCTGAATTCAAGGTCATTGCGACTCAGATGGAAACCGGCTTGCGCATTGCCGGCCAGGTGGAGTTTGCCTCCTTCGAGGCGGCACCGGACTGGCGGCGCGGCGAGATCATGCGCGACATCGCCCTGAAACTCTTCCCCGGCCTGCCGCGCACGCTGCCGGCGGAGGACGTGAAATACTGGCTGGGCCGCCGCCCCAGCACGCCCGACGGCATGCCCTGCATCGGACCGGCCAGCGCCAGTGCCGATATCATCCATGCTTATGGCCACGGCCACATCGGCCTGGGTTGCTCGGCGCGCACCGGACGCATCGCTGCGCAGTTGCTGGCGGGGGAGGTGCCGGAGATCGACCTGGCACCCTTCAGTCCGCAGCGCTTCTAAGGGCCTGCCTCAGAAAGCGATATCGGCGGCTGCCGCGATGGTGGTGCGCACGCCATACGCCCCCAGATTGGACAGCGTGGCCTGATGATGGGCCACCACCTGATCCACCGGCAACACGCCGTTGGGCGCGGTGGTGTGTGCCCCTGCCGCCAGCGTTACCGGAAAGCCCAGCGCCAGTGCGCGTCGCACGGTGGATTCCACGCAGAACTCGGTCTGCATGCCGCAGATCACAGGCGGGTCACGCCGCGTTCACGCAGCAGTGATTCCAGTGCCGTCTGGTGGAAGGCGTCCGATCCGCGCTTGCGCAGGTAAAGATCCTCGGCCTGATGATGCAGCCCGTGGGCGAGTTGCCATCCGGTACTGTCGTGCTGCAAGCTGCCGCTGTCCTCGTGCTGCACGAAGATCACCGGTGCGCCTGCTACACGCGCATTGGCCGAGAGCAGGTTGATGCTGGCAATCGTGGTCTCGCCGTTGGCGACGGCTTCAGGGCCGGTGCACAGGGCTTGCTGGACGTCGATGATGAGCAGGGCAGTGGTCATGGCAGAGGGTGTAGTTCAAATATTCGGCCATGGTAACCCATGCCCCGCAGCCCGGAGATCAGAACGAATGCCGGAGCCCCAGCATCGCGACGAATTGGCCCTGGCCGCTGGAAGGCGTACCGTTCTGCGAGTCACCCACGGCGGCCACCGCATCGACGATGCTGCTGCCCGCGCTGCCAGCGCGCAGGGTCTGGCCGCTGGCGCGCTGGTAGGCCTGGATCGCATACAGCGCGGTGCGCTTGGAGAGGGCATAGACCTCCTCCAGCGAGAGCTGGTTGTACTTGGCCGGCGACGAAATCCCGTTACGCGCCTTCTCGGCCGTGTAGCTGTAGCCAGCGGCCAGGGTCAGCGCGGCGTTGACGTTGTAACTGCTGATCAGGCCCACGGTGTTGAAGCTGGCCGTCTGCGCGAAGGCCGACAGGGCACCGGGTTTGTACTGCACGTTGGAATAGTTCAGGCCCAGCATCAGGTCGCCCCAGGTGTAGCGTGCTGCCGTAGCCAGCAGCTGGGTGCTGTCGGCCGAGGCATAGCCGGCGTTGATGGGGGAGTTGTTGGCGAAGCTGCCCACGTTGCCGAAGCTGCCGGCGGTGTTGCCGTTGGCCAGATTCTTGAGACGGGTATAGCCCGCGCTCCAGGAGAAGGGCTGGTAGTCGTAGCGCAGCGCGGCACTGACACTGCTGCCGCTGGCGGCGCTACCGGCCTGTTCGCCCATGCCGTACTGGATGCCAGCCTGCAGGCCGCCCAGCGTGGGCAGCGTGTAGAGCACCGAATTGTTCATGCGCAGCGTGGTATCGAGCGCATCGATATCGCCCGGATGCGCGCCGGTGGCACCGGTCAGCACACCGGTCGGGCCCAGCCCGCCCACGTACTGGAAGTAGGGCGTGTACTGGCGGCCGACCGTGATCTGGCCCCAGTCCCGGCTGGCCAGGCCGACATAGGACTGGCGGTTGAACAGCACCCCGCTGCTGGACATGGCACCGGTATCGGCATTGAAGCCATTTTCCAGGCGGAACAGCGCGCTGGTGCCGCCGCCCAGGTCTTCGCTCCCCATCACTCCCAGCTTGCTGGCGTTGAGCGCGCCGGAGTTCATGTAGGTGTTGGAGGCACCGCCCTGGTTGCTGCTGTAGGCCAGGCCCAGGTCGACCGTGCCATACAGCGTCACCGCCGATTGCGCCGCGGCCGGCATGGAGGTAGCCGCGCCCAGCAGGGCGGCGCACAGGTACAGGGGTTGCAAGGACCGCTTGGCGGAGGAATCAGGGGTTTTGCGCGTTTTCATTCATGTCTCCTGTTGTTGGCGTGGGTGTTGTGCTTGTGGTTGCGGGTCGGCCTGCTTAAGACTTCATTTCCAGTTGCAGGCAGCGCCAGCCGTGACGACTGGTCTCGCTGACGATGCGGGCGTGCGGCGTAAGGACGCTGCGGCCGTCGTCCGCCGGTAGCCAGATTTCCACCGTGTGGCGGGTCACCGGCATCTGGCCTTCCTGCGTCGCCTGCAGCGTGATGCTGTGTGCATCGCTGCGCGCGCGCACCTGCCAGCGTCCCTGCTGGCCTTCGCGCCAGGCCTGGCTGTGGCCGTCGTCCTCGACGCAGCCGCCGCTGGCTTCGCCTTCGCCGGCCACGGGAACGACCAGGAAGGCGCGCGCATCGGCGGCTTGGCCGAAGTGCTGCTCGGCCACGTTCATGGCAATCACCCCACCCCTGCGGATGAGCATCACCGGCTGATCCCAGGGGGCCGGCAGGCGGATGCGCTGGCCCCCCGCGAAGCGTTCGCCGCTCCAGTACGAGACCCAGTCGGTACCGGCCGGCAGATAAACCTCGCGCTCGGTTTGCCCGGCCTCGACCACGGGCGCCACCAGCAGGTCGGTGCCCAGCAGCATGTCGTCGGATTCTTCATAGCAGCGGCGATCCTGCGGGAACTGCGCGAAGGTCGGGCGCAGCACCGGCTGGTACGCCTGGGAGGACTGCCACAACAGTTCATACAGGTAGGGAATGAAGCGGTAGCGCAGCTTGATGAGCGCGGCGATCTGGGCGGTGGCCTCGGGATACATCCACGGTTCGTTGACGGTCTTGTCGTCGTTCCAGGAATGGATGGAGAAACGCGGCATGAACACGCCGAAGGCCACCCAGCGCACCAGCAGTTCCGGCTCCGGCGCGGGACCGGCGAAGCCGCCGATGTCGTGGCCGATATTGGACACGCCCGACAGCGCCAGGCCCAATCCCATCTTGATGTTGTAGCGCAGGGTTTCCCAGGAAGTGTAGTTGTCGCCCGACCAGGTCTGCACGTAGCGCTGCATGCCGGCGCCGCCCGAGCGCGACACCAGGAAGGGCCGCTGCCGTGGCGCGGCTTCCAGCTGCGCCTGCTGCGAGGTGCGCATCATCAGCATGGTCTGCAGCACCTTGGCCTGCTGCACCGGATAGGGGGCCCCGAAGCCATGGGCCAGGGCATCGGGCGTCCAGACCTCGAATTCGTTGTTGTCGTTCCAGGTCGCGCTGATGCCGTAGTCCAGCAGGGCGGACTTGACGTTGGCTTTCCACCATTGCTGGGTGTCCGGGTTGGTGAAGTCGAGGTAGGCCCCGACCTCATCCCAGAACTGCACCCAGGCCGGCTGGCCCTGGCTGTCGTTGATCAGCAGTCCGGCCTCGCGCGCCTGCTCGAACTGCGGATGGTCGCGCAGCAGACAGGGTTTGATGTTGGCGCACAGGTGCACGCCGGCGTCCAGGTAGCTCTGCACGAAGCCCTTGGCATCGGGGAATTTGTCGTTGTTCCAGTGGAATACGTAACGCTTGGGACCAATCGAGGTATATCCCGAGGACAGGTGGAAGGAATCGCACAGGATGTCGTGCTCGCGGCACTGATCGATGAATTGCCCCATCTGCGCCTGGGCATCGGGCGCATCGGTATAGCTCATGGTGGACCCGGAATAGCCCAGCCCCCATTTGGGCATCCAGGCGGGGCGGCCGGTCAGCCAGGTGAAGCGGCGGGTAGCCGCCAGCGGCGTCTCGGGCGATGCGATGAAGTAGTAATCGAGATCGCCATGGGGGGCAACGAAGTAGCGATACAGGCCGTGGTAGTTGTCCAGCTCCCGCCCCATGTCGAAGCGGCAGTCGGAAAGGGTGTCGTAGAACAGCCCGAAGCCGCTGGCCGCCTGCGCATTCCAGGTGATGTAGAAGGGGATGTGCTTGTAGAGCGGGTCGGTGTGCCGGGCGCTGTAGCCCATGGCGTCGATGTTGCGCATCTCGTAGGACTGCCCGGCGCGGTTCATGTCACCGGCGCGCTCGCCTAGGCCGAAGTACAGTTCGTCGGGCTGGCGCTTGAGGTAGTGATAGACCTGCTGGTCCCAGTAACCGAAGTTGTAGGCTTGCGTGGGACGGTCCGCCAGTACCGGCTGCCATTGGCCCTGGCGCTGCATTTCCCATTGGCAGAAGCCCCCCTCCAGCGTTACCGTCAGCCGGATCAATGCCGTCTCGACCTGCAGCCGGCCAGCTTCGTTGCGCAAGACGAAGTCGGGCAGGCTGAAGCCGCTCAGGTCACGCCGGTCGCGGCCGTGTGGCGGCGTGTCTTCGGCACCGGGGGCAATGGCCCAGGAGGCTGGGCCACGCAGCTGTCCCTGCGGCAGTACCAGGACGCGGAGGATATCCTCTTCGAGGACGAACAGTTCGATCGCTTCGCCCGTGTCGGCGCTCAGGCGCAGATGGTTGCCGTTACGGGACTGCAGCGCGAAGCGCGGGGGGATGAGCATGGACATGATGAAACCCTTGCGGTTAGACAGTGCGAGGCGGCGTGCGGGCGGCGCGCTCGTCGTTGGATTGACCACGGATGAGGATGATGAGCAGCACCGCGCCGATCAGGTCGAAGGCCCCCAGCATGCCGAACAACGGACCATAGCCCACCGTATCGGCCAGCGCACCCACCAGCAGCGAGAAGCCGAGGCCGCCGATCCAGGCAGACATGCCGGCAAAGCCGCTGGCCGTGCCGACTTCCTCGGGATCGAACACGTCCGCCGACAAGGTATTGACCAGTCCGGAAATCATCTGGTGCGCGAAGCCGCCCACGCAGAACAGCGCGATGGCGGTATAGGGCGAGGCTACCAGGCCGACGCAGGCGGGGCCGATCATCATGACCGCGCCCAGCACCACGCCAGAGACCCGCGACCAGATCAGCGGCACCTTGAAGCGGTTCATCAGCAAGGGCGACAGGTAGCCGCCAGCCAGTCCGCCCAGGTCGGCCGCCAGGAAGGGCAGCCAGGCGAACATGGCGATGGACTTCAGGTCCAGGTGGCGCTCGTTGACGAAGTACAGGGGAATCCAGAAACTGAAGGTCTGCCAGGCCGGTTCAGCAAAGAAGCGCGCCAGGGCGATGGCCCAGAAGCGCCGTGAAGTCACCACATCCTTTACCGGGCGCTTGCCGCGGACCGCACCGACCGGGCGCTGCTGGCCACCGACGATGGTGTTGCGTTCCGTCTCGGACAGGGCCGCATGGTCGCGCGGGGAGCGGTAGAAGGCGAACCACAGTGCGGCCCAGGCAAAGCCGAGCACGCCGGTCACCACGAAGGCCGACTGCCAGCCATAGCGCAGTTGCAGGAAGATCACCAGCGGCGGTGCCAGCATCGCCCCCAGCGAGGTGCCCGAGTTGAACCAGCCCACGGCGACCGATTTTTCCTTGTCGGGGAACCACTCGGCCACCGCCTTCATCCCCGAGGGAATGGCGGCTGCCTCGGTCAAGCCCATGAGCGCGCGCAGTCCGGCCAGTGAGAGCCAGCCGGTGGCCCCGGCGTGCAGCACGCCGGCAATCGACCACAGCACGCCGAACAGGGCAAAACCGATACGCAGCCCGATCAGGTCCACCACGAAGCCGCAAACCGGCTGCATGATCGTATAACCGACCTGGAAGGCTGCCACGACGTAAGAGTATTGCTGGGTGCTCATCCCCAGTTCTTCCTTGAGGGTGGGCGCAAGCACGCCCAGGGAATTGCGAGCCAGGTAGTTGGTGATGGTGCCCAGACAAACCAGCACGATGATCCACCAACGCAAGCCTTTGATCGTCTTCAAGCGATGTCTCCTGATAGGAATGTAAATTGCCGAGAAATTTTTTCGGAGAAATCCGAATCAGTCCCACGACATTTGGTAGCGCTACCAATTTTATTTTCGCTGATGGTAGCGGTACCAATTTTTGCTGTCAATGTTTCTTTCCTGACAGATGCAAGAGTGGTGTTGCCGGAGAGATATTGCTCGCCAGTCACTGCGGCAATTTGTCCCATTTCATCGGCCCGGGGGCTTGGCTACAATGAAGGCTCCCGAGTTATTCCATTTTTGTACCTATTCCCATGACAGCCCTGTTTGACCGCGTCGAAGGCTTCCTGCGCAAGGCATCCGGACTGCACATCATGCTGGCCCTGCTGCTGGTGTGCGGCCTGCTGTGCTGGGCCGTGTGGGTATGGGCCACCGGCGAGGGCCGCACGCCTTTCGGCATGCTGGACTTCTGCATCACGCCGCCTGCCAGGTAAGGCATCCCATGGCCGTCCATGCGCATAGCGCATGCGGCTGTCCTCAGTGAGTTTCCTCCGCGTTCCTGCACGCCCGGCCTGAAGCGCCCTACAATGGCCGCTCCCCCGTTTTTCATCGGCCGCATGCCTGCTTCGCCTTCCTCCAGTGCATTCCATCCCCGCCTGACCTTGCAGACACTCACCCGTGGTGAGGGCTTGCTGGGCATGCGCGCGCACGGCCTGTTCGGGCCGCGTGGCGGCATGGTGACGGTGGCGCAGATCGACTGGGTCTATGGTGAGGGCGCGCAGCGCTGGAGCATGCCGGCCCCTGTGGGCCATCCCGATGACGAGGCCGGTTACACGCCGGCGCATGTCACGCGCAACCACGCCGCCGAGGCCGCGGCACTGGAGAGCATTCGCGAGATGGGCCTGCTGCCCTTGCGTGAGGATGCCTTGCAATGGCGTGCCGAGAATCCCCTGCATGACGCCGGTCCGCTCTGGACCCTGATGCTGGAAGACGCCTTCGGCGACTTCTGGGCCGACCAGGCCCCGCGTCTGCAGCAGCAGGGCTGGACCTTGCGCGTGCGGCCGGGTTTTGCGCATGAGAGTGTCCCGGTCACGGCGTGGCGCTTCATCGTCAGCAGCGAGACCGGTGAGCTCAGTGCGCGCGAGGTAGCCGCGCCTCTGCAGCCGCGCGCCTTCTCCAGCGAGATCTTCGATGGCCTCGATCCCAGTGGCCGCTGGCTGCTGGCTATGGGTATCGAAGTCGATGGCCAGACCCTGGATGTGGCACCGATGGTGGCCGACCTGTTGCGGCGCGACCCGCGCTGGGCCGATGCGCAACAGGTGGAGCGCATGGATCCGCATGCCGTCATTTCACTGCGTGCGCCGGGCGGCCGTCGCATCGATGCCATGGCCGGTCCGCTCAAGGCGGTGGTGCTGTCCTTGCTGGATCTGCTGGTGGACCTCAAGCGCAAGGACGGTCCGCTGCAACTCTCGCCTTGGGATGCCCATCGTCTGGACAGCCTGCAGGCCGATCTCCAGCTGCTGGAAGGCGGTGCGCCGTGGCACCTGAGCGGGGCTGCCGGCGTGCTGCAACTGGCGCAGCGGCTGCGTGCGGCCGGCAGCGTACAGCCGGTGGCACCCCCGGCAGGATTGGGCCTGACCTTGCGCGGTTACCAGCTGCAGGGCGTGGCCTGGATGCAGTACCTCCGTCAGCATGACTTGGCCGGCATCCTGGCTGACGACATGGGCCTGGGCAAGACCGCGCAGGTGCTGGCCCATCTGCTCATCGAACAACAGGCCGGCCGGCTCGACCTGCCCGCGCTGGTGGTGGTGCCAACCTCGTTGCTGTTCAACTGGCAGCAGGAAGCGCGGCGCATCGCCCCGGCCCTGCGCGTGCAGGTGCTGCATGGCGAGGACCGTGCGCGCCATGTCAGCGCCATTGCGCAGGGACAGGCCGACCTGGTGCTGACCACCTATCCGCTGCTGTGGCGCGATCTCGATCTGCTGCTGTCGCTGCGCTTTCACCTGCTGGTGCTGGACGAGGCACAGACCATCAAGAATGCCGCTGCCCGCAGCACTGCCGCTGCACGCCGCCTGCACGCACGTCATCGGCTTTGCATGACCGGCACGCCGCTGGAAAACCATCTGGGCGAATTGTGGAGCCAGTTCCATTTCCTCATGCCGGGCTTCCTCGGGGATGCACGCAGCTTCGCGCGGCTCTGGCGCAAGCCCATCGAGCAACAGGGAGAAACCGTGCGCGCGCGCCTGCTGGCCCAGCGCGTGCGCCCCTTCATCCTGCGCCGGCGCAAACAGGATGTGCTGCAGGAGCTGCCGCCGCGCATCGAGATTGTCGAACGCCTGCAACTGCAGGGCCGCCAGCGCGAGCTCTACGAGAGCGTGCGCATCGCCGCCGACAAGCAGGTCCGCCGCGCGCTGGAACGGCGCGGCCGGGGCACCAGCCAGGTGTCGGTAATGGATGCGCTGCTCAAGTTGCGCCAGGTCTGCTGCGATCCCTACCTGCTGAAGCAGGGCCGCATGCCGCGCGGACTGGAGCGCGCCAAGATCGAGTGGCTGCGCGATACCTTGCCCGCGCTGGTGGAGGAGGGGCGGCGCATCCTGCTGTTCTCGCAATTCACCAGCATGCTGGCCCTGATCGAAGCCGAACTGCAGGCGCTGCAATTGCCCTGCCTGATGCTGACCGGTGATACCGAACCGGCTGCCCGCAGCGGTGTGATCTCCCGCTTCCAGCAAGGTGAAGTGCCGCTGATGCTGGTGAGCCTGAAGGTGGGTGGCGTCGGCCTGAACCTGACCGCTGCCGATACCGTGGTGCTGGCCGATCCCTGGTGGAACCCGGCCGTGGAAGAGCAGGCCATTGCCCGCGCACACCGGTTGGGGCAGACGCGCCAGGTGTTCGTCTACAAGCTGGTCATCGAGGGGAGTATCGAAGAGCGCCTGCTCGAACTGCAAACGCGCAAGTCGGCGCTGGCCGAGGGCATGCTGGGGCGCGATGACACCGCCACCATCAAGTTCGGCGAAGAGGAATTGCAGGCCTTGTTGGCACCGCTGGGGATCACCGAAAGAACCCTAATCTGATTTGAAGTGCCTTTCTCGTTCCTTGCCTCGGGCATATCTTGCGCCTGTGAAAGAGAAGTTCAGGGATGCCTGCCGTTTTCTCTTTGATTGGTACGACTAACGGACAACATATCGGAGAACTTGCGACTAAGGATTTCTGCCTCGCGGGCGGCGACCTCTCTGACGCAACGAATGAAATATTCGGCGGAACGCGTTAAAAGGCTTTCTTCGCGCAACATCAGACTGAGTTTGAGTTCAGGAAGAATCTCGTTGAGTTGCAACGACTGGAATTGCTCATTGAGGACAGGAAAGCCCAGGGAATGCTGGGACCAGAAGATGACTACGTCAGCGTGCAGCGACAGACTATAGAAAAGAGATTGAGAAGCGCAACGCGTTATGCGCCGAGGCCGCTCCAATCCACGTTGTGCGAACAGATTGGTGAGAAAACGGACGAACTGGCCACTGGTATCAGTGTGCAACCACTCCGCCTCTTGCAGTTCTATGAGCCTGGTGCAGCCGGCCAGCGGACTACTTTTTCTGACCGCGAAAGAAGTCGGCAGCGATATCAATTCGGTGTGTCGCCCAGGATATTCAGTACCGCCGTGTGGCAGCGTTCCCACAGCGAAATCCAATGTGCCATTTTTAAGATCGTTGTAGATCTGGCCCGCTGTGTATTCCTGGAAGCTCAGTTCAACTTCCGGCCACGCTTCCCGAAAGGCGACAAAAGCATGCGGCATGATGGTCAGCCCGGCGAGCGGCGTGACGCCCACCACTATTTTCCCGTCATTTCTTCCCTTGAGCATATTCATTTCGTGCTCTGCGCGCTCGAATTCCCGCACGATCATTTTTGCGCGTTCCAGCAGTATCTTGCCTTCAGCAGTCAGGACAGCGCCGTTTGACTGCCTCTCCAGCAGCAGTATCCCCAACTCGTTCTCAAGCTCACGTATCGCCTTGGTCACGGCTGGCTGACTCAGGAACAATGCACGAGACGCCCCTCTGATACTTCCCTGATCGGCAACAGCGACCAAGGCCCGCAATTGATAGTGCTTCATTTGAGTTCTTATTGGTGATAACTAGCGGTTATGGCGATAGAAAAAAGCACGCTCTTGTTGAGTGCCAGTTTTGGCACAATAGCATCACAAAAAATGATGTGGGTTAATTGACCCGTCAACGGTAGTCACTCCGCAGCCTAACGAATCAGGCCAACAAGGCGTCATGGTGAGTAGCAAGCGCTATCCGGAAGAATTCAAGATTGAAGCGGTCAAGCAGGTCATAGAGCAAGGACATGCCGTTACCGAGGTGGCAACGCGACTGGGAATTTCACAGCACAGTCTGTATGCATGGCTGAAGAAATACGCGCTGCCAGAGGTACTACGTAATGAGCAGAACATTCAGCAAGAAGAAATACGGAGACTCAAGGCCGAACTGAAGCGGGTTACCGAGGAGCTCGACATCTTAAAAAAAGCCGCCGCGTTCTTTGTCAACGAGTCACCACAAAGTACGCTTTCGTCGTGGCTCACGAAACCCAGCATGCCGTCCGGACCTTGTGCCGCCTGATGCGTGTACATCCCAGCGGCTATTACAAGTGGAAGGCGCGGCCGGAGTCCGATCGGGACAGAGACGATCGACGGTTGCTTGAAATCATCAAACAACTCTGGCTGGCGTCTGACGGCGTGTATGGGTATCGCAAGATAACTGCATGCCTGCGCGAGCTGGGCGAGCGATGTGGCAAGCATCGCGTCTATCGACTGATGCGTGTCGAAGGACTCAAATCCTGGTCGCGATATTGAAATCGCATGAGACGTTTTGGAAGACCAGCAGTGACTCACCGCGTCATCTGCAACGGAAAACAGATATGTCAGCACTACAGCAGGCTGGTGTAACTAACTTTGCCTGGCACTCATTTCAATAGTAATTGCCACCATCTTGGTGGATAGCGTGAGCCGCATAGTAACTGCAATGACGATGCCTCTGAAGAGAGCGCCATCCCGCTCTCGTCAGCATGGGCGACGAGAAATCAGAAAAAAATTACGTTGGTGGCTTCGGCGCTGTTGCCGGGTCACTGATGCGCATCCCGATCCAAGTCAAATCCGCAGCTGTAATCCATTGTTGGGAGAAGTAGCCTGATCCTGCTGGCCTCTTCATGCCGACGCGCGTCTAACGATTGCATTCAGAACAGGGAGCCCTGTCATGAAATTGAACCTGCCGGTTACGCAACGCGCCTATGACTTCCCGGCTAACGTGACATTGATGTCTACCACCAATGTCCATAGCCATATCACTTATGCCAACGCGGCATTCATCGCGGTCAGTGGCTTCAGCCGCGAGCAAATTGCGGGTCAGCCGCACAATCTGGTACGTCACCCCGACATGCCGCAGCAAGCCTTTGCTGACATGTGGAAGACGCTGCAGGCTGGCCGCTCGTGGACGGCACTGGTAAAGAACCGACGCAGCGATGGTGACCATTACTGGGTACGTGCCAACGCAACACCGATCACGCGTAATGGACGCGTCTCCGGATACATGTCGGTACGTACCAAACCTACCTCAAGCGAGATCGAACAGAGCGAGACGCTGTACAAAGCTTTCCGTGAGAATCGCGCACGTGGACTGGCTTTTGAGCAGGGACTGATCGTCAGAACCGGCTGGTTGAGTTGGACCACGATCTCCAAGAAGCTTTCAGTGAGGTGGCGGCTTCGTTTCGGTATGGGTCTCCCCTTGATCGCAAGCGGTATCGCAACGCTGCTGGTCACTCACTCAAATACGCCGCCGATTGGCCTGTTTGCCTGCCTGGCAATCAGCGCCGTGTTCAGCTGCCTTTGGATGGAGCGGAAGATTGCCCGCCCACTTGGATTGGTACTCAGACAGTCATTGGCGGTGGCTGCGGGTCAGCCCGGTGAAAACGTCTACCTTGAACGTATTGATGAGATCGGCATGATTCTTCGTGCCGTCAATCAGTCTGGTTTGAATCTTCGTTCCCTGGTCGATGATGTCAATGAGCAGGTAACGGGTGTACAGATTGCTTCCAGCGAAATTAGCCAAGGCAATCACAACCTCAGCGGACGCACCGAGCAAACTGCCTCCAATCTGCAGGAAACGGCCAGTTCCATGGAGCAGATCGCCGCGAACGTCAGCAATAACGCGGATTCTGCCCGCCAGGCGGCCGAACTGGCGACGGGAGCGAGCACATTGGCCAGTAGGGGAGGAGAGGTCGTACGGGACGTAGTGCATACCATGCAAGCGATCAGTCAATCCAGCCAGCAGATCGCCGACATCATTGGCGTCATTGACGCGATTGCTTTCCAGACCAACATATTGGCGCTCAATGCCGCTGTAGAGGCTGCACGTGCAGGAGAACAGGGACGCGGCTTCGCAGTAGTGGCGAGTGAGGTGCGTAACCTCGCCGGACGCAGTGCCGACGCTGCGAAGGAAATCAAGCTGCTCATCGGTGACAGCGTCAGCAAGGTGCAGGCCGGCATGCAGCAGGCCGAACATGCCGGTCAGGCAATGCAGGAGATCGTGGGGGAGGTCCAGCGAGTCACTCACCTCATCGGCGAGATCAGCCAGGCAACTACCGAGCAAGCGATGGGTATAGGTCAGGTAAACATTGCTGTCGCACAGCTCGAGCAGATGACCCAACAGAATGCAGCGTTAGTTGAGCAATCTGCTGCCGCCGCCGAGAGCCTGCGCGGACAAGCTGATCGTTTGGCGGAGGCCGTCAGTGTCTTCAGGGGAAGCACCGAAGTGTAGTTCAGCGCGGCGTTTTGTATGCTGAGAAAGTGTCATCCCTTTAAGTTTCGTTTGAGCAGGTAGCGGACGCAGCCGGCAAAAATCACTGAATAGTCAAATTTTGTCAAAGCTTCTGCGTTCTCGTTTTCCTTCGCCCTAAGATGGAAACCAACAATTTTCAGTCTTGTGCAGCTCCAATCTGCGCGTCATTCTTCGGTGAGTAGATCCTCGCTGCGCACAGGTTGTGGATGTTAAGCAATCAAGATTGTTTGTCATGGTTTCTGTCATTGTGCAGCGGTCAGCTCTTGCATCTTCGATTACCAATACGCCCGGAGAGGGCTTATGCAACAAGCAGCCTGTGACAGGCTGCCATTGGATGCAAGCAGCAGGAACGAGGTACGGTGCACGTCGACCCTCTCTCACGGGGAGGGTGATGAGCGGCTGTCACGGGGGTGATGGTATCTGAGAAGAGTCTTGCGCTAACCGGCTGAGTCGGTGGCAGGCTCCAGCTGGATGACGCTGAAACCATTTTCTCAATGGTGGTTTCAGTGAAAGACAGCGATGGCGTCCGCAATAGTAAAGATGGTGTTTGATGCGATCAGGGATGAGCGGATCGAATTGGCGTTCGAGCCAGTTTGTTCCGCCCAAGACTTGTCGCAGGTCTTGTACCGGGAGTGTCTGGTCCGTATACGCGACATGAATGGAATGATCGTCTATCCCATGACCTTCCTGCCGACGATGGAAAGGCTGGGCCTGATCAAGCATGTGGATTGCTATGTGGTGCGCCGTGCCATTGAGTTGCTGAGGCGCACGCCGCAGTTGAGCTTGGGAGTCAATGTGTCGGCGCAAAGTGCGGAAGACATTGCTTGGTGGAAGGAGATCCTCCGTGAGCTTTCCGTGTCGCCGGGCGTCGCGGGCAGGTTGATTGTTGAACTCACCGAGACCGAGAAAATTACGCTGCGCCACAAGCGAACGCTGTTTGCAAGCCTCAAGGATGCAGGCTGTCGGATTGCGATTGATGATTTTGGTGCCGGTCATTCCATCCATAACGCCGATGTAATCGGGGAGCCTGACCTGATCAAGATTGATCGGTCCGTGATTCAACAAGCCAGAGACAGCGAGGCAAGCAGGTTTCTGCAGAAGGTGCTGGATGCAGCCCGCAGGCGATGTCCTTCGATGATCGTGGAGGGTATCGAATTTGAGAACGACCTCTCTCTGGTGGGCCAAATGGAAAATTGCTGGCTACAGGGTCATTGGCTCAATGACCATAGCGTAGAGCTGAATATTCAGGGTCCCGACGGCATCTTTATCCATTGACTTCCGCTGTGGCCAGGATCGGGCGGAAACTAACAAGTTGCTGTGAAGAGAGTTTTATGGCGCCGAAATTTCATCTGGAACATGACGAATAACGCGGGTCCTGCCATTGCCTACCTTGAAGATGACCCCGAGGTGGCAAAGTTGTACGCGGGATGGATGAGAGATGCCGGCTACCCAGTGGAATGTTTTGTTGATGGTGAAGAGTACCTGAAGGCATTCAGCCAGAAGAAGTATCTTGCCTGTGTCGTTGATTACATAATGCCCTCGCTCAATGGCTTGGAGGTATTGAAGAAACTGCGGTCCCAGCTTGGGATCAATATGCCTCCGCTCATTTTCCTGACCGGGCAGGATTCAGAAAAGGACGTGGTGGAGATACTCAACCAGGGTGCTGATGATTATCTTTTCAAGTCATGCTCCAGGGAGCTTCTGCTGGCGAGATTGAGAGCCGTTTTGCGCCGCTATGATCTTCTGCCGAAGAATCGCTCGCTCTCATTCGGCGATCTGAAGATTGATCTGGTCGGCAGGAAATTCCTGATGGGACAGGAAGCTGTTCAATTGACCGATAAGGAAAGTGAGCTCGCATATTGTCTGTTCCAGAATATTGGCTCCATCGTCACGCGGGATTACTTGCTCAAGGTGGTGTGGGAATTGAATCCTGCCGTGACCACCAGAACGATCGATACCCATATATCGACGTTGAGACGAAAGCTTGGTCTGTTTCCGGAAAATGGATGGAGACTGACCTCGGTATATGGGAAAGGATATAGGCTTGAAGAACAAAAAAAACAATCCGGACAGGACACTTAACGAGATCAGATATCTCCTTGTCACGTTGTTGTGTTCCGTGTGCATGAGCAATGCCTTGGCGGAAAAGCTTGCTGACGTCTATTACTCAACGGTTGAGGGAGATAACTTGCGTCAGATCTCGGACCAGTTCTTGCATGATCCCGACCGGTGGCGGGCAATCGCTCGCGCAAACAGGATCAAAGAGCCGTTTGTGATCCTGCCCGGACAGCGTATCCGCATCCCGGCGGATGAACTTCGCCGGGTTAAACGCCTGCTGCTCCTGGCTGCGCATGGCGAGGTCACTGTGTGCGATCAACAAAACAGCTGCTCGGCCAGGCTGGCGGGGCAGACGGTATTGAAGGGCGAGGTGATCCAGACAGGTGAAAATTCGAGCGCCTTGCTGACGACCAATGGGCACCGCATCAGCCTGTTGCCGAACTCTGCATTGACGCTAAAGAAAATGACTGCCTCGCAGAAGCAAAAAGCTTCCGTGACGGAACTTTCCCTGCCCATGGGCGAGGTCAGCATCGAGGCCAATATTCCAAAAAAGAGAAATGATTTGCGCGTTCTCACGCCAACCGCGCAAGCCATGGTGCGGGGAACGAGGTTTCGCCTGGCCTATCGCGGCGATGTGGCCAGGGAAGAGACAATTGAGGGAAAGGTGGAAGTCTCTGCCGGGCGGCGCGACCGTATTCTCGTGGCCTCCAGCAAGGGTGTGATCGTGCGCCGTGGCGAGTCCTTTTCAGCACAGTTTCTTCCCCCGGCACCGATGTTGGACGACATGCCGCAGCGATTCGAAAAACTGCCCATCCAGTTCAAGCTGCCTTCATCACAAGATCTGCAAAGCTGGGTGGCTACCGTCTCATTGGACGCTGCGCAAGAACAGATCCTCGAACAAAAAACAGTGTCCGCGCAGACGCCGGCAGTATCGTTCGCAGACTTCCCGGACGGCAAATATTATTTCCACCTGCGGGGCGTGGCAACCTCCGGGCTCAATGGATTGGATGCCGTGCACGAATTTGAAATTGACGCGCGCCCGTTTCCGCCGATATTGAATCGGCCAGGAAACCAGGCAAAGGTACGCGATGAGAAGCAACGGCTGCAGTGGACTCCGCTGGTGGGTGAACCGCATTACCGGTTGCGGCTTTCCGACCAGGAGGATTTTGGGCACATGCTGTTCGATGCTGAATTCACTGAGACGCTGGCCGATCTTCCCTTTGATCTGTCTCCGGAGAAGAGCTATTGGTGGCAGGTTGCCAGCATTGACGATTCAGGTCGGCAAGGGCCCTGGAGCGAGAAATTCGTGTTCACTTACAGCCCCAGGCCGGAGCCGCCAGATCCCGGGCAAATCGGCGTGGGCGTAGAGAACAAGGAGCTCGTCATCAATGTGCCGCCCGCCCCAGGACTGGGGTATCACGTCAAGCTGTCTCGTTCCAAGGACATGGCAGACCCGGTCGAAGACGTCATTGCGGAGGATGAACATATACGCTTGCTGCGCCCTCCAGCCGGTCAATACTTCCTGGCCATCAGTCGTGTCGATCGTAGTGATGGAACCGAGGGCCCGGCCACCGTATCGTCGGTCGACTTACCCAGCAAGGTCAGTCCTTGGTTGCTGCTAATTCCCGTGGTGCTGATTGCGTTGTAAACCGTGACTGAGGAGCGATCCCGTTTGCGCAAAGGTAGGGTCAGGACGACCTACATTATCCAGATGATGGTCCTGACCTTCCTGCTTGTATTTTTATTGGCCTGGAGCCAGGTTGCGGCGCAAATGGACCGATATCTCTACGATGTCGGCTTGCGTCTCTTTCCTGCTGCGGAGGCCGGTGATGTGGTCATCGTCGCGATCGATAAAAAGAGTCTTGAGACGTTGGGGCGCTGGCCTTTTTCGAGAAGCCAGCATGCGGCACTGATCCGCCGCATATGTGATCAAAAGCCGAAGGTAATCGGTCTGGATATCTTGTTTTCGGAAGAAAGTCACGGAGATGAGGATGCACAGCTCGCCCATGCCATGGAACAGTGCGGCCGGGTTGTTTTACCCGTGGTCATTGAGCCCGACCAGATCAGCGGAGGGCTTTCGATCACTGAGCCGGTCTCGGTTGTCAGGTCAGCGGCCGCCGGAATTGGACGGGTGGGTATTGTTCTCGATCCGGACGGTATTGCCCGCTCGGCGGATATCAAGAACGGTTCGGCCGGCATCTTGTTTGGCGAGCAGATGATGAGGGTAGCGGGAGAAGCCTCTTTTCTCTACTCGGATCGGCTCAAGGGGGACGGGCTTTACTTCCGCTTCGTTGGCGGACCCGGAAGCATCCGGAGCATTTCGTATGCCGACGTGATGGAGGGCAGAGCGACCATCTCGCTGGAAGGCAAGTATGTCCTGGTCGGCGCTACGGCGATGGGACTGGGGGATTTCATTCCTACGCCCTTTTCGGCGGGAAGCTTCCAGATGCCGGGTGTCGAAATACAGGCGAATCTTCTGAATGCGCTGCTGCATCGGCACCTGATCGCCATGGTGCCAGTCGGTTACTCAAGCTTGATCTGCGCGCTGTTGGCCATCGTTCCGTTCTGCTGGTTGCGCAAGTTCAGCCCGTTGACGGGAGCGCTGGCTTCCATTGGGTGGGGCATGTTGATCATGCTGATCACGGTGCTGATGTCGCCGCTAGCGGGTGTCTGGGTTCGCTCAGCCTCCGCGGTGATCAGTACGGGCGGGACGGTGCTCGTTTGGAATCTGGGCCGCGTGCACCTGGCAACTCAGTTCATGCGGCAGGAGCTGGCTTCGCTGAGGACGCAGCTCGGTGAGCGCAATGAATCCGGGGCGCTCGATCTTGAAGAGAAGATTTATCTCATTCAGGAAGCCAAATCGAAGCTTCGCAAGCTGGAGGAACAGCGTAACGACGCGCTTTCCTTTATTTCCCATGATCTTCGTAGTCCGCTTTCAAACGCGCTGTTGAAGCTCTCCCAGGATACCGAGGTGGATAAGCAGGGTGTGTCGATGTTGATCAGGCGATCACTGCTGCTGGCAGAGCAATTTGTCGGGCTTTTCCGGGCCGAAAGCACTGACTCGAAGCTCAATGAATCGATCGATATCCTGGCCATCTCCTACCAGGCTATGGATAGCGTCTTCGAAAAGCTGGCGAGCAAAGAACTTCGGCTAGGCCGGTCCATGCCGGATGAGCCTCTTTGGGTATTGGGTGATTTCTCTCTGCTTGAGCGGGCCTTTATCAATCTGATGGATAACGCGGTCAACTATTCGCCAAGAGATTCTTCGATTCAGGTGACGCTGGAAAAACGAGATACGCATGTCCGCTTTTCGGTCAGCAACGTAGGTGAAATCGGCGGGGAGAAGAGGGAGCGCTTGTTCCAGAAATATCAGCGCAATCTTCATGAAGGGGGGGAAGCCAATCCCATGAGCAATGGCATCGGACTTTTTTTTGTGAAGGTAGTGGCTGAAAAGCACGGAGGAGAAGTTGGCCTGGATAGCGAAGAGGGGATCGTCCGGTTCTGGATTTCGCTTCCCCTGCATTAAGCATCTTGGTGGAGCGTGTTCGCTGCGCATGTCGCCCGCAGATTTCTTATGGATCCATTCTCTTTGGCCACTGATAAACGAAGGAGTCATCAATTCAGGTGCCAGTGAGCAGGCAACGCAAAGGAATGTCAAATTAATCGGTTCCTCTTATCTGGAGTACACATAATAAAACTTGCTGGGATTCAAGTATTGGAATTCAAGGGGGCAGCAACGAGAAGCGCAGAAAGAGAGTTCCGCGCTTCCAGGCTCTCTGTTTCTCGCACTGCTTGGACCTGTTCGCGTAGATGAGAGGATGAGAGAGCTATGAATAAAATTTATCGCCTTGTATGGAGCCGATCACGGCAGCAATTCGTGGTTGCATCGGAGAACTCCTGTAGTGCTGGGGCTGGCGGTTTATCAGTTTGTGCCGTTGTCGATGGGCGCCCAGGGAAAGCCGGTTCTTCGGTAAATTTTGCCAAGCAGATTTTAATGGGGGCCGGATTTTTGGCGGGCTTGATGGCTACGCTGCCAGACGCCAGCGCTACTGTTATCTTTGCCGGTCAAAATGTTGGTGGCGCTTGCCCGGCAGTGACCGACCAGTTTAGTTCTATCGCGAACACCTCCTGTCTTTCCTCTTTTCAAAGCAGAGATACGCAACGCAGCGACGCTGTCTTTTTCAATTTCAATTCGCCAGGTGTTGCCGGTTTAAATAATTCTCTTTCGCTCGGCGGCATTTTGTTGGTAAATGGCCAAGGTACCGTGATTAACGGACTCTCGGTCAACAATCAGAAAATTACCAACCTGACCGCAGGCGACGCAACGATTAATAGTACTGATGCCATCAACGGCGCGCAGTTGTATTCATTATCCACATCTGCATCCAGCGGCATTTCGTCGTTGTCGACGGGTCTGAGCACGACCAACGGCAATGTGACTGCGTTGTCGACCTCGGCCTCTGCCGGGATCACTTCGCTGTCGACCGGCTTGGATGCCGCCAACAGCGGCGTCATTTCTCTTTCTACCGGCCTGTCCGCGACCAATAACAATGTGACGGCGTTGTCGACCTCGGCCTCTGCCGGGATTACTTCGCTGTCGAGCGGGCTGGTTACCGCCAACAGCCGCGTCAATTCTCTCTCTACCGGCCTGTCCGCGACCAACAGCAATGTGACGGCGTTGTCGACCTCGGCCTCTGCCGGGATTACTTCGCTGTCGAGCGGGCTGGTTACCGCCAACAGCCGCGTCAATTCTCTCTCTACTGGTCTGTCCGCGACCAACAGCAATGTGACTGCGCTGTCGACTTCAGCCTCTGCCGGGATTACTTCGCTGTCGACGGGCCTGGTTGCCGCCAACAGCGGCGTCACTTCTCTCTCTACCGGCCTGGCTGCGACCAACAGCAATGTGACTGTGTTGTCGACCTCAGCCTCTACCGGGATTTCTTCGCTGTCGACCAGTCTGGGAACGACCAACCTTGCGGTCAGTTCACTGTCGACTGCAGCAGCCAATGCAGTTCAATATGACGACGCAACCCATTCGCAGGTAACGCTCGGCGGAGTCAACGCCAGCACTGCGGTGACGCTCACCAACGTGGCCAATGGCAGTGTGACCGCCACCAGTTCGGATGCTGTGAATGGTTCACAGCTCTATTCATTGTCTACATCGGCTTCCACCGGGATCGGCTCCTTGTCGACCGGTTTGAGCACGATCAACAGCGATGTTGCCTCGCTGTCCACTTCCACATCGAGCGGCATCGGTTCGCTATCGACCGGCCTCAGCACGGTCAGCAGCAGCGTGGTTTCGCTTTCTACTTCGGTATCGAGCAGCATCGGTTCGCTGTCTACTTCGACATCGAGCAGCATCGGTTCGCTTTCTACTTCTACATCGAGTGGAATTGGTTCTTTATCTACGGGACTGAGCACGACCAATAGCAGCTTGGTCTCGCTGTCTACTTCCACCTCTAGTGGAATCGGTTCTTTGTCGACTGGGCTGAGTACGGTCAGCAGCAATGTGGTCTCGCTGTCCACCTCGACATCGAGTGGTATTGGCTCTTTGTCGACCGGATTGAGCACAGTCAACAGCAATGTGACTTCGCTATCCACATCGACATCCAAGGCAGTCACTTCGCTCTCGACGAGTCTGAGTACGACCAATAGCAATGTCACCGCATTGTCGACTTCGGCCTCGACCGGGATTGCATCCTTGTCGACGGGCTTGAGCACGACAGACAGCAACGTGAGTTCGCTGTCGACAGGCCTGACTGCGACCAATAGCAACGTGACGGCGCTGTCGACTTCAGCATCGACCGGGATTGCATCCTTGTCGACGGGCCTGGATACTACCAATAGCAACGTGACCGCATTGTCGACTTCGGCCTCGACTGGAATCGCGTCGCTGTCGACGGGCTTGAGCACGACTGATAGCAATGTGAGTTCGCTGTCGAGTGGCCTGACTGCGACCAACAGCAATGTGACGGCATTGTCGACTTCGGCCTCGACTGGGATTGCATCGCTGTCGACGGGCTTGAGCACGACTGATAGCAACGTGAGTTCGCTTTCGACTGGCCTGACTGCGACCAATAGCAACGTGACGGCGCTGTCGACCTCAGCATCGACCGGGATTGCATCCTTGTCGACGGGCTTGGATACTGCCAATAGCAACGTGACCGCGTTGTCGACTTCGGCCTCGACTGGAATCGCGTCGCTGTCGACGGGCTTGAGCACGACTGATAGCAATGTGAGTTCGCTGTCGACTGGCCTGACTGCGACCAACAGCAATGTGACGGCATTGTCGACTTCGGCCTCGACTGGGATTGCATCGCTGTCGACGGGCTTGAGCACGACTGATAGCAACGTGAGTTCGCTGTCGACTGGCCTGACTGCGACCAACAGCAATGTGACGGCGTTGTCGACTTCGGCCTCGACTGGGATTGCATCCCTGTCGACGGGCTTGAGCACGACTGATAGCAACGTGAGTTCGCTGTCGACTGGCCTGACTGCGACCAATAGCAACGTGACGGCGCTGTCGACTTCGGCCTCAACTGGAATCGCATCCCTGTCGACTGGCTTGAGCACGACTGACATCAACGTGAGCTCGTTGTCGACTGGCCTGAGCTCGACCAACAGCAATGTGACCGCATTGTCGACTTCGGCCTCGACTGGAATCGCATCCCTGTCGACTGGCTTGAGCACGACTGACAGCAACGTGAGTTCGTTGTCGACTGGCCTGAGCTCGACCAACAGCACGGTGACCGCGCTGTCCACCTCTGCTTCGACTGGGATTGCGTCTTTGTCGACTGGCTTGAGCACGACTGATAGCAATGTGACTGCGTTGTCGACTTCGGCCTCGACCGGGATCGCATCGCTGTCGACTGGCCTGAGCACGACTGATAGCAACGTTAGCTCGCTGTCGACTGGTCTGAGCTCGACCAACAGCACGGTGACCGCGCTGTCCACCTCTGCCTCGACTGGGATTGCGTCTTTGTCGACGGGCTTGAGCACGACTGATAGCAATGTGACTGCGTTGTCGACTTCGGCCTCGACTGGAATCGCATCCCTCTCGACTGGCTTGAGCACGACTGACAGCAACGTGAGCTCGTTGTCGACTGGCCTGAGCTCGACCAACAGCAACGTGACCGCGTTGTCGACTTCGGCCTCGACTGGAATCGCATCCCTCTCGACTGGCTTGAGCACGACTGACAGCAACGTGAGCTCGTTGTCGACTGGCCTGAGCTCGACCAACAGCAACGTGACCGCATTGTCGACTTCGGCCTCGACCGGAATCGCGTCCCTTTCGACTGGCTTGAGCACGACTGATAGCAACGTTAGCTCGCTGTCGACTGGACTGAGCTCGACCAACAGCAATGTGACCGCATTGTCGACTTCGGCCTCGACCGGAATCGCGTCCCTGTCGACTGGCTTGAGCACAACTGACAGCAACGTGAGCTCGTTGTCGACTGGCCTGAGCTCGACCAACAGCACGGTGACCGCGCTGTCCACCTCTGCCTCAAGTGGGATTGCGTCTTTGTCGACGGGCTTGAGCACGACTGATAGCAATGTGACCGCGTTGTCGACTTCGGCCTCTACCGGAATCGCGTCCCTTTCGACTGGCTTGAGCACGACTGATAGCAACGTTAGCTCGCTGTCGACTGGTCTGAGCTCGACCAACAGCAATGTGACTGCGTTGTCGACTTCGGCCTCGACTGGAATCGCATCTCTCTCGACTGGCTTGAGCACAACTGACAGCAACGTGAGCTCGCTGTCGACTGGCCTGAGCTCGACCAACAGCAATGTGACTGCATTGTCGACTTCGGCCTCGACCGGAATCGCGTCCCTGTCGACTGGCTTGAGCTCGACCAACAGCAATGTGACTGCGTTGTCGACTTCGGCCTCGACTGGAATCGCATCCCTCTCGACTGGCTTGAGCACGACTGACAGCAACGTGAGCTCGTTGTCGACGGGCCTGAGCTCGACCAACAGCAATGTGACCGCATTGTCGACTTCGGCGTCTACTGGAATCGCATCCCTGTCGACGGGCTTGAGCACGACTGATAGCAACGTGAGCTCGCTGTCGACTGGTCTGAGCTCGACTAACAGCAATGTGACCGCATTGTCGACTTCAGCCTCGACCGGAATCGCGTCCCTGTCGACGGGCTTGAGCACGACTGAAAGCAATGTGACTGCGTTGTCGACTTCGGCCTCGACTGGAATTGCGTCCCTGTCGACAGGCTTGAGTACGACCGATAGCAACGTGAGTTCGCTGTCGACGGGTCTGAGCTCGACCAACAGCACGGTGACTGCGCTGTCCACCTCTGCCTCAAGTGGGATGGCGTCTTTGTCGACTGGCTTGAGCGCGACTGATAGCAACGTGAGTTCGTTGTCGACTGGCCTGAGCTCGACCAACAGCAATGTGACGGCGTTGTCGACTTCGGCCTCGACTGGAATTGCGTCCCTGTCGACTGGCTTGAGCACGACTGATAGCAACGTGAGCTCGCTGTCGACTGGCCTTAGCTCGACCAACAGTAATGTGACTACGTTGTCGACTTCAGCCTCGACCGGAATTGCGTCCCTGTCGACAGGCTTGAGCACGACCGATAGCAACGTGAGTTCGCTGTCGACGGGTCTGAGCTCGACCAACAGCAATGTGACTGCGTTGTCGACTTCAGCCTCGACCGGAATCGCGTCCCTGTCGACGGGCTTGAGCACTACCGATAGCAACGTGAGTTCGTTGTCGACGGGCCTGAGCTCGACCAACAGTAATATGACCGCATTGTCGACTTCGGCCTCGACCGGAATCGCGTCCCTGTCGACGAGCTTGAGCACGACTGATAGCAATGTGAGTTCGCTGTCAACGGGCCTGAGCTCGACCAACAGCACGGTGACCGCGCTGTCCACCTCTGCCTCGACTGGGATTGCGTCTTTGTCGACGGGCTTGAGCACCACTGACAGCAACGTGAGTTCGCTATCGACCGGCCTGAGCTCGACCAACAGCAATGTGACTGCGTTGTCGACTTCGGCCTCGACTGGAATCGCATCCCTGTCGACTGGCTTGAGCACGACTGATAGCAATGTGACTGCGTTGTCGACTTCGGCCTCGACCGGAATCGCGTCCCTGTCGACTGGCTTGAGCACAACTGATAGCAACGTGAGTTCGTTGTCGACGGGCCTGAGCTCGACCAACAGCAATGTGACGGCGTTGTCGACTTCGGCCTCGACCGGAATCGCGTCCCTGTCGACAGGCTTGAGCACGACCGATAGCAACGTGAGTTCGTTGTCGACGGGCTTGAGCACGACTGATAGCAACGTGAGTTCGCTATCGACTGGTCTGAGCACGACCAACAGCACGGTGACCGCGCTGTCCACCTCTGCCTCGACCGGAATCGCGTCCCTTTCGACTGGCTTGAGCACAACTGATAGCAACGTGAGCTCGCTGTCGACTGGCCTGAGCACGACCAACAGCACGGTGACCGCGCTGTCCACCTCTGCCTCGACCGGAATCGCGTCCCTGTCGACGGGCTTGAGCACGACTGATAGCAACGTGAGCTCGCTGTCGACTGGTCTGAGCTCGACTAACAGCAATGTGACCGCATTGTCGACTTCGGCCTCGACCGGAATCGCGTCCCTGTCGACTGGCTTGAGCACGACTGATAGCAATGTGACTGCGTTGTCGACTTCGGCCTCGACTGGAATCGCATCCCTCTCGACGGGCTTGAGCACGACTGACAGCAACGTGAGCTCGTTGTCGACTGGCCTGAGCACGACCAACAGCACGGTGACCGCGCTGTCCACCTCTGCCTCGACCGGAATCGCGTCCCTGTCGACGGGCTTGAGCACAACTGATAGCAACGTGAGCTCGTTGTCGACTGGCCTTAGCTCGACCAACAGTAATGTGACCGCGTTGTCGACCTCAGCCTCGACCGGAATCGCATCCCTGTCGACTGGCTTGAGCACGACTGATAGCAATGTGAGTTCGCTGTCGACTGGCCTGAGTTCGACCAACAGCAATGTGACTTCGTTGTCGACTTCAGCCTCGACCGGAATTGCTTCCCTGTCGACAGGCTTGAGCACGACCGATAGCAACGTGAGTTCGCTGTCGACGGGGCTGAGCTCGGCCAATAGCAACGTGACTGCGTTGTCGACTTCGGCCTCGACCGGAATTGCGTCCCTGTCGACAGGCTTGAGCACGACCGATAGCAACGTGAGTTCGCTGTCGACGGGTCTGAGCTCGACCAACAGCACGGTGACCGCGCTGTCCACCTCTGCCTCAAGTGGGATTGCGTCTTTGTCGACAGGCTTGAGCACGACCGATAGCAACGTGAGTTCGCTGTCGACTGGTCTGAGCTCGACCAACAGCAATGTGATTGCGTTGTCGACTTCGGCCTCAACTGGAATTGCGTCCCTGTCGACTGGCCTGGGTACTACCAACAGCAACGTGACCGCATTGTCTACTTCGGCCTCGACCGGAATCGCGTCCCTGTCGACGGGCTTGAGCACAACGAACAGTAACGTGACTTCGCTGTCGACTGGCCTGACGGCGACCAACAGCAATGTGACCGCACTGTCCACGTCGGTCTCGACGGGCCTGGTGGCGACCAACAATACGGTGACTGCCCTCTCGACGTCGACATCCAGCGGAATTGCCGCCCTCTCCACCGGGCTCAGCACCACCAACAGCACGGTGAGCGCATTGTCGACCTCAGCCTCAACCGGGATCAGTTCCGTCTCGAGCAGCCTGAGCACCACCAATAGCAATGTGGCATCGCTGTCGACATCGACATCCACTGCGGTTACCTCGCTTTCCACCAGCCTGAGCACCACCGCATCCACGGTCAGTGATCTGTCGGTGGTGGTGTCTTCCCTGTCGACTTCGAACCAGAACGTTAGCGCGACCTCAACGGCGACTGCGGTCGGTAGCTCGGCCAGCGCTACCGGTTCACAAGCCACGGCGGTGGGCGTGAAAGCGTCGGCGACGGGTGAAAAGGCCACCGCCATTGGTGCCGGGGCGAGCGCGACTGGTGACAATTCGGTGGCATTGGGTGCCGGATCGATTGCGAACGAGGCCAATACCGTATCGATGGGATCGATTGACAGCGAGCGACGCGTGACCAATGTCGCGCCAGGTGTCCGCGGTACTGATGCCGCCAATATGAATCAGCTCTGGTCCGTACAGAACCAGGTCAATTCGGTCGCACGGACAGCCTATGCAGGGATCGCGGCGGCAACGGCGCTGACCATGATCCCGGATGTGGACGCCGGCAAGAACTTCGCTCTCGGGGTTGGCGTGGCCAATTTTGGTGGCCAGACTGCTCTCGCTATTGGCAGCTCTGCACGTATTTCCGATCGTCTCAAGGTGAAGCTCGGCGCAGGGACCAGCAGCAACGGGACGGTAGTGGGAGGAGGTGCGTCCTTCTCATGGTAATGCTGTGCACACGTTTGGCAATGCTGTGGTGTCGCCCCGTCGGGGCGCTGCGCTACATGTCATTTCTGCCTCAGCCGGCCTCTGTGCTGTTGCTCGCCGCTGCGCGTGAGATGGCGGGCTTGCGCAGCGATGAGCTCATGGGCCTGCTGGACGGGACTGTGCAAGCGTGGGGCCACTGCGCGTACTGGTGGATGGGCTGGTCAGGTAGCGGATATGCCAGCTCCGTACTACGGGATCTGCAGGCAATTCTGGCCGGGGTTTTTGCCTCGTTTCTTCGAGATCGGACAACAGCAGGAAGGGAGCATTGACATCATGCGTGTCGCACTAACCGTCATCACTCATCCAAACCAGAGCATCTGGCAAAACGGCATTGGCCAGAACGTTTTTTTTCTGGCCATGCTGTTGCGCCAGTTGCCATTTGTACGCGAGGTCCTGCTTGTCGATGTAGGCGACGGGCAGCAGATGCCGCCAGAGATGGATTTGGTCTCGCTGGATCTGAAGCTGGTCAAGGAACATGACGCCATCGTGCACGACATGGTGGACGTGCTTATCGAAGTGGCCGGCGCCGTCAAGGCGGAGTGGCTGACGTTGATGCGCGCGCGCGGACGTAAAACCGTCATGTTCCACTGTGGCAACCCCTATACGGCGTTGGCGGAGCCGGCAGTGTTCGGTCGCGATACAACTGCCCTGTATCCGGAGCGCTGTGACGAGGTTTGGTACCCCTACCAGTACCGTGACTTTGCTTCTTTCCTCAGGCTGATTCATCGCTGCGAAGCGTTTGAGATGCCCTATCTTTGGCATCCACGGTTTGTTGACATCCGCATAGCTCAATTACGGTTGCACGGGAAAGAGTTCGGTTATCAACCCCGCGCCAAGACCAGGAAAAAAGCCGCAGCGAATCAGCCCGGCTGGCGCGCGGCAATCTTCGAACCCAACGTGTCGGTCAACAAGTCCTTGTCCATCCCGATGCTCATCTGTGATCAGGCCTATCGTGCCGATGATCGCAGCGTGGCGCATATGCATGTCCTCAATTCCGTGGGGATGAAAGATCATCTGACCCTGCTGCACCTAGCTAATTCATTGAATCTGGTCCGCGAACACAAGGCCACCTTCCATGGCCGGGTGGACGTGGTTGGTTTCATGACCGAGTTGGCTGATCTGGTTGTATCGCATCAATGGAAGAACGAACAAAACTACGTCTATCTCGATGCCCTCTACGGTGATTATCCCCTCGTTCATAACTCGCCCTGGATCAAGGACGTTGGTTACTACTATCCCGACTTTGATATCCAGGAGGGGGCTTCACAGCTCTTGCAGGCGATACAGGAGCACGATGGCAATTTGAAGCATTACCGTAGCCAGGCTCAAGATTTGTTTGAAAAGGTGAGTCCTTTCAACCAGATGCATCAAGAGGCATTCGCGCATCGCCTGCTCAAGTTATGCCCTCAGGAGAATTTTGCATGACGCCTATGCTGAAACCGGCTCCCCTCAAAGTAGGGGTGTCGATCTATCTGCGTGATGAGCGCCAGTCACTGTGGGAGAACGGCATCGGCCAGAACTGTCTGTTTCTGGCCATGCTGTTCATGCGGTCGCCCTGTGTCGCCCAGACGTATCTGGTCGCCGGCGGTAACGCCGGATTGATCCATTCCAGCGCCATGCTGGCGCAGTCACCGGTCCCGGTCATCAGTATGGCAGACGCCATGCATACGCTCGACGTGATGATCGAGATGGGCGTCCAGCTGGACAGGGAATGGTCGATCGCGTTCCGTTCCCGTGGTGGACGAATCATCACCATGCGGGTCGGCAACGATTATGTGCTGGACGTGGAGCGGATGATCCACAACCAGTCGCCCGCCATGCTGGTGTCGGGCGCACCTTACGATGAAGTCTGGACCATCGCCGAGTACGTGCAAAATTGTGCTCCCTACTACCAGGCGAATTTCCGGGCGCCGGTGCGCATCATGCCACATCTGTGGAGCCCGGTATTGCTGGAGCGCTCCTTGTCGGAACTGGCCCCCGGAAAACATATCGGCTACGTTCCAGGCCGCGCCCGTTGGCGAATCGGGATGTTCGAGCCTAATGTATCGATGGTAAAGACCAGCTTCATTTCCATGCTTTGCTGCGAGGCTGCGCATCGCGCCAACAGACAAGTGCTGGAAAAGGTATGGGTCTACAACGGCCAGGTTTTGCGTGAGCGGCCGGGTTTCATCAACTTCTCCTTGGGGCTGGACATTGCCCGGCATGGTCTTGTGAGCCTGGAGGGACGGCATCCCTTCGTCGAAGCCATGATCGACCGGGTGGATGCGATTGTCACGCATCAATGGGAGAACGCGCAGAACTATATCTATTACGAGGCCTTGTACGGTAACTATCCGTTGATTCACAATTCGCATCTGCTTGGCGACTGTGGCTATCGTTATAGCGAATTTGATGCCGAGGAGGGTGGCCGTGCCCTCTTGCAGGCCTTCGCCGAGCACGACAACAATCTTGATGATTACCGCCGCCGCTCGCAGGCCTATCTGCAATCAGTCGATCCTCACAACGTAGACAATATCCGGATCTACAGTGAAGCCTTGCTGGAGGTCTGGTGCCGCACCGAAGGCGGCCAGCCGTCGTTCGAGGTACCTGTGTCCAACCGCCCTGATGCAATGGTCACGCCCACCGTCAGAAAATCCCGTTCCCGCACGGATGCCGGGAGGCGAATCAAATCGGAACCTAAAAAAAATCACCAACCGGAGGCCTTGAAATGACCCCTCTGAATATCGGCATCACCATCGGCTTGCAACATGTTGGCGAGACCTTGTGGAACAACGGGATCAAGCAGAATGCAGTCTTTCTGGCCGAGGCGCTACGCCATTGTTCCAATGTCGGTACCGTCACGTTGCTCAATACAACCAACGTGCCCGTCACGTCGGATTTGTCCTGGGATCTGCAGCGCTTTCCTACCGCAGGTTTTGAAGAGGCCAAGGATGGCCTGGACGTTTTGATTGAACTCGGAGGCCAGATTGACGCAGAGCAGACGCGCTATCTCAAGGCACGCGGTGTGTATCTGGTGTCGTACTGCTGTGGTTTCGAGTATGTCCATTCGATGGAATCGATTTTGTTCGGCGGAGCGCTGGGGAATGCGGATGTGTTCGTCAACCGGCTCTATGATGCGATCTGGATGATTCCGCAAGTGGAAAACATCAGCCGTTCCTATTTTGAAGTGTTGCGCTGGACACCTGCTCAGGTCGTGCCTTTCGTATGGAGTCCGATGTTCCTGGAGCAGGCCGTTGCGGATTTCCCGGATCAGGGCGTCTATCGCCCGCGTGAAGGTCCCAAGCGGATCAGCGTGATGGAGCCCAATATCAACGTGACAAAGTTCTGTCTGTATCCGATCCTGATCGCGGAGTTGGCGCATCGCCGGGATCGCGCGGCGATCGAACGGCTTCAGGTCACCAATGCTCTGGACATCGCGCAGAACAGTCACCGTTTTATCGGTCTGATGAATCAGCTGGACATCGTGCGCGATCACCGTGCTGTTTTTATGGGACGACATACCACTCCTGAATTTCTGGCCCAATCCACCGATGTGGTGATCTCCCACCAATTGGAAAATCCACTGAATTATTTCTACCTGGAAGTCTGTTGGCAAGGTTATGCGCTGATCCATAATGCCGACCTTTGCCAGGATTTGGGCTATTACTATCCGCGAAATGATGTGCGTGCCGGTGCTGAACAATTGCGGCTGGCGTTGGCCTCTCACGATCTGGAGGCTGACCGCTGGCGGCAGCAGCAGCGCGAGCGCATTCATCGCTTTTTGCCGACAAATAAAAAACTGGTCAGGCGTTATGAGGAGCTGTTGGGAGAATTGACAGCACGTCCTGCCCGCGTGAAGCCCAAGGGGCAACTTGCCGAGGAAATGTAATCATGCAGAAAAAAAAGTACCTTTGGACGATCTGCGCAGGATGGATGGCTGCAGCCTGTTTTTATGGCGGGGCCGCCTGCGGCCAGGACGTCTCGGTTCAAGCGGCGTCGCCGGCACAGTCAGCGCTCCAGGAGCAGAGGATACGCGCCGCATTGCAGAGCGTCGGCCTGGAGGATACGCCGCAGAACAGGCAGGATGTGCGCAAGCGCATGGCAGCCGGTGACGGCTTGCTTCGCGCGGCAACGCAGGCCGGCTATCAGAACCGCTCGGAGGTCCGCGATGCCATGGAGCAGGCCGCTCAGAATGTACTGGTGCAGTCTTATCTGCGGGACCAGCTGGCCAAGGTTGCGCCTCCTACCGAGGCACAGATAAGGGATGCCTATGCAACGCTGTCGAGGCAGATGGAATATCGCGTTCGCCTGATCGAAACGGCAGACGAAGCGACCGCGCAACTGATGCAGCAACGCTTGAGTCAAGGATGGTCCTTTGCCGGATTGGTGAGGCGGTTCAGCATTGGTGCCAACGCTGCTGGAGGCGGAGAGATGCCGTGGGTGACCTTTGCCACGCCCGTGGACGAGAAGGAGCTTCGCGGCGCATTACCGTTGCCGCTCGCGCAGGCCATGGTGCAATTGAAGGTGGGCCAGGTCTGGCCGCAACCCATCCCGATGGGAACACATTGGGTTCTGGCGCGTCTGGAGGCGCGTCGGCCTTACAGCCCTCCGCCATTGGAACAGGCTGCGCCTTTATTGCGCGCGCAGTTATGGCAAGCCGCCAGAGAGCAGGCCAGAGACGCATTGATCATTCAGGCGGCTGTAGCTGCACCACCGTCTGTTCCGATTCATCAGGGCGACGTGGCACGGTAAAAGCACGTTCTCTCTGTCGCAGCTCTTGTGGCGTTCTCTTCGCTGTCATCAGCCCAGCTGATGACAGCATCGCTCAGTCATCACTTCAGGTTTGCTACTCCGCCACCTCTTCCAGCGTGCGCCGTTCTGCGTCCACCGCAAAGCGTAGCGCGCACACCCCGGCCAGCAGCGCCAGGCATGCGCCCAGCGCATAGCCCGCTGCCACTGCATGGCGGTCACCGCTGGCGATGAGCCAGCCCAGCAGTACCGGCGCGATGAATCCGCCCACGCCGGTCCCGATGGCATAGAAAATCGAAATGGCCATGGCACGCATGCGCAGCGGGAATACCTCGCTGGCCGTCAGGTAGGCCGAGCTGGCCGCCGCCGAGGCCACGAAGAACACTGCGCTCCAGCACAGCGCCAGTGAACGCGCATCCAGCATCCCGGCATTGAAGGCCCAGGCCGTGGCGGCCAATCCTGCACCGGAGAGCAGGTAAGTGGCCGCAATCATGCGGCGACGGCCGATGCTGTCGAACAGATGGCCCAATAGCAGCGGCCCGAGCACATTGCCCAGCGCAAACGGGAAGATGTAGAGCGCCACGCGATGGTCCGGTACCTGGAAGAAGCGCGTGAGCACCAGCGAGTAGGTAAAGAAGATGGCGTTGTAGACAAAGGCCTGCGCCACCATCATCAGGGCCACCATCACGCTGCGCTGGCGATAGCGATGCAGCAGCACGTGAGCGATTTCGCGCCAGGGCAGCATGCCGCTGCCTGCCGTACCACTTTGGGTCGATGCGCTCGGAGCGTGTTCCACGGCGGGCAGGGGACCGTGCTGCTGCTCGACCTCCGCTTCGATCCGGCGCACCACGGCTTCGGCTTCGGCGTGGCGGCCATGCATGAGCAGCCAGCGCGGACTCTCCGGCACATGCCGCCGCACCAGCAGCACCGCCACCGCCAGCACGGCCCCGAGCAGGAAGCAGGCGCGCCAGCCCAGTGCCGCCCCCATCACCTGCGGATCGAGGATCACCAGCGACAGCCCGGCACCCAGTGCCGCCCCGATCCAGAAACTGGCGTTGATGATGAGATTGACCCGTCCGCGCACGCGCGCCGGCACCAGCTCATCAATGGCGGAATTGATGGCCGCGTATTCGCCGCCGATGCCAAGGCCAGTCACGAAGCGGCACAGCGCCAGGAACAGGAAATCCTGCGCAAAGGCGGTGGCCAGTGTCGCCGCCATGTACAGCATCAGTGTCAGCATGAAGAGCCGCTTGCGTCCCAGCCGGTCGGTGAGGCGCCCGAAGACCAGCGCGCCCAGTACGGTACCGGCGATGTAGAGCGAGCCGGTCCAGCCTACCTGTGCCGCATCCAGCGCCAGCGTATCGCTGCGTTCCAGCACGCTGCCCAGCGAACCGACCAGCGTGACTTCCAGCCCGTCCAGCACCCAGGCCACGCCGAGCGCGATGACCACGCGCCAGTGCCAGCGCGACCAGGGCAGGCGGTCGAGGCGGGCAGGGATGGTGGCGGATGGGGTGGCAATCATCGAGGGCTCCGTGTGCGAGACGAGGCGCACCGTGCAGCCTGCGCCTGAATGGCAGACCGCCCGCTGGCAGCGCGGGTTCCTGTGGATGAGCTGGGTGGCATGTGGCCGGGGGTGCCTCAGTCATTTCCTGATGGGCGTCAACCCATCCGCAAGCTACCA
>Ga0207694_10000074_pt1 | contig 118396 bp, 105 predicted proteins | sample KBSC34metaG_FD_184353 | JGI IMG/M metagenome (GOLD analysis project Ga0207694, IMG submission 184353) | Corn rhizosphere microbial communities from Kellogg Biological Station, Michigan, USA - KBS C3-4 metaG (SPAdes) (version 2) | ecosystem: Host-associated > Plants > Roots > Rhizosphere >... | reverse complement strand
GAATACGTTGGTTTCGCACCGTCTGGGTGGCACAGGTTGGAAGGTTTCCTTGGTCGGAACTCCTTGCAATCTATGACATCCAGGCGGTGCTCGCTTTGTTTACTACATCTGTTTTGCAGGATCCAGGATTACGCGACGAGGCGGGTGAGGATTACGCGACGAGGCGAGTGAACTCGCCGCTACAACGGCACACAGTCCGCCTTCGCGGACTCCACCGACGCGGCCGTGTGCGACGGTTTTCCGGCCCCGCCCCCAGGGACGTCATCCTGAGGCCGGCCACGACTGGCTGTCGGTGGATGCAGAAGCTGGCAGGCCGAAGGATCTGAAGTCGGCGCTCGGAATCGACCCTCCGGCGCGCGAATGGAGCCGCGGATCGTCAAGAATCCGCGACTTGATAGCGAGTTGACGGTGAGCAGGACGGCGGGTTGACCCGCGCGGCACATCCTTCCGGCGCGCTCCGCACGGAGCGGGGCACGCGTCCGCCCACGGCGCCGGCGCGACAGGCGAAACCACCGGAAGGAGCAGGAGCATGAGACGGACGCCCTTCATCCCCCTTCCCCGCCGCCGCGCGAAGGCGGTCCGCGGCGCGGGAGCGTCAGCGCACGGCCGCGCGCCGGCCCGCCGTTCTCCATATGAACCCCATGAGGACGAACTGCAGCGGCAGCCGCAGCCAGAGGAGCGCGACCTGCCACTGCGGCTTCCCTGCGGCGACGGCGGCGGCGAGCATCTGCACGTTCGCGGGGAAGACGGCGGCGAGCAGCGCGATCAGCCCGAGCGCGGCCGCGCGGCGCGTGCGCGGCACCAGCAGCCCCACGCCCCCCGCGAGCTCGCAGGCGCCGCTCAGGTAGACGAGGAAGAGCCGCGCCGGCAGATACGGCGGCACGATGGACTCGTAGCTGCGCGGGATGGCGAAGTGCAGCACCCCGGCCACCACGAACAGCGCGGCGATCGCGCGGACGGCGTAGATGCGGCCACGGCGCGCGCCGCCGCCGTCCGCGGCGAGCCGCGGATCGGGCGCGGTCATGGCGGCCCTCCCGCGGGCGGCGGCGGCACGCGCACCCGGGCCCTCGGCCGCTGCGTGCACATGATCCACCGGATCACGAAACCATTCCCACGGCGCACAGGTACTCCATCGACCGGGCGGACTGCAACCCCGGGGGGTGCGGCCGCGTCAAAGGTGGACCGGGCCGTTTCGGCCACGGGTGCAACCCGCACTTCCGCCGGGTGCGTTGATATGAGCGTCCCTCGCGCGTACGTTGATTCCATCCTCGATGACCCTGCGCTTCCATCCTCCTCGGCGCCGACGTTGATGCCCGAACCCAAGGACCCGGGGACGCTCTTCCTCGAGAACCTGCCGTGGATCGAGAAGGTCGCCGGCATCGTGTGCCGCAAGCACGGGGTGTGGGGCGACGACGCCGAAGACTTCGCCTCGGTGGCGAAGCTGAAGCTGATGGAGCACGACTACGCGGACCTGCGCAAGTTCCGGGGCGACTGCTCGCCGACCACCTACATCGCCACCCTGGTGGTGCGGCGCTTCCACGAGTACGCCCGCGAGCGGTGGGGGCGGTGGCGCAACTCGGCCGCCGCCGAGCGCGAGGGGCAGCTCGCCAAGGACCTGGAGATGCTGGTGCACCGCGACGGCTGCACCCTGGCCCAGGCCGCCGAGCAGCTCCGCAGCGCGGGGAAGACCGACGCGTCGGACGCGGAGCTGGCGCGGCTCCTGGCGAAGCTCCCGCCCCGGCAGCCGCTGCGGGCGGTGGAGGTGGGCGCGCCGCTGATCGAGAACGCCCCCGCCGCCGAGTCGGCGGACAGCCGGATCGGCGGGGCGGAGCTCGACCGCCACCGCAGCGCGCTCTTCGCGGCGCTCTTCAAGGTGATGGAGCAGCTCCCCCCGGAGGAGCGCCACATCCTGCGCATGCGCTTCGGCGACGGGCGGAGCGTGGCCGACGTGGCGCGCGCCCTGCGCCTGGAGCAGAAGCCGCTCTACCGGCGCATCGACCAGCTCCGCGCCAAGCTGCGGGTGGACCTGGAGCGCTACGGCGTGACCGCCGAGGACGTGCGCGAGCTCCTGGCGGAATGACCGGATAGGCGCGTACCATGCGATTACCGGCCGGTTCGTCCGTCCAACAGGGACGGTGACCCACGCGGGAAGGCATATACGGTGAATGAACATGTAGACGAAGAGATCGGAGCCCTGCTGGATGGCCGCCTGGATGAGCGGCGCCGCAGCGAGCTCCTCGCCCGTCTCGCGACGGCCGACGAAGACTACGACGTCTTCGCGGACACCGCGTCCGTGCTGCAGGAGGCGGAGGGCGGAGCACTCGAAAAAGCGCCGGAACCGGATCGCCAGGAGGAGGAGGCTCCCCGCTCCACGCCGGTGATCCCGCTCCGCGCCCGCCACGCCGCGGGGTGGCGCAGCCCCGCCGTGCGGTGGATGACGCTCGCCGCGGGGGTGGCCGCGCTCGCGCTCGTGCCTGTGGTGCGGGCGGGAATGAGCGACGACAGGTGGCGGGATCCCGAGCGGCTCGTCGGACTCGCAACACAGCCCGGCGAACGTATCCCGGTGGCTTGGACGCATGGATGGTCCCGCACCCGCGGGGGCGGCAGCACGGCCGGAAACACCCAAGCCGCCGTTCGCGTCGGCGCGCTGCACGTGGACCTGCTGGTCGCCGCCCGCGCGGCGGACCCGATCGATACGACAGTGGTACAGCTCGCCCGCGAAATGGTCGCTACGCTGGAAGGGCTGGACGAGCCGGGCTCCGGTCTCGTCGTCGCCGAATACCGCGCCATCGCGGACTCCGCCCTCACCTCCCAACCCAGGGTGTTGGAGCGGCTGTCCGATGCACACGCTGACGTCCTGAACGTGGTCGATCCGGACTACTTCGCGGCCGGCGCCTGGACCGAGGCTGCGCGCCTGGCCGCGAAGCGGAAAGATGCGGCATTCTTCAGCGCCCAAGAGAGCCGGAAGGCACTGTCGCATTTGGTGACGCTGGATGGGGTAACTGACAGCACCAGACGGGCATTGTTCCCCATTTTCGCCTGGCGCGACCAGAAAGGGACCCCGGACTGGGATTCTCTCCAGCGCGGTCTCGAGACATTGCTGCAGGAACTCGCGCGCTGACCGCTGACGACCCACCCCCGAACCCGCGGCACCGCAGGCACGGCATCGCCTGACGGGAGCCGCGGTTCTTGTTGCCGCGCGTTCCGAACCATATAGATTGCCGGACACTTCCCGGCTCCTTCGCACCGTCCATTCCGCCAGCCGCGCCCGCGCGCAGGGCGGCATCCCCGATCCGGAGACACACCCATGACCCGCAAGCTCGTCACCGAGGCGATCGGCACCTTCTTCCTGGTGCTGACGATCGGGCTCACCGTCACCGCGAAGGAGCCGCTGGCGCCGGTGGCGATCGGCTCGGTGCTGATGGTGATGGTCTACATGGGCGGCGCCGTCTCGGGCGCGCACTACAACCCTGCGGTCACCTTCGCCATGCTGCTGCGCGGCAAGGTCACCGCCGCCGAGGCGGCGGGCTACGCCATCGTCCAGATCGTGGGCGCGGCGCTGGCGGCGCTCACGGTTTACTGGCTGACGGGGACGGCCTTCATGCCCGCGGCGACGGCCGGCGCGGTGCAGGCGCTCACGGTGGAGGCGCTCTTCACCTTCGCGCTGGCGCTGGTGGTGCTGAACGTTGCCACGGCGCGGGAGACGGAGGGGAACTCGTACTTCGGGCTGGCGATCGGCTTCACCGTGCTCGCCGGGGCGTTCGCGGGCGGGCCGATCTCGGGGGGCGCCTTCAACCCCGCGGTGGGGCTGGGGCCCGCGCTGGTGGCGGCGCTGGTCGGCGGACAGCCGGTGGGGCAGGTGGTCTACTACATCGTCGGGCCGCTGGTGGGCGCGGGCCTCGCGGCGGTGGTGTTCGCGCTCCAGCACCCGGAGCCCGCCAGCACCGCCACGCACCCCACCATCGTCCACCAGCCGGTGGAGCCGGAGGCAGTCCCGCATCCGTGACCTTGTAAAAACGGGTCTCACGCAGAGCCGCGGAGACGCAGAGAGCCCGCAGTGCCTCTCTGTGTCTCCGCGGCTCTGCGTGAGACCTGACCCATTCCTTCGACGTGAGAAGCCCTTCGTGAGCTCGCAGGCGCCCCCCGCCGTCTCCCCCGCCCCGGCCGCCGTCCCCTCGCGCCCCGCAGCGGGCGGCGCGGTGCTGGCCGTGTACACCGCGGCCATCTTCACCAGCGCGTTCCTCCTCTTCCTGGTGCAGCCGATGTTCAGCCGCATGGTGCTGCCGCTGCTGGGCGGCACCCCGGCGGTGTGGAACACCTGCATGCTCTTCTTCCAGGCGGCGCTGCTGGGGGGCTACCTCTACGCGCACGTCGGCGCCAGGCGGCTGGGGGTGCGGCGGCAGGCGGCGGTGCACGTGGCGCTGCTGGCCGTCGCCGCGGCGCTGCTCCCGATCAGCGTGGCCGGCGCGGCGCCGCGGGGGGGCGCGGCCCCGATCCCGTGGCTCCTCCTGCTGATGCTCACCACCGTCGGCCTCCCCTTCTTCGCGCTCTCGGCCACGGGGCCGATGCTGCAGAAGTGGTTCTCGGGGACCGGCCACCCGGGCGCCGCCAACCCCTACTGGCTCTACGCGGCCAGCAACCTGGGGAGCATGCTGGCGCTCCTCGGCTATCCGTTCCTGATGGAGCCGCGACTCCGGCTGATGGAGCAGAGCCGCGTCTGGGCGGCGGGGTACGCGCTCCTGGCGGTGCTGGTGGTGGCCTGCGCGTACGCGCTCTGGCGGCTCGCCCCCGCCGGCGCCCCCGCCGCGGCGGTGGAGGCGGCGGACGAGGCGGGGGCGGCGCCGCTGCCGGGGCGGACGAAGGCGCTCTGGGTGGCGCTCGCCTTCATCCCGTCGAGCCTGCTGCTGAGCGTCACCACCTTCATCACCACCGACGTGGCGCCGATCCCGCTCCTCTGGGTGGTGCCGCTCGCCCTGTACCTCCTCACCTTCACCCTGGCGTTCGCCGCGCGGCCCCCGCTCAGGCACCGGTGGATGGTGTCGGTACAGCCGTTCTTCATCGCCCTGGTGTCGCTGCTGCTGATGTACGGGTGGACGCGGAAGCCGCTGCTGGTGATCCCCCTCCACCTGGCCGCTTTCTTCGTCACCGCGCTGGTGTGCCACGGCGAGCTGGCGCGGCGGCGGCCCCCGGTGAGCCACCTCACCGAGTTCTACCTCTGGATCGCGGTGGGCGGCGTGCTGGGCGGGATCTTCAACGTGCTGGTGGCGCCGGTGATCTTCTCGCGGGTGTGGGAGTACCCCATCGTGCTCACGCTGGCGTGCCTGGCGCGCCCCTGGCCGCGCGGGCCGCTCACCCGCCGCCAGCTCGTCGCGATCCTGCTGCGCACCGCCGGCTTCGTGATCGCCCTGGTGCTGGTGAGCCGCACCGACATCCCCGGGATCCCCCCGTGGATGACCCTGCTGTTCGCGGGGATGGCGCTGGCGATGGTGTCGGCGGGGCTGGGACGCGCGCCGCTCTTCCTGGCGCTCTGCATCGGCGCGTCGCTCTTCATCCGCGCCACCTTCGTGCTGACGCACGAGCCCACGCTGCTGGCGCACCGCTCCTTCTACGGGCGCTACACGGTGCTCGACGTGCGCCGGGAGGGCGGCTACCACGCGCTCTACCACGGCTCCACCCTGCACGGCGCGCAGGCGATGCACCCCGGCGCGGGCCGCGAGCCGCTCACCTACTACGCCCGCACGGGGCCGCTGGGGCAGATCTTCACCGCCACGGCGGAGGAGGCGGGGCGGCGGCGGGTGGCGGTGGTGGGGCTGGGGACGGGGACGGTGGCCGCGTACGGGAACGCGGGGGAGGACTGGACCTTCTACGAGATCGACCCGGGGATCGTGAAGATCGCGCGCAACCCGCGCTACTTCACCTACCTGCACGACTCGCCCGCGCGCATCAGCATCGTGCTGGGCGACGCGCGGCTGTCGCTGCGGCACGCGCCGCCGCACAAGTACGACCTGATCATCGTCGACGCCTTCAACTCCGACGCGATCCCCGTGCACCTGCTCACGCGCGAGGCGATCGGCGTGTACCTGGACAAGCTGGCGCCGGGCGGGATCATCGCGCTGCACCTGAGCAACCGCTACCTGGACCTGGAGCCGGTGGTGGCGGCGCTGGCCCGCGAGCGGGGGATGGCGGCGCGGGTGGGCACCACGCGGCTGAGCGGCTTCTTCTTCTCCGCCTCCACCTGGGCGGCGGTGGCCCGCTCCGACGCCGACCTGGGGCCGCTGGCGGCGGACGCGCGCTGGCCGCAGGCGCAGGCGCGCCGCGGCGTCCCCGTGTGGACGGACGACTACTCGAGCCTGCTCAGCGTCTGGGAGAAGTAGAAAGTGCGGAAGTGCGGAAGTGCGGAAGTGCGTGGGATTCGCGCGAATTCCACGCACTTCCGCACTTCCGCACTTCATCGTTACTCGCTCGCCACGCCGACGATGAGCGGCTGGCCGCTGGGGGCGGGGAGGCCGCCCTCGGGCTCCTCGGTGACGGCGATCGCCTTGAGCTGGTCGCGGGGGAGCGGGTAGGTGGCCTCGACCTCCGCGTGGCCGTCGGGGCTGGGCTTGAACACACCCGCGCTCACCGGGCCGGCGGGGGTGATCAGCCAGAGCTGGTAGTCGCGGTTGGGGCGGAGCGCGGGGAGCGAGTGGGCGAAGAAGGTCCACCGCGCCGTCGCCGGGTTCCAGAACATCCGGCCGGACGGTGCGCGCTGCCCGGTGGAGGCCAGGTCGATCACCCTCACCCCCGGCCCGGAGAGCGCCGCCAGGGTGGAGTCGCGCCGCGCCAGTCCGTGGACCAAACGCGTCCGCTCGCCGTCGACCGCGGCGTACTGCTCGCGGAGCGCCTCGTAGCGCCCGCGCAGCCGTGCCGCGTACGTCCCGACGCCGATCAGCAGCACCACCGCCGCGGCTGCCGCCAGCCACGCGGGGAGCGCGGAGCGGGGACGGGCGATGGGGATCACGGCGGGGTCGCGATCGACGGGCGAGGCGACGGGCGCGGCGGCATCCGGCGTGGGGACGGCGGCCGGTGCGCCGCCGGCCGAGTCCGCCGCCGCGCGGGCCAGGAGCCGGGCGCGGAGGCGGGCGGAGCGGCCGGCATCCAGCGGCGCGGCGGGGACGGTGTAGGCCAGCGAGGCCGCGGCGTCTCGCAGCGACGCCAGCTCGCGCCGGCACTCGTCGCACGCCGCCAGGTGGGCGCGCACCGCCTCGGCCTCGGGCCCGTCGAGCGCGCCCAGCGCCTCGGCGGCGAGCGCCGCCTGCACCTCGTCGTGGGTCATGCGGAGGCTCATCGGGTCTCCTCGCGCAGCAGCACCAGGGCCTCCCTCAGCTTCTGCAGGGCCAGCCGCGCCCGGGTCTTCACCGTCCCCAGCGGCTGCCCGGTGGCCTCGGCGATCTCGCTCTGGCTCAGCCCGCGGAAGTAGGCGAGCTCCACCGTCTGCCGCTGCTCGAGCGGCAGCGTGGCCACGGCGCGGCCCACCATCCGCCGCACCTCGTCCATCTCCGCCGAGTCCAGCGGCGAGGCGTCGTCGCCGGGGCTGTCGGCGGGTCCCCCGGGGAGCTCGTCCCAGCGCTCCTCGCGGAAGCGGCGGCGCGCGCGGACGCGGTCGAGCGCGCGACTGCGGGCGATCATCACCAGCCAGGTGGAGAGGCCGCCGCGCGACTCCTCGTAGCGCCCGGCCTGGCGCCACGCCTGCCAGAAGGTCTCTTCCAGCACCTCCTCGGCGTCGTCGTCGTCGCCCACGATGCGGCGGGCCACGGAGTGCAGCAGCGGCGCGTATTGGTCATAGAGCGCACCCAGCGCGGACTCGTCGCCCGCCGCCATCCGGCGAACCAGCTCGCGGTCCGCTGCGGACGGGACGAGCACGTCGTGCACGGCCAAACGGTGGCTCCTTGCTGGGTGAAGGGTGCGGCAACCACGTGCCATCGCGGCGCCGGCCAATGTACCCGGCGCCGCACCCGGCGACAACAGGCCCATCCCGGGCTGCGCGGCGAACGCGATCATCCGTATCTCCCGTCAGGGAAAGCGACCTGAAACCACTGTAGATACGGGCCGATCGGCGGCGGTGGATGCACGCATCGACCCGGGGATGGCCTCACCTGGAGACGCAACGAAGCGGAGAGCAGACGCGGCTGGAGCGGTTTTCTCCACACTCCAGAGCCCATCGCGTATCCGCGGCCGCGGCGCCCTCTCCGGCTCGCTGGGGCTCGCCACCTCTCCCGTCCCGGGAGAGGTAGAGGACGCGGCTCATGCGCCTACCCAACCGGCATCGCGACCGCCGGCGTGGCGCGACTTCCCGCAGGCCCCCCGGCACCGCGCCACTCCCCCCGCCCGGTACGGGAGGGGGTTTGCGCTCTAAGGCGCAGGGGGAGGGCGCCGCAGCCGCGGATCCGCGAAGTACTCCGGACCCGAACGCAAACCGCACTAGGGGAGCTGCTTCGGAGTGTCGCCGGGAACGAAGAGGAGGCTGGCGCGACGCCCGCCGCGGTCCGCCTGCACCACGTTCACCTGGTCGTCGTAGACGGCGAACTGGAGGGAGACGAGCAGCCGCATCCCCGCGAGGCCGCGGGTGGCGGGGGCGCGAAGGCAGAACCAGCGCAGGTCGCCGGACGAGCGCCTGCCGCAGCTCGCCAGCTGGACGCGCCGCCCGCCGCCGTCCCAGACGCCCACCGACGCGCCGAGGTAGGCCAGCGTGGGGTCCGCGCCCGCGGGCCCGCGGTGCGCCGCCACGCCGCGCGCGAAGTCGTCGGCGAAGGCGCGCACCCAGAGCGTGGCCGCACCGCCGCCGTACGTCACCTCCGTCAGCGTCGTGTGCAGCGGGTGCATCCGCGCCGGCGCCGCCCCCGCCAGCAGCGGCAGGAGGGCGATGAACAGCCCGCGGCCCCGCGTCACCACGGGGTGCGCTGGGCCGCCCAGACGGCGGCGACCACGGCGACGCACGACGACACCATCACCACCCGCGCCCGCAGCGGCGCGCGGACGGGCGCGGCGCGGAGGCCGGCGTCCACCACCGCGAAGGCGCCGGCGGCGGCGAGGAGCACCACGATCTGCCCCGCCTCGATCCCCGCGTTGAAGCCCAGCAGGGGGACGGCCACGCGGTCCACGAAAAGGTCGCGCAGGTAGTTGGCGAAGCCGGCGCCGTGCACCAGCCCGAACACCCCCGCGAACACCGGACGATAGCGCCCGCCCCACGGCGCGCGCGCGCGGTCGGCCACCACCAGGTTCTCGACGCAGGTGGCCACGATGGTGACGGGAATCAGGAACTCGATCAGCGCCGTCGGCAGCCGCACCGCGCCGGTCACCGCCAGCGCCAGGGTGACGGAGTGGCCGACGGTGAAGGCCGACACCACCCAGAGCGCGTCGCGCCAGTCGCGGAAGCGGTAGATCGCCGCCAGCACCAGGAGGAAGAGGACGTGGTCCATCGCCTCCACGCTCACGATGTGGCGGAACCCCACCTGGAAGAAGGTCAGCAGCTCGGACATGGGTCGTCCGCCTTTCAGCCGGCGATGGAGTCGAGCACCGCGCGCGCCGTCCGCGCCTGCACGGGCCCGAAGTACGGGTTCACCTCCAGCGCGGCGGAGAGAAAGCGCCTCGCCGCCGCGTCGCGGCCCCGCGCCCGCTCGATCATCCCCGCGTGGTAGAAGAGGGTGGCGTCGCGCGTTCCCAGCCGCAGCGCGCCCGCCATCACCCGCGCCGCCGCGGCGTCGTTCCCCTGCCCGTGGAGCGCCCAGGCGAGCAGGTCGTAGCCGTAGATGTCCGGGCGCGTCTCCAGGTCGTGCGCGGCCTGCGCCGCCACCTGGTCGACCCGCCGGCCACGGTCCAGCAGGAAGAGCCCCCAGCCGCGGTGCAGCGCACCGGCCTGCCGCCGCACTGAAACCTCCATCACCCGCGCGTACTCCTCCGCCTGCGCGGTGTCGCCTGAGGCGAGCGCGGCGTCGCTCATCACCGCCAGCGTGGCCGGGTCCAGCACCTGCGCGACCGCCCGTCCGCCGAGCTCGAGGGCCGCCTTCCACTCCCCGCGCGCCGCCGCCAGCCGGGCCATCTCCCCCAGCAGCCGGTAGTCTTCGGGGTTCGCGGCCAGGCCGGCGCGGAAGGCCGTCTCCGCCGCGCCCAGCCGCCCGCTGCGCAGCTCCAGGTCGCCGACGCGCAGGTGGAACCAGGCCACCTGCTCGCGCGGGAGGTCGCCGCGCGCCGCGGCGTCGTGCGCGGCGGCGTAGAGGAGGGTGCGCGCCGCGTTGGTGCGCCCGGTGAGCTCCAGCCAGCGGGCGTAGCGCGGCGCCACGCCCAGGGTCGCGCGCACCGGCTCCAGCGAGCCGAAGGTGGCGCGCGCGCCGGCGTAGTCGCCCAGTTCCAGCTGCAGCTCCCCCAGGAGCGACCGGTACGACGGACGCGTGGCGTCCCCCTGCACCAGCGCCTCTGCCGCGGCGCGCGCCTCGACGAAGCGGTGCTGCGCCATCAGCGCACCCGCGAGCGCCACCAGCCCCGGGGCATTGTGCGTGCGCCGTGCGGCGAGCGACGCGCGCGCCGCCGCCTCGGCGTGCAGGTAGTCGGGGTAGTCGCCCGTCTCGCGCGCCCGCTGCAGGTAGAGCGCGGCCACGCGGGCGCGGTCGCCGGCACCCCACGGGTCCTGTGCCGCGCGCGCCTGGTAGAACGCGAGATCGGCGTCGCGCCGCGCGCCCTCGGCGGCGCGTACGCGCTCGATGGTGCGGAGCGCATCCGCCGTGGCGCGGACCCGCGCCTCCTCGCCGCGCAGGGCCGCGGCGCGCGCGCCCGTCGCCCCCGCGCCGGCGAGCGCGGCGACGCCGAGGACCACGAGCATTCGTGTGTGGATCTTCATCATCCCATCTCCCGGTCGGCGTGCGGCCGGTACGCCGCGGAGGGCGGCGCACCGGCCCGGCCGGACCTCCGCGGCATCAGCCGCGGACGCCGCCCGCCTTCACCTCGTACTGGTACGGCTGGAACTCGCACCCCGGGCGCACGGGAACGTAGATCACCTCCGGGTGATCCGCGTTGGCCGCGTGCTCGGCGAACATGGGCACGCCGTTGATGGTGCCCACGCCGTGCACGTCCGTCGTCCCCAGCACGCGGGGCAGCCCGTACTTCACGTACCGGCGGCCCATGAAGGGCAGCGGCTCGTTGTTGATGAACCACGGCGCGGACTCCGCGTAGCCTTCACCCGCCGGGGGCATCTCGCCCTGCGCCACCTGGATGGTGGCGAGCTGGCCGTTCTGCACCACGCACAGGCTCACCATCGCCGGTGCCACGGGCGCCGGCGGCTCGGACGGCGGCGGGGGCGGCATCACCGGCGCCGGCGGGGGCGGAGGCGGCAGGGGCGGCGCCATGGGACGGGGGAGGGGGATGATGTCGCCGAACACCATCTTCACCCCCAGCACCAGCCGCCCCGTCACCGCCGTCGCGTCGTCGGCGACGCGCACCGACGTGCCGACGAGCCCCGTCACCGGACCGAACCACTCGTCGCCCACGTGCACGGGCGAGTCGTAGACGTGCACCCCCAGCTCGGTGAACAGGGCGAGCGGGCCGATGCCGAGCAGGTCCATCCCCACCCCGGCGGTGCCCTGCCCCACCGTGGCCTGCTTCGGATCCTGGCTGAGGCAGGCGCCCAGCGTGGCGAGGAACGGCTGGCAGGCCTGAACGTCGGTGCCGGCCTGGTCGACGGTGTAGCCGCCGCCCCCCAGCCAGAGGTACATCGACCGCAGCATGGCCCCCGACCCCGTGCGCATGGCGAAGGGGCGCGCCACCAGGTCGAGGTCGTAGAAATACGTGTTCAGGGTGTAGCCCGCGCGCTCCGTCGCGCCGTCGCCGAACACCCCGCCGCCGGTGAAGGGGAGCCGCATGGGCGTGTAGCTGCCGTGCGCGCGGAGCCCGACCGACGGCGACAGCCAGTAGGTGGCGAATGCGCCGAACGCCGGCGCGAAGCCGGGCGAGTAGTTCTCGCCGTCGTCGTTCCTCTGCCCCGTGGGGGTGCCGTCGAGCGTCACCGTGTGCGACTCGAACCAGCGGCTGCTGAGCGTTCCGCCCGCGTAGATCCCCAGGTCGAAGCGCCCGGCGCGCCATCCGCCGCCCCCGTCCATCATCGTCTCCTGCGCCGTCGCGCCGCCCGCCGCCGCCACCAGCAACGCGGCCGCCGCGCAGGCGCTCCACAATCGTCTCATCGCGTCCTCTCCCGGATCGTCGTGGTTGAGTCATGCCTCGTCGCCTGCCGCCCGGCGCCGGCGGACCGTGGCCTTCACCCGTGCCCGCCGGTACCGGTTGGTGCCCGGAGAGGTGGCGGGGGTCGCGTCGGGATTCTGGGCCACGGCCCGGCCGGCCGTGCGGGTCCGCTCCCTGGCTCAGTTCGGCGCGGCCACGTACGGGAAGGTCGCGCTGTGCGTCCGGTCGTTGGCGTCGACGTTGTCGGTGACCAGCCCGGGGCTCACGTTGGCGTTGTTCCCCAGCGCGCTGCCGAAGATGACGGAGAGCCCCTTGTCCACCACGTCGTCGCCCTGGAGCTTGCGCCCGCCGTAGCCGTTGGCGGGGTCCAGCACGTAGGTGAGCCACCCCACGTTGGCGCCGAAGGGGCCGCCGCCCGTCTTGTCGGTGCGCACCACCAGCAGGTCGGGGGTGAGCGCCGCGGCCACCGCGTTGGCGTACGCCTGGTCGCGCCCCGCCACGGTGGTGATGAAGCGGGCGATCTGCGGCCGGAAGAAGGCCACGTCTTCGCTGGGGACGGACGTGTTGTGGTGCGGGTGCTCGCGCTTGTCGAGGAACACCTCGCTCACCAGCGGGTTGCCCAGGCGCTCGATCTGGTCGAAGGTGACGGTGGTGTTGCCGATGCGGATGGTGTCGTGCACGGTCACCGTGTCGGGCGGCTGCACCTCTACCAGGGTGCGGGTCTCGTCGCCCGTGCAGGCGGCGAGCAGGGCGGCGGCGGCCAGTGCCGGCAGCGCCGCGAAGATCTTCCTCATGGTTCGGTCTCCTTTGCGGTGGTCGGCGGTCAGCGGCTCACGGTGGCCCAGATCCCCACGTTGTTCCCGGCGCCCTTGATCATGGCCTCGGGGAGCTCCACCACGATGGCCATGGCGTTGAAGGTGCGCAGGAAGTCGGCGGCGCAGCCGTGCGCCGGGTCGAACTGGGCCTGCCCCGCGTTGGGAACGCCGCCGGTGCACTTCGGGCGGAAGGCGCTCGCCTCGGGCGCGGGCCCGATCGCCGAGAGCGGCCCGCGCGAGGGGCGCCGGTCGGGGATGATGCGGAAGAACTGGTCGAGGTCGATGTAGAACGGATCGTCGCGCGGCCCGGCGAAGAGCTGCACCAGGGTGGCGCCGGAGCCGGAGGTGAGCACGGTGTTGATGTTCCCCAGGAGGTCGGGCGTCGCCCTGGCCACCCGGTTGAACTGGGTGGTGGAGGTGGGCGCCACCGGCCCGAAGAGCGCCACGCGCTGCCCGCCGCCCGCGACGTCGTCGAACTGGAACTGGAGGACCAGGTCTTCCACGGCGTCGCCGGTGTTGTCGATCTTGATCTGGTAGAGCGCGTTGGGGTCGAAGCGGGCGGCCGCCGTGCCCCCGGGGGTGATCGGCGACTGGGTGGTGACGACGAGGACGATGCGGCTCTCGTCGGAGCCGGGGAAGGCGTAGACGTCGTTGATGTCGAGGCGGGGCGAGAGCTCGACCTCGGGCGTGTCCTGGTGGTCCGAGCCCATGGCGGCGCGGGCGGCGAGCGCCCCGCCGGCGCCGAGCGCCGCCAGCAGCGGCACCGCCAGCCGTGCCCGCGGGAACCGAGGGATCTGCATACGTCCTCCAGTGGTGTGAGTCTGTGGTCCACTTCTCCGAGGCCACTGGGGGGACGTACGCGGGGAAGCCGGGGATTGGATCTGTGGGAAGGGCGGGTTGGAAACGCCGGAGGACCCGGGTTGGCGGCGCCGGGTTGGAGTACCGGGTTGGAAACCCGGGCTACAACAACACGAAGTCCGCCTTCGCGGACTGTGGCGGAGGGTGCGGGGCGGTCGTCCGACATCGGTGCGGCCGTGGTATCCGGACACGCGACGCGGCAGCCGCGAGCGAAGCGAGCCCACGTCCCTCCCCTGCAGTTCGGGGGAGGGACCGGCGCGCAGCGCCAGGGTGGGGGGTCCGTTTCGTGCTCCGCAGCCGGCGCCATGCATCGTATCCGTCCTCCATCCCCTGCCCTGCCGTCCGTGCGCGCCTGGGTGCTTGCGGCGTGGGCGGCGCTCGCGCCGGGGCCGCTGCTGGCGCACACGGGGCTGCCGCCGGCGCCGCACGACCTGTGGCGGAGCTGGGGGCTGGAGCCGACGGTGGTCGTGCCGCTCTTCCTGACCGCGTGGCTCTACTCGCGCGGGGTGGAGACGGTGTGGCGGCGGGCGGGGCGCGGCCGGGGCGTGTCGCCCGCGCAGGCGGCGGCGTTCGCGGGGGGGATGATCGCGCTCTTCGTGGCGCTGGTCTCGCCGGTGGACCGGGTGGCGGAGTCGCTCTTCTGGATCCACATGGTGCAGCACCTCCTGCTGATCGCGGTGGCGCCGCCGCTGCTGGTGCTCGGCGCGCCGCAGGCGGGGCTCGCGTGGGGGCTGCCGCGGGAGATGCGGCGGGGCGTGGGGCGCTGGTGGCACCGGCGGCGGTGGGTGCGCGCCGCGCTCCGCTGGATGGCGGCGCCGCTCCCGGCGGTGGCGCTGCACTCGCTGGCCCTCTGGGCCTGGCACGTCCCCGCGGCGTACGAGGCGGCGGTGGCGCACCCCGCGGTGCACGCGGCGGAGCACCTGAGCTTCGTGGGGACGGCGCTCCTCTTCTGGTGGGCGGTGCTGCACCGGCGCGGGAGCCTCGCGCGCGTCCCCGGCCTGGCGATGCTCGCGCTCTTCGCCGTCACCATGGAGAGCGGAGCGCTGGGCGCGCTCCTGACCTTCAGCGCTTCCCCCTGGTACCGCTCCCACCTCGCCACCGCGCCCGCGTGGGGGCTCACGCCCATCGACGACCAGCAGATCGCCGGCCTGGTGATGTGGATCCCCGGCTCCCTCGCCTACCTCGCCGCCGTCGCCTGGATCTTCGTCCGCTGGATGGCCTCGTCCCACCCGACCGAAGTCCTCGCGCAAAGCCGCTGATACACCGTGATCCAGCAGTTCTCTCCGTTCCTCCGCGCCTCTGCGTCAAATGGTCTGTAAGACTCCGGAAGTGCTACGACACCCGTATCAGACGACCTGATTTCGGAAGCTAAGGTGTTATATTGATTGAGTTTAAGGGACACGGAAATTCGTGGCCCGGACCCTGCCTTACAACAGGGTACGCAGCACGAGAGCGCGACAGCGGCGCGATGCAAAAAAGTCCCACCAACTGCGGCGAAATCCAGCCGCGAGGGGCATCGCGACGGAACGGAACGACGGAGGAGAAGAGCATGCGTGTCCTCAAGATGGCGGTGATCGTGTCCACCCTGGTGGGCGCCGCGGCGTGCAGCCGCGACGCGCAGCCCGCCGCGGAGCAGCAGCGGCAGCTCACCTGGCTCGACAGCCTGATGACCCAGCCGGCGCAGCCGGTGGCCGCGGCCTCGGCGCTGGAGCTGAACCAGGCGCCCACCGCGCAGCCCGCCGCCCCGCTGGCGGTGGCGCAGGTGGAGGAGAAGCCGGCGGCCGCGGCCCCGAAGCACACCTCCTCGGCGCGGCGCTCGTCCAGCTCGACCCGCCGCCACCGCTCCTCGTCGTCGAGCGGCGAGTACGCGAGCGCGCCGGTCTACCGGCAGCCGCGGGTGACGGAAGTGAAGCACACGCGTCGTGACGCGGCCATCGGCGCCGGCACCGGCGCGGTGATCGGCGCGGTCGCGGGCGGCGGCCGCCACCGGGTGCGCGGCGCCATCGTCGGCGGCGTGCTGGGCGGCGTGGCCGGCGCGGTGATCGGCAACAACGTCGACAAGTCCCACCAGATCCAGTACTGACGACGCGGGCTGGACCCGAACGAGACACGAAGCGCCTCCCCCGAAGCCGGGGGAGGCGCTTCTTTTTCGATCGACCGCGCGAGCGGCCTGCCTCATACCGTTTCGGATGATTGACTGTGCATTCAGGCAAAACGGAACGTCTCACACAGAGGGACCAGAGAGACCAGAGAACTGCTCCCCGTTTCCTCTGGTTCCTCTGGTCCCTCTGTGTGAAACGTCTTGCCGGAATACACACCCCGTTGGGGGAAATGGTATCAGAACTCGACCGTGACCATCACCCGGAACCCCTCGGTGCGGCGGGTGCACGAGAGGCAGACGGGCACACCCGCGCCGATCTCCGCGCTCTCGCGGGGGTGGACGAAGAGGCCCGGGACCACGAAGTCGTCGTGCTCCGCGGAGTGGACGAGCTCCAGCGTGGGGGTCGCGCGCCCCAGGTCGACCAGCCCCGCCAGCGCCCCCCACAGCGCCTGGTCCTCCCCGTTCAGCTCGCCGGCCGCGGTGCCGTGGAGCTGCACCCGTCCCCATCCGCGCGCCGCGACCAGCGCCGGCTCCCACTGCGGCGCGGTGCCGCGCGCGAACGACGCCTCCAGGCTCACCGAGAGCGAGAACGGCCGCGCGGAGGACAGCAGGGCGTAGAGCACGCCCGCCGCGTACGCGTCCTCGTCGCCGTCCGCACTCCGCTCCAGCACCGGGGTGTCCAGCGAGAGCTGGAGGCGGTCCGTCACGCCGTACTCGGCGAGCGCGCGGGTGTGGGTGCCGTCTTCCACCCGCGAATCGAGCGTGAGCTGGACCTCGCCCCGCTCCTGCGGATAGACGACTTCGGCCAGGAAGAGCTCCTGCGCGAATTGCGGGAGCGGCTCGCCGCGCGCGGGCCGCTGCGCCGCGGCCCGCCCGGCCGCCAGTGCCGCGGCGAGCGCAGCGGCGAGAATTCGATGATGGTTGCTCATGGTGCCGCGCCGAACGCAAAAAGCGGGCACCAACCCCCACATGTTTCCACAGCCCCGGCGGAACGGGCGCAACTCCTGCACTGGGCGGGCGGTGGGTTCCTTCGATCCTCCGCCACCCACGAGTCATGGACGCGAGCAGGTCCCGCGACGATTCCGTCCTGACCCCCGACGTCGACCCGTCGGCACAGGCCTCGCCGGTCGACGCGGCGGCGCCGAAGCCCGATCTTTCCCGCACCGAGAAGGCGCTCGAGAGCCCGCGGACGCGCTCGGTGGGCCTCACCACGCTCACCGTGCTGGCGCTGCTGTACACGGCCTACTTCGCCCGGCCCTTCCTGCTGCCGCTGGCGTTCGCGCTCCTGCTCAACTTCCTCTTCAGCCCCATCGTGCGTAAGCTCGCCCGCTGGCGCATCAAGCCGCCGCTGGGGGCGGCGCTGGTGGTGCTGGCGCTGCTGGGCGGCCTGGGGCTGGGGGGCTACGAGCTCTCCGGCCCGGTGCAGAGCTGGGCCGAGAAGGCGCCCGAGACGCTGTCGACGGCGCAGCGGAAGATCCGTGCGCTGCTGCGCCCCATCGAGCGCGCGAGCAAGCAGATGGAGACGGCGGCGGGCGGGGTGGCGCCCACGACGCCGGCGCGCGAGGTGGTGCTGCGGCAGGAGAGCACGGTGTCGAAGATCGTGGGCGTCACGCAGCACTTCTTCGCGGCGGCGCTGGAGGTGGTGATCCTCCTCTACTTCCTGCTGGCGGCGGGCGACCTCTTCCTGCAGAAGCTGATCAAGGTGCTCCCCACCCAGTCCGACAAGCAGAAGGCGGTGGAGATCGCGCGCGAGACCGAGTCGTCCATCTCCACCTACCTGCTCACCGCCGCCTCGGTGAACGTGGGCGAGGGGATCGTGGTCTCCCTCGCCATGTACCTGCTGGGGATGCCGAACCCGCTCCTCTGGGGGGCGATGGTGGCGCTGCTGGAGTTCATCCCCTACCTGGGGGCCGTGGTGGCGGTGGTGGTGCTCGGGGTGGCGGCGATCACCATCTTCGACAACGTGGGACACGCGCTGCTGGTGCCCGGCGCGTTCCTCCTGGTGAACGTGGTGCAGGCGAACCTGGTGAGCCCGCTGCTGCTGGGGCACCGGCTGGCGCTGAACCCGGTGGCGATCCTGGTGGGGCTCGCCTTCTGGTTCTGGATCTGGGGGATTCCCGGGGCCTTCATCGCGGTGCCGATGCTCGCGACCTTCAAGATCTTCTGCGACCACATCCAGTCGCTCGCCGCCGTCGGCGAGTTCCTCGGCATGCGCGACGACGACGAGCGCCGCGCCACCGTCCGCGCGTAACCCGCAATCCCGACCGGCCGGCACCGTGGCGAAGGACGCGCACTCCGACTCCGCGTACGAGCGGATCTACGCCGTGGTCCGGCGCATCCCGAAGGGCCGGGTGTGCACCTACGGCCGGGTCGCCGCGCTCGCCGGGAGCCCGGGCGCCGCGCGGCAGGTGGGGTACGCGCTGCACGCGCTGCCCGACCACACCGCCGTCCCCTGGCACCGCGTGATCAACGCCGCCGGCCGCATCAGCCTGCGCCGCGGCGGCGGCCACGAGTTGGAGCAGCGCTTCCGGCTGGAGGCCGAGGGCGTGGCGTTCGACCAGGCCGGCCGCGTGTCGCTGGAGCGGTTCGGCTGGGTGGGAAAGCTCCGCGCGCGGCAGTAGAGCGGATCCTCGGCCGCGGCGCCCTCTCCCTTGCGCCTGAGAGCGCAATTCCCTCTCACGTACCGGGAGAGGGGCTGGCACCAACCACCCTGCATACCATCGTGCGGAGACGGCGGCGGCGGTGCCGGTTCAGTTACTCCGCCCGAGCCTCGACAAAGATCGCGACCGCCGCCTCCCTCTCCCCGCGTCACCCCTCCCCACTTGTGGGGGAGGGGCCGGGGGAGGGGGGCACCGCGGACGCGCACCGCACCCTTCGCCACTCCATCACCGCCGTGCCACCCTTCCCCGCTGCGGTGCATAAGGAGCGAGCGCGGCAACTCCGTCACCTTCCCCGCAGCCGCTGATACCCCGCGCAGGTGCAGAACAGAAAGGCATTTCAGACGCTCTTGACGACGTACGTGCAGCCGGTGATAAGTTGCGGATACCGGGTGTCGCCGACTGCCTGGACCGCGCCGGGCTCGGCCCGCCTCACACCGTCTGCAAGGAGGACCCATGGCCTTGAACAAGACGCTCGCCTGCGGCGAGGAGCATCCGCCCAACACCACCAGCGCCGGGTGCGAGGAAGACCTCGTGGTGAGCCCGGTACCGGTGGCGAACCCGTTCGGCTCGTTCTAGCCGCGGGTTCCACGCAGGCGGGGGCGGGCGGCCACGGCGGCCGTCCGCTCTCTTTCACCCCTGGACGGGAGATGGAGTCGCGTGCTGCTGATCGCCGGCGGTGAAGCGGACCCGAACGTCGACTCGATCGTGGCGCGGGCGGAGCGCCGGGGGATGGAGGCGCTCACGCTGCGCGTCGGGGCGGGCACCAACCCGTCGCTCGCCTGGAATTTCCACGACGACCGCCTGGTGATCGACGGGGGGGAGGCGAGCCCCACGGGCGTCTTCCTCCGCTACGACGTGTTCGGCCACATGGCCGACGGGCGCCAGGCCACCGCCTACCGCGCCAACGCCTGGTACACGGCGCTGCAGGGGTGGATGCTCGCGCACCCGGGCGTGCGGATGCTCAACCGGCGCTACGGCGGGCAGATGAACAAGCCGTTCATGCTGCACCTGGCCGCGCGCACGGGGCTCTTCATCCCCTCCACCCGTATCACCAACGAGCTCGACGCGGTGGAGCGCGAGGCCGCCGCGCTGGGGCCGCTGATCGCCAAGCCGGTGACCGGCGGCGGGTACGCGCAGCCGCTGGAGGAGCTCCTCGCCAGCACCGAGCGCCGCGAGGGCCGCTCCGCCGCGCCCGCCTTCGTGCAGCGGCGGATGGTGCCGCCCGAGGTGCGCGTCTACGGCGTCGGCGCGGGCGCGGACCGCCGCTTCATCGCCTACCGCGTGGAGTCCGACGCGCTCGACTACCGGGTGGACGACGACAGCGTGGTGGTGCACCTGCCCCTGGACGAGGTGGGCGCCGAGGTGGTGTGCGGGCTGGGGAGGCTGATGGACGCGCTGGAGATGGACTACGGCGCCGCGGACTTCAAGGCCGATCCCGACACCGGCCGGCTCGCCTTCCTGGAGGTGAACTCCGCCCCCATGTTCGCCGGCTTCGACTTCGTGAGCGACGGCGCCGTCAGCGACGCGATCCTGGACTACCTCGCGGGGTGAAGCCAGGGCGGGGTGGAGATATCCGTGGCAGCGCGCGATGCCGCCAGGCACCCCGGGTTGAATTGAAGACCGGATTAGAAATCCGGGCATCCGGGCTACAACAACACGAAGTCCGCCTTCGCGGACTGCGGATCCGTTCTCCTCGCGCGTCCGCCATGCCGGCACGCGTGCACCGCATCCGGTCTCTCCACGGAGGCCATGCGGGGGAATCCGCGAAGGCGGATTCCGTGCTTTTCCAGCCCCGGGTTTCCAACCCGGGGCAAACCGGTCCCGCGTTCACTTCACCGCCGGCACGCCGCTCTGCTGGATGAGCTTGGCGACCAGGGCGGTCCAGCCGGTCTGGTGGCTGGCGCCGAGGCCCGCGCCGTCGTCGCCGTGGAAGTACTCGTGGAAGGGGACCAGGTCGCGCCAGTGCGGGTCGTGCTGGAAGCGCTCCGTTCCGCCGAACACCGCCCGCCGCCCCTCGTGGCGCACGAAGATCGAGATCAGCCGCCGCGAGAGCTCCACCGACACCTCCCAGAGCGTCAGCATCCGCCCCGAGCCCGCGGGGTGCTCCACGGTGAAGGTGTCGCCGTAGTACCAGTCGAACTTCTGCAGCGCCTCGATGATCAGGAAGTTGAGCGGGAACCAGATCGGCCCACGCCAGTTGGAGTTCCCGCCGAAGAGCCCGCTGCGCGACTCGGCCGGCTCGTAGTCCACCTCGCCCACCGTCTGCCCGTCGACCTCCAGGCGGAAGGGGTGCTCGGCGTGCCGGCGCGACACCGAGCGGATCCCGTACGGCGAGAGGAACTCGGTCTCGTCCAGCATCCGCGAGAGGATCGCCCGCAGCCGCGGCGCGCTGACCACGGCGAAGAGCCGGCGGTCGTGCTCGCCCGTCTCGGTGACGGAGGCCGCGTCGCCCACCAGGTCGCCGCGGTTGCGGAGGAACCACTCCAGCCGGGTGCGGAAGCCGGGGAGCATCCCCAGCAGCTCCGCGTCGAGGGTCTCCACCGCCAGGAGCGGCACCAGCCCCACCATCGACCGCACCTTCAGGTAGGTGCTCCCGCCGCCGGGGAGGTGCAGCAGGTCGTAGTAGAAGCCGTCGTCGTTGCACCAGAGGTCGTCGTCCTCGTCGCCGCGCACGCCGGGGTGGTCGTTGATGGCGTGCGCGATCTCGAAGTAGTGCTCCAGGAACTTCGTCGCCACGTCTTCGTAGGCGTCGTCCTGCCGGGCCAGCTCCAGGGCGATGGCGAGCATGTTCAGGCAGAACATCGCCATCCAGCTGGTGCCGTCGCTCTGGTCCAGCCGCGCGCCGCCGGGGAGCTCCTCGCTGCGGTTGAACACGCCGATGTTGTCGAGCCCCAGGAACCCGCCCTGGAACACGTTCCTCCCCTCGGCGTCCTTGCGGTTCACCCACCAGGTGAAGTTGATCAGCAGCTTGTGGAAGACGCGCTCCAGGAAGCGCACGTCGCCGGTGCCGGTGGCGCGCCGCTCGATCTGGTAGACGCGCATCGCCGCCCAGGCGTGCACCGGCGGGTTCACGTCGGCGAAGTTCCACTCGTAGGCGGGGAGCTGCCCGTTGGGGTGCATGTACCACTCGCGCAGCAGCAGCACCAGCTGGTCCTTGGCGAAGCCGGGGTCCACCAGCGCCAGGGCCACGGCGTGGAAGGCCAGGTCCCACGCCGCGTACCAGGGATACTCCCAGGTGTCGGGCATGGAGATCACGTCGTGGTTGTTGAGGTGCATCCACGCGTGGTTCCGCCCGCTCCAGCGCTCCGGGGGCGGCGGGGGCTGCGCCGGGTCGCCCACCAGCCAGCGGCGCACGTCGTAGTGGTAGAACTGCTTGCTCCAGAGCAGCCCGGCGAAGGCCTGCCGCTGCACCATCCGCTCGTCGTCCGAGGCCTCGGGCGCCGCCAGCGGCGCGTAGAACGCGTCCGCCTCCGCGATCCGCGCCGCAAAGAGCGCGTCGAAGGCCGCGCCGAACGCCCCCGCGCCGCTCACCTCCGCCGAGAGCCGCAGGCGGATGACGCGCTCGCCGCCCGCCGGGACGGACAGCCGGTAGCGCGCCGCCGCCTTCGTCCCCTCGCGCGCCGGGTTCACCGCGTGCGCATCGCCCTCCACGACGTAGCGGTGGAAGGCGTCCTTCACGTACGGCGAGGCGTTGGGCGCGCCGAAGAGGCGCTCGGTGTTGCTCTCGTTGTGGGTGAAGAGGAGCTCGGGCGCGCCCTCGCAGGTGAGGTGGTAGCGGCCCAGCGTCTCGTGCTCCGCCAGCACCTGCGCCGAGCCGTCGTGCGTCTCCAGCACGGTGAGCGAGGGGCGGTAGCCGCGCCCGCCCCACGACCAGTTGTTGCGGTACCAGAGGGTGGGGAGCAGGTCGAGCACGGCGTCGTCGGGGCCGCGGTTGGCGACGGTGATGCGCGCCAGCAGGTCGGTGGGCGACCCCTTGGCGTACTCCACCGTCACGTCGAAGTAGCGGTCCTCGTCGAAGACGCCGGTGTCGAGCAGCTCGAACTCGGGGTCGCCGAAGCCGCGGGCGCGGCTCTCGTCGACCAGGCGCTGGTAGGGGAAGGCGCGCTGCGGGTACTTGTAGAGCGCCTTCAGGTAGGCGTGGCTGGGGAGGTTGTCGAGGTAGAACCAGTAGTCCTTGGCGTCTTCGCCGTGGTTCCCCTCCGGCCCGGCGAGGCCGAACGCGCGCTCCTTGAGGATGGGGTCGGCGCCGTTCCAGAGCGCCAGCGCCAGGCAGAGGCGCTGCCCCTCGTCGCAGATGCCGAGCAGCCCGTCCTCGTTCCAGCGGTAGGCGCGGCTGCGCGCGTGGTCGTGCGGGAAGAAGCGCCAGGCGTCACCGCCCGCGCTGTAGTCCTCGCGCACCGTTCCCCAGGCCCGCTCGGCCAGGTACGGGCCCCAGAGCCGCCACGGCGCCCGTCCCGCCTGCGCGTCCGCCAGCCGCCCCGCCTCCGCGGACAGACTCTCTCCCAACTCGCCCATCGTCGCCTCGCTCAGTCAGCTGAACAGCAGGTCTCACACGGAGTCAACGGAGTCAACGGAGAACTGCCCTGCTTTACTCCGTTGACTCCGTTGACTCCGTGTGAGGCCCTTCTGTAAACGTCTCGGAATGCACGTGAGTCCGGGGATCAGTAGAGCGTGACCTGCTGCGTCAGGCCGCCGTCGACGTAGTAGGTGCTCCCGGTGACGTACGCCGCCTCGTCGCTCGCCAGGAACACGGCCACGGAGGCGACCTCCTCCGGCTTCCCGAAGCGCCCCAGCGGGATCTCGGTCACGGCGTTCTTGAAGGCGACGGGGTCGTCGAGCACCGACTGGTTGATGGGGGTGGCGATGGCCCCCGGCGCGATGTTGTTGACGGTGATGCCGTGCGGCGCCAGCTCGATGCAGAGGTTGCGCATCATCATGCGGATGGCCCCCTTGCTGGCGCAGTACGAGGTGTAGCCGGGGAAGGGGATGTCCTCGTGCACCGAGGACATGTAGATCAGCCGCCCTCCCCCGCCCTGCTTCACCATCTCCCGCGCGGCCGCCTGGCTCACCGCGAACGAGCCGTAGAGGTTCACGCCCAGCACCCGGTTCCACTCCTCGTCGGTGGTCTCCAGGAAGCCGCGCTTGATCTCGATCCCCGCGTTGTTCACGGCCACGTCGATGCGCCCCAGCTCGGCGACCACGCGCGCGACCATCGCCTCCACCATCTCGCGGCTGGAGACGTCGGCCTCGACGGCGATCCCGCGCGTGCCGAACGAGGCGACGGCGGCCTCGGCCGCGTCGCGGTCCTTCGGGCTGCCGGGGCGGTAGTTCACCGCCACGTGCGCGCCTTCCGCCGCGAAGCGCGCCGCGACCGCCGCGCCGATCCCGCTGCTCGCGCCGGTGACGAGCGCGACCTTGTCCTTGAGACGCATCGAAGCCGCCTTCCACGAAAAGTATGGAGGGCCGGCGCGGGTGGGCGGGCCGGAGGGGGAGATCAGACTATCCCACGCGCGCGGGAACGGCAACCGCCGTCGCACGCAAAGAGGCGGAGCCCCGGAGAGCAGGATCGGATAGAACAGGTCGTTGTCGTCGAGCACCAGCGTGACCTTGGGAACGCTGCTGTCACGCGCCAGGAGCTGCGCGCTCGCGCCGGAGACCTGTCGTCGGGCCCGCAGGCAGCGCCGTGAAGGTTGACCATTCATGCTATGAATGATAATCATTCACGGCATGAATGAATCTCCCGTATCCCGCCTGGTAGCGGCGAGCCTGGTCGACCGCCTTCGGGTGATGCCGGCGGTGGTGGTTACCGGGCCGCGGCAGGCGGGGAAGAGCACCCTCGTGCAGGAGCTCGCTCCTGGGGAGCGGCGCTACTTCTCGCTCGACGACCTCGACGTGATGGACGCGGCCCGCCGCGAGCCCGACATCCTGGTGGGCGGCGCACAGCCGGTCGCGCTGGACGAGGTGCAGCGTGCGCCCGAGCTGCTGCACGCGGTGAAGCGGGCGATCGACCAGCGGCGCGCCCCCGGCCGGTTCCTGCTCACGGGATCGGCCAACCTGCTGCTGATGCGCCAGGTCTCCGAGTCGTTGGCCGGGCGCGCCAGCTATCTCACCCTCTGGCCCATGACCCGGCGCGAGCAGGCGGGGCTCGGCCGCTGCGGAGTGTGGGAAGAGCTGCTCGCCACCCGCGACGAGGAATGGCTGGACCTGCTGACGGCGCAGCCGGACGCACGCGAGGACTGGCGCGGCCTGGCGCGACGGGGCGGGTTCCCCACGCCGGCGCTGCACCTGCGCACCGCGCGGGACCGGGAGATCTGGTTCGACGGCTACGTGCGCACCTACCTCGAGCGCGACCTGCAGGAGCTCTCCTCGATCAGCGCGCTCCCCGACTTCCGGCGGCTGATGCGGGCGGCCAGCCTGCGGATCGGCCAGCTCGTCAACCAGACCGAGCTCGGCCGCGACGTGGCGCTCCCCCAGCCGACCGTGCACCGCTACCTCAACCTGCTGGAGACCTCGTACCTGCTGGTGCGCCTCCCGGCCTACGCCGTGAATCGCACCAAGCGCCTCATCAAGGCGCCCAAGCTGTACTGGGGCGACACGGGGGTCGCGCTGCACCTGGGCGGCAGCGGAGAACCGGAGGGAGCCCACCTGGAGAACCTGGTGCTCCACGACCTGCTGGCGTGGCGCGACGCCCGGCTGGAGCGCGCGGAGGTGGGCTACTGGCGCACCGCGATCGGCGAGGAGGTGGATTTCGTGATCGAAGCGGGAGGGCGGCTCCTCCCCGTCGAGATCAAGGCCACGGGCCGGCCGCGGCTGGGAGACGCGAAGCACCTGCGCACCTTCCACGGCGAGTACGGTCAACAGTCCCGCGCGGGCCTGCTCCTCCACACCGGCAGCGCCCTCGAGTGGCTCACCCCCGACGTGCTGGCCGCACCGTGGTGGAGGGTGGTGTAGACCCTCGCGAGCACCGCCAACGAGGGGACTGATCAGGGAAGACGGAAGCCACGGAGAAGCGTCTTCTCCATGGCCTACGCATCCGAGCAATTCACGTCGTGAATGATAATCATTCACGTCGTGAATAAATTGCAGCTTATAGCCCGGGCTCTGCGTGAGGTTCCGGTTCACGTCGATCGCGGCCTGGGATCGTCGCGCAGGTACCCCGGGTTGGAAACCCGGGGCTACAACCACACGAAGTCCGCCTTCGCGGACTGCGAACGCGGCCTCTCGCCAACATCAGATCTACCGCTCACCGACCCTCAAAGACGTCATCCTGAGGCCGGCCACACCTGATTCTCGGTCTCACCAGAAGCGGCAGGCCGAAGGATCTATCGTCGAACCTCGGATACGGCAGCGGGTCCGCCGGGAGCGGGCGGTTAAAACCGCGGCACCGCGGCAACAACGGCCCGAAGTCCGCCTTCGCGGACTCTCGACCGCGCGGCTGGACTGCATCTGCACAAATTCCCGCTGTCGCCGCGATCGAGCTGAAGCCGGAGTTGGAGGAGCAATCGAGGGAGCAGTCCGCGAAGGCGGACTTCGTGCCTTTGTAGCCCCGGGTTTCCAACCCGGGGTACCTGGCGGACTCGCGGCCGCGGCTGGGCCGCATCGCCCAGATCCCCGGTATCGCCGCGGATCGAGCTACGGACCGGGCTGGAGAAGCAATCGACGGAGCAGTCCGCGAAGGCGGACTTCGTGCCGTTGTAGCCCCGGGTTTCAACCCGGGGTACCTGGCGGACTCGCGGCCGCGGCTGGGCCGCATCGCCCAGATCCCCGTTGTCGCCGCGGATCGAGCTACAGACCGGGCTGGAGAAGCAATCGACGGAGCAGTCCGCGAAGGCGGACTTCGTGCCGTTGTAGCCCCGGGTTTCCAACCCGGGGTACCTGGCGGACTCGCGGCCGCGGCTGGGCCGCATCGCCCAGATCCCCGGTATCGCCGCGGATCGAGCTACGGACCGGGCTGGAGATGCAATCGACGGAGCAGTCCGCGAAGGCGGACTTCGTGCCGTTGTAGCCCCGGGTTTCAACCCGGGGTACCTGGCGGCGTCCGTCTAGTCTTGCCTGCGGAACGCCGTCGCACTACTCATGACGGCGTGAATTCTTTCCGCCCACGCAAGGAGGAGGTTGCATTGCGACATTCTTCCGCGCTCCTGCTGGTGCTGCTGGCGGCGTCGGGCTGCGCCTCGCAGCATCGCCCGAACGGCGAGCTGACGACCGCGCCGGCCCCGCGCACCATCGTCCGCGTCGAGGTGACCAACATCTTCGACCGCGCGATCGAGGTGTACTCCGGCATGGAGTTCCTCGGGACGCTCGGGCCGAATGCCCACGGAAGCTACTCGATCGAGCCCACGACGGAGCGGCCGCCGCTCTACGCGCGGTGGATCGGGCGGCAGCACGACCAGCAGTTCAACATCGCCAACAGCCGGATGGTCCGGTACGTGTACGACGACGCCGCACCCGGCGGGCGGTAGCCACGGCACGAACGCGTTTCGGGCGGAGATTCGGCACATCAGGGCGAGGCACGGTCGCGTGCCTCGCCCTGATCGCGAAGGTGAGATCGCAGTCGAGCACGGGTCGCTTCCTGCGTATACCGTCATGCGGGATCGCGGGGATTCGCAGGCGTCGCATTCGGGAGGATCTGTGGGAGAAGCCGACACGAGGCGCGAGGCTGCCGCCGGGCCGCTCTGGCGCGCGCCGTCGCAGGAGGAGCGGCTGGCGGAGCTGACGGCGGACGACGCGGCCACCAAGGAGGCGCCGCTCAGGCGCGACGTGCGCTCGCTCGGCATCCTGCTGGGGCGCGTGCTGCGCGAGCAGGAGGGCGACGCACTCTACGCCGCCGTCGAGGAGCTGCGCGGCCTGCTGATCAGGAGCCGCGGCGAACCGGCGGAGCCCGGCGCCACGCCCCCGCCGTCGTCCGACGCGGGGATGGACCGCGCCTCGGCCATCGTCTCCGGGCTGGAGGTGGAGCAGGCGTACGCGCTCACCAAGGCGTTCTCCATCTACTTCGAGCTCACCAACCTGGCCGAGACGGCGCACCGCGGCCGCCGCCGCCGCGCCGCCGAGATCCACGCGGAGCACCCGCCGCAGCCCGGCACCTTCCGCGGCACCCTGCTGCGCCTGCGCGACGCGGGGCTCGACCGCGCGGCCGTGCTCGCGCGGCTGGCGGAGGTCTGCGTGATCCCCGTCTTCACCGCGCACCCCACCGAGGTGTCGCGGCGCACGGTGCTCTTCAAGCGCGCCCGCATCGCCCGCGCGCTGGAGCGGCTCGACCGCCTCCCCCTCACCGACACGGAAGCCGCGCGGCAGGAAGAGGCCATCGCCGCCGAGGTCACCGCGCTCTGGCAGACGGACGAGGTGCGCCGCAGCCGCCCGAGCGTGCGCGACGAGATCCAGATGGGGCTCGACTACTACCGCCGCGTGCTGATACAGACCGTCCCCGGGCTCTACGCCGAGCTGGCGGACGGCTTCCGCGCGGGGTTCGGCGAGCCGCCGGCGCCGGCGGAGCTGCCGCGGGTGCTGCGCTTCGGGAGCTGGATCGGCGGCGACCGCGACGGCAACCCGTACGTGACCCCCGACGTCACCCGCGACGCGCTGCAGCTCGCCCGCGAGACCATCCTCGACCGCTACGTGTCCGCGCTGGAGCAGCTGGTGGAGCGGCTGAGCACCTCCACCCTGCAGACGCCCGTCAGCCCCGAGCTGCGCGCGGCGCTGGAGCGCTACGCCGACACCTTCGCCACCCTCGACCCCACCCCCGAGCGCCGGTCGCAGACCGAGCTCTACCGCCGCTTCCTGGGCTACCTGGGCGCGCGGCTGCGCTTCGCGCGCAACGATCCCCATCATCCCCACGCCTACCCGCACGCCCGCGACTTCGCGGCCGACCTGCGCCTGGTGCGCGACTCGCTGGCCGGCAACCGCGGCGAGCGCCTCGCCCGCCTGCTCATCGACCCGCTGCTGCGGCAGGTGGACACCTTCGGCTTCCACCTGCACACCCTCGACGTCCGCCAGCACGCGCGCCTCCATGCGAAAGCCCGCGACGAGCTGCTGGGCGCATCGCCCGACGGCTCCACGCTCCCCGCCGCGCCCTCGGACGAGACGCGCATGGTGCTCGACACGCTGCGCGCCGTGGCCGAGCTGAAGCGGAGCTATCCCCCCGAGGCCATCCAGGCGCACGTGATCAGCGGCGCGACGGGGGTGGACGACGTGCTCACGGTGGTGCGCCTGGCCGAGGCGAGCGGCGTGCGCGTGGCGGCGGAGGGGGACGACCCCGGGCTGATGCCGGTGCCGCTCTTCGAGTCCATCGACGACCTGCGCGCCTGCCCGGAGATCTGCCGCGCGCTGTGGACGCGACCCGACTACGCGCGGCTGCTGGACAGCTGGGGGCGGCGGCAGGAGGTGATGCTGGGGTATTCCGACAGCAACAAGGACGGCGGGATGCTCACCAGCACCTGGGAGATCTACAAGGCGCACCGCGCACTGCACGAGGTCGCGCGCGAGACGGGGGTGACGCTCCGGCTCTTCCACGGCCGCGGCGGCACCGTGGGCCGGGGCGGCGGGCCCACGCACCGCGCCATCACCAGCCAGCCCCCCGGCGCCTTCACCGGCGAGCTGCGGCTGACCGAGCAGGGCGAGGTGCTGAACTGGAAGTACAGCGACACCGTGCTCGCCGAGCGCAACCTGGAGCTGATGGTCGCCGCCGTGCTCGACGCCCTTGCCGGGCCCTCGGAGGTCGACCCCGCGCGCGCCGCCGTGTGGGACCGGGCGATGGAGGAGATGTCGGCCGACGCGTACGCCTTCTACCGGGAGAAGGTGGCGGAGAATCCCGACATCCTCCCCTATTTCGAGCAGGCGACGCCGGTGGAGGAGCTGGAGCACGCGCGCATCGGCTCGCGCCCCACGCGGCGCGGGAAGACGACGGGGCTGGGCGACCTGCGCGCGATCCCCTGGGTGTTCGGCTGGATGCAGAGCCGGCACGTGCTGCCGGCGTTCTTCGGCGTGGGCTGGGCGCTGGAGCGCTTCGCCGCCCGCGGCGAGGCGGAGGCGGCGCTGCTGCGGGAGATGACGGGCGCCTTCCCGCTCTTCAACGACCTGGTGCGGAACGTGGAGGTGGGGCTGGCCAAGGCGGACCTGTCCATCGCGCGGCGCTACGCCGGCCTGGTGCCCGACGAGGCGCTGCGCGAGCGGGTGTTCGGGATGATCGAGGAGGAGCTCGCGCGCACCCGCGACGCGGTGCTGCGCGTAACCGGCCAGTCGCGGCTGCTGGAGGAGAACCCGGTGCTGGAGCGCTCCATCCGCCTGCGCAACCCGTACGTCGACCCCATGAGCCTGATCCAGGTCGACCTGCTGCGCCGCAAGCGCGCCGGCGAGGAGAGCGACGCGCTGAACTACGCCCTCGCCGCCACCATCAACGGCATCTCCGCGGGGCTGCGGAACACGGGGTAACGGCAACGGCAATCTCACGCAGAGACACGGAGGCGCAGAGAAAACGCCGCGGCTTCTCTCTGCGCCTCCGTGTCTCTGCGTGAGACGCTTTTTACGGGGCCGGGTTCACCGGGCCGCGTCTTCGATCATCGTGGCGAGGCTCGCCGCGGAGATGGCCCCCGGGATGAGCACGTCGTTGACCAGGAACGTAGGCGTACCCGTGACCCCGAGCCGTTTTCCGGCAGCCACGTCGCGGTCGACGTTCGCGGCCAGCCGCTGCGAGCTCACGCACGCGTCGAAGCGCGGCAGGTCCTGGACGCCGACCTGGCGGGCCAGCCGGCTCCACGAGACCCGCGGCAGCGAGTCCTGGCCAGCGTAGAGGGCCGCGGCGTACTCCCTGAACCGGTGCTGCTCGCCGGCACACTCCGCGGCGAGCGCCGCGGGGCGCGCGTAGGCGTGGTTCCCCAGCGGATAGTGCCGGTGGACGATCGCGAAGCGGTCCGGCATCGCGGCCCGGAGCGAGTCGAGCTGGGGCGCCATCGCGCGGCAGTAGGGACACTGGTAGTCCTCGAACTCGACGATCGTGACGGGGGGCGCCGCGGGCCCGTCGCGCTGGCCGGCGGAGGCGTAGCTGCGCCAGTCCGCCACCTTTCCGCCGGCCGCCGGTCCGCCGCTCCTGGCGGGGAAGAACTCCCGCCGCACCAGGATCCCGGTGACCACGAGCGCGCACATCACCAGGAGGACCATCGCGGCATTCATCAGCACGTCGGTCTTCTTCACACGTCACCACCCGGAGAGGAAGGGAGCGAGGTCAGGGCAGGGGCGCGGCCGCTCACCCGGGGCCGCGCAGGAGAACCGCGGGGTCGGTCCGGGCGGCCTGCAGGGCCGGCCGGGCCGTCGCCGCGAGGGCCACGGCGACCAGGAGGAGCGACGTGCCGGCGACCACGACCGGCTCCAGGACGCTGGTGCGGAAGAGCACGGGCTCGATGAGCCCCCGGAACACGTGGACCACGGCCACCGCGCCAGCCAGCCCCAGCAGCGTGACACCCACGCCGAACCGCAGGAAGGCCGCCGCGATCGTGCGCGGCGTGGCGCCGAGCGCCAGCCGCACGCCGAACTCGTACTGGCGCGACCGGGCCCACTGCATCAGCGACCCGTAGATCCCGAGCGCGGTCAGCAGGGTCATCAGCCCGCTCAGCAGGAGGAACAGCTTCTCGCCGTTCCTCCACACCGCGGATTGTTCCCTCACGGCATCGTCGACCGCGCGGACGCGCGCGGAGACGCCCATCGGAAACGCATCGGCCAGCAGCCGGTGCAGCACCATGCCGCTCACGCCGCGCCGGGGGTCCGCCCGCACCACCAGGAGCAGGTTCTCGGGGGTGCACGGGGAGCGGCAGGGGAGGTAGACCTGGAGCGCGGGACGGTCGCTGATCGAGAAGCGCACCACGTCTTCCACCACCCCCACCACCTGCTGGCACGGCTCGGCGGGCGAATACAGGTGGACGCAGCGGCCGAGGGGGTTCCGCGAGGGCCACAGGTGCGCGGCGGTGGCCCGCGACACCACGGCCTCGTCGACGGAGGATTCCGCGGGCATGCGGCCGCTGAGGAGGCGTGTCCCGGTCGCCGCGAAGTAGTCCCCGGAATACCGCGTCAGGAACGGCCCGTCCATCGGGGTCGGGCCGGAGCCCTCCACCACGCCCTGCTCCGTGACCAGCAGCGTCGCCACCGTGTTCACCATCGGCGCGGCCCCGCTCGCCGAGACGGCGGCGACGCCCGGCGTCCGGCGCAGGCGCTCGCCGAGCTGATGGTACGCCTCGACCACCTGCGGCGACGGCTCCGTCCCGGGCGGCACCTTGACCGACACCACGTACAGGCTGCGCGGATCGAAGCCGAGCGGCAGGCCGCGCGCGACGTACGCGCTGTGCACGAAGAGCCCCGCCCCCAGCAGGACCGCCGCGGCGCCGCAGGCCTGCACCGCGTGCAGGACGAACCGCCAGCGGCGCCCGCCGCTCCGGTCCGCCGCGGGCGCATCGCGCACGCAGGTGGACGGGTCGACGGCCGCGGTGCGCAGGGCGGGCGCGAGGGAGCTGCCCAGGCCGACGGCCACCGCGGTCAGCAGCGTGGCGGCGACGATGCGCCCGCTGAGCAGGGTGCTGCCGGCCCAGCTCGCCCTGGGCAGGAGGACGTTGGCCAGGGTGGCGGAGCCCCAGAGGCCGATGGCCATCCCGGCGATGGCGCCGAGCGCGGTCAGGATCAGCGCCTCGCCCACCAGGAGGCGGACGATGCGCGCGCGCGTGGCGCCGAGCGCCATCCGGACCGCGAAGTCCCGCGACCGGCCCAGCGCGCTCGCCAGGTTCAGCGCGCCGATGTTGAGCGCCGCCACCAGCACGATGGCGAGCGCGGTCACCGCCAGCCACACGGTGAGCCTGGACTCGCCCGCCGCGCGCGCGCTCCCCGCGGCCGTCAGCGGCACCAGCTCCGCGCCCAGGTACCGCGGCCCGCCCTCCCCCGCGCCGGGAACGGACTGGAGCGCGGCGCGCACGCGCTGCGCCGCGGCCGCCGGGGAGGCCCGCGGCGCGAAGCGCGCCAGGAGCGAGAGGGGATAGACCTGCGCGTCCGCCATCCACCCGCCGCCCAGGGCGTTGCGCCCCGCCCACTCGAGCGGGAGCCACGCGTCGGCCGCGATCACCTCCATCCCCACGAAGCCGGCCCCCGCGACGCCCACCACGGTCACGGTGTTCTGGCCGATGACGACCGACCTGCCGACGAGCGTCTGCGGGCGGGACGACAGCCTGCGCGCGAGGCGCTCGCTCAGCACCACCAAGGGGCCGGCCGAGGTGGCGGGGTCCGCGGCCCGGAAGAGCGTTCCCGCCGCGGGGCGAACGCCGAGGAGCTCGAAGTAGTTGGGCGCGGCGAACGAGACCCGGACCGGAAGGTCCACGCCGCCCAACAGGAGCTCCTGCTGCTCGGGCTCGGTGTAGGCCGCCAGCTCGATCCCCGGGCGCAGCGCGTCGGCGGAGGCGGCGTAGACGGGGAACGAGAACGTGGTCTGCTCGAACTGCGCGCCCGACCGCGGGTCCAGGGCGCGGGCCACGATGCGGCGGACCGAGCCGGGGTCGCGCACCCCGGCCGGGGGCCTGACCAGCAGCCGGTCGGCAACGGAGAAGACGGAGGCGACCGAGCCGAGGCCGAGCGCCACCGACACGACCACCCAGACCGCGGTCCAGCGCCGCGCGGCCAGGGTCCGCAGCACTTCGGTCATCCGGCCCCGGGACGCCTGGCGACGGGAGCCCCCGCGGGGGTGCCGGCGCGCGCCTGCCCCGTGAACCGCTGCATCTCGTCCATGCCGACGATCCGCGCGACCACCCGCTCCGCGCCGACCACGATCCGCCTCGGGGCGATGGTGACGTCGCGCTCGACCACGACCCACTGCGGAACCGCCGGCTCCGCCCGCGGATCCCGCCAGACGAGCGACGCCACCTGGGTGTTCAGCCAGTTGCCGCCCACGGAGACTTCGTGGAAGTCGCCGAGCCGCGCCAGGAAGCGGAGCCCGCTCCCCAGGTCGTCGTCGACCGAGACGGCGATGAAGCGAAGCGTCCGGCCATGGGCCCTCGCCTCGCGCGACAGCCTCGCCCGGGTCGCGGCGAGGGTGGGCACGAGCTGCGGGCTGCGGGCGGCGGCGCAGTGCGAGCTGATGACGAGGAACGCCAGCGTCTGGTGCTCGACGCCGGGGCGGAGCCGGGAGTCGGCTGCCGCCGCGGGCGCGGAGGGGAGGCGCGAGTCGATGATCTCGCGCGCGAGGAACTCGCGGCCCTGCTCCGTGTTGAGACGGTAGGCGACGACGCCCACCAGCGCCAGGAGCGGCGCCAGCACCATCGCGGAGGTGGGGATCACGCGGCCTTTCTCTTTCTCTCGCATCGCCTACCGCCCCGCGGCCACGAGCCGGTTCAGCACCAGCCGGCCGCCCGGCTGCGACACCGAGAAGGCGAGGTCCTGCCCCACCGCCACCAGCACCGGCAGGTCACTCTGGTGGACCAGGTCGGCGCCGTTCGCGAGCGAGAGGATGTGCGTTTCCACGGAGGTGTACTCTGCGGCGCGCTCCGGCCTCGGGAGCCCGTACTGGACCAGGAGGCGGTCGCGCCCCAGCAGGCTGGCGCCGATCAGGACGTGCGAGCCGCCGGGCGCGGGCATGAAGGTCACCTGGCGCTCGCCCGAGGTGACGAAGACGATGGGGCGAACGCCGGGCACCGGCCGGTTCCAGAGGAGCCGGCCGTCGGCCGAGTAGGCGCGCACTTCGCCCGTGAACCGCGCCACCACCACGACCCTGCCCCCGTCCGGGTCGCAGACCAGCCGCGCGCGCGACATCGCCTCCCGCCGGATCGGGGGACCCGAGCCGAACTGGGCTCCGAACTGTCCGACGAGCCGGTCGGCGGGAGAGTACACCGCCACCAGCGCCGTCTCCCGGGGGCGGTACGCGTAGGTGCGTCCGCGCACCAGGCAGAAGTCCACCGCCCTGCCGACGTCGAGCGAGCCCAGCTCCGACGTCGTCGCGCTCGCCCGCAGCCGGTGCACCGCCGGCCCCCCGAGGTCGAGCACCTGCAGGGCGCGCCCGTCGTAGTGGACGCTCGCGGGGTACAGGAGCGTCGCGGGCACGGTCTGCGGCTGGACCTGCAGCGCCGCGCCCCGGCGCACGATCTTCACCAGCTGCTGCGGTCGTTCGGCGATTCCGAAGATCTCTCCACCGGGCCCGGGCGTGGCCTGCACCAGGGTGGAGGAAAGCGGGCCGGAGGCGACCGGCTGCAGGCGGATCCCCCCCGTACGCCCCCCGGCCGCCTGGGCGTTCGCGGCCGCGGCCCCGGCCGCGAGCCCGATCAGGGCGAGCCGGATCGCCCGGAACGGAACCCCCGGGCTTCCGGCGGCGGGCGGACGGGCGGCCGCGTCCCTGTCCCGCCGGTCACCCGGGTTCAGCACTGGCCCTCGCTGCACGGGGAGGCGATGGGCTTGCCGCCGCCTTCGCCACGGATCTCGGTGAGCGTGCGGTCGTGACCAGCCGTCACGGCGATCCGCAAGCGGTTCGTCATCAGGGTCTCCGTGGAGAGTGGACGGTGGTGGCAACCAGGCGGACGGCGGCGGCGTCCGCCCGTGCCCGGCTCAGCACTCGCCATCGGTGCACATGAAGATGACTTGTCCCTGCGAGTCCGTGAATTTACTGAGGGTGCAGTAATGGCCGGAGTAGTACTGACAGGTACCCGGATTGCCGAAATCGCAGGCGGTGTTGTTGCAGATCCGGGCGGCGTGGGCCGCGGGAGTGCGGAGGGCGCTCGCGCCGACGGTGACGATGGTGGCCGAGAGAGCCATCACGGCGATCCGGAAGCGGTTGGTCATCAGGGTCTCCCTGGGAGTGGTCGATCGGTGGGCAGGCGGACGGCGGCGGCCAGGGCCGGCCGGACGGTCTGCCGTGGGCTCAAACCCGGACGCGTGCCGCGCGGGCACGCGCCGCCCGTGCCCGGCTCAGCACTCGCCATCGGTGCATATGAAGGAGACCTGTCCATGCGAGTCCGTGAATTTACCGAGGGTGCAGTAATGGCCGGAGTAGTACTGACAGGTACCAGGATTGCTGAAATCGCAGGCGGTGTTGTTGCAGATCCTGGCGGCGTGGGCCGCGGGAGTGCGGAGGGCGCTCGCGCCGGCGGTGACGATGGCGGCCGAGAGAGCCATCACGGCGATCCGGATGCGGTTTGTCATCAGGGTCTCCCTGGGAGTGGCAGCGGTAGTGGCAGATGGGCGGCGCTCGTCCCTCCCTGGTCCGAGCGGTCGCGGGGAACTCGAGCCCGCACGGCGGCGCGCAGGCACGCTTCGCCCGTCCGGTTCAGCACGGGCCCTCCATGCAATCATGCTGGATTTGGCCGTTCGAGTCCTTCCAGCTGGTGAGAACGCAGGTGTAGCCCTGCTGATACGCACAGTTCGCCGAGCCCTGGCAGGCCGTGTTGGTGCAGAGCCTGGCGGCGTGGGCCTCGGGAGTGCGGAGGGCGCTCGCGCCGACGGCGACGATGGCGGCCGAGAGGGCCATCACGGCGATCCGGATGCGGTTGGTCATAGGGCCTCCCTGGAAGTGGTGACGGGTGGTGGGCAGATGGGCGGCGCTCGTCCCTCCCTGGCCCGAGCGGTCACCCGGAGCGCGGGCGCGTTTCGCCCGTCCGGTTCAGCACTGGCCCTCGCTGCAATCATACTGCCCGGGCCATGGGGCGCGGAATGCGCCGCCTGCTCCTGGATCAGCACTGGCCTTCGGTGCAGATTTGCACCAGGGCCCCATTCGGACCCCTCGTCAGGCTGAGCTCGCAGTTCCGGCCGGCTTGATACGTACAGGTATCGGGTGTATAGCAGACCGCGTTGCTGCAGATCCTGGCGGCGTGGGCCTGGGAAGCGCGGAGGGCGCTCGCGCCGGCGGCAACGATGACCGTCGAGAGCGCCATCACGGCGATTCGAAAGCGGTTTGTCATCCGGGCCTCCCTGGCGAGTGGTGACGGTGGCGGCAGACGGGCTACGCTCGCCCATCCCGGGTCCGAGCGGTCACCCGGAGCCCGAGCCCCGGAGCGGCGGCGCGCAGGCACGTTGCGCCTGCCCGGCTCAGCACTGGCCCTCGTTGCATGCGTACTGGATCTGTCCCGACGAGTCCCTGAATTTGTACAGATCGCAGTAGTAACCAGCCGAGTACGCACAGTCCAACCCTGATGGACCACTCACGCAGGCCGAGTTGCTGCAGATTCGGGCGGCGTGGGCCTCGGGAATCCGGAGGGCGCTCGCGCCAACGGCAACGATGGCCGCCGAGAGAGCCATCACGCCGATTCGGAAGCGGTTCGTCATCCGGGCCTCCGTGGAAGTGGGTGAGAGGTTGGACGCCGCCGACGCGTACGGAGGGAGTCACCCCTCGGGGAGGTTCCTTGAGCCGGTGCGAGGGGACGCTGGAACTACCCCGACGGCGCACGAAGGTGGCCGGTGCGCGCGTGCCGCCGTTCCGGGAGAGGAAGACCGATCGGCGGGCAGGGATCGTCGCATAGTGTATTGGAAGGGAACAGGCGGCGCAAGGCCGCAGAGCCGCGGAGACGCACCGCGGCTCTGCGATTGGACGCTGTTCAGGAAGCGTGTCAGCGCCTGGTCGTGTCGGTCGGCGTCACGTTGACGGTCGGGGTGACGACGGTGTGGGTGTCGGTGCCCACCTCCACGCGCGCCGGGTCGACGTCCACCCTGGGGGCCTCGCCGCCCTTGACCTCGACGTCGGGCATCTTTCCCTCGTCCTCCACCTTCGCGGTGCAGGCGCCGGCCGCCAGCGCGAACGCCGCCATGGCCGCGATCCATCGTCTCGAGCTCCGCATCGGGATCTCCTTCTGGTGGGGGATGGAACGATCCTGCGTGGGATTCCACCCCGCTGCAAAGCAAGACCCGCACCCGGCAGCGAAGCCCCGCGCCTCGCCGCGCCTCGCCGCGCCTCCGCGGCTCTGCGTGAGACCCGCGGCATCCAGCCCATGAGGGGAGTTTCCCCGCACGCCCGTCGCCGATCCCTCTCCGCGCCACCCCGCCGGTAGTCCGCACCCCCACGAAAACACTCGCCCCGCGCCCCGCACCCCGTGCGGCAGCGCGCCGACAGGCCGCGCCCCGGACGGGGACTAGCTTCATCTCCAGTTGGAGCGCGGGCCGCGGTGGCCCGGCGCGGGAGTCGGAACCCCGACGGAGATCGAACGATGCGCAAGAGCCTTGTCCTGGGAAGCCTGCTGGCGGTGCCCGCCCTCGCGGCGGCCGCGCTGGCGCCCCTGTCGCTGCAGCCCGGCAGCCGGGTGTGGGTCGACGGCACCTCCACCGCCCGCGCCTGGCACTGCGAGTCGGCCCGCGCGGTGGGCACCGCCGCCGCCGGCACCACCGAGCTGGCGCAGCTCTCCAGCGTCGCGAACGCCTCGGTCACGGTGCCGGTGGGCACGCTCGACTGCCGCAACAACACCATGAACGGCCACCTGCGCACCGCGCTCAAGGCCGACCAGGCGCCGGAGATCCGCTTCCGGGCCAGCTCGGTGAGCGTGACGCCCACCGGCGCCGACGAGGGGACCGTGGCGATGCAGGGCACCCTCTCCATCGCCGGGCAGGACCGGCCGGTGACCATCAACGGCACCGTGGCGCGCGAGAACGGGCAGCTCCGGGTGCGCGGCAGCAAGCGCATCACCATGACCGAGTGGGGCGTGCGCCCGCCCTCGCTGATGCTGGGCACGATGAAGGTGGCCCCCGCGGCCACGGTCGGCTTCGACGTGGTGCTGAAGCCGTAGGCGCAGACGATAGACGCGCGGCGGACGCTCCGCCGCACACGCAGTCCCGGGGGCGCACCTCCGCGCCCCCGCCGACCCGAGGCTCCGATCACACGGAGACGGAACGATGAGAAACACGACTCGTGCGCTGCTCCCGGCCCTGCTGGCCGCCCTGGCGGCCGCGCCGGCCGCAGCCCAGATGGCGGCGCCGACCGACACCGGCAACGGCACGCCCGCGGCGGCGCCCGCCGAATCGACCAAGGTGGAGAACCGCACCTTCTACGCGGCGGCGCAGCAGATCCCCATCCAGCACTTCCGCCCGGTCGACAAGCGCGGCATCAACGTGTTCGAGGCGCCCAAGCACGACGCGGTGCCCTACGACGGCTTCAAGCTGATGATCGGCGGCGCGTTCCTGCAGGACTTCCAGTCGGTCGACCACAGCAACACCGCCACGCCGAACATGGTGGGCGGCGTGAACCAGAACCAGCTCGCCGACATCGGCCCCGGCTTCAACAACGCGGTGGCCAACCTGTACGTCACGGCCCAGCTGGCGCGCGGCATCAGCGTGCACATGACCAGCTACCTGTCGAGCCGCCACCACAGTGAGACCTGGGTGAAGGACGGCTACCTGCAGATCGACTCGAGCCCGCTGGACGTGCCGGTGCTCAACAGCATCATGCGCTACACGACCATCAAGTTCGGCGAGATGGAGGTCAACTACGGCGACAGCCACTTCCGCCGCACCGACAACGGCAACGCCATCTACAACCCGTTCGTGGGCAACCTGATCATGGACGCCTTCACCACCGAGGCGGGCGCCGAGATCTACGTGCAGCACAACGGCTTCCTGGCGATGGTGGGCTCGACGGCGGGGCAGCTGCACCCGGCGGTGACCAACCCGGGCGGCCGCACCCCCTCGTTCCTCGGCAAGCTGGGCTACGACCGCCAGGTGAGCGACGCGCTCCGGCTGCGCCTCACCGGCTCGGTGTACACCAACCGCCACAGCACCGAGCAGAACCTGTTCACGGGTGACCGCGGCGGCTCGCGCTACTACTTCGTGATGGAGAACACCGCGGCCACGGAGACCGGCAACTTCCGCAGCGGGATGCTCGGGCCCGGCATGACGCACAAGATGACCAGCTTCGTGGTGAACCCCTTCATCAAGTTCAACGGACTGGAGCTCTTCGGGCTGGCCGAGCGCGCCAAGGGCCGCACCCTGACCGAGACGGTGGAGCGCACCTGGCACCAGTACGCGGTCGACGGCACCTTCCGCTTCCTCCCGGGCGAGCCGCTGTACGTCGCCGCCCGCTACAACACGGTGGCCGGGCCGCTGGCCGGCACCACCACCGACGTGGGCGCCACCCGCTGGCAGTTCGCCGCCGGCTGGTACCTGACCGACAACGTGGTGCTGAAGGGCGAGTACATCACGCAGAAGTACAACGGCTACGCGCCGACCAACATCCTCAACGGCGGCAAGTTCCACGGCCTGATGATCGAGGGCGCCGTCGCCTTCTGATCGACACCACAGGCACGGTGCGGCGGGGGGTCCGGGTTTCCGGGCTCCCCGCGGCATTTTCACCTCCGTACCGTAACCGACCCTCGGAGCCGGCACGCCGAACCCGTCAGGGGTTCACGCAACGCCAGGGTGAGCCGCGGAAGCTTCTCTTCAGCCCCGCGGCCGTGCATCATGAGGGGAGGATCTTCATGTGTCCCCCTTCACCCGGAGTCGACGATGAATTCCATCGCGACCAGCCGCACGGCGGTCCTGGAGGTGGTCGGCAGGGCGGCGGAGCTCTTCCACCAGCGCGGCGGCGGGGCGGCGGTGCCGGGGCTGGAGTCCGTCACCCCCCCGATCGCCTCGATGATGGCGAAGGAGCTGTTCAGCGCGCGGGACTGGGCCATCTCTCCCGCCGGCGAGGACGAGGAAGCCGACGAGATGGAGGGCGAGGACGACTACGTGTCGCACAACCCCGCCATCTCGCTGGTGCAGGCGGCGCTCGACGAGCACGCCGACGAGCACCCGCACGCCGGCGCCGACCTGGACGTGGAGCAGCTGCGCGTGATCGCGCGCGTGCTGGAGGCGCGCGCCAGCAACCATCATCCCTTCATCCCGCCGCAGTCGCCGGACGACTTCACCCACGACCTGGCGGATCGCTGCCGGGTGGTGCTGGTGGGCGACTGGGGCACCGCCAAGGACCGCGCGCGCCGGGTGGCGAAGGCGATCGCCGCCGTGAAGCCGGACCACATCATCCACCTGGGCGACATCTACCCCTCCGGCACGCGCTCGCGCGCGCACAAGCGCTTCATCGACGTGTGGATGGACGAGGTGGGGAGCGGCCCGAAGTACTGGGCGATGAACGGCAACCACGAGATGAACGCCAACGGCGAGGGATACTTCCGCGACGTTCTGCCCTTCTGCGGGCAGGACGCGAGCTTCTTCTGCCTGCGCAACGAGCACTGGAAGCTGATCGCGCTCGACAGCTCCTACCGCGACTACGACCTGGAGCCGAGCCAGATGCCCTGGCTGGTTCACCAGCTCTCCGCGGGGGGCGGGCGCAACATCCTGCTCACCCACCACCAGATGTTCTCGGCGGTGGATGCGCGGGCGCACCGGGCGATCAAGAAGCTGCCGGCCACCATGAAGCCGATCGTCGACACCGGCCGGGTGTTCGGGTGGTTCTGGGGGCACGAGCACCGCTGCCTGAGCTACGCGCGCGAAGCGGCCTTCGGCAACTACTGCGCGCGCGCGATCGGCCACGGGGGCAAGCGCATCCGCCAGAGCCTGGGGGTGCACCTCGGCCCCGAGTTCGCCCCCCGGGTCGCGCACTACTGGGACGTGCCGCGGGAAGACAAGCCCGGCCGGGCGATGAACGGCTTCGCCCTCCTCGCCTTCGACGGCCCGAACGTCACCATCGACTACGTGGACGAGATCGGGCGCAACTGGTTCACCGAGGTCTGGCCCGACACCCCGCATGTGTGATACCGGCAAAGGCTTGTCTCACGCAGAGTCACCAGAGGTACCAGAGAAGAATCAGTTCTCTGGTACCCCTGGTGACTCTGTGTGAAATCCGCTGTTCCTTCCGGATCAGACGCAGTGGGGGCGGAAGCTGCAGTCCATCGTGCAGTCCATGTAGCACGACGGCCAGTTCTGGCACGTCTCGGCGTAGACGCACGAGTAGTTGAAGCCGCAGGTCTCCCACTCCGTGTCCTCCTGCCCGCGCACCGTGCCGCGCGCGGCCGCCGCCGGCTCCACGCTGGCGAACGATTCCACCGCCAGCTGCTCGAGGAAGAGCTTGAGCTTGCTCATCTGCACCGCCTGGACAAGGTGAAAGAAGGGGACCCTTCAACAGGTAACGGCGCATACCGGAAGGATCAAGCCACCGGCTCTTCCGTGTCTCCGCGTCTCTGCGTGAGACGATCTTCAGCTGATCCGAACCCTACGCCACCGGCAGGGTGAACGCGAAGGTGCTTCCCTCGCCCGGCGTGCTGTCGGCGGAGAGGGTGCCGCCGTGCGCCTCCACGATCCCCTTCGCGATGGCGAGGCCGAGGCCGGCGCCGGCGCGGCGGGTGCTGCGCGCCTGCCAGAAGCGGTCGAACACATGCGGCAGGTCGTCCGCCGAGATCCCCGGACCCGTGTCGGTGCAGGAGACGCGCACCTCGCCGTCCGCGGCCTCCGCGCGCACCTCGACCGTGCCGGCGACGGGGGTGAACTTCACCGCGTTGCCGCAGAGGTTCGCCAGCACCTGCAGCACCCGCTCGCGGTCCGCGAACACCCGCGGCAGCCCCGGCTCCGCGGACGAGGAGAGCGCGACGCCCTTCTCGGCCGCGACCCCGGCGAGCGCCGCCACGGCCTCGGCAACCACGGCGCCGACCTCCAGCTCCACCGGCTCGACCGAGAGCCGCCCCGCCTCGATGGCGGCGACGTCGAGCAGGTCCTGGCGCAGGCGGTCCATCTGCGCGGTGAGGTCGCGGATGGCGCCGGTGCGCTTGCGCGCCTCGCCGCCCTCGTCGCCCGCGGGGAGGGTGCGCTCCAGCACCAGCGCGTGGATCTTCACCGCGCTGAGCGAGTTGCCGATGTCGTGCGCCACGATCCGGAGCACCTCGTCGCGCGCGCGCACGGCGGCCTCGGCGGCGGTGCGCGCCTCATGCTCGGCCGCCAGCAGCCGCTCCCGCTCCGTCTCCAGCCGCTTGCGCTCCATGGCGTAGCGCAGCGCGCGGGAGAGCATCCCCGGCTCCACCTGCCCTTTCACCAGGTAGTCCTGCGCCCCCGCCTGCACCGCCTGCACCGCCACCGTCTCGTCGTCGAGCCCGGTGAGCACCACGATCGGCACCTCGGGCGCGGCGGCGAGGGCGCGAGTCACCGTCTCCAGCCCGTGCGCGTCGGGGAGGGAGAGGTCGAGGAGCACCACGTCGGCGTCGCGCGCGGCGAGCTGCGGGAGCGCGGCGGCGAGGCGGTCGGCGTGGCGCAGCTCGAAGGCGAGCGAGCCGGCGTCGCGCAGCGTCTCGCGGATCAGCCGCGCGTCGCCCGGGTTGTCCTCCACCAGCAGGATGCGCAGCGGCGCCGCGTCGCTCATACCGGATCAGGCTGAAGAGTACGGATTGCCGGGGACAGGCAAGGCGAGTGAACTCGCCGCTACAACGGCACACAGTCCGCCTTCGCGGACACCAACGGCACACGGCGTATTCCCGCGTTTCCCCACCACGGTGTCATCCTGAGGGCCTGACACGCCGCATTCTGCGAACACCATCATCGGCAGGCCCGAAGGGTCTGGCCGCGGTCGGCGCGAGGCCCGGGCGCGGCAGCGTCGCGAATGCCGTCCAGCGACAACCGGTGACGACCACCGTCGTGGCCGCGGCAATGGTGGGGCTTCCGCGGCGGGTCCCGTGGCGTCCTCGGTTAGATCCTTCGGCCCCGCGGATCCTTGCGCATGCGTCGGCGGCCGCGGGTCGGGGCCTCAGGATGACACCGATGTGTTCGCGCTTCTCAACTGAGTCTGAGGCTGGACACGCGGGGCCGACAGCGTGCCTCCCGCACTTCCGCACTTCCGCACTTCCGCACTTCAGTCCTCACGACCGCGGCTCGGGGGGGAGCTTCACGATGCTGAACCAGAAGTCCTCGATCGACTTCACCACGGTGATGAACTGGTCCAGGTCCACCGGCTTGGTGATGTAGCAGTTGGCCTGCAGCTCGTAGGCGCCGGAGATGTCGCGCTCGGCGTCGGAGCTGGTGAGGATCACCACCGGGATGGTGCGCAGCGACGGATCGGCCTTCATCTCCTGCAGCACCTGCCGCCCGTCCTTCTTGGGGAGGTTGAGGTCGAGCAGCACCACGTCGGGGCGCGGCGCGTCGCCGTAGGGGCCCTCGCGCCGCAGGAAGCGCAGCGCCTCGACCCCGTCCTGCGCCACCGACAGGTGGTTGCTCACCTTCCCGTCCCTGAGCGCCTCGCGGGTGAGCCGCACGTCGCCCGGGTTGTCTTCCACCAGCAGCACCTCGATCGGCCCGCCGCTCTCGCGCATGCTCATCGTCCCTCGTCCCCGGCGGGAAGGGTGAAGAAGAAGGTGGACCCCTGCCCCGGCTGCGATTCCACCCAGATCCGGCCGCCGTGGCGCTCCACGATCTTCTTGCAGATCGCCAGCCCGATCCCCGTTCCCGGGTACTCGGCGCGCCCGTGCAGCCGCTGGAAGATCACGAAGATCCGCTCCACGTACTCCGGCTCGATCCCGATGCCGTTGTCGCGCACCCCGATGCGCCACTCGCCCCCCGCGCGCTCTGCCGAGACGTGCACCCGCGGCGCGGCCTCGCCGCGGAACTTGACCGCGTTCCCCACCAGGTTCTGCAGGAGCTGCCCGAGCTGCACCGGGTCGCCCTGCACCGTGGGCAGCGGGTCGGCGGTGACGGCGGCGCCCGACTCCTCCACCGCGGCCTCCAGGTTCGCCAGCGCGCGCTCCAGCACCCGGTCCAGCGCCACCGGCTCGAAGGCGCCGCCGCGGCTCCCCACGCGCGAGAAGGAGAGGAGGTCGGCGATCAGCGACTGCATGCGCGTCACCCCGTCCACCGCGTAGCCGATGAACTCGCGCGCGTCGTCGTCGAGCCTGTCGCGGTAGCGCCGGGCCAGGAGCTGGGTGTAGCTGGCCACCATCCGCAGCGGCTCCTGCAGGTCGTGGCTGGCCACGTAGGCGAACTGCTCCAGCTCGCTGTTGGAGCGCGCCAGCTCCTCGGCCTGGCGGGCGAGCGCCTCCTCCGCCCGCACCCGCTCGGTCACGTCGCGCAGCACGGCGGTGTAGATGCGGGTGCCGCCCACCACGAGCTTGGAGATCGACGCGTCCGCCGGGAACACCTCGCCCCCCTTGCGCCGCCCGGCGATCTGCCCGCGCTCCCCCATCCGCCGCGCCACCACGGGCGAGGCGCCGAACGCGCGGACGTGCGCCGCGTGCCCCGCGCGCTGCGGCTCGGGGATGAGCAGCTCCAGCGGCTCGCCCAGCACCTCGTCGGCGCGGTAGCGGAAGATCTGCTCGGCGCCCTGGTTGAAGAACACGATCCGCTGCTCCTCGTCAACCGAGACGATGGCGTCGGAGGAGATGGAGATGATGCCGGCGAACTTGGCCTCGGAGAGGCGCAGCGCCTCCTGCGCGCGGGCGCGCTCCACCACGCGCCCCACCTGCGTCCCCAGGTTCGCCATCACCTCCAGCAGCGCGGGGTCGCGCGGGAGGGGCCGGTCGGAGAAGAACTCCAGCACCCCGGCCACCTCGCGCCCCACCCGCACCGGGAAGGCGACCACCGCCAGGATCCCCTCCTCGCGGCCGACGGCGCGCACCAGGTCGCGGGTGGCGGACACGTCCTCGATCCACACCGCCTCGCCGGTGGCCAGCACCCGCCCGGCGATCCCCTCCCCCGGCGCGAAGCGCGCCTCCTCGGTGGCGGCGCGGAAGCGGGGAAAGCGGTCCGGCGGATCGGCGTGCCAGATGCCGGTGGCCGCCAGCGCGCCCGACGCGTCGGTGAGGAAGGCGTGGCCGAGCGGCCAGCCGGTGTGGGCGCAGACCGCGTCCAGGCAGGTCTGCAGCGCCGCCTCCACGCTCTCCGCCTCGTTCGCGGCGACCGCCACCACCTGCAGCAGCCGGATCAGCGCGCCGCGCTCGGCCGTTTCGTCGGCCTGGGGATTGGGAGAAGAAGTCACGTCGGTCGCTGAGTTCGAACATCGCCGGCTGAGAGGCTTTGGCCGGGCGGTTGAAACCGCGGCAACAACGGCCCGAAGTCCGCCTTCGCGGACTCCCAGCCGACGCCTGGCCGCTCGAGGCCACCTCCGTACCGGGAAAAGTATTTCTCGATGGCCGCGCGGACCCCCACCCGGCAACGCTGCGTCTGCGCTCGCACGGCGATTCGCAGGCCTCGCCCGTGCCCGGCCCCTCGCCCGGTACGGGAGAGGGTTTGCGCTCTCAGGCGCAGGGAGAGGGCGACCGCGGGGAGAGGGCGCCGCGCCAACGTACACGGTCCCGCCGCGCGCGAACAGGGTTTCCGGCGGAGCGTTCTATGCAGTTGAATTCGAAGCAGTGCTGCACCCCGGAGCCCACCGCACCGGGCCGCGGCGAGCGCGACTGCTCGCCGGCGGTCCGGCGCCCTCGCGCGCACCCGCGACCCGTCCCGGACGGGAGGAGGCCAGCATGGCGGACGAACCCAGGCCGTGGCACCTGGCGAAGTACGAGGTCCTGCTCTTCAGCTTCGACGGGATCAGCACCGCGCGGGACGTTCTCACCGACCTGAAGGAGGAGCACGAGCTGGAGACGGGGCACGTGCTGGCCGACGCGCTGGTCTCCCACCAGCCCTCGGGGAAGATCCAGGTGCACGACCCCGGCGCCGCGGGGCTGGGCGGGGCGATGGGCGCCGTGGCGGGCGGCTTCATCGCGATGTTCGCCGGGCCGGTGGCGCTCCCCTTCCTGCTGGTGGCGGGGGGATTGATGGGCGGCATGGCCGGGCACCTGGCCGGACGCATCCTTCCCCGCGCGGACCTGGCCGAGGTGGCGGAGGCGATGCCGCTGGGGACCTCGGCCTACGTGGCGCTGGTGGAGCACGACGACGCGGCCCGGCTCACGGAGATGTTCACCGCGAAGGGCGCCCGCGTGGTCGCCACCCCGGTGGACAGCGAGATGGCCGGCGTGCTGGGCCATGCGCTGGCAGAGAAGGTCGGGCACGCGTAACAGCAACTGCAGTCTCACGCAGAGACACGGAGACACGGAGAGACTGCCGCGGCTCTCTGCGCCTCTGCGTCTCTGTGTGAGATTTCTTTTGCCGGCGTGGGGAGGCTCCCCACGCCCGCGCCGCGCTCCTCCCGACCCGGCTCCCTGCCGATCCCCGGCCCGCCGCACAGGCTCACGCGGCTAGCTTGTTCTTCGCGGAAGTCGCGTCGAACAGCAGTCCCCCGAATGAGCCGATGAAGTCGCCAGCCACCCGCGCCGCGAGCGCGCGCACGGTCCGAGAGGTGATGGAGCCCCGCGTGGTGAGCGTGGTGCCGGAGATGACCGTGCGCGAGCTGGTGGAGACCTTCCAGGAGGAGCACATCCGCGGCGCCCCCGTGCTCGGCCGCTCCGGCAAGGTCATCGGGATGGTCAGCGAGTCCGACGTCCTCCGCCACGCCCTCTCCGCCGCGCCGGAGCACGGCGAGACGGCCGAGTCCCTCGCATCGTCCCCGTGGACTGGCGCGGGAGAGGCGACGGCGACGCTGGCCCGGCCGGCGACGATGCTCGCCGGGTGCGACCTGGGACGGGTGCGGGTGGGGGAGATCATGGGGCCGGTGGGCGCCACCTTCGCCCCCGGCGACGACCTGCAGGCGCTCAGCCGCTTCTTCGCGGCGGACGGGGTGCAGCGGGTGGCGGTGATCGAGAACGACATCCTGCTCGGCATCGTCACTCCCGCCGACGTGCTGCGGGGGCTAGTATCCCCCGCGCGCTGAGGAGTGCGGCGTCGGCCGAGAATCCGGCGTTGTCCTCCACGACCGCTTGAGACGTCATCCTGAGGGCGACCACGCTCTGCCTGGGATTCACGACGAGGGCCGCAGCCCGAAGGATCCATGACCGCGGATGCGCTACGGCCGGTGTATCGCATCGTCGGCGATAGATCCTTCGGCCTGCCGGGATCATCGCCAGGCAGAGCAGGTTGTGGTCGGCCTCAGGATGACGTCTAAGCGTTACGCGATTTCTCCCCCACCCCGACCGCCGCCGGAATGCTCGACAGCCTCCTCGCCCCGCGCTCCATCGCGGTCATCGGCGCCAGCCGCGCGCCCAACACCATCGGCTGGCAGATCCTCGACAACCTCCTCCGCCACGGCTACACCGGCGCCGTCTACCCGGTGAACCCCTCCGCGCGCGCCGTGCACTCCATCCCCGCCTACCCCTCCGTGGAAGAGATCCCGGACGAGGTGGAGATGGCGGTGGTCGTCGTCCCCAAGCAGCACGTCTGCGCCGTGGCCGAGGCGTGCGGGCGGAAGGGGGTGAAGGGGCTGGTGGTGATCTCCGCCGGCTTCCGCGAGGTGCGCGGCGAGGGGGTGGCCCGCGAGGAGGCGCTGCGCGAGGTGGTGAAGCGCTACGGGATGCGCCTGGTGGGCCCCAACTGCATGGGCGTGCTGAACACCGCGCCCGGCGTGTCGATGAACGCCACCTTCGCGCCCACCATGCCGCCGCCGGGCCCCGTGGCCTTCATGAGCCAGTCGGGGGCGATGGGGGTGACCATCCTGGACTACGCGGCCGAGTACGGGATCGGGATCTCGCAGTTCGTCTCGGTGGGCAACAAGGCCGACGTCTCCGGCAACGACCTGGTGCGCCACTGGTCGGCGGACGAGCGCACGCGGGTGATCCTGATGTACCTGGAGAACTTCGGGAACCCCCGCACCTTCACCCGGCTGGCGCGCGAGATCACCAGGACGCGCCCGATCGTGGTGGTGAAGAGCGGGCGATCCGTCGCCGGGGCGCGCGCCGCCTCGTCGCACACGGGGGCGCTGGCGGGGACGGACTCGGCGGTGGGCGGGCTGCTGCGCCAGTGCGGCGTGCTGCGCGCGGAGACGGTGGAGGAGATGTTCGACCTGGCGATGGCCTTCTCGCACCAGCCGATCCCCGCCGGCAACCGCGTCGCCATCGTCACCAACGCGGGCGGCCCCGGCATCATCATCGCCGACGCCTGCGAGGCGAGCGGGCTGGCGGTGGCGGAGCTGACCGAGGCCACCCGCACCCGGCTCGCCACGCAGCTCCCCGAGGAGGCGTCGGTGCAGAACCCGGTGGACATGATCGCCTCGGCCACGGCCGAGAGCTACCGGATGGCGGTGGAGGCGGTGCTCGACGACCCGCAGGTGGACGGGGTGATCGCCGCCTTCGTCCCCCCGCTCGGCATCCGCAACCAGGACGTGGCGCAGGCCATCGTCGACGCCGCCGCGGGCCCGCGCGGCAAGCCGGTGCTGGCCGTGCTGATGGGGCGCGAGGGGCTGCCGCAGGGCCTCGCCGACCTGAACGCGGCGGGGATCCCCGGCTACCGCTTCCCCGAGAGCGCGGTGCGCGCGCTCTCGGCGATGCACCGCCAGGGCGTCTGGCAGCGCCGCCCCGCCGGCGCGGTGCGCACCTTCGCCGTCAACCGGGAGTGCGTCGCGTCCATCATCGCATCCGCCCGGGCGGAGGGGCGCGAGAAGCTGTCGGAGACGGAGGTGATGCGGGTGCTGGAGGCGTACGGCATTCCCGTGGCCCCCTGGCGCGTGGCGCGGACGCTGGACGAGGGGCGCGCGGCCGCGGCGGAGATCGGCTTCCCGGTGGTGCTCAAGACGATCTCGCCGAAGATCGTGCACAAGAGCGACGTGGGCGCCGTCTACGTGGGGGTGGAGGACGGGGAGGAGCTCGGCCGCGCCTGGGAGCGGGTGGCGGTGGAGGCGCCGCGGCGCGCCGGGATCACCGCGGTGGACGGGGTGCTGGTGCAGAAGATGGTGGAGGGGGGAAAGGAGACGATCGTGGGGATGACCAGCGACCCGCAGTTCGGCCCGGTGCTGATGTTCGGCCTGGGTGGGATCTACGTGGAGGCGCTGGGCGACGTGGTCTTCCGCGTGCACCCGGTGAGCGACGTGGACGCGGGGGAGATGGTGCGCTCGATCCGGGGCTTCGCGCTGCTGAAGGGGGTGCGCGGCGAGCCGGCGAGCGACACGGCGGCGGTGGAGGAGGTGATCCAGCGCATCAGCCAGCTGGTCGGCGACCACGACGAGATCCGGGAGCTCGACGTCAATCCCTGGCTGGCCTTCCCCGACGGCGGCGTCGCGGTCGATGGCCGCATCGCGCTGCGTCCATAATCCAACTGCCGTTTCACGGCGGTTAGCGGGGCTTGAGCATCCCCGTGTCCAGGGCCAGGCGCACCAGCTCGGCCCGGTGGGTGAGGCCGAGCTTCTGCATCATCCGCGCGCGGTAGGTGTCGACCGTCTTGGGGGAGAGGAAGAGCTTCTTCCCGATCTCCGCCGAGCTGTACCCCTCCGCGGTGAGCGAGAGCACCTCGCGCTCGCGCTCGCTCAGCTTCTCCACCGGGCTCTCCTCGTGCGGCTCGCGCGCCTGCTTGTAGGTGCGCAGCAGGAGCCGCGTGGCGCTGGGGTAGAGGAAGACCTCGTCGCGCGCCACCGTGCGGATGGCGTTCACCAGGTCGCTGTCCGCGCTCGTCTTGCGCACGAAGCCGCTCCCCCCCGCCTCCAGCACCTGCAGCAGGAACTCCTCCTCCGTCTGCGAGGTGAGCACCAGCACCCGCGCGCCCAGCCCCAGCGCCACCACCTGCTTCGTCGCCTCCAGCCCACCGATGCCGGGCATGGCCAGGTCCATCACCACCACGTCGGGGCGCAGCAGCCGCGTCTTCTCCACCGCCTCTTCGCCGGTCGACGCCTGCCCCACCACCTGCAGCCCCTCTTCCAGCGACAGGAGCGCCTCGAGCCCGCTGCGCAGCACCGGGTGGTCGTCGGCCAGCAGGATGCGGACGTTCTCAGCCATCGTGCAGTTCCTGGGTGTTCATGAGGTGGATGGGCCCGCCGCGGGCGCGTCGCCCGGCACGGCCTCGCGCCCGGTGACCTCCTGCACCGCCATGCGGAAGACGATCGTGCGAAACGCCACCGGGTCGTCGCCGGTCAACGTCTCGGGAAGGAGCGTGCGCAACAGCTCCACGCCCTGCCGCCATGCGTCGCGGTCCACCTCGGTGCCGTCGTCGGGCATGGCGTAGAAGCCGCCGTGCACCACCACGCTCCGCCAGCGGAAGAGCTCCTCGACCTCGTCCACCTCGAAGGCGACCGGCCACCAGGTGGTGCCGGTGGCCTCGGTCTTCGCGCCGTGCGAGGTGCGGCCGTAGAGCCAGCCGTCGTGGTAGACGTAGTGCAGCGGCTCGATGTCCACGTGGTTCTGCCGCGCGTACGCGATGCGCCCCACGTGGTTGCGGGCCAGGATCGCCACGCACTCGTCGCGGTCGAGCTCGCGGATGTGCGGACGGGTCGGGTCGCTCATGTCGTTCCTCGCAGTACGGGACGCGCCCGGTGGGGGAGATGGGGGATCGCTCCCGCGTCTGTCACCATCTTACCCTTCAAGCGGCACGCGCGGGTCGGGAGGAGCGTGTCGCTCCCGACGGGGATCTCCCCACAATGAGTGTGCTTCGCCTACGCGAGCGGGCGGAGGAGGCTGCCGCTCGATCCATCCAACAGAACGCTCCCGCCCGGCGCCCGCAACGGCGTTCATTCCGGAGCCATCAGGTGCCGTCGTCAGAATGCCGGACTTCGACGCCACGAATGCGGACGCGGAGCAGTTCGGAAGCTTCCTCGTAGTCCTCGGCGCGATGACCGGCGACCCCAGCGTTGCCCCAGCCCGCCGCCTCCGTGATCCGTAGCGCCACAGAGGCGCTTTCAGGGCGGTACGAGCCGGTGCGGCCGGTGCTGGTGCAGGTTGCCGACGCGGTGCAGGGGCCATCGGCCGTGGGGACCGGGCCAGATGGCTACTACGGGTCGGCTGATTGCGAAGCGACGTTCCCGCCTCGCGTCCTGCGCTGGTCGATTCGGAACGCGGGGTAGGATGTTGTCGCCGCGTCCTAATAGCGCCTATATTCGGCGTACGCGAGTCGGAACTCTTGACTCTGAACGGAGAGGAGATGGACCATGCGAAGAACTTCCCTCGCTCTCGCCGCCGCAAGCATCCTTGTGGTTGGCGGGTGCGATCAACACCGACGTGGGATCATGGCGCCACAAGAGCCCCGGTCAATCCGCCTGCCTGCCCCTGACGCGGAGTTTCGTCTGAGCGCGAGCGAACGCGCGCAGGTCCGGCCTGGCTTCGATGCGGACGCTCTGGAACGGCTGCTCGCGAATGTCGTACCGGGAGCGCGGCCGATATTGCTTAAACCGTTCCTGCAACCGAAACCGGGAGAACCCGTAGAGAACACCGTTCGGATGGGCGATCCGTCCCTTCAACCCCTGCTCGATGAAGTATGGGCGCCTATGTGGGAGCTCGCCCCGCCTCACGTTCTCGACACGGAAACGAAAGACTTCCCCGGCCTCGAGCTCGCACGCCAACGCCGCGCTAACAGGGATAAGCCGCGCGCACAGTAGGGATTCCCGTTCATGGAAGCATTCCCGGAACCTCACTAACTTGCACTCTTATCCCTGCGATCCTATGAACGCGAAACGTTTCCGAGCGCAGCGGATGGTTGCGTTGCTTTGCCTCGTGGCACTGCTACCGCGTCAACCCGTTCAGGCGCAACAAACACAACGTGTGATTGTAATCTCGGCCGACGAGTACTGGGTCGTGCGGCCTGCCACGTGCCCGATACACCTCTACGGGGGCCTGATCGGGTGGCTCTTCGGGTACCCCAATGGCGGGTATACGTGGACGCCTGATTGGACACGCCACCGAGTTCCGAACCAAGCGGATTACTCGCACGCGGAATATCGCCCCTCCTCGTACGACGGGTATACCCAAGGCAAGGGTGACTACATCACGTCGGGTGACGGCATCATTTCATTTGACACCTCCGCTCGTTGGTATGAGCCGGAGTTGTACGTAGAGTGCACTGCGACGGACAAGTTCTACGGGGGTCACATCATCGCTGTAAACGAGCACTACCACGTATTGGAGAACCGTGGAGATATCGTTGTTTGCAAAGGCCGGGGCACCGCACTCTTGGAGCCGACCGGGGAGAACACCGGTTTCGGGCCAGACGCGACGTATGACCCGTATTCAAATTTTGGGGACAGCGACGGTTGCGAAAGCGAAGGTGGATCCGGCGGCAGCGGCGGCGGGTCAACTACCTGCTGGGATGAGTATATCTACGTGGAAGAGTCGTTCGACGGCGGCGCAACGTGGGAGATAATTTGGGAAGGGTGGGCCCAAGCCTGCATGTGAAACAGCGGGATAACCTTAAAGGGAATACAACCATGATCGTCAAAACAACCATGGCGCTGTTAAGCGTCGCAATGATCAGTGTGCCAACGTTGGCGCAACAGCGCGTCAAGCGTGTACCGGTTACCGTTGTTTTCCGCGACACCCCCGCTGCGGCGGCTGCATCCTACACCGTTCTGCGTCGAGCGTCGCAGACGCCGCGTGACGTGATCGTGTTGGTTGGACCGGCAACGGGCCAGACCCTGACGGACGCAGTGCGGACGCTCCTTTATGCGCGCTTGGCGGAGGGCGATACCACGGCTCGGGATGGTGTGGTGCGCACGCGCCATTCGCATTCGGTGAACCAGCATGCAAACCCGTACCCCTGGGCGGAGCGGGTCGTGCGCGACGTCCAAGCGGCTCCTGAGCGCGAGGTGAGCGGCGTTGGTCGCGTCCGTGCCGTGGAAATCTGGCTGCCACCCCAGCGCGGGCGTCGGCTTCGAGGTAACATCAAGTAGGCGACGAAGCAAAGGAATCGCATGGCCGTTGACCTCGGGATGGGGGTAATAGATTCGGCGGGCGTGGCGGGGAAGCTCTTCTCCCTCCAACCTCGCCCGCCGATTTTCTTTGCTACAGTGTGCGCGCGTGACGCGCGACAGTGGGATGGATTGTGGGATAGGTGTGGCGGTAAACTCGGGCATTCGGCCCGCTAAGTCCGGTAGGCGCTTCCGAAACATCAAGGATTTACAAAGGCTTCCAGCATCCGCGCCGATTCATTCGCTGACTCCGTCTCCGTGTGAGTTCATTCTGTTGATTGGAATGCACATCCAATCAGTCGAAACGGTATGACAATGAATGGACGGGCGAGGTGGGAGCTCTCTCCCCTACCTCACCCGCCATTCATTTTTCCTTCAGTTCACCCGTCCATGATACCAGGTCAGCTCCTGGAGGGCGGCGCCCGCGCCGATTCTCCCCGCGCCCCCGCGTCTTTGCGTGATGCGTTCAGACCGCAACGGCTTCGCGCGCGGACTCCGGGCGCGCGGCGCGCTCGCGGCGCCGCCAGAGCGCGGGCGGGACCAGCAGCACGGGACAGGGCGTGCGCCGCACCACGGCGGCGGCGGTACTGCCGATCAGGGCGCGCTTCACCGGGTGATCGCCGTGGGTGGCGAGCACCAGCAGGTCCGCGCGCTCCCGCCAGGCGAACGACACGATCTCGGTGGCCGGGCGGTCGTTCCAGAGCACGTCTTCGCGCACCAGCACGTGCGGGGGCGAGCCGGCGGCCTTCACCGCGGCGTCGACCTGGCGGTTCAGCCCCGGCGGCACCGTGGCCCGGTCGAACGGGGGCTCGGCCACGGCGAAGAGCTGCGGCACCACGTGCACCACCGCCACCTCCGTCTCCGGCAGCCCCGGGTCGCCTCCCCGCGCCCCCAGCGCGCCCGCCCAGCGCACACCCACCTCCAGCGCGGCGCGCGCGGGCTCCGACAGGTCCAGCGGCACCACCACGCGGTGCAGCGGGAGCCCCAGCTCCGTGCGCACCACCAGGCAGGGGACCGCCAGCGTGCGGATCAGCCGGTCCGCGGTGGAGCCGAGCATCCCCAGGTGGCTCCCGTGGTGCGTGTGCGCGCCCACCACCACCAGCTCCGCGCCCACGGCCTCGGCGTGCTCCGCGATGGCCCGGTGCGCGGCGTAGATCTCCACCCGCCGGTCCGCCACCGGCACCTCCGGCGGCACCGTGCGCGCGATCTGCGCGTCCAGCGCCACCTCGGCCGCGGCGATGCGGTGCTGGAAGGTCACGCGCTCCATGCGGCGCCCCATGTACTCGGGCGAGGCGAAGTCGAAGGCGTGGATCACGTGCAGCCTGGCCCCGGTGGCCGCGGCGAGCGCCGCCGCCGAGCGGAGCACGTGGTCCGAGGCGCCGGACAGGTCCGTCGCGACCAGGATGCAGCGCCCGGGGACGGCGGACACCCGCCCCCGCCGCGCCCGCGCCGGCTGCACCGGGACCGCCGCGACCGGCGACGAGGCAGGCTCCGGCTCCGGCCGCGGCTCCACGACAGGCATTGCGGCGGCCGCGGGACGCGGAGCGGCGGCGGGGGGGATCACCAGCACGCTCATTGCCGCCCGGCGCAGCACCGTCTGCGCGACGCTGCCCAGCAGCAGCCGGGGAATCCCCCGCCGGCCGTGCGTTCCCACCACCACCAGCTCCGCCTGCCACTCCGCCGCCTCCACCAGCACCTCGGCCGCGGGGTCGCCCGTGCGCACCGCGCCCGCCGCCCCGGCCAGCGCCGGGATGGCGCCGGTGAACTCGCGCAGCTCGGCGGCCGCGTAGTCCGCCGACCAGTCCGGGATCCCGGCCGCCACCGCCTCGTAGCTGGTGACCGTCACGAACACCGGCCGCAGCCGCGGCTCGGCGGGGTGCGCCAGCGCCTTCACCAGCGCCGCCCCCGTGGAGAGCGCGTGCGCCGAGTGCGGCGAGAGGTCGGTGGCGAGCAGCGCCCGCCCGAACCCCGCGCGCCCCGCGCCGCCGTGGAGCGAGAGCACGGGAATGGTGGAGGAGCGCAGCACGCGCTGGGCGGTGGTCCCCAGCATCGCCGCAGCGGCGCCGCTGCGGCGGGTGTGGCCGAGCACCAGCAGGTCGGCCCCCAGCTCCGCGGCCAGGCGCGGGAGCACGTCGCCCGCGCGGCCGGAGACGGCGCGGCAGGAGATGCGGCCGCGCGCGGTGAGCGCCTGCGCCTCCGCCTCCAGCCGCGCCCGGAGCGTCGAGGAGCGCGCGTCGCCCGCGGCGTCGCCGAAGACGTGGACCAGGGTCAGCTCGGCGCCCGTGCGCTCCGCCAGCCGGATCGACGGCGCGAGCGCGGGATCGTCGTAGTCCAGGGTGGCGACGCCGGCCACGATGTGGCGCAGGGGGATGCTCATCACTGCCTCCTCGGCTGGAGTGTCCGAGACGAACACTACGCGCCCGGGCCGCCCGTGCCTGTCGGGCGCCCTCCGCACGGGTGTGGGGACCCTCCCCCGAGCGGGAGGGCGGTGCGTCCCGGCCCGGCGCGCGGCGTCTTCCCGGCAGGCGGCGGCCCCGCGCGGGCGCATCCTTCTCCAGGACCAGTGACGAACGGCATGCGACGGGAGGATTCGATGCAACCCATCCGGGTACTCGTGGCGGACGACCACGCGATGCTGCGCACGGCCGTCCGCGCGCTGCTGGAGACGGAGGCGGAGCTGGAGGTGGCGGGCGAGGCCGCCAGCGGCGAGGAAGCCGTGGAGAAGGCGCTGGCGCTCCGCCCCGACGTGGTGGTGATGGACCTGTCGATGCACGGCTGCGGCGGGCTGGCGGCGACGCGGACGATCTCCGCCTCCACCGGCTCGCGCGTGCTCGTGCTCACCATGCACGCGGAGGAAGACGGGCTCCTCGCCGCGCTGCACGCCGGCGCGAGCGGCTACCTCGCCAAGAGCGTCGCGCCCGACGAGCTCCTCCGCGCCATCCGCCAGGTCGCGCGCGGCGAGGTGGCGCTGTCGCCGTCGGGCGCGCGGGCGCTGGTGCGCGCGGTGACGCCGGGGCGGCTCCCCGCCGGCGCCGGGGCGCGCGACGGCAGGGCGCCGGCGCCGGACCGTCTCACGCCCACCTGGGCACGGCGTCCCCCGGTGCGGCGGGCACGCCCGGGCGCCGGCGGGTGAGTGGGCGGCGCAAGCGGCGCAAGCGGCGCGAGCAATGGGGATGTCGATGCCACGCACGCGGGTGAGGGCGCGGGCGCGGGTTGACGTACCCCGGGTTGGAAACCCGGGTCTGGAACGGCACGAAGTCCGCCTTCGCGGACTATGCCTCAGCCCTCGTGCGGCTCCCCTGGACCAGCTCGCCCGAGCCCAGCCGCGAGCGAAGCGAGCCCCCCGTCCCTCTCCCGGGGTGTTTCGGGAGAGGGACCGGCGCGCAGCGCCAGGGTGAGGGGCCCCCGTGCAACCCTCCCCGTCCTTCCGGCATCACAGGGTCGAGGAAGACGACTTCGCGGGCACCCTCGCCCTCTCCAGTCTTACATCCGTAAGCAGCGGATCCCGATCGTGAAAGAGCTGCATCGCCTGACCGACCTGCAGACCGAGGTGCTGGGCGTGCTCTGGAAAAAGGGCGAGGCCACCGTCGCCGACGTGCACCAGGCGCTGGAGCCCTCCACCGGCTTGGCGCGCAAGACGATCGGCACGCTCCTCTTCCGGCTGGAGCAGCAGGGGGTGATCGCCCACCGCGAGGAGGGGCGCGAGTACCTCTACCGCGCCTGCGTCACCCGCGAGCAGGTGGAGCGCGCCACCGTCGGCAGCGTGCTGGGGCGCCTCTTCCGCGGCGACGTGGCGGCGATGGTGAGCCACGCCCTCAGCGCCGACGAGGTGGCCCCCGGCGACGTGGAGCGGGTGAAGGAGATGCTCGACCGCTGGACCGCCGAACGGGAGGAGACCTGATGCCCTCGCTGACGCTCACCGCCGGCCCCTGGGTGGGATGGGTGTTCGCCTGGCTCGGCACGTACCTCGTCCACGGCACCGTGCTCCTGGGCGGCGCGTGGGCGGCGTCGCTCCTGGTCCGCTCGCCCGGCGTGCGCGACGCGCTCTGGAAGACGGCGCTCGCCGGCGCGCTGGCGACCTCGACCTGGTTCGTCGCGACGGCGCCGCGCCCCGCATCCCTCCCCGAGCCGACCATCACCCGGCGCTTCGTCGCCCCCGGCTCGCTCCCGGCGCCCCACCATCTCCCTCTCCCCGCCCAGCGCGGGTCCGCGCTGCCGCCGTGGGCGCCGCCGGCGGCGGTGGCGCTGTGGCTGGCGGGGGCGCTCGCCGGGCTGGCGCGGCTGGAGCAGGGCCGGCGGCGGTACTGGCGCGCGGCGGGCGACCGGCACGCCGTGGCGGACGCGGAGGCGGCGGACACGCTGCGGCGGCTGCGCGCGGCGGCGGGGGTGGACCGCACCATCTACCTCACCGCGGCGGAGGGGCTGCAGGCCCCGGCGGCGGTCGGCTTCGCGGAGATCTGCCTTCCCGTGGCGGCGCTCCAGGCGCTCACCCCGGCGCAGCGCGAGAGCGTGCTGGCCCACGAACTGGGGCACCTGGCGCGGCGCGACCCGCTCTGGAAGGTGGCGGTGGAGATCGCGTCCGCCGTCTTCTGGTTCCAGCCGCTGCTGCGCGTCGCCCGCCGGCAGATGGTGGAATCGGCAGAGCTCCTCTGCGACGGCTTCGCGGTGCGCGTCACCGGGAGGCGGCGCCCGCTGGTGGAGTCGCTGGGCGTGCTGGCCGCGGCCTTCCGTCCCTGCGGCGTCGCCGCCGCCGGCTTCGGCGACCAGGGCTCGCCGCTGCTGCGCCGCGCGGCGCGGGTGCTCGACGCCACGCGCGCGCCCGCCGGTCCGCTCCCGGCCGCGGCCCGCGGGGTGCTCGCCGCCGCGGCGCTGGTGGGGACGCTCGCCTTCTCCCCAGGCGTCACCCCGCCGAGGATGGAGCGGGTGACGGCGATCCGCACCGTGGCCCTCGTCGGCGCGGAGCTGAACGGAGACCGCACCGGCGTGGCGAGCGTGGCGCCCGGCGGCTCCTTCCGCCTCAGCGAGGAGCGCGGCGGGGTGCGGCGCGAGCTCACCGTCCGCCGCGGCGCGGACGGCCAGCCGGCGTACGACTACCGCGAGAACGGCGCGCCGAAGCCCTTCGACGCGCGCGCCGCCCGCTGGCTCGCCCAGGCGCTGGACGACGCCCACGGCCGATGAACGTCTGTTGATGTCCGCGCAGGCGGACTGCATGCCGTCGTAGCGGCGACCTCGGTCGCCTCGTTCGCAACCCATCCGGCGCGATCCGGAATCCCGGCAGACCGGCAGATTCTCGGCGGACACTCCCGTCCGCCGATCCCACGCACCCGAGTCTTACATCCGTAAGACGAAGCGACGAGAGACGATGAGACCCCATCTCCCGATCCTCCTCTGCACCGCCCTGGCCGGTGCGTACGCGGTGCGGGGCGCCGCGCAGCAGACCGTGGCCGTCGCCACGCCCACGGCGGCGGCGCCCTCCGCCCCGCGCGTGCCGCCGGCGGAGGCGGTGCGCCCGGTGGAGGCCGCGCTCGCCCGCGCCGCGGCCGAGGGGCGGTTCTCCGGCGCGGCGCTGATCGCGAAGGACGGCCGGCCGGTCTTCCAGCACGCCTACGGGATGGCGGACCGCGAGCGCGGCATCGCCAACACGCTGGAGACCCGCTTCAACCTCGGGTCGATGAACAAGATGTTCACCTCCGTCGCCATCGCGCAGCTGGTGGCGCAGGGGAAGCTCTCGTACCAGGACCCACTGTCGAAGTACCTCCCCGGCTTCCCCACCGCCGCGGCGGCGCGGAAGATCCGCATCGAGCACCTGCTCACGCACACCTCGGGGCTGGGAGACTACTTCACCGACCGCTTCTTCCGCGAGCGCCCCACCACGGTGGCGGCGATGCTGGAGATCGCCCGCGAGGACAGCGCGCTCGCCTTCGAGCCGGGAACGCAGCAGCGGTACAGCAACGCCGGCTTCCTCGTCCTCGGCGCCGTGATCGAGAAGGTCACCGGGCAGGACTACTACGACTACATCCGCGACCACGTCTTCGTCCCGGCGGGAATGACCTCGTCGAGCTGGCCGCTGGGCGCGGAGCCCGGGCGCGCGCTGGAGTACGAGATCTCGCGGGAGACCGGCGGGCAGCCGAAGGCCGACGAGTTCCGGCGCGGGAGCCCGGCGGGCGGCGGCGTGTCGACCGTCGGGGACATGCTCCGCTTCTCGCAGGCGCTGCTCTCCGGGCGCCTGGTGCCGATGGAGTACGTGCGGCTGATCACCAGCCCCAGGCCCGAGGTGGGGAGCCAGCGCTACGGCTACGGCTTCGGCGTGATTCAGCGGCCGCTGCGGATCGTGGGGCACAACGGCGGCAAGCCGGGCGTCTTCGCGCAGCTCGACATCTACCCCGACGCGGGCTACGCCACCGTCCTGCTGATGAACCAGGGCGACGGCGAGCCACAGTTCGAGTTCGTGGAGCTGCTGCGCAACGCCGTTCGGGCGATGGAGGGCGTGGCGCCGCCCCCGTCCGCCAGCGGGGCATCCATCCCTCTCCCCGACACGCCGGCCGGGCGCGCGGCCGCGGCGCTGCTGGAGACGGTGCGCGGCGGCGACAGCGCGGTCATCCGCCGCTTCGTGGCCGAGCGGATGGGCGAGCGCTTCCAGTCGCGCCCGTGGGACCGGACGCTGGCGTTCTTCCAGCGGATGCGCGGCGACTTCGGCGAGGGCCGGGTGGTGGCGGCGACGCCGACGGACACCGGCATCCGCCTGGTGCTGGCGACGCCGCGCGGGCGCCTCACCCTGAGCCTGGGGGTGGAGCCCGCCGCGCCGTACCGCATCGACGACCTGTCGGTGGAGATGGGCGGCGACGAGGGCGGGGGCGGCGGACCGGGTGGACCGGGTGGGCCTGCCGGCGCGCCGACACCCGCGGCCGCGGCGGGCCAGTCGGCGACACTCCCCGACACGCCGGCCGGCCGCGCGGCCGCGGCGCTGCTGGAGACCATGCGCGGCGGCGACACCACGGCCATCCGCCGCTTCGTGGCCGAGCGGATGGACGCGCAGTTCCAGGCGCGCCCGCCGGAGCGGCTGATCGCGCTCTTCCGGCGGATGAAGGGCGACTTCGGCGACGGGCGCATCACCGCCGTGCAACCCCGGGAGAACGGCGTCCGGGTGACGATCGAGGCCGGGCCCCGGGTGTTCACGCTGAGCCTGGGGGTGGAGCCCGCCGCGCCGTACCGCATCAACGACCTGTCCGTGGAAGGCACGGGCCCGCAGGAGGCGTCCGCCGCCCCCGCGGCCCCGCTCGACGCCGCCGCCGAGCGCCTGGTCGTGGACAGCATCGCGCGGATCCTGGAGCGCGTGTATCCGTCGGCCGACACCGGGCGGGCGATCGGGGAGCGGCTGCGCAGCCGCGAGCGCTCGGGTGCGTACGCCTCGCTCACGGCGCCCGCCGCCTTCGCCACCGCGGTGACGGAAGACATGCGTTCGGTGAACGGCGACCGCCACCTGAACCTGCGGGTCGGCGGCCGCCGCGGGGGGCGGGGCGGCCCGGGCGAGGACGCCGAGCGCGCGTCGAACTACGGGATGGAGGCGCGGGTGCTGGAGGGCGGCGTCGGCTACCTGAAGCTGAACGAGCTCTCGGGCTCGCCGCAGGCGCCGGCGCGGCTGGGGGAGATGCTGCGCGACCTGGGCGACATCCGCGCGATGATCATCGACCTGCGCGGCGCCCCCGGCGGGAGCGCGCAGATGGCGAACGCGGTGATCAGCCACTTCACCGCGCCGAACCTCCCCTCGCTGCGCGTGGTGAACCGCTTCGAGGGCACCGAGGAGGTGCGGAATACGCTGGCCGAGGTCCCCGGCCCGCGGCGCACGGAGATCCCGCTCTACGTGCTGGTGGACCGCGGCTCCGCCTCCGCCGCCGAGGACGTGCCCTTCGTGCTCCAGAGCCTGGGGCGCGCGACCATCGTGGGCGAGAAGACGGCGGGCGCGGGGCGCAACAACCTGCTGGTGCCGGTGGGCTCGGGACTGACGGCCTCGATCTCCATCAGCCGCGTCTCCGACCCCCGCACCGGCCGCGAGTGGGAGCTCGTCGGCGTGAAGCCCGACATCGAGGTCGCGCCGGACGATGCGCTCGACGCGGCGCTCCGGGCGATCGCGCGCGGCCGCAACTGACTATATCTCATACCGAATTTCACGATCGATTGTGCGTTCCTGAAGCGAATCGCATGAGCCGGCGATAGATCCTTCGGCCTGCCAAGTCTTTGCCGGATCGAATGATGCAACGATGCCGGCCTCAGGATGACGTCTTCAGTGTTTGTCGCGAATGCACATTCGATCGCCCATTTGGTATCACACAGAGACGCAGAGGCGCAGAAAGAAGCCGCGGCTTCTCGCTTCGCCTCTGCGTCTCTGGCCTAGCGCTGGATCACCTTCAGCGTGTATGCGCCGCTCGTTTGCGTCTCGGAAACGGCGAACAGCTCGTAGAGCCCCGTGTTCGGTGCGGTGAACACGATCTGCGCGTCCGCTCCGGCCGCCGGCGCCAGGTTCCTGGCCACGAGCGGGTACCCGTCGCGCAATTCGCGCAGGTCCAGACGCGGGGTCAGCGTACTCGCCGACATCGTGAGCTCGAGACGCTCGCCGGCGTCGAGGGGCAGGACGTATCGATCCGCCGTCGCCACCGGCAGCGAGCAACCGAACGGGACCGGGCGAATCTCGCCGGTGATCGTCACGCCGGGGACGATCACCGAGAACGGGGTGCACCCATCGGCGTCTGCCGTCCTCGTGGACGAGAGCCGGTACGGCCCGGTTACGACATCGAAGGAGATGGAAGCGCCGATCGCGATCCGGTACGTGCCGGCGGGCGCGAAAAGACGGAACGGCACACTGGGAACAGCCCCCGTTCCGAACTTCAGGAGCGCCTGGTCCCGGCTGTCGAGAAACATGAGGTAGGGGCCGAATCGCGACGAGCTCACGGCGAATTCCACCCCCTGGGCGGACCCGAAGGAAACGGTGAAGAGCTCCGCGTCTAAACCATCCAGCTTGCAGCGGTCGGCCGCCAGCACGTCGTCCAGGGTGCTAAACAGCTCGTACGTGCGGTTGCCGCACACCGGGAGCGAGTTCGCCGTGAACGTAGCCATGACCCTGCCACCGACGACCACGTCGAGCCGGTTCGGGCCGGGGCTGCCCAGTGTCCAGCTTCCCACCGCGACGAAGCCGTCCTCGTCCGTGACTGCCGTCCCGCCGGTAACCGTTCCGCTTCCCTCCGCGGGAGAGAAGGTAACCGGGATCCCGGGAAGCCTGTTCAGATTCTCGTCCCTCACCCGCACGGCCGGCGGCATGGGCACCGCGCGGCCGGTTGTCCACGTCTGCTGGTCGCAACAGAGCATCTCCACATTCGTGGGCGGGCCGGGAACGGCCGTCACCGTGAACACCTGTTGCAGGGTGCCCGCCGTGGCGGTGACCGCATACGTGCCCGCGTGCTGTGGAAGCCGGCCCGCGAAGCGTGCGTACCCCTGCGGCCCGGTCGGCGTCGGGACGTGGCCCGCGAAGCCCGTGAACGTCACGACCACGCCCGGAACCCCGTTGCCCAGACGGTCGGTGACCCGAACGCCGATCGAGTCGGCGAGCACCGAACCCGCGAGGCCGGACAGGTTTCCCGCGGTGGCCTTCTCCATCGCAGCCGGCTGGCCGGCCGACGCTGCGGCTCGAAACACGACGGGCGCGACACCCGGCACGGATACCGTGAGCACGTTCTCTTGCGGCACGCTGCCCATGGTCCAGTCCGCGGCCACGGCCACACCCGCCGCGTCCGTCGTGGCGGACGCCGTTACGCTCCCGCCGCCCGCCGTCACGGCGAACGTGACCCCCACGCCCGCCAGGGCGCTGCCGCGGTCGTCCAGTACCCGCACGGAGGGAGCGAGCGGCACCGGCTCCCCGACCACCGCGTTCTGGGTGAGGGACGAGGTCGCCACCAGGGCGGCGGGTGTGGGCGTATGGACTGCGCCGCCCGATCCGTCACACGCGGTGACGGCAAACAACACCGCGGCGGCGGCGAAGCGTTGGAGCGAGCCGATGGTCATGACCCGACCCTGGTGAGGGGATACGCAGCTGCGAGGAAGAGGTGCGGTATACTGCGTAAGGAGGGGTTCCCGACAGAGACACAACTACAGCGCCATGGATCGACCACTCGCCTGATTTCGGGCGGGCAATCCCGAGCGGTGGCTCTCAGCCATCCGGTGCCGCACGCGCCCCAACAAGATTAAACAGGCGAGGGGTTCTACACAATGGCTCCTTACGAATGCAGCTGTGGAGAGCGACGGGTCACGCGGTGCTGTCGCCACTATCATACGAAGCGCTTCGTATTGACAATCTACGATGGTCTTCGTATCGTCCTTCCAGCGTTCGCCCCCACCCCCTCGGAGACTGCCGATGCGCCGTGAACCGCCGCTGCCCACCGAGGCCGAGCTGAGGCTGCTGCGCGTGCTCTGGCAGCGCGGGCCGAGCACCGTGCGCGAGGCGCTGTCGGCGCTGCCGGGGGCGGAGGAGACGGGGTACACCACCGCGCTCAAGCTCCTCCAGATCATGCACGCCAAGGGCTTGGTGACGCGCGACGAGACCAACCGCACCCACGTCTACGCCGCCGCCGTCCCGCCCGAGAGCACGCAGCGTCGGCTGGTGGCGGACCTGGTGGACCGCGCCTTCGGCGGGTCGGCGCACCAGCTGGTGATGCAGGCGCTCTCGCCGCAGCTCTCGTCGCCCGAGGAGCTGGCGCGCATCCGCGCCCTCATCGAGTCGCTCGATTCCGGTGCCGCGCCCACGGAGGAGGGGTGATGAGCCGCGACGTGCTCCTCTTCGCCATCGGCTGGGCGCTGGTCCACTCGCTCTGGCAGTGCCTGCTGATCGGCGGCGCGCTGCGGGCGGCGCTCGCGCTCACGCGGCGCGCGGCGGCGCCGGTGCGCTACTGGCTCTGCTGCGCCGCGCTGGCGCTGATGGTCGGCGGCCTCGGCGCCACGGCGTGGATCGCCGCGTCGACCGCTCGCGCCTCGACGGGCGGCGCGGCGCAGGCGGAGCCGCGCGCCGTGGCCGACGCTTCAGGGGGTCTTGCGCGTCCGCGGCTGGCGGAGGCGCCGCCGCTCGCGGTGCTGGAGCCGAGCGTGGTGGCGCTGCGCGGCGCGCGCGCGGCCTGGGTGTCGGCGCGGCACGAGGTGGAGACGGCGTTCCCCTTCCTGGTGACCGCGTGGGCGGTCGGGGTGATGGTGTTCTCGCTGCGACTCGGCCGCGCGTGGCTCCAGGTGCGGCGGCTGGTGCGCGAGCGGGTCGCGTCGCCGCCGGCGTGGCTGGTGGCGGTGGCGGAGCGGCTGCGGCGGCGGATCGGGATCTCGCGGGCGGTGCGGCTGCTGACCTCGGCCGTGGTGCAGGTGCCCACGGTGGTGGGGTGGCTGCGGCCCGTCGTGCTCCTCCCCGCCAGCGCGCTCACCGGGCTCACGCCGCGGCAGATCGAGCTGCTGATCCTGCACGAGCTGGTGCACGTCCGCCGGCACGACCAGCTCGTCAACCTGCTGCAGGCCGTGGCCGAGGTCGCGCTCTTCTACCATCCCGCCGCGTGGTGGGTGTCGGCCCGCATCCGCGAGGAGCGCGAGCACTGCTGCGACGACGCCGTCGCCGGGCTGGAGGGCGTGCGCGACTACGTCGAGGCGCTCGCGACCATGGAGGAGGTCCGCGCGCGCCGCCCCGTCCTGGCGCTCGCGGCGGACGGATCGCCCCTGCTCGCGCGCGTGCTCCGCATGGTCGACGCGCGCCCGGCCGCGGCGAATCCCGCGCCGCGCCTGGCGGTCGGCGGCGTGCTCCTGGTCGTTGCCGCGCTCCTCTTCGTCCCCGGCGGCGGCGCGTCGGCACCCGCGCAGTCGCCGGTCGCCGCGCGGACTCCATCTACCGAAAAAGCGTGGTCGGGGGGATGCAGGACGGACGATCCGGCGAGCACGCTCTGCCCCGAGCTGGTACGGGCGGCGGGGGATGCGCTCGCGGCGCAGCCGGACGGCGGCGTGGTGATCGTGCAGGACGTCGCGACGGGCGCCGTGCTCGCGAACTCCGCCGCCGGCGCGGACCCGGCCGGGACGGCGGCGCCCGGCTCCGTCTGGAAGCTCGTGCTCGCCGGGATCTGGTGGGACCAGGGGCTGGGCGAGGACGCGGTCCGCTGCACGCCCACCTTCCGCGCGGGTGAGCGGACGGTGCGCAACTCGACCTCCGCCAGGCTGACCGCGGGCCGCGGGATCCACGGGATGCTCGTGGGCTCCTGCAACACCGCGGCGGTGCGGATGGCGCTCGCCCTGCGCGGCCGCCTGGGCGCGGACGGGTTCGCGCGCGAGCTGACGCGCATCGGCTTCCCCGTCGCCGGCGGCGGCGAGGCGGCCGCGGGTGGGCGCGACGAGGCGTTCTGGGCGACGGCATCCGCCGGGTCGCGGGCGCCGGCGAGCCCCGAGCGGCCGGACGTGCGGCTGGCGGGCGACGAGTCGGCGTGGGTGGGGGTCGGGCTGGGGACGGAGCGCGTCCACGTGACGCCACTGCACGTCTCGCGCTTCCTCCAGGCCATCGGCAACGGTGGGCTGATGCTCGCGCCGACCGTGGACCCGGCCGCCGCCGCCGCGCCCGCGCCCCCGCGACGGGTGCTCGGCGCGGAGACCGCGAGCCGTCTGCAGGCCGCCATGCTCGACGTCGTCCGCCGCGGCACCGCCCGCGGCGCCGGCCGCGCGCTCGAGGGGACGCCGTGGCACCTCGGCGGCAAGACCGGGACGTCGCCCCACGCCGGGGGCGACCCCGACGGCTGGTTCGTCGGCCTGGTCTTCGACCGCACGGGCGCGGCGCGCTACTCCGTCGTCGTCTACCTCCCCCGCTCCGGCTCCGGCGGCGGCGCTGCCGCCCACCTCGCCGCGCGCCTCGCATCACAGCTCCCGCAGACACAGTAGGACTCGTGAACTCACCACCACGTCGTTTTGCAGCCCTGTCTACGAAATGTTTCGTATCAGTCGCGTCCCCAAAGGACGTCATCCTGAGGCCGGCCATGCCACGACCTCGGCCACGAAGTGACATGCAGGCCGAAGGATCTATCGCCGCGGCGGAACGTCAGCCGGCGGGACGCATCGACGCTTCCGCGACCTCCACGGACCCGTCGCGCTTCGGCAGTCTGGCTCCGAGCGCCAGCGATAGATCCTTCGGCCTGCGGATTCTCTCCCGGCCGACACTCCGGCGGGGCCGGCCTCAGGATGACGTCCTCGTTGGGTGGGGGGACGGGAGAAGGAGGATCCCGGGCACGGCCACGATCATCCTCCTGGCGATCGCGTTCGTGCGGCCCGTCGCCGCGCAAACCCATACCGAGGACCGGCCGCGGGCGGTGGCGGTGGAGCGCACCACGCCCATCGTGCTCGACGGGGTGCTGGGCGAGGCGGCGTGGAGCGGCGCGGTGCCGGCGGCGGACTTCCGCCAGTTCGAGCCGCGCGAGGGGGTGCCGGCGTCGCAGCGCACCGAGGTCCGCTTCGTCTTCGACGGCGAGGCGCTGTACGTGGGCGCGCGGATGTACGACTCGCTGGGCGCGCGCGGGGTGCGCACCCGCCTGGTGCGGCGCGACCAGGTGACGGAGGGCGACTACCTGGAGCTCGTCTTCGACACCTTCCACGACCACGCGGGGCGCACCGTCTTCACCCTCAACCCCTCCGGCGTGAAGGACGACGCGGGGCAGGCCGCGCCCGGCGCCGACCCGTCGTGGGACCCGGTGTGGGAATACGCCGCGCGTGTCGACTCGCTCGGCTGGACCGCGGAGGCGCGTATCCCCTGGAGCCAGCTCCGCTTCGGCCGCGACACGCTGCAGACCTGGGGGATGCAGCTGTGGCGAACCATCGAGCGGCTGAACGAGACCGACATGTGGGCGCCCTGGGGGCGGCAGGAGTCCGGCGGCCCGCCGCGCTTCGGGCACCTGGAGGGGATCCGCGTGCGCAGCCGCCCGCGCGGGATCGAGGTGATGCCCTACCTGCTCACCCGCGCCAGCTACGTGGCGCCCACGCAGCCCGGGAGCCCCTTCCAGGCGCCCCGCCGCTACGACGCGCGCGCCGGCGCCGACCTGCGGATGCTGCTGGGGAGCAGCCTCACCCTCTCGGCCACGGTCAACCCCGACTTCGGCCAGGTGGAACAGGACCCGGCGGTGGTGAACCTCTCCGCCTTCGAGAGCTACTTCGACGAGAAGCGCCCGTTCTTCGTGGAGGGGAGCGGCCTCCTCTTCTTCGGCGGCTTCGAGTGCTTCAGCTGCAGCAGCAGCGCGGGGATGAACGTCTTCTACTCCCGGCGCATCGGCCGGGCGCCGCAGGGCGCGGTCCCCGACGGCTACGCGTACGCCGAGGTGCCCCGCAACACGCGGCTGCTGGCGGCCGCCAAGCTCACCGGCCGCACCGGCGGCGGCTGGGAGATGGGGATGCTGGAGGCCGCCACCGCGCGCGAGGTGGCGCGCGTGCAGGCGGCGGACGGCGCGCGCGGCGAGGTGCCGGTGGAGCCCTTCACCAACTACTGGCTCGGCCGGGTGAAGCGCACCACCCGCGGCGGCCGCGCCACCTGGGGGGTGATGGCGACCTCGGTGGTCCGCCGCTTCGGCGCGGGCGACGGCGCGCTGGAGGGCGCCATCCCCGCCCACGCCGAGGCCCTGGGCGCCGACTGGAGCCTCACCTCCCCCGGCCAGGCCTACCGGCTGATCGGCAACGTCGTCCTCTCCGACGTGCGCGGCGACTCGCTGGCCATCGCCCGGCTGCAGCGCTCCAGCGCGCGCTGGTTCCAGCGGCCGGACCGCGAGGGCGGCGGCAACGGCCTGTTCTCGGACGCGTACGACACCGGCGCGGAGGGGCTGCGCGGCTTCGGCGGGTACCTGCGGGTGAGCCGCGACCAGGGCCCGTGGCTCTGGGAGGCGATGGCGAACGTGCGCTCCCCCGGCTTCGAGGTGAACGACATCGCCTTCCTGCAGCGCGCCGACTACGTGTGGACGGCCGCGGCCGTGGAGCGCGAGTGGACGAAGCCGGGGCGATGGACCCGCAGCGTGCTCTGGAACTTCGGCGCGCAGCAGCAGCACAACTTCGACGGCGACCGCACCGACCTGGAGCTCCACAGCTTCGGGCAGGCGCGGCTGCGGAGCGGAGGGACGGCGAGCCTCTCCCTGCGCTGGCGCCCCGCGGAGCTCGACGACCGGCTGACGCGCGGCGGCGCCACCGTGCGGCATGCGTGGAACGCGCTCGTGCGGCCGACGGTGACCACCGACAGCCGCGCCCGCGTCGTGCTCTCCGTGAGCCCCGCGTACTCGCCGTGGGGCGACGGGAGCCGGCTGCTGCAGCTCGGGGGCACGCTGCGCCTCAAACCCGCCACGAACGTGGAGCTGCAGGTGGCCCCCCTGTTCAACGACCTCGTCGACCGGGGGCAGTACGTCGCCCAGTTCAAGGACCCGTCGGCGGTCGCGTTCTTCGGGCGGCGCGCGGTGTTCGCGGAGATGCGGCAGCGGACGCTGGCGGTGGCGACGCAGGCCAGCTGGACCTTCAGTCCCGCGCTCACGCTGGAGCTCTTCGCCCAGCCCTTCGTCTCCAGCGGCCGGTACCGCGGCTTCCAGGAGTACGTCCGCCCGCGCAGCGGCGAGCGCGCGTACTTCGACACGCTGCAGCTCCGCGTCGCCGCGCGCGACGCCCAGGGCCGCCCGACGCGCTATGTTCTCGACCCGGACCGCGACCCGTCCACCGCCGACTTCGAGATCGACAACCCCGACTTCAGCCTGCGCTCCCTGCGCGGCAGCGCGGTGGTGCGGTGGGAGTACCGGCCCGGGAGCACGCTCTTCTTCGTCTGGCAGCAGGAGCGCGAGGGCTCCGGGCCGGACGGCGACTTCGACCCTGGCCGCGATCTCGCGGACGTCTTCCGGCGGCGCCCGGACAACGTCTTCGTCATAAAGGCCAGCTACTGGATCGCCCGATGAAAAAGACGACGCACGCCCTGCTGCTCGCCGCCGCCGCGTGCACCGCCCTCGCCGCCGCCACGCCGGCACCCCCGTGCGACGGGACGGCGGTGCGGCGCGACCTCGAGCGGATCCAGGCGCGCACCGGCGGCGTGCTCGCGCTCGCGGCCCAGGACGTGGCGACGGGGGCGCGCGACTCCTTCCAGGGCGGCGAGCCGGTGTTCATGTCGAGCGTGGTGAAGCTCCCGCTCTCCATCCGCATCCTCCGCCAGGTCGACCGCGGGCGGCTGAGGCTGGACACGCGCGTGGCCATCCCCCCGACGCGCTTCTCGCCGGGGTTCAGCCCGATCGCGGATTCGGCGAAGAACGACACGGTGGCGCTCACCATCGCGGAGCTCCTCCGCCACGCCGTCTCCAACAGCGACAACACCGCCAGCGACCGGTTGATGGAGCTCGCCGGCGGACCCGCGGCGGTCACGGCGGAGATGCGCGCGCTCGGCATCGACGGCATCCGCGTGGACCGCACCTACCGGCTGAACTCGGCCGCCTTCCGCGGCGTCGATTCCCTGCCCCCCGTGTACACGCTGGCCGAGTACGACGCCCTCTCCGAGCGCGTCCCCGCGGCGCGCCGCCAGGCGGCCCCCGCGCGCTTCCTCGCCGACCCGCGCGACCGCGCCACCCCCGAGGCGCTGGTGCGGCTCCTCGCCGCGCTGGAGCGCGGCCGGGTGCTCTCGCCCGCGTCGACGCGGCTGCTGCTGCACCTGATGACGGAGACGGCGAACCCCGCGACGCGCATCGTCGCGGGGCTCCCGGCCGGCTTCACCGCCGCGCACAAGACCGGCACCTGGGGCGGCGGCGGCGTCAACGTGGCGGTGAACGACGTGGGGCTGGTCCGCCCGCCCGGCCGCGGCGGCCCGCTCGCGCTCGCGGTGATGGTCCGCGGCGCCACCGCCCCCGACAGCACCGTCGAAGCCGCCATCGCCTCGGCCACGCGGCGGGTGATCGACGGCTGGCGGCGCGGCGAGGCCGTCTGCACCACGAGCCGCTGAAACGCTGAAGCGTGAACCGGGTTGAAAACCCGGGCTACAAAGACACGAAGTCCGCCTTCGCGGACTGATGCCGCGGCCATGGAGCGTGAGCGAGAATGCCTTGCAATCCGCACCCGTGGTGGAGAGCGAGTCCGCGAAGGCGGACTTCGTGGTGTTGTAGCCCGGTTTCAATTCAACCCGGTCACAACGCGGACTCCGGAGTGATCCACAATCCGCTCTAGCCCCACGCAGCCGCAGAGACGCAGGGCCGCAGAGAGACACTGCGGCTCTTTCTCTGCGCCTCTGCGTGAGAATCTGATCAGGGCTTCGGCTTCGGCCGCCCGGCTCCTTCCTCCGCCGCGTAGGGCGCGTGCAGGTTCACCGGCGCCGCGCGGCGGCGGCGGAGCCTCAGGTTCAGCATCTCCACGAACACGGAGAAGGCCATCGCGAAGTAGATGTACCCCTTGGAGATGTGCTGCCCGATCCCATCCGCCACCAGCGTCACCCCGATCAGCAGGAGGAACGCGAGCGCCAGCATCTTCACGGTGGGGTGCCGGTCCACGAACGCGCTGACCCGCCCCGCGAAGGCGAGCATGAAGAGCATGGCCAGCACCACCGCCGCCACCATGATGGCGATCTCGTCCACCATCCCCACCGCGGTGATCACCGAGTCCAGCGAGAAGACGACGTCCAGCAGGAGGATCTGGACGATGACGGCGGCGAAGGTGGGTGCGACCCGCGTGGACGATCCACCCTCCTCCCCCTCGAGCTGCTGGTGCATCTCGTGGGTGGCCTTGGCCAGCAGGAAGAGACCCCCGGCCAGGAGGATCAGGTCGCGCCCCGAGAGCTCGTGCCCCACCACCGTGAAGAGCGGGTCGGTGAGGCGGACGATCCAGGAGAGCGAGAGGAGGAGGAGGATCCGCGTGAACAGCGCCAGCGACAGGCCGAGCGTGCGGGCGCGCGCCTGCTGCTCGCGCTGCAGCTTGCCGGCCAGCACGCTGATGAACACCACGTTGTCCACGCCGAGCACGATCTCGAGCGCGAGCAGCGTGGCCAGGGCGATCCAGCTCTGGGGATCGGTGAGGAGCTCCATGATTCCAGGCGTGAGGGTGAACGTTCACCGGCCCATTCGCCGCCGCAGCAAGGCAGTCTGCATCGCGCAGCGCTGAAGAGATAGTCTCACGCAGAGACGCGAAGCCGCGGAGAGACGCCGCGGCTCTTGCTCTGTCGGGCATTTCTCGATCCCGCGGACGCGGGCTCCTCCCTACGCACTTCCGCAGGTCCGACTACATCCCCCCACGTCTCCAATTCTCATATTCGCATGAGAAAAGGAGACGACCATGCTGAGCCAGACCTCCGAGCACGCCATCCGCGCCCTTCTCTTCCTGGCCCAGCGCCCGGCGGGCGAGGCCGTGCCGGCCACCCGCATCGCCACCGCGCTGGGCGCCCCGGCCAACTACCTGGCCAAGACGCTCAACGCGCTGGCGCGGACGGGGGTGGTCGCGAGCACGCGTGGCCCGTCCGGCGGGTTCCGCCTCGTCCGGCCGGCGAACCGCATCACCCTGGCCGAGATCGACGACTCCTTCGGCGAGCTCCGCCCCGCCGCCATGTGCCTGCTGGGCGACCGTCCGTGCGACGGGCGCACGCCCTGCCGGGCGCACGCGAAGTGGGCGGCGGTGTGCGCCGAGACGCGCGCCCCGCTGCGCTCCACCACCATCGCCGACCTCCTCGCCTCCGGCGATTCCGCGATTCCAGCCGGCGCGCCCGCCGGCATCCACGGCCCGGCCGCACGCGCGGCCTGACCTCCACGCCAGGAGCCTACCGATGCCCACGCTGCTCGAGCAGGAACCCATCGTCGTCGCCCCGCCGCGGCGCTCCGCCCCGTCCCGTCCGCCGGTGCAGCCGCGCCGTCCCGCGCGTCCGGCGCCCGCCTCCGTGGCCGTGGCGCTGTTCGCGGTGCTGATGTTCGCGCTCGCCGTGCTGGGCCTGCGCCGCTCCACCGCGGCGGCCGCGGGCGACGCACCCTTCTCCGCGCCCATCCCGGTGCGCGCCGCCGTGCCGGTGCGCGGCCAGGAGGTGGCCGAGCTCACCGCGCCGCCCGCCGTCCCGCGTCCCATCACCCGGACCTACGCCACGAAGGTGATCGTGAACCTGGAGGTGGTGGAGAAGACGATGCGCATGGCCGACGGCGTCGACTACACCTTCTGGACCTTCGGCGGCACGGTCCCCGGGCGCTTCATCCGGGTGCGCGAGGGCGACCAGGTGGAGCTCCACCTGAAGAACCACCCGGGGAACACGGTGCCGCACAACATCGACCTGCACGCGGTGACCGGCCCCGGCGGCGGCGCCGAGGCCTCCATGGCGGTGCCGGGGCACGAGTCGGTGTTCCGCTTCACCGCGCTGAACCCGGGGCTCTACGCCTACCACTGCGCCTTCGCCCCGGCCTCGCTGCACGTGGCGAACGGGATGTACGGGCTGATCCTGGTGCAGCCGAAGGAAGGGATGATCCCGGTGGACCGCGAGTACTACGTGATGCAGGGCGACTTCTACACGAAGGGGGCGCACGGGGCGCCGGGGCTGCAGCCCTTCGACCTGCAGAAGGCGATCGCCGAGCAGCCGGAGTACGTGGTGTTCAACGGGTCCGTCGGCTCGCTCACCGGCGACCACGCGCTGAAGGCGCGCACGGGCGAGACGGTGCGGCTCTTCGTGGGCAACGGCGGGCCGAACCTCACCTCCTCGTTCCACGTGATCGGCGAGGTGTTCGACAACGTCTACACCGAGGGCGGCACCGTGCCGCAGCACAACGTGCAGACCACCAGCATCCCGCCGGGCGGCTCGGCGATCGTGGAGTTCCGCACCGAGACCCCCGGGAAGCTGGTGCTGGTGGACCACGCCCTCTTCCGCGCCTTCAACAAGGGCGCCGTGGGGCTGATGCAGGTGGAGGGCGACCCGCGCGCCGGCGCCTTCTCCGGGCAGGTCTCCACCGGTCCCTACACCCCGGGCCGCTGACGCCCGGCCGGGCGCGGGTCCACCCCGGACCCGCGCCCACACCCGTGACCATCCTCTCGACCGAATCGAACGGACGATGCGCGCTTCAACCCTCCTCCTGGCGATCTGCCTGGGCCTCTGCGCCCGGCCGGCGGCGGCCGCGCCCGTGGGGCCGGAGATGGCGCGCATCCCCGGCGGCCGGTACGTCCCCCTCTTCGTCAACGGCCCCGGCAGCGTGCGGGTCGAGGCCTTCGCCCTCGACCGCTACCCGGTGACGCGGGCCGACTACCTGGCCTTCGTGCGGGCAAAGCCCGCGTGGCGCCGCGACGTGGCGCGGCGCGCCTTCGCCGGCCCGGGCTACCTCGTGGGCTGGCCCGCGGCGCTGTCGGCGGGGGGCGCGCGCGAGCTGCGGCTCCCGGCCACCGGCGTCTCCTGGTTCGCCGCGAAGGCCTACTGCGCCTGGCGCGGCAAGCGGCTCCCGACCACCGACGAGTGGGAGTTCGCGGCACGCGCCGGCGAGCGAGCGCGCGCGCGACGCCTCGCGCGACCCGGCGTTCACCGCGCGGCTGCTGGCGCTCTACACCGCGCGCCGGCCGCGCCCGGTGGGCTCCACCTTCCGCAACGCGTACGGCGTGTGGGACCTGCACGGGCTGGTGTGGGAGTGGACGCTGGACTTCAACAGCGTGATGGTGTCGAACGACTCGCGCGCCACCAGCGGGCGCGACCACCCGCTCTTCTGCGCCGCCGGCGTGGTCGGCGCCACCGACCCGGCCAACTACCCCGCGTTCCTCCGCTACGGCTTCCGGGCCGCGCTGGACGGACGCACCACCACGGAAAGCCTCGGCTTCCGCTGCGCACAGGACCTCCCATGACCCCCCTGCTCCGCCGCGCCTCGCTCGCGGCCGCCCTCGCCCTCGCCGCCGCCTGCGGGCGGGTGTACGCCCCGGCCGCGGCGGGAAGCGGCGGCGCGCTGCAGGCGCGGGCGGAGGCCTCCGACTTCTCGGCGTACGAGCTCGGCTCCACCTGGCGCGACCAGGACGGCCATGCGCGCGCCCTCCCCTCGCTCGCCGGAAAGGTGCGGGTGCTCGCGCTGGTCTACACGCACTGCGCGCACACCTGCCCGGAGATCGTGGGCGAGCTCAAGCGGATCGAGGCCGCGCTCCCGCCCGCCGACCGGGCACGGGCCGGGTTCGTCCTGGTCTCGCTCGACCCGCGCCGCGACACCCCGGCGCGGCTGCGCGAGTACGCCGCCTCGCTGCGCCTGGACCCGGCGCGCTGGACGCTGCTCACCGGCGACGAAGACGGGGTGCGCGAGCTCGCCGCGCTGCTGGGGATCCGCTACCGCCCCGAGGGCGCGGAGGACTTCTCCCACACCAATGCCTACTTGATTCTGGACAAAAACGGGCGGGTTGTGTATCGTCAAGACACCCTCGATGGCGATCCCGACGAGCCGCTGGCGCGGATCCGCGCGGCGGTGAGCGCGCCCCCCGCCGCAGCCCCGGCCGCGGCGGGGGACGGGTGAGCCGCGAGGGACCCGCGTGCACGCCCCCACCCCACCCCCTGAAAAGGATCGATCGCATGCGTACTTCCCTGCGGCGCGGCGCCGGCCGGGCCGCGTTTGCCGCCGTGCCGCTCCTCCTGGCCGCCTGCGCGACCGCGCCGCGCCCCACCCCCATCTCCACCAGCCGCCTGGGGGTCGCCAAGGCGACGGGCACCGTGGCGCGCGGCGTGGTGCAGCTCGAGGCGGGGTACAGCCGCGGCCACCAGGACGGCCGCACGCGCGAGAGCTTCGGCGAGACGCTGCTGCGCGTGGGGCTGGGGCCGCGCACCGAGGCGCGGATCGGGCTCTCGTCGTACCAGCGGACGGTGACCCCCGCGGCCACCGTGGAGGGAATCGGCGATCCCTCGCTGGTGGTGAAGCACCGGGTGCACGACCTGGCGGGCGGGCTCCCGGCGGTGGCCGTCACGGTGGGGAGCACGGTCCCGATCGGCTCGGACCGCATGGGCGCCGGCGCCTTCCAGCCGGAGGCGGGGCTCTTCACCGAGTGGAAGCTCCCGGTCGGCTTCAAGGGGCTGGCGATGGCCTCGTTCCGCGACGCCATCGCCGCGGGCGACCGCTACGGGCAGACGACGCTGGCGGCCGGCGCGCGCCGGGCCCTCACCGACCGCACCCTGGCGCAGGCCGAGTACATCCACGTGGCCTCCACGCGCGCCGGCGCCGCCGACGTGAACCAGCTCCGCGCGGGCGCCGCCCTGCGGGTGACGTCCAACCTGCAGCTCGATGCCTGGACCGCGCGCTCGACCGCCGCCGGGGTGCACGAGTTCCTCTTCGGCGTCGGCTTCGCGCACCGCTGGTAGAGGAAGTCGGGCGGAGGTGAAGGAGCCCGGGCCGTACGGCGGTCCGGGCTCCTCGTCTTTCCCGGGCTTCGGCCTCAGGCAGATTGCCGGCCGGCGCCGGACGGCGTGTAGGGAGGATTCCGCTGTCGCGGCTTCCCGCGACGCGGTACCTCTACGGAACGCCGATGCCGCCCCGGCGCGACCGCAACGCGCCGGCGGCGTCCATCCTCCCCCGATCCCCCGCCGTGCGATGACACGCTCGACCCACCCGGAACGCCACTTCACGCAGAGGATCGGCTGGCTCAGGGCGGCCGTGCTCGGCGCGAACGACGGGATCGTCTCCACCGCGGCGCTGGTGGTCGGCGTGGCGGCGGCGGAGAGCGGACGGAGCTCGATCCTGGTGGCGGGGCTCGCCGGCCTGGTGGCCGGCGCGATGTCGATGGCCGCCGGGGAGTACGTCTCCGTGAGCTCCCAGGCCGACACGGAGCAGGCCGACCTCGCGCGCGAGCGCCGGGAGCTGGCGGAGTCGCCGGAAGCCGAGCTCCGGGAGCTGCAGCTGATCTACGTGGCCCGCGGGCTCGACGACGAGCTCGCGCTCCGCGTCGCGGAGCAGCTCACCGCGCGAGACGTTCTCGGCGCCCACGCGCGCGACGAGCTGGGCATCACCGCGGCGCAGGCGGCGCGGCCCATCCAGGCGGCGCTGGCCTCGGCCGCGACCTTTTCCGCGGGCGCCGCGCTGCCGCTGGGGATCGCGGCGCTGGTCCCGCTGCGCCTGCTCATCCCCGTGGTGTCGGCGGGCTCGCTCCTCTGCCTGGCGGCGCTCGGGGCGGCGGCGGCCAGCGCCGGTGGCGCGAGCCGGGTGCGCGGTGCGCTCCGCGTCACCTTCTGGAGCGCGCTGGCCCTCGCCCTCACGGCGCTCGTCGGCCGCGTGTTCGGCACCACCGTCTGAAGCGGGCCCGGAGCGCGTCAGTCGCGCACCTGCAGGTGGTTGACCACCTCGCAGACGCCCGGAACGGACCCCGCCGCGCAGGCGGCGCCCTCGCGCGCGGACCAGGATGCCACGGTGCCGCGGAGCACCACCGCGCCGGGGAAGGTCTCCACGCGCAGCGCCCCGGCCTCGCCGCCGAGCACGGGGGCGAGGCGCGCCGCGACCTCCTCGGCCGCGGGAACAGGCCGGAGGGTGAGGGCGTTCCTCACGCCCGCCACCCCCGGGAGCCGCGCGACGTCACCCTCCGCGGCCACCTTCTGGAAGCGCGAATCCACCTCCCCCTCCAGCGTCACCCAGCCGTCGCGCACCGTCGCGGTGACGCGGCCGCTGGGCACCCAGAGGTCCCACTCCAGCGCGCGGGCGGCCTCCTCCGCCAGGCGCGCGTCGGCATCGGCTCTCATCGCAGCCTCCTTCGCTGAAAGGTCCCCGTCGAGTGCAAGATCGGCCGCCGCGCGCCGCGCCGGGTCGGGAGAAGCCGGACCCGGGCGCGGGGAGAATACCGGAACGGGCGTCTCACGCAGAGCCGCAGGGGCGCAGAGGAAGAGACGCAGCGCCTCCCCGTGGCTCTGCGTCTCTGCGTGAGATGCCGTTCTGCCGTGCCCGGCGCGGCTCACCCGGGGCGCGGCGCGATCACGGCGTGGAAGCGGAGCCCTTCGTCCAGCGCGGTGATGGAGTGCGTCTCGCCGGGCGCGTACACCGCCGCCTCGCCGGCGGACAGCGTGGCTTCGCCCGTCTCCCCGGTGAAGCGCCCGGAGCCGGCGACCACCTGCACCAGCACCGTAGACGCGTTGCGGTGCGGGGGAACGACCTGGCCGGGGAGGAGGTGGAAACCCACCACGCGCAGGTTCGCCTCGTCGTGGAGCACGCGCGTGGCGGGGCGGTCGGCGCGGGGCGGCGGTGCCGCGGCGTCGAGCGCGATCATGCGCGCCGCGCCGCGGCCTGCCGCAGCGCCTTCAGCAGCTCCGGCAGGGAGATGCCCTCGCGCGCGGCGGCCTCGGCGAGCGTGGCGCCACCGCCGCAGCAGGCGTCGATCCCCAGCTCGTTGAACACCGCGACGCTCGCGGGATGGCGCTGGATGGTCTCGTTCACCGTCATCTCCTCGACGACATCTTCCAGGGTCTGCATGGCTCTCTCCGGAAAGGGTCAGCGCGTCGGGAGCGCGCCGGGGCGGGCCCGCGGCGGCTCCAGTGTGCGCCAGAGGTTGTAGATGAACAGGAACGCGCCCACCGCGCTCAGCACCCCGCCCGCGCCCAGCAGCGCCTCCCCCGGGCTCCAGCGGTAGACGCGCAGGATGAAGCCGGACACCATCCCCGCCAGCCCCAGGTTCGCCACCCACAGGTGCAGCGCGGCCGCGCGCGGGCTGTGCAGCGGCCGCCCGTTGAAGCGCGGCACCACGTGGTACGCGACGCCGAAGATCATCATGCTCACGAAGCCGAGCAGGTTCGCGTGCATGTGCGCCGGGCGGAACGCGACCGCGGGCGGGTGCACGGCCATCAGCACGCCCAGGGTGACGCCGACGCCGAGCCACACCAGGCTGGAGCGGATGAAGCGGCGGACGAACGGATCCATCGATACTCCCGTGAATGAAAGGACGCCGTCGGTCGATGATCGTCAGCCGCCGCGCGCCAGCCGCACGGCCGCGACCACCACGGCGATCGCGATCGCGACATTGATGCGGGCGATCCAGGCAGCCCTTGAGCGCGCCCGGGCCGCCGCCGGCGAGCCCGGATCGAGCCGCCCGGCGCGCGGACCAAGCACGAAATCGTGCAGCGCGGTGCCGGCGAGCATCGCGACGACGGCGGCGAGCTTCCACGCCAGCGTCCGCCCGTACGGCGCCGCCCAGAACGCCGCGCTCGCCAGCCGTCCGCCGCGCAGCACCCCGGCGAAGACCAGGTTGAGCGCGCCGGTGACCAGCAGCACGCCGACGGCTCCCCACCCGATCGGACGGAACGCGCGCCCGAGGTCGCCGAAGAGCCGCGCGCGCAGGGACGGCGGCTCCACGCGCCGCAGCACCGGCGCGCCCACCAGCCCCAGGAAGAGCATCCCGCCCACCCACAGCATCGCCGCGAGCACGTGCACCGTCACGTTCGTCAGATACAGCGTCCGCATCGCAGCCCGGGATTCGAGAGTCCGCGAAGGCGGACTGTGTGCCGTGGTAGCGGCGAGTTCACTCGCCTCGTCCCGCCTCGTTCTCGCCTCGCTATCGTAACACATCCAATGGGAGCCCATCGTCAGGAATCCGCTGACGCGGCGAGGGGACGAGTCCCACCCCGGCCAGCGCCTCCCCCGTGGCTCTGTGCCTCTGCGTGAGACGGTCATCCGCGGCGGACGGAAAACTCCCCACGCGGCGGCGGGCCGGACCCTACAGCGTAGGGGCGGCCCGGCATGCACCATGGACGACGAGGAGCGGCGCGAGGACGCATCTCCCCGTTGGACGCGGTTCTCTCCCCCAAGGAGGACGACATGCGCGAGCCTGTCCGCCGGATCGTTGCCGGGCTTTCGGAGCTCACGGCGGGCGATCCCACGCTGCTGGTGGCGATGGAGGTGGCGCGCGAGGCCGGCGCCGAGCTGATCCTGGTGCACGCCTACTCGCTCCCCCCGCTGATGACCCTGTCGCCGGGGATCGACACCGCGTTCCCCGAAGGCACCGCGCGCTACGCCGGGGTGCTGCAGGCCACGCTCGAGGCCGCCGCCCGCGCGCTCCCCGGCGGCGAAGCGGTGAAGTGCCGGGTGGAGCTCGGCGCGCCGGGCCCCGTGCTGACCGAGGTCGCCGAGGAGGTGGGCGCCGACCTGCTGATCGTGGGCGCCGCGCGCCGCTCCCGGCTGGGGCGCGCGATCCTGGGCACCACGGCGCAGCGGGTGCTGCGCGAGGCTTCGGTCCCCGTGCTGGTGGCGCGGCGGCCGGTCATGCGGCCCCCCCGGCGCGTGCTGCTCACCACCGACCTCTCCGAGTTCAGCTCCGCCGTGCACGAGACCGCGGTCGACGCCATCGACGCCTTCTTCGGGCTCCCGGAGCGGGTGCGCTCGCTGCTGGTGATCGGCTGGCAGGGGGTGCCGGCGCCGCTCACCCCCGGGGCGCTGGAGCGCGCCGCGCGCGGGGAGCTCGATGCCTTCCTGCAGGAGCGCGACTCGGTGGTGCCGATCGTGGAGCCCCGGGTGCGCAGCGGGATCGTCGCCGACGAGATCGTGGCCGAGGCGCGCGAGTGGGACGCCGACCTGCTGGTGGTGGGCACCCACGCGCGGGGGTGGGGCGCGCGGCTGATGCTCGGCAGCGTGGCCGAGGCCGCGCTGCGCGACGCGCCCTGCAACGTGCTCGCCGTCCCCCCGCTCCCCACCGACGCCCTGGCGGCGCCGAGCATGTGGTCGGAGTCGCCGGTGCTGGAGCACTGGCTGGGCGCGGGGATCTGAGCACCCGCCGCACACCCCTTCGAACCGGAGGCGTCATGCGCAGCCTGACGATCGGCCCCAACGTCGCCGTCTTCGCCCTCTTCTTCGGCGTCGCGCTGCTCGACGCGCTGCGCTCGGGCGACTGGCTGCGGGCCGCCTTCTGGGTGGCCATCGGCCTGGTCTTCCTGCGAGGCGACCTGCTCCTGCAGCGGCGCTCCTAGCCGGCCCACGCCGACGGAGCCGCGGAAGCGCGGAGAGCGTGCATCCCTCTCCGCGCTTCCGCGTTTCCGGCCCGGAGGCGCTCACCCGGTGCGGGCGAGCGCCTCCACCGCGTGCTCCATCACGTCGTCGAGCGCCGGGGCGACGGCGTCCGCGCTCGCCGCGGGGACCATCAGCACGTTGCACCCCGCGCCGCGCAGCGCCGATGCGGCCGTCCCACCCAGCCAGAGGCGCCGGAAGCCGCTGCGCCCGTGGGTGCCGAGCACCAGCAGCTCCGCCCGCCACTCGTCCGCCTCGCGCACGATCTCCAGCGAGACCTCGCCGGCGCGGACGGCCGGCTCCACCGCCGGGGCGATCCGCCCGCCCATCCGCCGCACCGCGGGCCCGGCCCCGCGGATCGCGAGCGCCTCCTCGCAGGGCGGCGGCACCAGCGGGTCCGAGGCGACCACCAGCAGCAGCCGCAGCTCCGGACGCATCCCCGTCAGCGCCATGACCGTGGCCACCCCGCGCTCCAGCAGCCCCTCGCTCTCGTCCGACAGGTCGGTGGTCAGCAGCACCCGGCGGATGGGGAGCGCGAGGGGCTGGTGGAGGACGAGCACGGGCACCGTGGCCGCGCGCACCACTCCGTCCGCCGTGCTCCCGACCAGGCCGCGCCACACCCGGCCGCGGCGCGTGGCGCCGACCACGATCAGGCCGGCGTGCAGCCGCTTCGCCGTCTCGCAGATGGCGGCCGCCGCCGAACCCTCCACCACGTGGCAGCGCACGTCCACGTCGGGCCACTGCGCCGCCTGCGCGCGCACCCGCTCGGTGATCCCGGCCGCGTACCGCCGCCGCGCGTCCACGGGGAGCGGGAGCGCGAGCCCGACCAGCGCCGGCGCGGGGAGCTCGTAGGCGTGGACCACGTGCAGGGTGGCCCCGGCCGCGCGCGCGAGCGCCGCGGCCGAGGCGAGCGCGGGGTCGGCGCGCGTGGGGCCGGTCGACGGGTCGTCGCGCGCCAGCGCCGCCACCCCCAGCACGATCGAGCGGATGGGTTCGGACATGGTGCACCTCCACACCGGGGGGACTGAATCGGTGGATGGAAGGAGGATGCTCCCCGCGCGGTCCGCGGCGCGTCGGGGAAACGCCGATCCCGTGTAGTGCGATCCTATACCATTCTCCTCCAACCGGTCTACATCCAGAAAAGCGGTTCACACGGAGGGACCCGGGGGACCAGAGGAAACGGGACGCAGTTCTCTGGTTCCTCTGGTCCCTCTGTGTGATCTCAAATCCGGCTGTTGGGTTTCCGTATCCTGAGCAACCCTTGAAGACGTCATCCTGAGGCCGGCAACGCTGCACTCATCGCTTACGCAACAACTTGCAGGCCGAAGGATCTATAACCGCGCCAGCACGTGAGTCGGGAGATACGCCAACTCTTCTTCCGGGTTTGGTATGACCTATTCCGTTTGCCTGAACGCACAGCCAATCATCCGAACCGGTTCGGGAGCAGCTTCGTCGAAACGCCGCGGAGCCGCGGAGGAAATGCTCCTCCGCGGCTCCGCGTCTTCATCCCCCGTCCGGCCGAGTACCGGCGCCCCTCGTGCGCTCAGTAATAGGCCGGCTGCACGACGTAGAGGATCTCGGGACGGTCGTCGTAGTCGGTGTCCACGAACTCGGCGACCGGGTAGCCCCCCGAGTAGACGCGCAGGAGACGCGGGCTCCGCGGCTCGGCCACCCACGTCCCCGTCAGCGGCTGGTCGTAGCCCAGGGTGAGCGCCTGCAGGGCGAGGCGGCCCAGCACCAGGTCGCCCAGCACGCCGACCAGCCCCCCGCGGTCCAGCCGCGCGCGGTAGTCCGGGAGCATGAAGGCCACGTCGTCGATGGTCCCGCGGCTCCAGATCGTGCCGGCGCGGCTCCCCAGCCCGAAGCCCTTGTCCAGGCACCACTCCCGCCCCCACACCGGGTGGCCCTCGCCGCTGCGGCAGAACGCGGGCGCGTTCCCGCGCGGCCGCTGGTCGCCCATCCGGCGCAGGCGCCATGCGCCGATGTCGCCGTACCGGTCCGCGTCCATGTCCATCAGCACGTCGCCGCGGCGGTTGAGCAGGCGCACCCGGCCGTTCTCCGAGCGGACGTTCACCGCGTCGCCCGCCAGGCCGTGGCCCCGCCCGATCGCGGCCGCGCTGGAGAGGAGCCGCGCCGCGTGCTCGCCGCCGCGGACGCTCGCCGTACGCGCCGCCGCCCCGCTCCGCGTCAGCGCGGTGGAGCGGCCGCTGGCGCGCTCCGCCGCGTGCGTGCTCCGGATGGCCCGCACCGCATACCCGCCGCCGCCCGAGCCGCGGCCCCGCCCGCTGGCGTGCGTCTCCGTCCGCCGCGCGTGGCCGCCGCCCCCGTGCCCTCCGCTCGGCGGCCCGGCCCGGTGGCCGCCGCCACCCTGGTGCGCGCCACCGCCGTGCTGGCCTCCCCCGCCCCGGCCTCCCCCGCCGTGCTGGCCACCGCCGCCGCCGTGCCCCTTCCCGCCGCCCTGCTGCAGCGGCGCCGCGCTCGCGTGCGCGGCCGGCAGATCGAGGGGGGTCCGCGGCGCGGCGGCGTGTGCGCCACTGGCAAATACGGCGGAGAGCGCCCCGACGGCGCTCAGGATGGGAATGGCTCGATTCATGGTTCCCGACCTGTGGTTCGGGTTCGTCCGGCACCCTGCGGCGCCGCAGCAACGCATTGGCTTGCAAGGACTTTGCCGCTTCGCGAATCTCTCCCGCGGCGCGACGCTGAGGCGGCGGCGTTCGCATCCTTGACTATCAATAAGCGGTTACTTATATATCGTGCATGCAGAGCGCAGCCGTGGCCGAAGACAGGATCTTCCAGGCGCTGGCGGACCCCAGCCGGCGGGCGATCTTCGAGTCGCTCACGCGTGGCGAAGCGGCGGTGAAGGACCTCACGGCGCGCTTCGACATCTCGCAGCCGGCGGTCTCGCAGCACCTCGCCACGTTGAAAGACGCCGGCCTGGTGAACGGCCGGCGCGAGGGGCGCTTCGTCTACTACCGGGTGGAGCCGCGGGGGATGAAGCCGCTCATCGACTGGATCGCGCACTACCGCGCCTTCTGGACGGAGCACGTCGACCGCCTCGAACAGCTGCTGGAGAAGATGGACGAATGACCATCGCCGACGAAACCGCGCCCTCGCAGGGCGAATCGATCTCGTTCGAGCTCGATCTGCATCATCCGCCGGAGAAGGTGTGGCGCGCGCTCACCGAGCCGGAGCTGCTCGCGGAGTGGCTCCTCCCCGTGATCGACCTGCGGCTGGAGCCCGGCGCGGCGTTCACCTTCAAGACGCAGGCGTATCCCGGCTGGGACGGCACCGTGAGCTGCCGCTTCGTGGAGATCGAGCCGCGGCGGAAGCTCCGCTACACCTGGAGCGTCCCCTTCCTGGACACCGTGGTGACGTTCACGCTCGCGCCCACGGCGTCGGGCACGCGTCTGTCCCTGGTGCAGTCGGGCTTCAAGCCGGACCAGAAGCGGGAGTTCGGCGGCGCGCGCTACGGCTGGAAGATGATGGGCGGGAAGCTGGTCGACCTGCTCGCGAGAATCCCTCTGTGACTCTGCGGCTGCGTCTCCGTGTGAGATGCGTTTGACCTTTTCCGACGAGGCGACGATGAAACGCACCGCTCCTGAAGATGAAGGCAAGCCGGCGTCCGAGCTGATCAGCCGGAGGATCGTCGAGCTCGGCGACTGGCGCGGCGAGACGCTCGGCCGCGTCCGCGCCCTGATCGGGGAGGCGGACCCCGACGTTCTCGAGGAGTGGAAGTGGGGAGGGCCCGTCTGGTCGCACGACGGGGTCATCTGCACCGGCGAGACCTACAAGAGCGTGGTGAAGCTGACGTTCGCGAAGGGCGCCTCCCTGGAGGACCCGGCCGGGCTCTTCAACTCCAGCCTCGAGGGAGCGACGCGACGGGCGATCGACCTCCGCGAAGGCGAGGAGATCGACGCACCCGCCCTGAAGGCACTCATCCGCGCGGCCGTGGCGCTGAATTCCTCGCGGAAGTAGGCTACGCCCCAGGTGCGGTGGACGCTGACTTCCCGCTGCGCTGCCCGCGGCATTCCCACGCCAGGCGCGACCGAGGGCGACCGCGGGCCGCGCGGGACGTTCAGCGAACCGACAGCGCGTGGTGAAACACGTTCCGCGGGTCCCACCGCGCCTTGACGCGCTGCAGGCGAGGGTAGTTGGCCTGGTAGTAGAGGGTGTGCCACGGCACGCCGGACGTGTTCAGCGCCGGGTCCGCCAGCTCCGTGTCCGGGTGGTTGATCAGCGCGCCGTCGTACGCGTCGCCGGGCACGGGGACGCCGCCGGTCTCCGCGAAGAGGTCGCGGTAGAACCCGCGGACCCACGCCAGGTTGGCCGCCTCCTCCGCGGGGTCCAGCCACCCCGTGGTGCACGCCATGTCGAAGATCGCGCTGCGATGCGGCGACGCGGTGGCGTCGGGCGCGACGGCGTTCACCCGGCCGCCGTAGGTGGCGAGCCCGAGCATTCCGCCCATCACGTCGTGATCGCCGCGGGTCAGGTGGTCGTACGCCACGCCGATCTGGCGATCCGTCAGCCGCTGCTTGAGGAGCGCATCCTTCCCCTTGGTGCACACGCCGCCCGGCGGCATGGTGAAGAGATCGGGGAAGGGGTTCAGCGCGAACTCCAGCCACGGCATGCGGGCGAGCTCCAGCCCTTCCGGGGCACGAATCCCGTCGGAGAGCGACGCGAGATAGTCGTGCGCCTGCCGCTCGGCACCGTCGCCGGCCGTGCTCACGCCGCGAACGAAGATCGTTCCGAACTGCGCGCGATGGACTTCGAGGAGGGTCCAGAGCGAGGCGTGCGGCGCGCCGGGGCCGCTGTTCCGCTCGCTCCACGTCCCGTGGTTCCGGAGCAGGCGCAGGAACGACTCCCGGTCGACGTCGTCCCAGCGCCATCCCGCCGTGAACGCGGTGACCGACTCCGGTGCCCGGGGCAGCAGCGTGGCGGGATCGTCGCCGGAGGCGTCGGGAGAGCGGAACCAGTAGCGGGTGACGATGCCGAAGTTGCCGCCCCCGGCGCCGGTGTGCGCCCACCAGAGCTCGCGGTTGGGGTCGGACTCCTCACGCGTGGCGACCACGCTGCCCGCACGCCCGTGCTCGTCCACGGTGACCACCTCGACCGCGTACAGGGAGTCCGCGGCAAGGCCGAGCTGGCGGCAGAGGAAGCCGAAGGCGCCCCCCGCCACGTGTCCGCCCATGCCGATCTCCGGGTATTCGCCGAGCGGGATCACGGTGCCCCAGCGCTCGAAGAGCGCCTGGAACGTCTCGCCGACCGTGGCGCCCGCCTCCACGGCGATGGCGCCGCGCTCCGCGTCGTGGTAGATGCGCTTCATCGGCGAGACGTCGATGAGCGCACGCACGTCGGGATCGGAGACGAACCCTTCCAGGCAGTGCCCGCCGCTGGTGACGACGACACGGCGGCCTTCGTCCACCGCGTCCTGGACCGCGGAGATCACCTCCGCGGTCGAGCGGACCGGCTGGACGTAATCCGGCCGCGCGCGGAACCGCTTGTTGAACTGCTTCTGCACGACCGCGGTGTACCTCGGGTCGTCGGGGCCGATCCGGACGGCTTCGGGCATCGTGGAATCGAGTGCGGGTTCGCGGGAGACGTCTCCGGAGATACGGCTACACGCTGATCCGCCCCGCACGCAACCTGGCATCCGCCGATCACCCCCGGGGTGGCCGGAGATCTCTTCATCAACCGTAGAAACCCGATGACAGGCTCGCGAGCCATGGCCGCCTCCACCCCGCACCCCGCGGACAGCCACGACCTGATCCGCGTGCAGGGCGCCCGCGAGAACAACCTGAAAGACGTCAGCGTCGAGATCCCCAAGCGGCGGCTGACGGTGTTCACCGGCGTGTCGGGATCGGGAAAGAGCTCGCTGGTGTTCGGCACCATCGCGGCGGAGTCGCAGCGGCTGATCAACGAGACCTACAGCGCGTTCGTGCAGGGGTTCATGCCGGCGCTGGCCCGCCCCGAGGTCGACGTGCTGGACGGGCTGACCACCGCGATCATCGTGGACCAGGAGCGGATGGGCGCCAACGCCCGCTCGACGGTGGGCACGGCGACGGACGCCAACGCGATGCTGCGGGTGCTGTTCAGCCGCCTGGGCAAACCGCACGTCGGCTCGTCCAATGCCTTCTCCTTCAACGTCCCCTCGGTCCGGGCAACCGGTACGATCACGATCGAGAAGGGGTCGGGCAGGACCCGGGTGCGCGCGTCGAAGGACGGATCGGCGGTGCCACACTACGGAGGAGAGGTCACGATCGAGCAGGGCGCCGGCAGGACCGAGACGCGCACCTTCACCGTCACCGGCGGCATGTGCCCGCGCTGCGAAGGGATGGGATCGGTCAGCGACGTCGACCTGTCGCGGCTCTACGACGAAACCAGGTCGCTCGCCGGGGGCGCGATCACCGTCCCCGGCTACACCGCGGACGGCTGGTCGGTGCGGATGTTCACCGAGTCGGGGTTCCTCGACCCCCACAAGCCGATCCGCGACTACAGCGAGCGCGAGCTGCACGACTTCCTGCACAAGGAGCCGACGAAGGTCAGGATCAACGGCATCAACCTCACCTACGAGGGGCTGATCCCGAAGATCCAGAAGTCGTTCCTCTCCAAGGACGTCGACGCGATGCAGCCGCACGTCCGCGCGTTCGTGGAGCGGGCGGTGACGTTCACCGCCTGCCCCGACTGCGGCGGCACCCGGCTCAACGAGACCGCCCGGTCGTCGAAGATCGGGGGGATCAACATCGCCGACGCCTGCGCGATGCAGATCGACGAGCTGGCGGAGTGGCTGCGCGGCCTGGACGCGCCCTCCGTCGCGCCGCTGCTGGCGGGGCTGCAGCACACGCTCGATTCGTTCGTGGAGATCGGGCTGGGCTACCTGAGCCTCGACCGGCCCTCCGGCACCCTCTCCGGCGGCGAGGCGCAGCGGACGAAGATGATCCGCCACCTGGGTTCGTCGCTCACCGACGTGACCTACGTGTTCGACGAGCCGACGATCGGGCTGCACCCGCACGACATCCAGCGGATGAACGACCTGCTGCTGCGGCTGCGCGACAAGGGCAACACCGTGCTGGTGGTGGAGCACAAGCCCGAGGTGATCGCCATCGCCGACCACGTGGTGGACCTGGGCCCCGGCGCCGGCACCGCGGGCGGCGAGGTGGTCTTCGTGGGCACGGTCGACGGGCTGCGGGCCAGCGGCACCCTCACCGGGCGCCACCTGGGCGACCGGGCCGCCCTGAAGCCGTCGGTGCGGACGCCGTCGGGGACGATGCAGGTGCGCGGCGCCCGCACCCACAACCTGAAGGACGTGGACGTCGACATCCCGCTCGGCGTGCTGGTGGTGGTGACGGGCGTGGCGGGGTCGGGGAAGAGCTCGCTGATCCACGGCTCGGTGTCGGGCCGCGACGGGGTGGTGACGGTGGACCAGGGCGCGATCAAGGGCTCGCGGCGGAGCAACCCGGCCACGTACACGGGGCTGCTGGAGCCGATCCGCAAGGCGTTCGCGAAGGCCAACGGCGTGAAGCCGGCGCTGTTCAGCGCCAACTCCGAGGGCGCCTGCCCGGCCTGCAACGGCGCCGGCGTGATCTACACCGACCTGGGGATGATGGCCGGCGTCGCCACCGTCTGCGAGGAGTGCCAGGGCCGGCGCTTCCAGGCTTCGGTGCTGGAGTACCGGCTGGGCGGGCTGAACATCGCCGCGGTGCTCGACCTGCCGGTGGAAGACGCGGTCGGCTTCTTCGGCGCCGGCGAGGCGAAGACGCCGGCCGCGCACGCGATCCTGCGGCGCCTGGCCGACGTGGGGCTCGGCTACCTGCGGCTCGGCCAGCCGCTCCCCACGCTCTCGGGCGGCGAGCGGCAGCGCCTCAAGCTCGCCACGGAGATGGGCGCCGACGGCGGCGTCTACGTGCTCGACGAGCCGACCAGCGGCCTGCACCTGGCGGACCTGCAGCAACTCCTCGGTCTGCTTGACCGCCTGGTCGACTCCGGCAAGTCCGTCATCGTGATCGAGCACCACCTGTCCGTGATGGCGCATGCCGACTGGATCATCGACCTCGGCCCCGGCGCCGGCCACGACGGCGGCCGCATCGTATTCGAAGGCACCCCGACCGACCTGATAGCGGCGAGCTCCACGCTCACCGGCGAGCACCTGGCGGCGTTCGTCGGCGGCCGTGCGGAGGCGCTCGCATCTCCCTGAGCGAGTCCGTTTACCTACCGGCGCTTCGAGCCGCGCCGACAAGAAGCGATCGCCCTCATCGCGACCTGCGACTAGACTACGGCGTTGTGGTTGCGCGTCTTTCACGCTATAATATTTGCCGGCATTTTACCCACTCACTGACCTGAGAGAATCGCATGAAGAAGCTGAGCCTGGAACTCGACGCGCTGGAGGTGGAGTCGTTCTCCACGATTGACGACGCGAACGAACGGGGTACTGTGGCGGGACGGGAGGCGTCGGATGCGCATTATTCCAGTTGCTGCCCCCCGAGCGCCAGCGTGCCAGTGGCATGCGTCTGCGTAAGCGAAGAAGGGGAGCAGACCTGCGATACCACTTGCAATCCGTACGACTGCATGACGTGCAATCAGGACGTGACGTGCGCAGTGGACTGCCGAACGGAGTTCTGCTGACGCCAATCTCCAGATCGTAGCGGGGAAATGCTGAAGCGAGTTCCGCGTACACCTCGCTGGCGCGCTACACAAGACGCGGAGCAAGCCGGCCATCGTGATTTGAGCACCACCAAGCGGTGATGGCGCACGCCGACCGGATCATCGCCCTCGGCCCCGGCGCGGGCCACGACGGCGGCCGCATCGTCTTCGAGGGCACCCCGGCCGACCTGGTGGCCGCGCGCTCCACATTTACCGGCGAGCACTTGGTGGCGTTCGGGGGCTGACCGGTTGATCTCACGCAGAGGCGCGGAGAGAACTCCTCCGTGCCTCTGCGTCTCTGCGTGAGGCGATCTTTTCCCGGATCTGATATGTTTGGTGGAAGACGCGGCACCGCCCCTAACGCCTGCAACCGAGCCCCCGACGATGTCGAACGACCCGACCGCCCACGGACTCCTCACGCGCAGGGAGATGCTGGCCGCCCTCGCGTCCGCCGCCGCGCTCCCGCTCGTCTCCGCGTGCGGCGCCGCCCGCACGGCGCCGTCGCCGTCGCCCGCGCCCACCGGCGGCGACCGGGAGGCCCTGGCGCTCCTCGACCGCATCGGCAACGACCTCCTGAACCTCTACCCCGAGACGGCGACCTCCCTCGGCCTCGACGTCGGCGCGCGAGCCGAGCTCCGGTCCCGGCTCGCCGATCGCTCCGCGGCCGGGCAGCGGCGGATCGCGCAGCAGCTGCGCGCGGACCTCGGCCGGCTCGCGGCCGTGGACACCGGCCGCCTCTCGCACGCCGTGCGGACCAGCGTGGAGGTCGTCCGCAGCGCCTACACCACGGCGCTCGAGGGCTTCGCGCTCCCCTACGGCGACATCACCGTCGGCGGCTGGCGCAACACGCCGTACGTCGTGATCCAGAACGTCGGCGCGTACCTCGACATCCCCCGCTTCCTCGACAGCGACCACACGGTCGAGAACGCGGCCGACGCCGAGGCGTACCTCGCGCGGATGCAGTCGTACGCGCGGCAGCTCGACGGCGAGCTCGAACGCATCCAGGCGGCGCGCGCGGCCGGCCTCGTCCCGCCGGCCTTCCTGCTCGACAAGGCGCTCGCGCAGATGCGCCTCTCCGCGCAGGGCGCGCGCGCGGGGGGCACGCTCGTCGAGTCGCTCGAGCGGCGGTCGCGGAACATCCCGGGGGACTGGGCCGGGCGCGCGCGGCGGATCGCCGCGCAGGAGATCGCGCCGGCGCTCGACCGCCAGATCCAGGAGCTCGAGGCGCAGCGCGCCGTCGCGACCAACGACGCGGGGATCGCGGCGCGGCCGCACGGTGAAGAGTTCTACCGGTGGGCGCTGAAGGCGTCGACCACCACCACGATGTCTCCGGACCAGGTGCACGAGCTCGGCCGGAGCGAGCTGGCGCGGCTGCAGGCGCGCATGGACACGATCCTCAAGGAGGTCGGCTACACGCAGGGCACCGTGGGCGAGCGGATGAACGCCCTGGCGAAGGACCCGCGCTACAAGTTCGCCGAGGGCGACCCGGGGCGCGCCGAGATCCGGCGGTTCATCGACGACCGGCTCGCGTGGATCCGTGCGCAGATGCCGCGGGCGTTCAACACCGTCGTGAACCCGAACATGGAGGTGAAGCGCCTCCCGCCCGAAGAGGAGCCGGGCGCGCCGGCCGCGTACGGCGGCGCCGGGTCGGTCGACGGCAAGATCCCCGGCCGCTTCTGGATCAACCTCCGCACCACGGACCTGCACAGCAAATACAGCCTCGCGGACCTGACCTTCCACGAGTCGATCCCCGGCCACATCTGGCAGGGCGAGTACACGCACGGGATGCCGCTGGTGCGTCAGATGCTGGCGTTCAACGCGTACTCCGAGGGGTGGGCGCTCTACGCCGAGCAGCTCGCCGACGAGCTGGGCGCGTACGACCGCGATCCCGTCGGCCGGCTCGGCTACCTGCAGTCGATCGCGTTCCGGGCCTGCCGGCTGGTGGTGGATACCGGCCTGCACGCGAAGGGGTGGACGCGCGAGCAGGGCGTGCGGTTCTTCGTCGACGTGAACGGGTCCAACCCGCTCGAAGTGGCCAGCGAAGTGGATCGCTACTGCTCATGGCCGGGGCAGGCGTGCGGCTACAAGGTCGGCCACAGCGAGATCAACCGGCAGCGCGAGCGTGCGCAGGCCGCCCTCGGCGCAGCCTACGACCTCAAGGCGTTCGACGACACCGTGGTGCTCGGCGGCAACGTGCCGCTCGACGTGCTCGCGAAGAACGTGGACGCGTATCTGCGGCGGTAGTACAGTCCATGCCTCGGCCGACGAGGGCCTTGCGCCGGCCCCGCACCCCCGACCCTCGCGTCGTCAGGCGACGCGAGGACGGACGGAAGATCGTACCAATGATCACGGTCGACTGTGCTTTACCCAGGTCCCCCGCAGACGTCATCCTGAGGCCGGCCACGTTGCAATCCAAGATCCGGCAAGGACTTGGCAGGCCGAAGGATCTAAAGCCAGTCGACTCGGATACGCTGACGAAACGCACAGCCAATCTCTGAATCCGGTATCAAGATGATCGAGCGCGCCGTTCCCATTCTGCCGGGTGACGATCTCGCCGTCGCGAAGGAGTTCTACGTCGGCAAGCTCGGCTTCACCGTCCAGTTCGAAGCGACGGAGGATGGGCGAAACGGCATCATGGGCCTCGAGCGTGGCACGATCGAGCTCACCATCGACTGCCCCATGTCCGGGCATGGCCGCAACGCCTGCGCCTCGCTCCGGGTCGAGAGTGCCGATGCGCTCTACCAGGAATGGCGGGAGAAAGTGGCGATCCGCCGACCGCCGATGAACGAGCCATGGGGCGGCCGCACGTTCGGAGTCCAGGACCCGTTCGGCAATTCGCTCTTCGTGATCGGTCCCCTCGCCGAGGAAGCTTGACGCAGGTAGCCGTCCGCAGGCGCGAAGGAAAGAACCATCCCATTGAGCCGCCTGAGTCCCGGCCCCGATCGCTCCGAAGCCGAGTATTGCGCCGAGGCGCTTTGCGCGATTCTCCCTGAGCCAGCTATTCGAACATCATATCAGACCTCTGGATGAACCCAAGATTCCTCGGCGATTCGTACGACATCGTCAAACGCTACTTCTGTGAAGCCATGCGGCTGTTAGGGTACCAGGTGTACGCTGACCTCATGCCAACCGGAGATTGGCATGGTCAGGAAGACGTGTTCTTCCGCTTTCTCAACGCACGTTCACGCACAGAGCCGACGAAGCAACCTGCCGCGTTGTTCCTTGATCCGGATAAAGGGGTGAGTAGGGGGAAAGAGACGTTGTCCCATACGTCGCCGCAACGGATAGCCAGCGAATGCATGAAGTATGAGCTGGTTTTCGCGTTTGATCAGTCATTCTCAAGAAGTTCACCGGCACGCCCGCAAATGGATGCGAAGTTATCCGCACTGGTGGAGTTGGGTTGCTTTGGAATGTACTACGACTCTCATGCGCGATTTCTGTTCGCGAGCAGAGACTCCGGACGAATCGTGCAACTTTCGGAACTGTTGGTTGAGCAAGGTCTACCCGCACAGCGACTGACCTATCGCTAGGTTGGCGACGCTAGCAAACACAAAAAGGGCGCGGGGGACGGTCTCCCCTGCGCCCTGTCTATTTCGGTGCTGAGGCAAGCGAAAGGTGAGTATCCCCTCCTTGCCACGTTCAATATATAGCACACCCGGGGGCTTGCGGCCAGCCCCGGCCCCTGTTGCACTGTTCGCGGCCGAAAAAATCCTGGGCGAGGCTGGAACCTGTGGAAATGGGAGTGCGAATGGCCGACAGCTACGTGCTGGATTTCCAGGAGATCGACCAGGCGCAGGTCGCGGTCGTCGGCGGCAAGGGGGCGCACCTGGGGGAGCTCTCGCGGATCGATGGCATCCGCGTGCCCGCTGGCTTTTGCGTGACGACGAATGCCTTCCAGCGGATCATGGCGGAAGCGCCGTCAATCGACGATCGGCTTGACCGGCTGTCGCGCCTGGAGCCGGACGACCGGGAGGCGATCCGCGCGCTCAGCGAGGAGATCCGCCGCACGATCGAAGGGATTGCCATCCCCGACGACCTGGCGGCCGCGATCACCGGCGCGCTCGCCCGGCTCGGCGAGCAGTCCGCCTGCGCCGTCCGCTCCAGCGCCACGGCGGAGGACCTGCCGACCGCCTCCTTCGCGGGCCAGCAGGACACCTACCTGAACGTGGCGGGGCCGGCGGCGATCCTCCGGCACGTCAGCCGGTGCTGGGCCTCGCTCTTCACCGAGCGGGCCGTGACCTACCGCCTGCGCAACGGCTTCGACCACCGAAAGGTCCACATGGCCGTGGTGGTGCAGCGGATGGTCTTTCCGCGGGCGGCCGGCATCCTGTTCACGGCCGACCCCGTCACCGGCAACCGGAAAGTCGCCTCCGTGGAGGCCGGCTTCGGCCTCGGCGAGGCGCTCGTCTCGGGCCTGGTGAACGCGGACGTCTACAAGGTGCGCGACGGCGAGGTCGTCGCCCGGACGATCGGCACCAAGCGGCTCGCCATCCACGCCTCGCCGGCGGGCGGGACGCGGGAAGAGGCGATCGAGCCGGAGCGGCAGGCGCAGCCGGCGCTGACGGATGCACAGGTCGTCAGGCTCGCGCAGCTGGGCCGGCGGATCGAAGCGCACTTCGGCCGCCCCCAGGACATCGAATGGTGCCTGGCCGGCGACGACTTCCAGGTCGTCCAGAGCCGGCCCATCACCACGCTCTTCCCCATCCCGGCGGTCGACGACGGAGAGAACCACGTCTACATCTCCGTCGGGCATCAGCAGATGATGACCGACGCCATGAAGCCGCTCGGGCTCGCCTTCTGGCAGATGACGACCCCGCAGCCCATGGCCGAGGCCGGTGGGCGGCTGTTCGTCGACGTCACGCGGATCCTGGCTTCGCCGGCGAGCCGCGCGGGCCTCCTCGGGATGGTGGGGAAGTCCGATCCGCTGATCGGAGACGCGCTGCAGACGATCCTCGACCGCGGCGACTTCATCCCCTCGCGTCCGGATGCGGAACCGGCCTGGACGGCGCCCAGCAGCGGGGATGCCCCGATCGAGGCCGATCCGGCCATCGTCGAAGCGCTGATCGCGCGCACCCAGGCCTCCATCGCCGCCCTGGCGCGCGACATCCGGGACAAGTCCGGACCGGCGCTGCTCGACTTCATCCAGGCGGACATCCAGGAGCTGAGGCGGGTCCTGCACGATCCGCGAAGCCGCCAGGTGATCATGGCGGGGATGGAGGCCGCCTGGTGGCTCAACGAGCGGCTGGAGGCATGGCTGGGCGAGAAGAACGCGGCCGACACGCTCACGCAGTCCGTCCCCCACAACGTCACGTCGGAGATGGGGCTGGCGCTCCTGGACGTCGCGGACGCGATCCGCCCGCATCCGGAGGTGGTGGCGTTTCTCCAGCACGTCGATGACGAGGGCTTCCTGGACGCGCTCCCCGGTCTCCCGGGCGGGCGGGAGGCGCGAGACGCCATCCAGGGCTGGCGCGACCGGTACGGCATGCGCGGCGTCGGCGAGATCGACATCACGCGGCCGCGCTGGAGCGAACGCCCCACCACGCTCGTGCCGGTCCTCCTCGGCAACGTCAGGAGCTTCGAGCCAGGCGCCGGCAAGACGCGCTTCGAGCAGGGGCGGCAGGAGGCGTTGAAGAAGGAGCAGGAGCTGCTGGAGCGCCTGCGGGCCCTGCCGGACGGGGAGGTGAAGGCCGAAGAGGCGAAGCGGATGATCGACCGGGTCCGCACCTTCGCCGGGTACCGGGAATATCCGAAGTACGGCATGGTCAGCCGCTACTTCATCTACAAGCAGGCCCTGCTGGAAGAAGCCGGGTGCCTCGTGCGGGCCCACGTGCTGCGCGAGAAGGAGGACATCTTCTACCTCCGGTTCGAGGAACTGCGGGACGTCGTGCGCGGGAACCGGGTAGACGAAGAGCTCATCCGCCGGCGCAGGGACGCGTTCCGGTCGTACCAGGCGCTCACGCCGCCCCGGGTGCTCACGTCGGATGGCGAGATGCTCACCGGGGCGTACCGGCGCGACGACCTGCCGGCCGGCGCGCTGGTCGGCCTGGCGGTTTCCGCCGGGACCGTCGAAGGGCGGGCCCGCGTCATCCTGGACCTGGCGCAGGCCGACCTCGAAGCGGGCGACATCCTGGTCACTGCCTATACGGACCCCAGCTGGACGCCTCTGTTCGTCGCGATCCAGGGCCTGGTGACGGAGGTGGGGGGCCTGATGACCCACGGCGCGGTGATCGCGCGGGAGTACGGCCTCCCCGCCGTCGTGGGGGTGGAGCATGCCACCCGCCTGATCCGCGACGGGCAGCGGATCCGCGTGCACGGGACGGAGGGGTACGTCGAGATCCTGCCCTGGCCGGGTTCGCCCGACAGGTAGCGGGCGGCCAGACGCCGTTGCCGGCCTGGTAGAGAGTCAGTCGCGATCTGGGGGCATGGATGCGCTGGCGTCGCTCCGCGTCCCGCAGGCGGTCGCGGGCGGCTGGTTCCTCGATGTGGCACTCGGCAGCGTATCCCGGCCGCACGCGGAGGTCGACCTCCCACTGTTCCAGGAAGACCAGGCCGCGCTGCACCCAAGGGGCCGGCATGCCTCTGCCACCTGCGCCGCGCGAGCGCGCCTCGGCAGCGAGATGTCAAAGCGCCCGCGCTGCTTCAGGGTGTACACCCTGGCGACCGGCTGCCGCGTTGATCGAGACGAGCCCGGTGGCGAAGAACCTTCCCACCTTCCGGTACGGCCGAGAGGTCACGCCGTAGGACACATCTCGTCATCCATTTCGGGCGCCGCATAGCCGCTAGATCCACTGAAGCCGCGAATGAATCTGGAACCCGCCTGACCGCGTAGTGTCACAGGCATTGGGGAGTTCCGCACCTGGGCACCCGTCCGCAAATGTGCTTGCCCTCGGCTGATGCGGGCACTAGACTCTGTCGAGTACAGTCTGCGCCGAGGTCGACGGGTTCGGCGCGCGGCAGCCCTCAGGAGTGCGGTCCCTTCCCCGCCACGTCGTGGCCCCTCTGGTCAGCACGTTCTAATGAGCGGGCTCCCCACGTGGGCCCAGTTGACCCGCTTCTTGCAGGCGAGCGCAGTGCCCGGTCTTCGAGCGAGTGGACCGGGGCCGCTTCGACCCAGGATTCAAGATGGCTGCACATACCTCATCCCATCCCGCCACGGCGCCGTCGCACGCTGCCTCCGATCTGGGATCGGACCATGAGGAGACGGTGGGGGACGTCGTACGAATCTTTGCAGATCGTATCCGGAGGATGTTTGCAGCCGGCCGCGCCCACGGGGCGGCTTTTTTCACGCCGTCCCACGCCAAGCCAGTCTCCACCCTCGCTCCAGCGACCACGGGATCGGCCGGCCTGCGCGAGACGGCCGAGCCCTGGCTGCTCGATAAGGTCCTCAGGGCACCGGAGCTTGACGAGCCGCGCCGCAATTACGCCGATTTCATGGATATGATCGGCGATCCACGCGGCGAGTTCATCCGTCTCCAGATCGCGGCCGTCCACGATGACCCCGCTTCCCCCGAGGCCCGGCGACGCATGCTTGCCGCCGACCGCCTGCTGAAGCAGCACGGGACTGCTTGGGCGGGAGCGATCACCGGACTTGTCGAGTCGTACGTGTTCAGCCGCGGCTTCGTCGAGTTGGTGGTAATGGGCGCCCGGGACTTCCTCGCCTCGGCGGCGCGACTGAAAGAGCTTGCGCCCGTCATGCACCTCGAGGTGAGCGATGCCGTGGGTGTATGGGGGGAAAGGCTCCTTCGGTCGGAGCTGCTCGAGCCGCTCCGCTCGCTCTCGCTGGACGGGTGCGGCCTCACCGACCGCCACGCGGAGTTGATCGCGGAGAACGGGGCGCTGATCAACCTGCGCTGGCTATCGCTCGCCAACAACGAAATCGGGAAGTACGGGGTGCACGTGCTGGCCTCGTCGCCGAACCTGCGGAGCGTGCGCTTCGTCAACCTGATCGGGAACCCATATGACCCGACGCCCCGCTTCGCCCATGAGGACAGCAGGGTAGTTGACGTGTGGCAGAGGACGGACGATCACCAACTACCGCAGACGAGCCGGACCGAGCCGTGGATGAGGACGGATTCGCTCCCGAGTCCGTTTGTCCCCGACCGGTTCCGCTTGGCCCTGGCGCAGCCTGCTGGGACAGGGGCAGCGCGAGTCGGGGCGGCGGCGGTCGCCTAGCTCGCGTTTCGCGTTTTTACGAAGGGAAGGGCCGCCATCCGGTGGCCCTTCCCTTTATCGCTCGCGCCCATTTTCCTCGGCGAGCGGAGGCCACGCGTCCGAGCCGCTATAATCGTACGCAAGGCTCTTCAGCCGCTGCCTGGTTTTGCTCCAGAGCCGTAGCCCGAGCGCCGCAGTGAGCTCTCCGCGGCTGCGGAAGCCGAACTGCCGGTCGCTGCGCAACTTGACAATATCGTTCACGAGGGCGCCCTTTGTGCCGAGCAGGGTACCCAGCTCGACTTCGCACATCGTGTTGACGTTCCGATTCCCCCTCCCGAACCCGAAGTAGCCGTTCGCGAGGGCGATCGCAGCCGCGTTGTAGGTGATGGTCCCCGGGATAGGCAGTCCCCCCTCGCCTTGTGGCGGAGGCTCTGCCGGCCCGGGGCGGCACTGGTGCGGCAGGGTCGCGAAATGCGAAGCGGCACGCTGGCGCGCCTGCACCTCCGTGCTGCCGGGCGTGAGGCCGGGCTCGAGGACCTGGGCCGCGCTTCCCAGGATACGGATTTCGCTCTCGGTGCGCACCAAATTCCCGCTCCCGGCGCGGCGGGCACGGTCGCGCTCCCGCTCTGCCCGGCTGCCAAAGTACTCCAGCGCGAGCAGCCTCTCATCCGCGCCGCGGATGGCGCACCATGGCTTGAAGTACCTTGCCAATGCCCCCACCGTGCCGTGGCGTTTGCGGTGCGCTTCGAGGCCAATGGCGAGCAGGACCTGATCGTAGTGCTCCGGATGACCTGCCCCGAATTCGTCGTGCGGCAGGCGTGGGAAGCAGCAGCGAAGGGTGTCGAGCGGGCACGTGCGATTCCAGTAGTCCCGCAGTTGGCATGAGCCGGAATTGCAGAACGCCTCGTTGGGGGGATCGTGCCGGTCCCCCCGCGCCCGGACGCGAAAGACCGCGTGGGGCGGATATATGCTCTCGATGTCCACCCACTCACCCAGCCGCGTGCGCCGGTCCGCGGGCCGCAGGCAGTTCCGCCCCACCAACGGGAGGAAGACCGCGTTGTTGCGGTCACAGTTCGCCTTCAGATGCACGCGGTCCGACATCCAGTCGATCCACCCGTGGCCGGTCCGAAGTTCCACCAGGTTGAGTCCGATCCCGCCTTCCCCGTAGACGCAGTACGCGGGCGCCTCCGCCGGCGGTGGAGCACAGGTGCGGTACATCGCGTGCACGCCCGGTACCGCGTAGCGGAACCTGCGGATCGTCTCCACCGGCTCCCACGCATTCCCCGCGTACTCGCGCCAAGCCAGATCTCCTGGTTGACCCGAAGGGAACTGGTCCCGATTGAGGAGCCGGGGTACGCCGGGACCCACGCAGAGGTCGATTCTGTCCGCGTAGACGAAGCTCGGCCGGTGCCCGCCCTCAGCCGCCGGCCGGATCACCAGCAGGCGGTAAGGAGAATCGTACGGGTAAACCGCGAGGCTCTCGAGCGGGATCGAGAGTTCTTCCAGAAGACCCTTGATTTCCGGATCGGCGGGGGGAGCTAATCCCTTCTCTTGGATCAGGGCTACCCAGCCACCCAGGCAGGGTCCCAGGGGCGGCGGCTCGACACCGGGGCCGGCCGTGAGCCTCGCGAACTCAGCCGCCGTCGCGGCGGCGAATACGTCCGAGCGCAGGTGCGAGCCGGTCGGCTCCGCCGAGAAGGTCTCGGAATACCCGGGCAGGCAGAGCAGGTGCGGAAACTGTCCCATTCCATGGCGAACAAAATGAGACCATGGATCATCCAGTCCGATATGCAGCACGTCGCGGCCGCCGATCCGCCGCCGTCCTTCCGGAGTCTTCCCCAGCGTCAGGTGATTGAGCACCGCCGCGAAGCCACGGCCCACAATCACATAGCGTCCCCGCTGGCTTGTCGGGATGTGCTCTACAGGATGGTGAGGAAGCGTCATTGTCTTTGGGATTGAAGCAACCGGAGGAAAAGGTGGAACGGAGCATACAATTATCGCCGGCCCGAAGTGGACGCAAGTGAATCCTGCAATATGCTTCCCCCAAGCGCAGGGATACAGAAGACGTACTCATCGGCGTAGCGCCAAGGGCCTGATGACCCACGGCGCGGTGATCGCGCGGGAGTACGGCCTCCCCGCCGTCGTGGAGGTGGAGCACGCCACCCGGCTGATCCGCGACGGGCAGCGGATCCGCGTCCATGGAACGGACGGGTACCTCGAGATCCTGTCCTAGCGCTGCCTCCACGATCGTAAAGCATCACGCAGAGACGGCAGTTCGTCCGTTCTCAGGAGACGGGAGCGCCGACGGCGGCCTGGAGGACGCGGGCCCACAGCTCGTCGCTGTCGCGGGCGCCGGCGATGGCTCGCGTCCCGTCCAGCTCGGCCGCCATGGACTCGGCACGCGCCGTCTCGCCCAGCTTCAGCATTCCCACCACGATGCGGGCGCGCGTCGACTCGGAGCGGGTGGCCTCGAACATCCAGGTGAGCTGCCGCTCGGCGAGCGCCGTCTGCCCGGCCTGGATGGCGGCGGAGACGTAGTCGCTCAGCAACCACCCGACCTCGGTGTGGCGCTCGGCGCCCAGTGCAATCCAGGTGAGCGTGCACCGCGCCCGCACCGCGTCCGGCTGCACGGAGATGATCAGCCGGCACAGCTCGGCGGCCTGGTCGGGTTGCCCGAGCTCCAGGTACTGGTCGACGGCCTTGCCATACCAGGGGAGTGCCCGGCGCGGCTCCCCGTGCGCCACGCACACGTCCCCGGCATGCTTCAGCAGGAGGGCGCGGTCGGCGCCCGCGGCGCCGATGAGCGCGCGGTTCACGGCCGCGAGGGCGTCGTCGAAGTGCGCCTTGGGGGTGTCGCCGGGGGAAGTATTCACAGAGCCGCGGCAGGAAAAGTCCGGAGAGGTGTTTACTTCTGTACTCCCGACCTGTCGTCTGGTTCCGCCGTGGGCGACATCCCGGTCCCCGCCCGCGTGCCGCGTGCCGCGATGGCGCAGGTCGCGCTGCTCCGCACGGACGACCGCACCGAGGCCTTGCGCGACGTCATGTCCGAGCTCCTCGCGATGGACGAGCCGCGCAAGCGGGTCGCGGCGAGGATGTCCGGGCTCGACATCCACTACGACCTGGCGAGGGGCACCCGCTGCTCGGGCGCCGTATGCCCGACCTCGACCTGGTCACCGCCAACGGCCCGCTGCGCGTCTTCACCCTGCTGCACGATGCCCGGCCGGTGCTCCTCGACCTCGGTGAGGCCGGCAGCCTCGACATCGCTCCGTAGTATGAGACAGCGATGAGCACACGGCAGCCGCGGGACGGATCACCCGCGGCTGCCGTGATATCTGCCGACCACCTGCCGGCCTGGAGGACCCCCGCTGTCATTGCTACAGGACTTCGCGGTACTTCACAGACGACAGACGGTCGTTCCAGCTGTCCTCCGGCCGCCCGGGCCCGGCCGCGGGTACGGCCCCGACTTCAGGTGCTGGAGACCGAAAGGGTGCCCGACCCGGAGAGGCCGGCCCCGCCGACCCCTTCGGCCAGGCCCACGAGCGTTCCGTAGAACGTCTGGTTGTCGGTCGAGTAGAGGCTGAGAACGACAGCGCCCTCCTCCACTCCTCCGATGGCGAGCGTGAAGTTCGCCTGCCCGGAGATGGTTGAAGGGTCGACCACGAACGTCCCGGCCACTTCGCACGTGAAGAGCGAGACGTCCCAGTCCGGCCCCCCACTGGCGTCGAACGAGAAGGTGTACGCGCTCGAGAGGTCGGTGCCCACACCGGTGCACGAGAGCGTCCACCAGATGAACCCAGCCGTCTCGAGCGTCCCCCCACAGGCCGAGGGGGCAAACGAATTGTTCTGCACGTGCTGGTTCGCCTGAGCGAACGTGCTCGTCGGAGCATTCGACGCCGCGCTTCGAATCTTGGCGATCTCGGCGTCGAGCGCCGCCTTGCTGCGCGTGGCGAGCGCGCTGGACACGGCGGTTTGATTCTGGGCCATGATGTCTTCTCCTGTGGCTGGCGGAATGTGATGGCGCCGGGGCGTTTCCCCGGCCGCCGCATCAAGGCTGGAGGACGGCCGTCATCCCACTCTCAGCCCGTCATCATCCCGCAATCATTCCACGTAGTTGCTCACAAAACAGGAAAACACGGACACTCCGCACACCTCTTCACAGACCCCTTCGGCCGCACCGCTTCTGGTTCCGACCGACAGAGACTCGACCCGGCCCACACCCCGGTCGAGCCTTGCGCACCATGATCCCGGAATCGAAGGCGGCATGGGCTTGCGCTGCTCCCAAGCGTGCGCTCACATTCTGCCAGCTCAATCAATATCGTGTTCATGCTGACGGTTGCCCGGGTGATCATCCGATGTCCCTTCCTCCATTCCGCCTGACCGCGCTCGGAGACCCCTATCTTTCCTGCCCCTCGGGGCCCGTGCAGGGGCGTGCCGCGCACAAGAAGCGGATCGCCCTGCTGACGGTGCTCGCGGTCGCGCGGGGGCGCCCCGTGGGCCGCGAGCGGTTGCTCGGGCTGCTGTGGCCGGACCTGCCCCCGGATGCCGCCCGCCACAACCTCTCGGAATCGCTGTACGTGCTGCGGAAGGAGCTGGGCGAGGACGTGGTGGGGACGGGACCGGCGGGCGACGTGACGCTGAGCCTCGACGTGGTCGGCGCGGACGTGGCCGAGCTCGAGGACGCGCTGGAGGGGGGAGACGGAGAGGGCGCGGTGCGCCTGTACCGGGGCCCCCTGCTGGACGGCTTCTATCTGCCCGACGCGCCGGAGTTCGAGCGGTGGACCGAGAGCGAGCGCAACCGCCTCGCGCGCGCGGTGGGGCGTGTGCTGGAGGCGCTGGCCGAAGATGCCGAGAGCACGGGGAGTGCCGTTTCCGCGGTCGGCTGGTGGCGGCGCCTGGCGGCCCTGGACCCCTTCAATTCACGAACGGTGCTGCGCCTCGTCACGGCGCTGGACGCGGCGGGAGAGCGCCCCGAGGCGCTGCGCACGGCCCGGGCGCACGCGGTGTTCCTGAGACAGGAGCTGGGGACGGAGCCCGATCCAGCCCTGCAGGCGCTGTTGGAACGGCTTTCCGCCCCCGCGCCGCCGCACGCGCTCCCCGGCGCGCCGGTGCCCGACGCGGTCGAGCCCGACGCGGTGGCGCCTGGCGCGCCGGAGCCGCGGGAGATGGATTCGTTCACCGAGCTGCAAGTGCCCGGTGGTGAGATTCCGCCACCCGAAGCGGACTCCCGTCGGAACCCCGCGCCGGCCGTTCGCGGGCGGTGGCGGAGCGCACTGAAGCGCGTTCGGCTCCCCGTCGCCGGCCTGGGACTTCTCCTGGGAGTGCTCGCGTCCGGCTTGCGCAGTCCGGAGCTCGGGCGGGCACCGGGACAGGACGAGGTGGAAGACGACCCGCGCCGGGTGGCGGTCCTCCCCATCGAGGACCTGAGCTCCCGCGGCGAGCTCCGAACGCTGGCCACCGGGATCACCGAGCGGCTGATCGCGGAGCTGAGCCGCGTGCCCGCGCTGGAGGTGCGGTCGCGCTCGGTGGTGGAGCCCTATCGCCGTCGTGCGGCGAGGTTCCGCGAGCTGGTCGCCGACCTGCGCGTGGGGAGCGTGGTGGAGGGCACGCTGCAGCGTTCCGGCGACAGCGTCTGGGTCTCCGTGAGCCTCGTCGATGCCGGCACGGGGCGCCGCCTGGAGACGATCGAGGTGGGGCAGCCGCTCGGAGATGCCGTGGCCCTGGAGCGCGAAGTAGCCGTCGAGGTCACGGCCGCGCTGCGCAGGCGCGTGGGGAGCGAAGTCAGGCGGAGGGCCGCCGGGGAAGGCGGGAACGCCGAGGCACGGGCCCTGGTGCGAAGGGCCGAGCAGCTGCGGGACGACGCCGGCCTGGTGGCCGGCTCCGGCAACGAAATCGACGTGCGGGGCGCCCTCGGCCTGCTTGCCCGGGCCGATTCGCTGCTGGAACGCGCGGAGGCCGCCGACCGGCGCTGGGGCCGCCCCACCGTGGAGCGCGGATGGATCGAGCTCGCGCGTGCCCAGCTGCAGCAGGGAGTGGGGCTGGAGCGCCGGCACGCCCTGGCGATCCGTCGCGCCGAGAGGGTCCTGGCGCGGAAGGGGGCCGACCCGGAGGCGCTCGAGCTGCGCGGCACGGCGGTGTTCCGGCAGGCGCTGGAGACGGCCGACACGGCGCTCCAGCGGGTCCGGCTGGACGCCGCCGAGCGCGACCTGCGCGCGGCCGTGGAGACGCGGCCGGCGCTGGCGCGCGGATGGGCCACCCTCAGCCTCGTGCTGCGCGTTCGCGGGCGGCTGGCCGAGAGCGACCTGGCCGCACGGCGGGCGCTGCTCGAGGACGCCTATCTGGACGACGCGGCCGACATCCGCCACCGCCTTTTCTTCAGCGCCCTCTGGCTGGGCGACTATGCGCGCGCCCGCGCCGAGTGCGAGCAGGGAGCCCGCCAGTTCCCGGCGGACTGGCGGTTCGTGGAGTGCCGGCTCACCCTGCTGCGCCACGACCGTTCACGTCCCGCGGACCTGGCCGCCGCGTGGCGGCTGGTCGCGGAGCTGGAGCGGCTCGACCCGCCCGACGCCGCGCGGCGCGCACGCCGCCCGTACAGCCCGGTGTACCGCAGGATGGCCGCGGCGGCCGTGTCGGCGCGGGCGGGGGATGCGGACAGCGCCCGCGCGGTGGTCGCGCGGGCGCGGAAGGAGGTCGCCGGCAACGCCGAGATGGCGCTTTCGCTGGACTACGACGAGGCCTGGGTACGCCTGATGCTCGGCGACACGGCGGGCGCCCGCGGCCTGCTGCGCCGGGTGGAGCGCGGCCGGCCCGCGCTGGCGCCGTACCTGGCCCGCGATCCGCTCGCGGCCGCGGTCGGCCGGCGCCCGTAGCTGCCGCCGCTCACCGTTTGCCGACGCGCTCCACGCGCCCACTCTGCCGGATCAGGAAAAGGTGCGGCAGGGCTTCATCCAGGGTCACGTACTCCGAAGCCGGCAGATGCGCGATCGCGAAGGCTGGATCGGACTCCGATCCTTCCAGCGGGATGGGCTTGAGCACGTCCAGCAGCTTGTGGACGATGGCGTCTGCATGGTCGCCGTATACGGAGGCATAGTAGGGGATCACGAACTTCTCTACCGCCGACTGGCTCCAGAAGACGGCGTCCGCCGCGTATCTCCCGGCGGGAAGCAGCTGCGCGTCGGGGACCTCCAGGTGCAGCAGGTCCACCGTGCTATTTTCGGTGCCGATGACCGCGACCACCACTTTCGGCGACGGGGGGTAGGGCACCCTGGCTACGCAAAAGACTACACATTCATCATACGGCTTCGGAGGAGACTCATGGTGCACCTTGATCACCAGGTGGCCCGCGTCCTCCTCCACCACCAGCCAGGTATCCTGGTACCGGTAGGCGCTGGCGGTTTCGGCGACGCGCCGAAAGGTGTCGTAGTCGATGACGGGCTGAGGCATGATCCGCACGCTCCCATTGAAGGTGAACGGTCCGCCGCGGGCCACGCTCCGGGCGGAAAGGGATGCAGCGGCGCTCGCAATTAGCACGCCCACTCAATCGGTCATTGTTTGAGTCGTGCGGACCGCCGTCTCCCCGTGGCATGCCGAGCGCGGCCTCCTCCGACCCCGGATGGGATCGGCGGCGACGGCGGCGTCCACCTGCTCGAAGAGCCTGCACGGGTGCACCCGGGCGTCGGTGCCGCCGTGAGATCCGCGGGGCGCGTCAGTGACCCACGATCGTGCCCTCGACCTTGCTGAAGTCGCGGCGGGCGAGGTCCTGGGGAGTGATCCAGAAGGTGCACTGGCCGCCGTCACCGAACGACCATCCGACCGCCAGGTCGCTCTCGAGGTTGAGGAGGCAGATCGTGGGGTCGTCGGCCGGGAGCGCATCCTGGGCGGAGGGGGCGTGGCCGAGCATCTGGGAGACGTAGACGCCCGAGGGGGTGTAGCTGCTGAAATGAGCCTCGCAGGCGGCGTAGACGTGGGCGGGGACCAGCGCCGCGCGGGCGGGGTCGCCCGCCCAGGCCCGGATGGTGGCGACCGCGGCCAGGAACGCGAGCTGGGCGGCCCGGTGACCCAGCTCGGAGGGATCGTGCTGGCTCTTGAGGGTCACCAGCCACGCGCGCAGCGCCTGCCGGTCATCCTCCGCCACGGGCCGGTCGAACGGGACCTCGCGCGCGCGGGCGAGCCAGCGTTCGGCCTCGGCGGCGAGCCGCTCGACCTCCGCCTCGTTGCCGTAGGTGAAGCGGGCCGGGCGGTGGAGGATCGCGCGGGCGAGATAGTGGACGTAGGCCCAGTGCTGGGGGAAGCTGTCCGGGCCCGACGCGGCGAAGCCGAGGATGGCTTCCCCGGCCCGGACGTCGCGGTTCAGCGGAGTGGAATCGCCCCGCGGCGGCCGGGCGCCCGTCGCGGCCTCGAAGGCGGCGACGCGCCGGGGCCTGAGCCGGGCGTCGTAGGCATCGCGCATCTCCCGGTCGCGCTTCACCCCGTCCCGGGCATCGGGGACGTTCCGCAGCAGGTCGCGGAAGAGGCGCAAGCTCCAGTCGAAGCGCTCCGGCAGGGCGCTCGCGTCGGGGAAGCTGTCGAACCTGAGCGGCACGATGGGCCAGGCGGTGTGGACGTTGGGCCCCTGCTCCCTGCCGATCCGGTAGTGGTAGAACGCCCCGCTGCCTGCGTAGCCCATGATCGGCGGCAGATCGGCGGGCGGCTCCCGCGGCGGCGTGAGCGCGAAGGCGTCGAGCGCGTAGAGCACGCGGCAGTCGTCGGAGGCCGGCGGCTGCTGGTTCCAGACCTGCTCGTCGTCGTCGCGGCCGAAGAAGAAGAGCACGCCCCGGTCCGGCAGGGGAGTCTCGAAGCGGATGTCGGCGCAGTCGACCTGTGCCAGGAAGTGGAGCGGCGTGCCGTTCGAGGTGCGCGGCCACGCGTAGCGCCCGGGGAGGTTGGGAAGGCCGCCGAACCGGCTGTTGGTCGGCGGCCCGGCGTGCGGCGGCCACGGCCGGTGCAGGAGCACCGCGTCGCGCCGGTAGCGGCGGAACAGGTCGTCGGTCTCGTCGCTCATCGTCCCCATGCGCCGTCTTCGCCCCGGCTCCGGTCCCGAACAGGTGTTCCGCCATGTTATCCGCGCTCGCCGCCCGTGACAACGCGCGGGGCGAGACTGCCTCGCGCAGAAACGCGGAGACACGGAGAGAACCACCTGGCCTCTCCGTGTCTCCGCGTCTCCGCGTACGCTTTTGCTACGCTCGGGGGCCGGTCACCCGTTCGACCGCGAGACGGCGTCGTGCAGCCGGTTCAGCATCCGCTCCAGGAGCCGCAGGTCGTGCGTGACCACGTGGGCCTTTCCGCTCATCTCCTGCCGGAAGGGAAGGACGCGGCCGTAGCCGGTGCGCAGCCCCTGGGGAAGCTCCACCTCCACCTGGTAGACGGGGTCCTTCTCGGGATCGGCCGCCCGGTCGCCCAGCAGCGCGACGCGGCGGACGTGGCCGCGCACCGTCCCCCACTCCGCGCGGGGGTAGCTGTCGAACTCCAGCACCACCGACTGCCCCGGCTGCACCTGCCCCGCGGCCGCGGGACCGACCTGCACCCGGGCGAGGGTGAGGCCTCTCTCCGGCACGACCGCCATCACGGGCTCGGACGCGGCCACGAACTGCCCGGCCGCCAGCGGCTTGAAGAAGGAGACCCGCCCCGCCGCCGGCGCGCGCAGCACGTAGCTCTGCTCCCACTGGCTGACCGCGGCGCGCAGCGCCGCGAACGACGCGCGCGCCGCCACCTCGTACTGCCGCCGCTCCTCGGCGCGGGAACGCTCCAGGTCCAGCAGCGCGGCACGCTGCCCGGCCAGCTGAACGCTGCTGCTCAACACCCCGTTCTGGCCGTTGCGGAGCGTGTACTCCTTCTGCAGGAAGTCCTGCTCGGCCTTCGCGAGCTCCTGGGGCGAGATCAGCTGGCGGCGAGCCAGCTCGCGGCTGCGGTCGCGCTCGGCGCGCGCCAGCGCCACGTCCTGCTGCAGCAGCTGCTGCTGGGACTGGAGCGTGCCGCCCAGGCGCGCCTGCGCGTCGGCCTGCGCCTGCAGCTCGGACGCCTTCTGCCGGTAGTACCCGGAGCGGTCGAACGCGCGCAGGTCCGAAAAGGCGCGCAGCAGGTCGGCGTACGCGCCCTGCACCTCGCCCAGGGAGAGCGGCCGCGCGGGCGGGTCGCCCGGCCGCGCCGGGTCCACCCCGTCCAGCCAGCGCGAGAGCGTCTCCACGTCCGCGCTGGAGGCGGGGTTCTTCAGCACGGCCAGCACCGCGCCCGCCGGCACCGCCTGGCCGTCGGCGACGCGCAGGTCGCCGAGCTCCGCCGCCACGCGCGCCACCAGGCGCACGGGCGGGTTGGGCGTAGTGACCGTCGCCCGGCCGTCCACCGTCTCGGGATAATGGATGAACCAGCTGATGGCCAGCAGCACGGCCAGCACGCCGAACACGCAGGTGATTCCCCAGCGCACCAGCCAGTTGGGCGCATAGCCGATCAGCTCGTGCATCTCCACGGCGGGGCCGGAGTCGGGGGTCGCGGGCGCCCGCTCCGCGAGGGCCGGGGCCACGGCAGCCGCGCCGGGCGCGGCGCCGCTCCCGGCGCGCACCACCACGGGGCGGCCGTCCGCGCCGATCACCACGCGCTCGCCCGGGGCCCCGGCGGCCGCGGGTGGCAGCGGCGCGGCCTCGCCCGGCGACTGTACCAGCACCATCCGTCCGTCCGGGCCCACCACCACGTGGTCGCCGCCCGCGCCGGGCGGCGCGTGCAGCACCCGCAGCGGCGCGGGGGCCGCGGCCTCGCCGGGCGACTGCACCAGCGTCATCCGTCCGTCCGGGCCCACCACCACGTGGTCGCCGCCCGCGCCGGGTGGCGCGTGCAGCACCCGCGGCGGCGCGGGGGCCGCGGCCTCGCCGGGCGACTGCACCAGCGTCATCCGTCCGTCCGGGCCCACCACCACGTGGTCGCCGCCCGCGCCGGGCGGTGCGTGCAGCACCCGCAGCGGCGCGGGGGCCGGGGCGCCGCCGCCGCTCGCCGCGCGGGCGCCGTTCTCGCTCGTGTTCGCCATCAGGCCCCCAGCTCGAGCTGGTTCTTCACCAGCCGGTAGTAGCTCCCGCGCAGCGCCGCCAGCTCGGCATGGGTGCCGCGCTCCACGATGCGGCCCTGCTCCAGCACCACGATCTGGTCCGCGTTCTTCACCGTGCTCAGCCGGTGCGCGATCACCAGCACCGTGCGGCCGCGGAAGAACGACTGCAGGTTCTCCATGATCACCCGCTCGTTGTCCGCGTCGAGCGCGCTGGTGGCCTCGTCGAAGAAGAGGAAGGCGGGGTCCTTGTAGACCGCGCGGGCGATCAGCAGCCGCTGCTTCTGCCCCTGGCTCATCCCCACCCCGTCGCGCCCCACCTGGGTGTTGTAGCCCATGGGGAGCCCCTCGATGAAGCCGCGGATGTTGGCCACGTCCACCGCCTGCATCAGCCGCGGCCAGTCGACCTTCTCCTCGCCCACGGCGATGTTGCGCAGGATGGTGTCGGAGAAGAGGTAGCCGTCCTGCATCACCACCCCGCACTCCGCCCGCCAGGCGCGGTTGGACAGGAGGCGCAGCTGCGTGCGCCCCACGGTGATCTCCCCCGCGGGCTCGTAGAACTTCAGCAGCAGCTTCAGCAGCGTGGTCTTCCCGCTCCCGCTGGTGCCCACGATGGCGGTGACCTTTCCCTCGGCGATCTCCAGGTCCACGTCGTCCAGCACCGGCTCGGCGCGGGTGCCGCCGTAGCGGAAGCTCACCCCGCGCAGCGAGAGCGTGCGCCCCTCGGGAAGCGCCTGCAGGCGCTCGTCGGGGTTCTCCTCGTCGTCGCGGTCGTGCACCTCGGCCAGGCGCTCCAGCGAGATGCGGGCATCCTGCGCGGCGTGCGCGAAGCCGATGAGCTGCCCGAGCGGCGCGTTCAGCTGGCCCAGGATGTACTGCACCGCGAGCAGCATCCCCAGCGTCATCTGCCCGTCGATCACCAGCCTGGCGGCCACGAAGGTGATGGTGATGTTCTTCAGCTCGTTGATGAACCCCGCCCCGCCGTCCTGCCACTGCCCCAGCAGGAGCGAGCGCAGGCTCACGCGGAAGAGCCGCGCCTGCACCCGCTCCCACTCCCAGCGCTTCTCCTGCTCCGCGTTCGCCAGCTTGATCTCCTGCATCCCCGAAACCAGCTCCACCAGCTGGCCCTGGTTGATCGCCATCTCCCGGAAGCGCAGCTGGTCCAGCTGCCTGCGGCGGCGCAGGAACACGGCCACGTACGCCAGGTAGAGCGCGCTGCCGGCGGCGAAGATCAGGAAGAGCGTGCCGCTGTAGATCGCCAGCACCGCGCTGAACACCACCAGGGTGAACGCGGAGAAGATCACGCTCAGCGTGGTGCTGGTCAGGAACTGCTGCACCCGCGAGTGGTCCTGCACCCGCTGCAGGATGTCGCCCACCATCCTCGTGTCGAAGAACGAGATGGGGAGCCGCATCAGCTTGATGAGGAACTCGGAGATGATCGACACGTACACGCGCGTGCCGATGTGGAAGAGGATCTGGTTGCGGATGAACTCCACCGCCGTGCGGCTGAAGAAGAGCGTGAGCTGGGCGATCAGCACCACGTTCACGAACCCCAGGTCCTGGTTCGTGATCCCGTGGTCCACGATGGCCTGGGTGAGGAACGGGAAGAAGAGCTGGAGGAGGCTCGCCACCAGCATCCCCAGTCCCACCTGCGTGAAGAAGCGCCCGTAGCCGCGCAGGTGCCCCAGCAGGTGCCGCAGCTCTCCGCGCCCCGCCGCGGCGGGGTCGTCGTCGCGCCTGAAGAAGTCGGGGGTGGGCTCCATGAGCAGGAGCACGCCCTTGCGCTCGCCCTCCTCCTCGAGCGCCAGCCACCCGTCCATGAACTCCTTCACCGGCAGCGCCACCTCGCCCCGCGCGGGATCCGCCAGGTGCACGCGCCCCCGGGCCACGCGGTGCACCACCACGAAGTGGTTCTGGTTCCAGTGCGCCACGCAGGGGAGCGGCGCGTCGCGCGTCAGCTGCTCGAAGGTGGCCTTCACGCTCAGCGTGCGGAAGCCGATGCTCTCCGCCGCGTAGCCGATCCCCAGCAGCGACACCCCCTGCCGGTCCAGGTGGCTGCGGTCGCGCAGGTACTGCAGCGAGTAGCTGCGCCCGTGGTAGCGGGCGATCATCCGCAGGCAGGTGGGCCCGCAGTCCATCATGTCGTGCTGGCGGTACACCGGGAACCCGCGCCCCACGCGCCAGCGGCGCCCCGTGGCCGTCGCGCTCATGCGCCCACCCCCGCGGGCGGGGCGTCGCTCCACGCCGCCGTGTACGGGTCGTAGCCGCAGCGCGCCGGCTTCGACAGCGGGTTGGCCGGGTCGGCCACGAAGGCGCGGCAGTCGGTGCACACGTAGCGGAACTCGCAGTCGCGGCAGGTCTCCACCTGGTCCTTGGTCACCGACCAGGGCTCGCGGAACACGGGGTCCGCCGCCACCCGGGCCAGCGGGGTGGTGGCGGCGGGGCCGAAGGAGCGCGCCATGGCGGGGCAGTTGCGCACCTCGCCGCGCGCGTCCACGCTGAGCTTGCGGTTCAGGCAGGAGTTGAAGGCGCGCGCCTCGGTGAAGGCCTCGAGGGTGAGCGCGAACAGCTTCGGGTGCACGTATCCGCAGTGGTCGCCGGAGTCGATCCGCTGGGTGGTGAACACGATGGGGGTGGCCAGCGCGCGCACCCGCGTGGTCCGCTCGCCCGGCGCGCCGTGCACCAGCAGCTGCGAGATGCGCTGGTGCTGCAGGCAGAGGCGCTCCAGCGCGTCGTCGTCCCACGCGGGGTCGTGGCGCAGCACCAGCTCCACGGAGCGCAGCCGGCTGCGCCGCGTGGGCTCCAGCGCGGCGCGGACGGCGTCCGGCGGCACGCGCGCGAAGAAGCGGTACTGCAGCGCCACGCACCCCAGCCCGTCGAGCTGGCGCACCAGCGACGCGTAGTCGTGCCGTGACTCGGCGTCCACGTCGATCACCGCGTTGGAGATGCGCTCGGGGCGCTCCCACGAGAGGTCCAGCGGGGGAAAGGCGTCCGGCTCGTCGGTCCAGAAGCCGAACTCGTTCTCCACCAGGAAGGTGAAGTACTCGTCCAGCACCGGGCGCGACCCCGGGCCGTAGAGCCCGGCCAGCTCGGCCGGCCCCTTCCCCTCGTGCTCCGTGAGGATCTCGTAGAGCGCGTTCGGGATCAGCCGGTACTGCTGCCGCTGCAGGTCGCACAGGGTGCTGCGCCGCGCGCCGCGCACCGGGACGCAGCAGGCGAACAGCCGGAACACGGGCTCAGCGCGCACGCGGGCCTCCCTCCGCCGGCGGGGCCGCCGGGATGAAGAGCGGGCGCGAGACCGGCTTCCAGTAGGCGTAGCAGGCGTACACGGCGGCGCGGTGGAACTCGCTCTCGCCCACGCGGGCGCCGGCGTCGTCCGGGTGGTACATGCTGCGCATCAGGCGGTACCCCAGCGGGTAGCGCCCGGGCCCCTCGGCGGGGGGCGCGAAGAGGCTCCCGATCTCCGGCGCGTCCGCCGGCGCGCTGGCGGGGGCGACGCGCACCGCCAGCGCGGCGGGCGGTGCCGGGATCACTGCGGTGGTGCTCACGAGTCCCTCCATTCCACGCTGTCGGCGTCGGGGCGATCCCCGCGGATCAGGTGCTCCGCCACCTTCTTCTCCAGGAAATAGTTGCACGGCTGCGACACCATGCCGAACTGGCCGCCGGGGTTCACCTCCAGGAACACGTGGCGTCCGTCGGCGGTGCGCACGAAGTCCACCGAGCCGGTGCCGAGCCCCGCCAGCTCCATGAAGCGGGCGAGCGCCTCCACCACCTCCGGGGGAAGGCGGTAGGGGACGTTGCGGTTGGGGCGCTTCACGTTGTAGCGGCGGAAGTCCACCTCGGTCTGCGCGTCGCCCTGGGAGAAGATGGCCATGGAGTGCACCTGGCCGTCCAGCCAGAAGGTGCGCACCTCCCAGCGCTTCTCCAGCCGCTCCTGCACCAGGGTGGGAAAGAAGACCTCCGGCGCGGCGTCCACGTCGTCGAGGGTGAGCTCGGCGGTGTACATCCCCCAGCTCTCCCCCGCGTGGCGGAACACCTCCACGTCGCTGGCGCACTTGGTGATCACGCGGCCGTGGCGCTCCACGAAGGCGCGGAGCTGGTCGCGGCGGTTGGTCACCAGCGTGGCGGGCACCGGCAGCCCGGCCTGCGCGGCCAGCTGCAGCATGCGCAGCTTTCCCGGGCGGGCTTCGGCGGGGGAGGTGAGCCAGCGCGCGTGGCCAAACAGGAAGTAAAGCGCGTCGGTGAGCGCGCGGGTCTCGCGGCCCAGGTGGTGCCGCACCGAGCCCAGCAGCCCCGGCTCGTGCACGCCGGGGGTGTCGAAGTGCCGCAGGCTGTGCCAGCGCCGGAACCACACCGCGCGCACGTCGCGGCGGCGCACCGGGCGGCCCGCCAGGTGGAACACCGCGTCCAGCGCGCCGTCTTCCAGGGAGAGCGCGTACGGCTCCACACCGGTCAGGTCCTCGCCGTTCAGGCGCACGGCGTCGCCGCCCAGCGTCTCGATCCAGTCCAGGACCTCGTCGGTGGTGGTCTCGTATGCGTCGCGGCTCAGGACAACGATCATCGGTCTACCACGGCTCAGCGTGAAAGCATGCGGCGAATCGAGCCTGCTCGTCGGGGGAGCCTCCACCTGCGGCTGGAGAGCCCCACCAGCCGGACTCCGCCTGTCACCTCCGCCGGGTGAGCGGCGGTGCTGCCGACTTTCCTACCCACAGGGGGAAGGAGCGTATGGCCGGCACGCTCCTTCCCCCTCGGACCTCGACACGGGTGTGGGTGGGCGACGCCCCGGCGCCGGTGCGTCATCCCGTTGCGCCGGCCGTCACCGGCCGGATCAGTCGAGGACCAACTCGTCGCCCTGGTAGCTGCCGTCCGAGGTGAACGTCTTCATCACCTTCCCGGTGCCGCCCAGGATCATCGATGCTTCGTAATCAGAGAGCGTCGCGAAGAGAGAATTGCTGAGAGTCTCGAGCTGCGTCATGGGAGTGCTCCTTGGTTCAAGGGTGAGTAGAAGTTGCTCTGCGTGAACAGGGGGCCCGTGTCGGGGCAGCGTCGAGTTTAGAGTGACCGCGGCGCATAGTCAAGTGTTTTTTTGCCAGAAAAGCGCAGTACCGAAATGCCATCACGTAAACTCCGGCTGTGGTTTTGTTTTATGTATTTTGGCCTATTCTAATCTATAAACGTCAGTCTACACCTGCATAAGGAGTGCCTGCCGTTCGACAGATTCAGGGAGAACCAAGTCACGGCGAGCGATGCTCTCCGAAACATGGTTTGGTGTATATCCATATGTGTTTGCAACTTAGCTTTCTTCACTCCACGCCCGGAGTGCCTCTTTCAGAGGTGCCGCCGGCCTTCACCTGGATCTACTTGGGGGGACGATGCTACCTGCCCCGTACGGGACTAATGGCTGAACGAGTGTGCGCCGCTTCGGCCAAGCTGCAGGCCTGCCAGCCCACGAGAGTGTGGCCATGGTTCCCACTTCGAGGTATCAGGGTTTCGGGTGTGAGAGCAGATATTGGTCGAGCCGCTTGCGCGACGGCAGGGACTGGTGAGAGACTGATAAAAGCATATGTTCTGGCCTGGATTGGCCTTCTCCCCGGGCGGGGAGTGCGGGAACGAGGGACCGGAGCGATGATCTACCCCGAGCGTTGCCTCCTCGCCTGCGCGCTGGCGTTGGCGGTTCCCCTGAGCCTGTCCTCTCAGCAGGGCACGATGACGGGACTTCCCCCGGTGCTTCCTCCTCCCTCGCAGGCTGTCCGCCCGCATCTGCTGGCTGGCGACTTCCTCGGTGCGCTGTTGGCCCTGCGCGCGGGTGAAGCCCGCTACCTTGCGTCGGAAGAGTGGCGGCCGGACGTGCTGGAGCTGGAGTCCGTCTTCTCCGCCATCCTGGGCGACGACGCTAGCGCCCGTGCCTTGGCCGACGCGCGTGATGCCGGGGGCGAGCCCGACGAGCCCTCCATGTCCGCCGACGAGGCGGAGCGGCGGCTCCACGGCGGCTCCGCGCGAGACGCGATGGAGGCGGTGGTTGAGGCCGCGCGGACGCACCGGGTGGTGATGCTGAACGAAGCGCACCACCTCTCCGAGGGACGCGCCTTCGCGCTGCGCCTGCTGGAGCCGCTGCGGCGCCAGGGGTTCCGGTACCTCGCCGTGGAGGCGCTGGACGCGCGAGACACCGCGCTGCAGGCGCGCGGGTACCCCGCCGTGGGCAGGACGGGGCTGTACACCAGCGAGCCCGTCTTCGGCGAGCTCCTGCGCGCCGCGCTGCGCCTGGGGTACGTCCTGGTGCCGTACGACGTGACCGCCGCCATCCCGCCGCGCGCGGGCGACCCCTACTGGGCCGCGAACGAGCGCGAGCGCATGCAGGCGCAGAACCTCCGCGACCGCGTGTTCGCGCGGGACCCGGCGGCGCGCGTGCTGGTGTACGCGGGGTACGGGCACGTCATCGAGCACCCGCGCGGCGAGTGGCGGCCCATGGCGCTGCAGCTGAAGGAGATGACCGGGCTGGACCCGCTGACGGTGGACCAGACGGTCATGAGCGCGCACGCCACGCCCGCCGCCGAGCATCCCCTCTACCGCGCGGCGGTGGAGGCCGGGCTCGCCCGGGGCGGGCCGGTCGTGGTCACGGACTCCGCAGGGGCGCCGGTGGTGGCGGACTTCGAAGTGGATCTCCAGGTCTTCCATCCCCGCCCCGCCCAAGACAACGGGCGCCCCTCCTTCCTGCGCCTGGGCGGGCTCCGGAGCGCGCAGCGGGTCGGCCTCCCCGCCTGCGCCTCACCCCCCTGCCTGGTGCGGGCCTTCGCGGCCGCCGAAGGAGCGGACGCGGTTCCGCTGGACCAGGTGCTGGCGCAGGGCGGCGCGCGTAACGCGGTGCTCTTCCTCCCGCGCGGCCCCGTGCGCATCCAGGTGACGGACGCGGCGGGGACCACGCTCGCCGCCTTCACCGCGGACGCGGGCGGGGCGGGCCGGCTGGAGCCCGCGCGCTGACCGGCGCGATACCCGAGGGGTAGCCACATACGCGGGAAAGACGCGGAGCCGCGGAGGGGTCTCTCCGCGGCTCCGCGTCTCTGCGTGAGGCGTTCTGTCGCCGGCGTCAGTGCACGGCGTTGATCATGTCGAACATGGGGAGGTACATGGCGACCACGATGCCGCCGATGATCACGCCCATCACCACGATCATGATCGGCTCCAGGATCGAGGTGAGCGCGGTCACCGCGGCGTCGACCTCGTCGTCGTAGAAGTCGGCGATCTTGGTGAGCATCTCGTCCAGGCCGCCGGTCTGCTCGCCCACGTTGATCATCTGCACCACCATGGGCGGGAACACGCCGCTCTCCTTGAGCGGCTCGCTGATGGTGGCGCCGGCGGAGATGCTGGCGCGGCTCTTCATCACCGCGTCGTGCACCACGCGGTTGCCGGCGGTGCGCGCGGTGATCTGCAGCCCGTCCAGGATCGACACGCCGGAGCTCACCAGCGTGCCCAGCGTGCGGGTGAAGCGGCTCACCGCGCTCTTGCGCAGCAGGTTCCCCAGCACCGGCATGCGCAGCATCAGCCGGTCGATGTTCAGCTTCCCGCCGTCGGTCTTGTAGTACTGGCGCACCGCGAACACGGACACGATCACCACCAGCACCACCATCCACATGGAGTGCTGCAGGAAGTTGCTCAGCGCCAGCACCACCCGGGTGGGTGCCGGGAGCTGCAGCCCCGCGCCGGTGAACATCCCCGCGAACACCGGCACCACCTTCCAGAGGAGGATGGTGGTGCAGAGGACCACCACGATCAGCATCACCGCGGGGTAGACCATGGCGCCCTTGATCTTGCGCGCCAGGGCGTCGTTCTTCTCCAGGAAGAGCGCCAGGCGGTTCAGGATCACGTCCAGGATGCCGCCCGCCTCGCCCGCGGCCACCATGTTCACGTACAGCTCGGTGAACACCTTGGGGTGCTTGCGCATCGAGTCGGCCAGCGTCTGCCCGGCCTGGATGTCCTGCAGCACCTGCGCGATGATGGTCTGGAAGCGCTTGTTCTCGGTCTGCTCGGCCAGGATCGTGAGGCTCTGCACCAGCGGGAGCCCCGAGTTGATCATGGTGGCGAACTGCCGGGTGAAGATCACCACCTCGCGGGTCTTGATCCCCGTGCCGATGGTGATGTTGATCTCTTTCGCCTTGGCGTTGATCGAGATCGGGCGCAGCCGCTGGCGGTTGAGCCACCCCATCACCTCGTCGCGGCTGGGGAGCTCGATCTCGCCGGTCTGGATCTCGCCGCTTACGGTGCGGGCGCTGTACGCGAACTTCGGCATGCTCTAGGCCCCCAGGGGACAGGGAACAGGGTACAGGGGACAGCCAGCGGGGTCCGCCGCGGGACCCCATCCTTCACCGCCGGGCCGCCTCACGCGCCGGCCCGCACTTCCGCACTTCCGCACTTCCGTCACATGGAGACCGGCTCGCCGATCATCTGCCGGAACTCGTTGGGGTCGCCGGAGCGCTTCTCCGCCTCTTCCAGCGTGACCTCGCGCTGCAGGTACAGCTCCTTCAGCGCGTCGTTCAGCGTCTGCATCCCGTGCTTCTTGCCGGCCTGCATGATCGAGTAGATCTGGTGCACCTTGTCGTCGCGGATGCAGGCGCGGATGGCGGGGGTGCACACCATCACCTCGGCCGCCATGGCGCGGCCGCGGCCGCGCGCCTTGGGGAGGAGCTGCTGGGTGACCACGCCCTCCAGCACGAAGGCCAGCTGCGCGCGGATCTGCGGCTGCTGGTGCGCGGGGAAGACGTCGATCACGCGGTTGATGGTCTCGGCCGCGCTGTTGGTGTGCAGCGTGGCCAGGCAGAGGTGCCCGGTCTCGGCGATGGTGAGCGCGGCGGAGACCGTCTCCAGGTCGCGCATCTCGCCCACCAGGATCACGTCGGGGTCCTGCCGCAGCGCGTACTTCAGCGCCCGCCCGAAGCTCTGGGTGTCGCTCCCCACCTCGCGCTGGTTCACCATGCACCCCTGGTGGCGGTGGATGAACTCGATGGGGTCCTCGATGGTGAGGATGTGCCCGCGGCGCTCCTTGTTGATCTTGTCGATGATCGCGGCGAGCGTCGTCGACTTCCCCGACCCCGTGGGCCCGGTGACGAGGACGAGCCCGCGCGGCTTCTCGGCGAAGCGCTGGATCACGGCGGGAAGGCGCAGCTCCTCGAACGTCTGGATCTTGAAGGGGATCTGCCGGATGGCCAGCGCCACGCAGCCGCGCTGCCGGTACACGTTGCCGCGGAAGCGGGCCAGGTTCTGGATGCCGAAGGAGAAGTCCAGCTCGTCCTCGGTCTCGAACCGCTTCTTCTGGTTCTCGGTGAGGATGGAGTAGGTGAGCTGCAGCGTGTCCTTGGGGGTGAGGATGTAGTCGGTCACGCTGTCGGTGATGTGCCCGTCCACGCGCAGCTTGGGGCGCTCCCCCGCGGTGACGTGCAGGTCGCTCGCGCCGCGCTCGATCATCTCCTCCAGGAGAGAGCGCAGGTTGAGCGTGCGGGTGGCCTCGCGGGCGGGCTCGGCGGCGATCGTCATGCGATTGGTTGACTGCTCGGGTGATGGTCCTGCGATCCGCAACGGCCCCGGCGCGGCCCGGCCGGAGTGCAGGATGCAAGCTCCCTTGCACGCTGCACGACGCCCGTACGCGAAAAAACCGCGCGGAACCGTGATTGGTCGGGGTTTGCCCGGTTCATAACCAAGGTCCGTGCCGCGGCGCTGAACGGGCGTACAGCGGCCCCGTCAGCACCTGTCGATCGTTCCGCATCCCGCTCCCTCTCCGCTGGAGAAGCCGGCCGGCCGCACTCCTCTGCGCTCTCTCTTCAACCCCGCTTCCCCCCGCGCCGGCGCGGACGACGAGTGGCTGCAGGCGGCGCTCGCGCTGAGTATCGAAATTTTTTTGCGGAGACGTGTGCCTCACGCAAAGCCGCGCAGTCGCGCTTCGGCGACGTGGGTCCGAGGGTCGGCGATCGATCCTTCGGCCTTCCGACTGCTGTTGCCGCTCGAGCTCAGGCGTGGCCGGCCTCAGCATGACGTCAGCGGGTGGGCGTGAGTCCAATCCAGGCTTCGACGAGGTCGGGATCAGCCCTGGACTCGCGGCGTGCTCTTCATCCTTCCTGATCGATCCGTTGACGGTGCCTGTCACGGGCGATGGAATCGGCCACGCACGGGTGGCTCCATGGCGATCACCGGGTTGCATCGCGGCTTCGGCCCCGGCAACTGCTCGATCAGGAAGAGCACTCCTGCACGATGTCGCCCAGCGCGGCCGGGGGATGTCACGGGCGATGGAATCGGCCACGCACGGGTGGCTCCATGGCGATCACCGGGTTGCATCGCGGCTTCGGCCCCGGCAACTGCTCGATCAGGAAGAGCACTCCTGCACGATGTCGCCCAGCGCGGC
>Ga0207694_10000073_pt1 | contig 118507 bp, 117 predicted proteins | sample KBSC34metaG_FD_184353 | JGI IMG/M metagenome (GOLD analysis project Ga0207694, IMG submission 184353) | Corn rhizosphere microbial communities from Kellogg Biological Station, Michigan, USA - KBS C3-4 metaG (SPAdes) (version 2) | ecosystem: Host-associated > Plants > Roots > Rhizosphere >... | reverse complement strand
TGCGCAGATATCAGGAGGAACACCGATGGCGAAGGCAGATCTCTGGGCCGTAACTGACGCTGAGGAGCGAAAGCATGGGGAGCGAACAGGATTAGATACCCTGGTAGTCCATGCCGTAAACGTTGGGCGCTAGATGTGGGGACCATTCCACGGTTTCCGTGTCGCAGCTAACGCATTAAGCGCCCCGCCTGGGGAGTACGGCCGCAAGGCTAAAACTCAAAGGAATTGACGGGGGCCCGCACAAGCGGCGGAGCATGCGGATTAATTCGATGCAACGCGAAGAACCTTACCAAGGCTTGACATTTACGAGAACGCTGCAGAAATGCAGAACTCTTTGGACACTCGTAAACAGGTGGTGCATGGTTGTCGTCAGCTCGTGTCGTGAGATGTTGGGTTAAGTCCCGCAACGAGCGCAACCCTCGTTCTATGTTGCCAGCGCGTTATGGCGGGAACTCATAGGAGACTGCCGGGGTCAACTCGGAGGAAGGTGGGGATGACGTCAAATCATCATGCCCCTTATGTCTTGGGCTTCACGCATGCTACAATGGCCGGTACAAAGGGCTGCAATACCGTAAGGTGGAGCGAATCCCAAAAAGCCGGTCTCAGTTCGGATTGAGGTCTGCAACTCGACCTCATGAAGTCGGAGTCGCTAGTAATCGTGGATCAGCAACGCCACGGTGAATACGTTCCCGGGCCTTGTACACACCGCCCGTCAAGTCATGAAAGTCGGTAACACCCGAAGCCAGTGGCCCAACCGCAAGGAGGGAGCTGTCGAAGGTGGGATCGGTGATTAGGACTAAGTCGTAACAAGGTAGCCGTACCGGAAGGTGCGGCTGGATCACCTCCTTTCTAAGGAGCACTGCACACTCTGCTTTCGAGCAGGGTCGTGACAGAGCCACTTCGGAGACACACGTTCTCCGGTGGTGCTCATGGGTGGAACATTTGACTAGGTGCGAGCTCGAATCTCGAGATCCCAGTACAACTCTTCGGAGTACGGAACGGATCGGAAGAAGGCAGCCCGCACATGCACGCTGTTGGGTCCTGAGGGACCGGGCCGGCCGTCCTCGGATGGCCGAAGCGACTCTCTGGACTTCGACTGTCCCGGCCAGCGGCCGTGGCGGCGGAGTACCGCCCGTATTTTGAGAACTACACAGTGGACGCGAGCATCTTAGAACTGAGGCCCTCGGGCTTCAGATCTACAAGATGATCAAATAGGGATGTGCCTTCGGGCATGTCTCCGATAGATCATTGGTCAATCTGCAGCTGACGGAACGTGCCTTCGGGCTCAGTACGGAAGCTGTCGATCGATTCTAAAAACTCATGTAGTCAAGTTTCTAAGAGCAGACGGTGGATGCCTTGGCATCTGGAGCCGAAGAAGGACGTAGCAATCTGCGATAAGCCTCGGGGAGCTGATAAGCGAGCTTTGATCCGAGGATGTCCGAATGGGGAAACCCCGTCAGGCGTACTTGTGCGACCTGATGACTCCCGCCTGAATATATAGGGCGGGTAGAGGGAACGTGGGGAAGTGAAACATCTCAGTACCCACAGGAAGAGAAAGCAACCGCGATTCCGTTAGTAGTGGCGAGCGAAACCGGAACAGGCCAAACCGATCATGTGTGATAGCCGGCAGGCGTTGCATGGTCGGGGTAGCGGGACCTCCACGTACTTCTGCCGAAGTACACATCGACGTGCGCGATATAGATGAACGACTTTGAAAGGTCGACCACAGAGGGTGCCAGTCCCGTAATCGAAATGTCGCGCAGAGGTGGGAGGGATCCCAAGTAGCACGGGGCCCGAGAAATCCCGTGTGAATCTGCCAGGACCACCTGGTAAGCCTAAATACTCCCAGATGACCGATAGCGGACAAGTACCGTGAGGGAAAGGTGAAAAGTACCCCGGGAGGGGAGTGAAATAGTACCTGAAACCGTCTGCTTACAAACCGTTGGAGCCTCCCTAGTAGGGGTGACAGCGTGCCTTTTGAAGAATGAGCCTGCGAGTTAGCGGTATGTGGCGAGGTTAACCCGTGAGGGGTAGCCGTAGCGAAAGCGAGTTCGAATAGAGCGATTCAGTCGCATGCCCTAGACCCGAAGCGAAGTGATCTATCCATGGCCAGGTTGAAGCGACGGTAAGACGTCGTGGAGGACCGAACCCACTTGGGTTGAAAACCGAGGGGATGAGCTGTGGATAGGGGTGAAAGGCCAATCAAACTTCGTGATAGCTGGTTCTCTCCGAAATGCATTTAGGTGCAGCGTTGCGTGTTTCTTGCCGGAGGTAGAGCTACTGGATGGCCGATGGGCCCTACAAGGTTACTGACGTCAGCCAAACTCCGAATGCCGGTAAGTGAGAGCGCAGCAGTGAGACGGTGGGGGATAAGCTTCATCGTCGAGAGGGAAACAACCCAGACTACCGACTAAGGCCCCTAAGCGTGTGCTAAGTGGGAAAGGATGTGGAGTTGCACAGACAACCAGGAGGTTGGCTTAGAAGCAGCCACCCTTGAAAGAGTGCGTAATAGCTCACTGGTCAAGTGATTCCGCGCCGACAATGTAACGGGGCTCAAGCACACCGCCGAAGTCGTAGGATTCGCATTATAGGTAGGCCTTCGTGGTCCAGCCGTGCGGATCGGTAGGAGAGCGTCGTGTGGCGAGTGAAGCGGCGGGGTGACCCAGCCGTGGACGCCACACGAGTGAGAATGCAGGCATGAGTAGCGAAAGACATGTGAGAAACATGTCCTCCGAAAGACCAAGGGTTCCAGGGTCAAGCTAATCTTCCCTGGGTAAGTCGGGACCTAAGGCGAGGCCGACAGGCGTAGTCGATGGACAACGGGTTGATATTCCCGTACCGGCGAAGAACCGCCCAAGCTAATCCAGTAGTGCTAAGAGTCCTAATCCGGCAGATGGATCCCTTCGGGGTGAAGCAGCCGGCCTAACGCTCGACCCCATTCTGGTGCGGCTAGCGTATTAACAGGTGTGACGCAGGAAGGTAGCTGAGCCGGGCGATGGTTGTCCCGGTGTAAGGACGTAGGGCGAGAGATAGGCAAATCCGTCTCTCACATAGCCTGAGATCCGATGCGTATCCCTCACGGGAGAAATCAGTGATCCTATGCTGCCGAGAAAAGCATCGACGCGAGGTTCCAGCCGCCCGTACCCCAAACCGACTCAGGTGGTCAGGTAGAGAATACCAAGGAGATCGAGAGAATCGTGGTTAAGGAACTCGGCAAAATGCCCCCGTAACTTCGGGAGAAGGGGGGCCGAATTCGTGAAGGGACTTGCTCCCGGAGCGATGAAGGCCGCAGAGACCAGTGGGAAGCGACTGTTTACTAAAAACACAGGTCCGTGCGAAGACGCAAGTCGATGTATACGGACTGACGCCTGCCCGGTGCTGGAAGGTTAAGAGGAAGGGTTAGCTTCGGCAAAGCTCTGAATTTAAGCCCCAGTAAACGGCGGTGGTAACTATAACCATCCTAAGGTAGCGAAATTCCTTGTCGGGTAAGTTCCGACCTGCACGAATGGCGTAACGACTTCCCAGCTGTCTCAACCGCGAACTCGGCGAAATTGCACTACGAGTAAAGATGCTCGTTACGCGCAGCAGGACGGAAAGACCCCGTGACCTTTACTACAGCTTGGTATTGGTGTTCGGTGTGGCTTGTGTAGGATAGGTGGGAGACTTTGAAGCGGGCACGCCAGTGTTCGTGGAGTCATTGTTGAAATACCACTCTGGTCACTCTGGATATCTAACTACGAACCGTAATCCGGTTCTGGGACAGTGCCTGGTGGGTAGTTTAACTGGGGCGGTTGCCTCCCAAAAAGTAACGGAGGCGCCCAAAGGTTCCCTCAACCTGGTTGGCAATCAGGTGTCGAGTGTAAGTGCACAAGGGAGCTTGACTGTGAGAGTGACGGCTCGAGCAGGGACGAAAGTCGGGACTAGTGATCCGGCAGTGGCTTGTGGAAGCGCTGTCGCTCAACGGATAAAAGGTACCTCGGGGATAACAGGCTGATCTTGCCCAAGAGTCCATATCGACGGCATGGTTTGGCACCTCGATGTCGGCTCGTCGCATCCTGGGGCTGGAGTAGGTCCCAAGGGTTGGGCTGTTCGCCCATTAAAGCGGTACGCGAGCTGGGTTTAGAACGTCGTGAGACAGTTCGGTCCCTATCCGCTGCGCGCGCAGGAAATTTGAGAAGAGCTGTCCCTAGTACGAGAGGACCGGGACGGACGAACCTCTGGTGTGTCAGTTGTTCCGCCAGGAGCACCGCTGATTAGCTACGTTCGGAACGGATAACCGCTGAAAGCATCTAAGCGGGAAGCCGGCTTCAAGATGAGATTTCCATCCCTTCGGGGGAGAGGCTCCCAGCTAGACGACTGGGTTGATAGGCCGGATGTGGAAGTGGGGACTAAAGACCCATGGAGCTGACCGGTACTAATAAGCCGATAACTTGATAACACATAGTTTTTAGATATGCGCTTGCGTCCACTTTGTAGTTCCCGATTTACGGTCGGGAACAAGAGCTCGCTGATCGAGTGCTGCCGCGAGGTGGCGAGATCAGCCGGCACGATTGACTGATAAATCAATAGTGTTTCGGCGGCCATAGCGAAGGGGAAACGCCCGGTTACATTCCGAACCCGGAAGCTAAGACCTTCTGCGCCGATGGTACTGCAAGGGTGACCTTGTGGGAGAGTAGGACACCGCCGGACTTCTTTGTGAGATGGCCATCCGTCCCAGCTGAAAAGCGGGATCGGGTGGCCATTTCGCGTTAACGATCACACGGTGCGTTTTCGCACCGGCGTGCAGACCAGGAGTCACTATGACCGATCCGTCCGACGACACGGAGCGACCCCGCCGATCGAGCGCGCCTCGGAGCGGCGGAGGATCGCGCGGGGCAGCTTCGGGGAGGAGCGCGGGCGCGGGCGGCCGCGGCGGCGCGGGATCCGGCTCCGTCGGCCGTGGTGGGGGCGGTCGCCGAGACGCTCAGGGTGCGCCGAAGCGCGAGTGGAAGCCTCGCGAGGGTGGTGCGTCCCAGAAGCGCGAGTGGAAGCCGCGCGACAGCGATGCCCCGAAGCGCGAGTGGAAGCCGCGCGAGGGAACAGCCCCCAACCGCGGTGGGGCGCCGAGCCGTTCCGGCGGCGCCGGCGCTCGGTCGGGGCGTCCGTCTGCGGGTTCGGATCGCCGACCGTCGCGCACGATCGATGACGACTCGCGGCCGCGGCACGATGATCCGCCGATCCCCGATGACGTCGAGGCGAAGCAGCTCGACAAGGTGGCTCGCGGCGAGCTCCGCACCCTGAGCAAAGACAACGCGGACTGGGTGGCGCGCCACCTCGTCATGGCGAGTCGTGTGATCGATGAGGATCCCGCGCTGGCCCACAAGCACGCGCTGGCCGCGGGGCGGCGCGCCGGTCGGATCGGCGTGGTGCGTGAGACCGTCGCCATCACCGCATACGCGACCGCTGATTTCGCGCTCGCCCTGCGTGAGCTGCGCACCTACCGGCGCCTGACCGGGCGCAACGACCAGTTGCCGCTCATGGTCGACAGCGAACGTGGCGTCGGCCGACCCGATCGAGCCCTGGAGCTGGGTCGCTCGGTGCCGCGTAGTGAGCTGGACATCCCGGTGCAGGTCGAGCTCGCGATCGCGATGTCGGGCGCGCGGCTGGATCTGGGACAGCCGGAGGCCGCTCTCGCCGAGCTGCAGATCCCGCAGCTCGATCCCGAGCGGGCATTTCCCTGGAGTCCCGCGTTGTTCGACGCCTACGCGACCGTGCTCGAAGAGCTCGGACACGAGGACGAGGCCGAGCAGTGGTGGCAGCGCTCCGACCGGGCGACGATCGCACTCGAGCAGGCCGCGATCCCTGAGGGAGAGGACACGGTCGAGATCATCGAGGAGCTTCTCGATGAGACACCCGACGAGACTCGCGCGGCCGCCGAGTCGCCGGCCGAGGGGGACCAGGATGGCGCGGCGCGCTGACGCCGGCGCGACACCCCTCGACGGTGTCGATCTGCTGCTCGCCGACCTGGATGGTGTGGTCTATTCCGGACCCGAAGCGCTCCCATATGCCGTCGAAAGCATCAATCGCGCGCAGAAGACGATCCGAGTCGGGTATCTGACGAACAATGCATCGAGAACCGACGCGACCGTGGCCTCGCACCTGGCCGAGTTGGGGCTCACCGTCGCACCGGACGACGTCGTCACCTCGCCGCAGGCCGCGGTCGTTCTGCTGACAGAGCTGGTGCCCGCGGGGTCGAAGGTGCTGGTCGTCGGCGGCGATGGGTTGATCCACGAGCTGGAGAAGGCCGGATTCGCGGTCACCCGCTCTGCCGAGGACGATCCGGTTGCCGTCGTACAGGGCTTCGCCCCGGAGGTCGGCTGGACGAACCTGGCGGAGGCGTCATACGCCCTTCAACCGAGGCCGGGTCGCGAGGAGCTGCCGTGGGTGGCGACGAACACCGACTGGACCATCCCGCAGGCACGCGGCACCGCGCCGGGCAACGGCACCCTGGTGTCCGCCGTGCACACCGCCACGGGCCGGCTGCCGATCGTCGCAGGCAAGCCCGAGCGCGCGATCTTCGACGCGGCGGTGGCGCGGTTCGGGGCGTCGAGCCCCCTGTTCATCGGCGACCGGCTGGATACCGACATCCTGGGCGCGAACCGCGCGGGCATGCCCTCCGCGCTGGTCATGACGGGGATCGACCGCGCCAAGCAGGTCCTTGCGGCTGCCGAGGAATCGCGCCCGACGTACCTGCTCGGTGACCTCCGCGAGCTGTTCGAGCCGTACCCGAAGGCCGAGACCCGCACCGAGACCCGCACCGAGGGCCGCACGGGCGACACACTCGTCACGGTCGGCGCGGCGGTGGTCCGCATCCATCGCAGCAGGGTCTCGATCGAAAGAGCAGGACGCCGCTCGATCGACCTGCTGCGCGCGGGGGCGGCCGCCATCTGGGGCGCCGGCGTGCCGATCTACGCCCTCGAGGTCGACCCGGGCCTCTATTCTGAATCGTGATGGACGAGCCGACGATGGGCGACACCGTGAACGACGACACTGTGAACGACGAGCGGGATGCGCCGGCGGTGACTCGCAGCGACGAAGATCCCAGCGCGCTGCTGTCGCGGTTGCGCGTGATCGAGGATCAGCCCCTCGAGACGCGCGCCGAGTCCCTCGCCCAGCTGCACGACGAGCTTCGCGCTCAGCTCGAAGCGGGCGATGCGACGCGTCCCCATGCGTGACGTGACCCGATCGCATGCCTGACGCGGCATCCGATGCCCCGACTGCGGCGGGTGGCAGCGGTGGACTGGACGGTTTCGCGCGGCTCGATGCCGAGCTGGTGCGGCGCGGGCTGGCGCGGTCGCGCGCCCTGGCGGTCGAGGCGATCGCCGGCGGACGGGTCACGGTCGACGGCACGCAGGCGCTCAAGGCTTCGCTGCGGGTGTCATCGGATGCCGATCTCGGCCTGGTCGGCGATGACGGCTACGTCAGCCGCTCGGCCCACAAGCTCGCGGCCGCCCTCGACGCCTTCGCCGTGATGGTGGAGGGCAGACTCGCCCTCGACATCGGAGCCTCGACCGGCGGCTTCACGCAGGTGCTGCTCGAGCGGGGCGCGCGACGTGTGATCGCGCTGGACGTGGGGCACGGGCAGCTCGCCGAACCCCTGCGAGATGAACCACGCGTGGTCGTGGTCGAGGGGATCAACGCGCGGTCGCTGACCGCGCGCGAACTCGCCGAGACATCAGGGACCGACGAGCGACCCGGGCTGGTCGTCGCGGACGTGTCGTTCATCTCGCTGACCACGATCCTGCCTGCGCTCGTCGACACGGTCGGGGCCGACGCCGACTTCGTGCTGCTGATCAAGCCGCAGTTCGAGGTGGGGCGGCAGGGCATCCGCGAAGGGCTGGTGCGTGATCGGGCGCGACGCCAGGATGCGGCGTCCGCGGTCCTCTGGGCGGCGTGGGATCTCGGGCTGGGCACGGCGGGACTCATCTCCTCCCCATTGCTGGGAAGCAATGGAAATCAGGAGTACCTGGTCTGGCTGAGCCGCGCCGTCGGAGGCAATCCGACAGAATGGTCGGGGGCGGTCGCCGCACTGCTGTGATCGCGTGCTGCTGGACCGCGCCCGCAGTGATCGCCGGGTTTCGACGAGGGAAGGAATCGCATGACCGCCACCCCTTCGTCGGCCCAGCGCCACCTCTTGGTCGTCGCTCACACCGGGCGCGACGAGTCGTTGCAGGCCGGCGTTCAGGTCTGCCGGCAGCTGATCGCCGCGGGTCTGGTTCCCGTCGTCTCTGACGACGAGCGGGCCGGCCTGCTCGCCGCCGCTCCCGACCTCGCGCCCCTGCACCTGCTGGGTGTGGATGTCGCGACCACCGAGCTCGAACTGGTGATCGTGCTGGGCGGCGACGGCACCATCCTGCGTGCCGCGGAGCTGGCCCGCGAATCCACCGCACCGCTGCTCGGGGTCAACCTCGGTCACGTGGGCTTCCTCGCCGAAGCCGAGCGCGACGACCTGCCCGCGGCGGTGGCGCGGGCGCTCGCCCGCGATTACCAGGTCGAGGAACGCATGACCATCTCGGTGCGGGTCAAGCATCAGGGCGAGGTGGTGTGGGAGAGCTGGGCGCTCAACGATGCCTCGGTCGAGAAGGGCAGCCGGGAGCGGTCGATCGAGGTGGCCATCGAGGTCGAGGGGCGACCGCTGTCGACCTTCGGCTGCGATGGCGTCGTGATGTCGACGCCGACCGGATCGACTGCGTACTCGTTCTCGGCGGGCGGCCCGATCGTGTGGCCGACCGTCGAGGCCCTGCTGATGGTGCCGCTGTCTGCGCACGCGCTGTTCGCGAGGCCGCTCGTGGTCGGCCCCGACTCGTCGCTTGCGGTCGAGGTGCTCGAGCGATCGATCGGCACCGGGGTGGTGTGGTGCGACGGCCGTCGCACGTTCGACCTGCCCGCAGGCGCTCGGGTGGTCGTGCGGCGCTCGCCGACGCCGGTGCGGCTGGCGCGTCTGAGCATGAGCCCGTTCACCGACCGCCTCGTCAACAAGTTCGCGCTGCCGGTGGTCGGCTGGCGCGGGCCGGGAGACGGCGCATGATCGAAGAGATCTCGATCCGCGACCTCGGCGTGATCGGCGAGGCGCGTTTGCCCCTGGGCGCGGGATTCACCGCCCTCACCGGTGAGACCGGCGCGGGCAAGACGATGGTCGTGACGGCACTCGGCCTGGTGCTCGGCGAGCGGGCCGACGTGGGCGCGGTGCGTCTCGGGGCCGCGCAGGCGGTGGTCGAGGGGCACTGGGAGGTCGACGAGTCCGGAGCCATCGCCGATCGCGTGCGGGACGCCGGGGGAGATCTGGATGCGGCTCCGAACGGGCGCGCCCAGCTCATCCTGAGCCGCTCGGTGTCGAGCGAGGGCCGCAGCCGCGCCACCGTCGGTGGACGAGCGGCTCCCGTCGGCGTGCTCGCCGAGATCGGCGAGCAGCTGGTCGTCGTGCACGGGCAGTCCGAGCAGATCAGGTTGCGGTCGGCGACGGCGCAGCGCGAGGCGCTCGACCGCTTCGCCGGGTCGGATTTCGCGGCGGTGCTCGGCGACTACCAGGAGATCTTCCGGCGCTGGCAGACCCAGCAGGGCGAACTCGACGTGCTGATCGCCGAGCGCGACCGTCGAGCGCGCGAAGCCGAAGAGCTGCGGCTCGCGATGGACGAGATCGAAGCGGCGTCGCCGCAACGCGGTGAAGACGAGGAGCTGGCGGAGCGGGCCGAGCGGCTCACCAACCTCGAAGACCTGCGACTGGCGGCGGTCGAAGCGCAGGAGGCCGTGTCCGCCCAGTTCGCGGATGACGCGGGTGACGCGCTCTCGCGGGTGGACGGCGCCCGGCGCTCGCTCGATCGCGTTGCCGCCCACGATCCGGCACTGGCGCCGATCGTCGAAGCGCTGGCCAACGCGTCATTCGCCCTGACCGAGATCTCCGGTCAGCTGGCGAGCTACCTGAGCTCGCTCGACGCGGATGGCGGGCGCGAGTTGGAGGGCATCCAGGAGCGGCGCTCGGCGCTGAACTCGCTGGCGAGACGGTACGGGCCGACCCTCGACGAGGTGATCGACTACCTCGAGTCGGGAAGCAGCCGACTGGTCGAGCTCGACAGCGACGCCGACCGCATCCTGGAGCTCGGGGAGGAGGTCGAGACCGACCGCCGCCGGGTCGACGAGCTCGCCGACCGCGTGAGCGCGTTGCGGCACGCCGCGGCCGAGAAGCTGGGCGCCGAGGTCACCGCCGAACTTGCGGCACTCGCCATGCCCGACGCCCGCCTCACCATCGAGGTCACCGACCGTGAACTCGGGGTGACCGGGCGCGACCAGGTCGCGATCCTGCTGCAGCCGCACGCGGGCAGCGAGCCGCGTCCGATCGCCCGCGGGGCATCCGGTGGTGAGCTCTCGCGCGTGATGCTCGCGATCGAGGTGGTGCTCGCGGCCACGGATCCGGTGCCGACCTTCGTCTTCGACGAGGTGGATGCCGGGGTGGGCGGAGCGAGCGCGACCGAGATCGGTCGGCGGTTGGCGCGCCTGGCGCAGACCTCGCAGGTCATCGTCGTGACCCACCTCGCGCAGGTGGCAGCGTTCTCGACCAACCACCTCGTGGTCGAGAAGGGCAGCGACGGATCGATCACGGCATCCAGCGTTCGCCTGGTGCACGGCGAGGAGCGCACTCTCGAGATGGCGCGTCTGCTCAGCGGATCGCCCGACTCCGAGTCGGCCTTGGCTCACGCGCGCGAGCTGCTCGACAACGCGCATCGCGTCGGATGAGCGATATGGCAACGCCGCAGGGAGTCGACGGGCCGGGATCCTCTGCGCCCGATGAGCCGGCAGCCGTGAAACCCCGGCTGTCGGCGTGGCAACTCGTCGTCGGGCTCGGGGTGGTGAGCCTCGCGACCGACATGGTCTCCGACGGCTCGGCGTCGGTCGGGGGTGCCCTGCTCGGCCAGCTCGGTGCCTCGGCGGTGGTGGTCGGCGTGATCACCGGCGCGGCGGGCGCGATCGCGCTGATCCTGCGCCTGATCACCGGTCCGTGGGTCGATCGATCGGGCAACTACTGGGGCTTCACGATGGCGGGCTACGCCGTGACCGCGATCAGCGTTCCGCTGCTGGCCCTGACCCCGGTGCTGGGTGCTGCGGCCCTGGTGGTCGCCTCGGCGCTCATCCTCATCGAGAGGACCGGCAAAGCCGTTCGCGCACCCGCCAAGACGGTTCTCCTGGCCGATGCCGCCGGAGCGGTCGGCCGCGGCAAGGGATTCGGGGTGCACAAGCTCCTGGACCAGATCGGTGCCTTCTCGGGACCGTTGATCGTTTCGGCCGTCGCGGCTCTGACGGGCGTGCTCTGGCCGGCCTTCCTGGTGCTGATCATTCCCGCCGTGGTGGCGATGGTCCTCCTGGCCGCCTTGCGGCGCCGCGTGCCCGACACGACCGTCTACGCGCCGGCCGCCGAGCGCCGAGCCCCGAGGGACGGCGCCCGGACCCCGCGCGGGCCCCGCTGGCTGCTCGGCGGGCTCGCGACGATCGAGCCGGCCACCCGCGGCACCTTCCTGCTGTTCGGCGGCTTCGCCGCGCTCACCACCTTCGGGCTCATCAGTTTCGGCCTGATCTCGTTCCACCTCGATCGCACCCGGCTGGCCCCGTTGGCCGCGATCCCGTTGATCTACGCCGCCGGGATGGTCGCCGCGGCGATCGCGGCGGTCGTCGTGGGGTGGGCATACGACCGATCGGCGTCTGCCGTGCTGTTCGTCGTGCCTGTGCTGACCGCATTCGTCCCGGCGCTGGCGCTCGGTGGGGGTGTGGTTCTGGTGATCGTCGGAGTCGTGCTCTGGGGCGGCGCCACCGGCATCCAGGATTCGACGATCAAGGCGCTCGTCGCGGATCTCATCCCCTCCGCGCAGCGCGGGGCAGCCTACGGCTGGTTCGCTGTCTTCCAAGGGGTCGCCGCCTTCGCGGGGGCCGCGGTCGCCGGTGCACTGTACGGCGACCTGCCGCTGCTGATCGCCCTCGTGGCGGCGGCGCAACTCGCCGCCATCGTGGTGCTGGCGGTCGTGAGGCGCCGGGTGAGTCGGGCGGCGCGGGTAGCCGCCGCGTGAGCGTGTCCCAGCGTCACGTCCGCCGGGTGAGATATGCTGAAACCCCGTGGTGGTCAATCCTGCGGCAGTCGTAACCAAGCACATCTTCGTCACCGGGGGCGTCGTCTCGTCCCTCGGAAAAGGCCTCACCGCCGCGAGCTTGGGCAACCTCCTCACCGCCCGCGGGCTCCGCGTCGTGATGCAGAAGCTCGACCCGTACCTCAACGTCGACCCGGGCACGATGAACCCGTTCCAGCACGGCGAGGTCTTCGTCACCGATGACGGAGCAGAGACCGATCTCGACATCGGGCACTACGAGCGCTTCCTCGACATCAACCTCGACCAGGCGGCCAACGTCACGACGGGGCAGATCTATTCGCGCGTGATCCAGCGCGAGCGCCGCGGCGAGTACCTCGGCGACACCGTGCAGGTGATCCCGCACATCACCGATGAGATCAAGCGCCGGATGCGGTTGCAGGCACAGCCTCCGGCCGACGGCTCGCCGGTGCCCGACGTGATCATCACCGAGATCGGCGGCACGGTCGGCGACATCGAGAGCCAGCCGTTCATCGAATCCGCCCGCCAGGTCCGGCACGAGCTCGGCCGCCACAACGTGTTCTTCGTGCACGTCTCGCTGGTGCCCTACATGGGCGCGTCGGGCGAGCAGAAGACCAAGCCCACCCAGCATTCGGTGGCGGCCCTGCGGTCCATCGGTATTCAGCCGGATGCGCTGGTGCTGCGCAGCGATCGCCCGGTCAGCGATTCCAACAAGCGCAAGATCGCGCTCATGTGCGACGTCGATGAGCGCGCCGTCGTGAACGCGATCGACGTGGCGAGCATCTACGACATCCCGGGGATGCTCAATCAGCAGGGGCTCGACGCCTACATCATCGAGCAGCTCGGCCTGGGCCACGCGCACGATGTCGAGTGGGAGGGCTGGCAGCGGCTGCTCACCGCCGTGCACGAGCCCAAGCACGAGGTCACGATCGCGCTGGTCGGCAAGTACATCGACCTGCCCGACGCCTACCTCTCGGTCACCGAGGCGCTGAAAGCCGGCGGATTCGCAGCCGAGACCAAGGTCAAGATTCGCTGGGTGCCTTCCGACGAGTGCGAGACGCCCGAGGGCGCCGCGAAGCAGTTGGCCGACGTCGACGGCATCTGCGTTCCGGGTGGATTCGGGGTGCGCGGCATCGAGGGAAAGCTCGGCGCCCTTCGGTTCGCGCGTGAGAACCGAATCCCGGCGCTCGGGCTCTGCCTGGGATTGCAGTGCATGGTGATCGAGTACTCGCGCGATGTCGCCGGGTTGCCCGGTGCCTCGAGCTCCGAGTTCGACCCCGACACCGAGTTCCCGGTGATCGCGACGATGGCCGAGCAGGTCGACATCATCGATCACGGCGACATGGGGGGCACGATGCGCCTCGGGCTGTACGAGGCCGAACTCGAGCCGGGATCGATCGTGAGCGATCTGTACGAGGCGACCACGGCATCCGAGCGCCACCGCCATCGCTACGAGGTGAACAACCACTACCGCGACCGGATCTCGGAGGCCGGCATGGTGTTCTCGGGGGTCTCGCCCGACCGTTCCCTGGTCGAGTACGTCGAGCTGCCGCGCGATGTGCATCCGTTCTACGTCGGCACGCAGGCGCACCCCGAGTTGCGCTCGCGGCCGAACCGGGCGCACCCGCTGTTCCGCGGGCTGATCGCGGCCGCCCTCGAGCGCAATCGCGCCTCGCGCCTGTTCGAGGTGGCCGAGCCCGGGCCGCTGCCCGAGTCGGACGACACCGACGACATGGAGCGACCGGCACGACTCGAGGCCGAAGCCGCCGGCGTCGCCGAGCCGGCCGAGGTCTAGGCCGTGTCGGACGACGACGACCTGCTGATCCTCAGCCAGGGTCCGATCCGCGACCTGCGCGACCCGGCTGTTGTCACCTCGAGCCAGCGGGTCTTCGAGGGGCGAGTCTGGGACATCCGCCGCGACGAGTTCACCTTCGCCGACCACTCGATCGCGCGCGAATACATGGATCACCCCGGCGCCGTCGCCGTGCTGGCGATCGACGACCAGGATCGCGTGCTGCTGATCAATCAGTACCGGCATCCGGTCGGCCTGCGCGACTGGGAACTGCCGGCCGGGCTGCTCGACGTCGAGGGGGAGCCGCCGTTGGCCACCGCGCGTCGCGAGCTCGCCGAGGAGACCGATCTGACCGCCGAGCACTGGTCGGAGCTGATCACCTTCCACACCTCGCCGGGCGGCAGCAATGAGACACTGCACGTGTTCGAGGCACGCGGACTGCTGCCCACCGAGCCCTTCGCCCGCAGCGAGGAGGAGGCCGAGATCGTCTTGCGCTGGGTCGCGCTCGACGAGGCCGTCGACGCCGTGCTCGAGGGGCGGCTGACCAACTCGATCCTGATCATCGCCGTGCTCGCGGCCCATGCCCGACGCGACTGAGGCTCAAGAGGTGCCGGTCGTCGATCGGGACAGCGGCGCGCGCGCTCTGCGACCGCAGCTGGAGCGCTATCTGCGCCATGTCGGGATCGAGCGCGGGCGCTCAGCGAACACCGTGGCCGCGTACCGGCGGGACCTCGAGGGGTTTCTGACGTTCCTAGACGAGCACGGCGGAGACGAGCAAGACGGCGCGACGGCAGACGGACTCACGACGGCCGCCGTCGCCGGCTTCGCGCGCGGGCTGCGGGAGCGGCCGCATCCCCTCGCCGCCTCGTCGGTCGCGCGCGCCCTCTCGTCGGTGCGGGGGTTCACGCGGTTCCTGGTGGATGAGGGCGTCCTCGAGGCCGACCCGGCGATCGAGGTCAGCCCGCCGAAGCTCCTCACGAGGCTGCCGAAGGCGCTCACCATCGAGCAGGTCGAGCAACTGCTGACCGCGACGGACGGCGACGAACTCGACCGGGTGCGTGACAAGGCACTGCTCGAGTTGCTCTACGCGACCGGCGCGCGCGTCTCGGAGGCCGTGAGCCTGAACGTCGACGACCTGATCGGTGACGACGGCACGGCCGAGGTCGTGCGCCTCTTCGGCAAGGGCAACAAGCAGCGCATCGTTCCGGTGGGCAGTTACGCCCGTGCCGCCCTGGATGCCTACCTGGTGCGGGTGCGCCCCGTGCTGTCGGCGCGTGGCCGGTCGACCCCCGCGCTCTTCCTCGGGATGCGTGGGGCGCGCCTGTCGCGGCAGAGCGCGTGGCTCGTGATCCGGGCGGCCGGCGAGCGGGCAGGCTTGGATCTCGAGCTCTCGCCGCACAGCATGCGGCACTCCTTTGCCACCCACCTGCTGCAGGGGGGAGCGGATGTGCGCGTCGTGCAGGAGCTGCTCGGCCACGCGAGCGTCGCGACCACGCAGATCTACACCCGGGTGACCGCGGACGCGCTGCGCGACGTGTACGCGAGTGCACATCCGCGCGCTCGCTAACCTTCAACCTTCACTCGAAGCGCGCCGCCGGGGCCTCTCAAATGCCCGCCGTAGACTCGTCACATGACGGCGCAGCGCGAGGATGTCACCGAGCTGCCGGGGATGGAGACTCCGGTTCTCGGCCCCACCGGGCGCCCGCTGACCGAGTTCCCGGTGCCTCCCAAGATCAAGTCGCACGGCCCCGCGCGCATCATCGCCCTCTGCAATCAGAAGGGCGGCGTCGGCAAGACCACGACCGCGATCAACCTCGGCGCCTCGTTCGCTGAATACGGCAGGCGCACGCTGGTCGTCGACTTCGATCCGCAGGGTGCCCTCAGCGCGGGGCTCGGCGTTCCCACTCACGACGCGGTGACCATCTACGACTTGCTGCTGGGCACGGTGAAAGACGTGGCGAGCGCCATCGTGCCGACCGCGACCGAGAACCTCGACGTGATCCCCGCCAACATCGACCTGTCGGCGGCCGAGGTTCACCTGGTCAACGAGGTCGCGCGCGAGCAGATCCTGGCGCGCGTGCTGCGACAGGTGTCGGATCGCTACGACGTGATCCTGATCGACTGCCAGCCCTCGCTGGGCCTGCTGACGGTGAACGCACTGACCGCCGCACATGGCGTCCTGATCCCGCTCGAGTGCGAGTACTTCGCGCTGCGCGGCGTGGCCCTGCTGGTCGAGACGGTCGAGAAGGTGCGCGACCGGCTGAACCCGGCGATCAAGCTGGACGGCATCCTGGCGACCATGTACGACGCGCGCACCCTACACTCCCGCGAGGTGCTCGAGCGCGTCGTCGAGGCGTTCGGCGACAGCGTGCTCGAGACGGTCATCGGGCGCACGGTGAAGTTCCCTGATGCCTCGGTGGCCGGCGCGCCGCTGAACTCGTTCGCACCCGACCACGCTGCCGCCGAGGCCTATCGGCAGGTGGCCCGAGAACTGATCTCCCGTGGTGCCGTCGCCTAGCGTGGCGGTCGGCGTCGAAGAGGAGAACGCCCCGGTCTTCTCGCTGTCGCTGAGCAACTTCAACGGCCCCTTCGACCTGCTGCTGTCGCTGATAGCCAAGCACGAGCTCGACATCACCGAGGTCTCGCTGAGCAAGGTCACTGACGAGTTCATCTCGTACCTGCACGGCCTCGACTCCGAGCAGGAGCTCGACCAGGCCAGCGAGTTCCTCGTGGTCGCGGCCACGCTGCTCGACCTCAAGGTGGCGGGGCTGCTGCCTCAAGGCGAACTGGTGGATGCCGAAGACGTCGCCCTGCTCGAAGCGCGCGACCTGCTCTTCGCGCGACTGCTGCAGTACCGGGCGTTCAAAGAGGCCGCCGCCTGGTTCGCCAGCGGGCTGGAGGCCGAGTCGACCCGGCACGTGCGCTCGGTGCGGCTCGAGGAGAAGTTCCGCCAGCAGACGCCCGAGCTGGTCTGGACCCTCAGCGTCGACGACTTCGCGGCGCTCGCGGCGCTGGCGTCCGCGCCGCGCGAGATCCCGGTCGTGGGGTTGGACCACCTGCACGCGCCGCTGGTCAGCATCCGCGAGCAGGCCGCCCATGTCGTGGCCCTGCTGCGACAGGGCGGGGCCGTGAACTTCCGCCAGTTGATCGCCGGGGCGGATGCCAAGGGGGTCGTGATCGCGCGCTTTCTCGCGGTGCTCGAACTGTACCGGCACGCTGCGATCTCGTTCGAGCAGCTCGAGCCGCTGGGAGAGCTGACCCTGCGCTGGACCGCGCAGCACTGGAACGAGGAGCAACTCGCGACCTTGGGAGCCGACTATGACCAGTGACACTGTCGCCGAAGCGGGCGACGGCTCCGAGGCGCCGGCATCCGCCGTCGATATTGAGAGAAGCCTCGAGGCGATTCTCGTGGTGGCCGATGAGCCTCAGTCATTGATTGCGCTCGCAACCGCGGTCGGTGCGCCCGTGCCGGCGGTTCGGCAGAGCATCGAGCGGCTGGTCGCCGACTACAACGGAGAGTCCGGTGGGCCGCGCCGCGGGTTCGAGCTGCGCGAGGTCGGCGGCGGATGGCGGCTCTACGTGCGCGCGGACTACGACGAGCTGGTTCGCGACTTCGTGCTGACGCAGAGCCCGAGCAAGCTGTCGCAGGCCGCGCTCGAGACGCTCGCCGTGATCGCATACAAGCAGCCGATCAGCCGCGGCTCGATCGCCTCGATCCGAGCCGTCAACGTGGATTCGGTGGTGCGCACCCTGCTCGGCCGCGGCCTGATCACCGAGGCCTTCACCGACAGCGAGACCGGCGCCATCCACTACGCCACCACGGATCTGCTGCTCACCCAGCTCGGCATCAATTCGCTCGATGAACTGCCGCTGATCTCGCCGCTGCTCGAAGACGGGGCCGACGGCTTCGACGACGTGTTCAGCAGCCGGTGACACCGTGGCACGAGTGACGACGTGACGGAGTTGTCGAACACCTCACGAGAAGACGGGGAGCGCCTGCAGAAGGTCCTCGCCGCCGCCGGTGTCGCGTCTCGACGGGTCAGCGAACAGCTGATCACCGCGGGCCGCGTGACCGTGAACGGGAGAGTGGTGACCGAGCTTGGTTCGCGGGTCGACCCGTTGGTCGACAAGGTGGCGGTCGACGGCGGCGCCGTGCAGCTGGATCCCGACAAGCGCTACATCATGCTGAACAAGCCGACGGGCGTGGTGAGCACGATGGCCGACGAGAAGGGCCGACGCGACCTGCGCGAGTTCACCGCCGAATATCCGGAGCGGCTGTTCAATGTGGGGCGGCTCGACTCCGACACGAGCGGGCTGCTGCTGCTGACCAACGACGGCGAACTCGCGCACGTGCTGGCGCATCCCTCGTTCGGTGTCACCAAGACCTACATCGCGACCGTCGAGGGCGTCGTCTTTCCGAACGTGCTGCGCAAGCTCGAGGCGGGCATCGAACTGGATGACGGACCGATCGCCGCCGATCGCGCGCGGCTGATCGGCGAGCCCTCGCGCGGCAGGAGCATCGTCGAGCTCACCCTGCACTCTGGGCGCAACCGGATCGTGCGGCGCATGCTCGACGCGGTCGGACACCCCGTGCTCGAGCTGGTGCGGCGGCAATTCGGACCGCTCCACCTCGGTACGCTCGGCGTGGGCCGCGCGCGCGATCTGACGCGCGACGAGCTCGGGATGCTGCTGACGCTGTCACGCGCGGAGCGCCCGGCGGGCGATCCGCGAGTGAGCGAAGAGGGTATCGAATGAGCAGCGAGAGCGTGGCCGCCGGCCGAGTCACCGGCCCCGTGCGCATCGTCGGCGCCGGGCTGCTCGGCGCCAGCATCGGACTCGCCCTACGCGAGCGGGGCGTCGATGTCACGCTGGCCGACACGTCGCGCAGCAACCTGCGGCTCGCCGTCGACTACGGCGCAGGTCGCGCGGCGACGGCGGGCGACGACGAGCCCGCTCTTGTCGTGGTCGCGGTTCCTCCCGACCTCGTGACCGAGGTCGTCGAGGCCGAGTTGGCCGCCCACCCCCACGCGCTGGTGACCGATGTCGCGAGCGTGAAGTCAGGCATCCTGGGTGCGCTCCAGGATGCCGGAGCCGACGTGGCGAGATACCTCGGCTCGCACCCGATGGCCGGCCGTGAGCGCGGGGGAGCCCTCTCGGCTCGCGCGGACCTCTTCTTCGGCCGCCCGTGGGTGATCACCCCGCACGACGCGACCGCGCCTGCGCAGTACCGCGCGATCGAGGACCTCGCGCTCGAGCTCGGCGCGACGCCGGTGCGCATGACGGCCGCGGAGCACGACGAGGGCGTCGCCCTGGTCTCGCACGTGCCGCAAATCGTCGCGTCTCTGCTCGCGGCGCGGCTGCGCGGTGCGACCTCGGCCGAGGTCGGACTCGCAGGCCAGGGCCTGCGCGACACGACGCGCATCGCGGGCAGCAACCCCGAACTGTGGGTGCAGATCCTCGGGGCGAACGCGGCACCCGTGGCCCGCGTGCTGCGCGACTATCGGGACGAGTTGGATGCGGTGATCGACGCGCTCGACGAGCCCACGGCATCCGGGTCCCCGCGTCGCATCGCCGAGACCCTCGCCGCGGGAAACCAGGGTGTCGCGCGCATCCCGGGCAAGCACGGCCGCGACGACCGCTATGCGGCCCTGATCGTCAAGATCGACGATCAGCCCGGCCAGCTGGCCCGGCTGCTCACCGAGATCGGCGAGGAGGGTGTGAACCTCGAGGACTTCCGGCTCGAGCACTCGCCAGGCGCGCAGGTCGGCTTCGCCGAGATCAACGTGCTGCCCGAGGCGGCGCACCGTCTGGCGTCGGCGCTCGAAGCGCGCGGGTGGAGCCTGGCAGAGGGGGAGCGGTGACCGAGAACAACGAGGGCGGGCCCATCGTCGTGGCCGTGGACGGCCCGGCGGGCAGTGGCAAGTCGAGTGTCAGCAGGGCCGCGGCCGTCGCGCTCGGTTATGCCTTTCTCGACACCGGGGCGGCCTATCGCGCCCTGACCTGGTTGGTGCTCAAGCGGGGGATTGATCCAACAGACACCGCCGCGGTCCTCGCGCTGCTTCCGACGTTCCACTACACGACCGATGTCGTGCCGGCCGGCACGGTCGTGCGGGTGGGCGCGGATGACGTGACCGACGCCATCCGCGAACCCCGCATCAGCGCGGTCGTGAGCGACATCGCCCGCATCACGGAGGTGCGGGCGGCGTTGACCGAGGTGTTCCGACGCCTCATCCGCACGACCGATCGCGCCGGCATCGTGGTCGAGGGCCGCGACATCACCACCGTGGTCGCGCCCGATGCCCAGGTGCGCATCCTGCTCACCGCCGACGAAGACGTTAGGATTGCCAGGCGCGCCGCCGAACTGTCGCCGGACGCCACCTCGACGGCCTCGCAGTTGCGCGAACGGGATCGCCGGGACGCGCAGGTGGTCGACTTCATGACCGCGGCTCCCGGGGTGACGACGATCGATTCGACCGAACTGGATTTCGGGCAGACCGTTCAGGCCGTCGTCGACTTGGTGCGCACCACGACATCCCTGCCCTGAAAGAGACCCCACCATGACCGACGACCGCGAGCCGATCGACGGAGCAGCCGACGCCGAGGGCGCCGAAGCCGATGAGTTCGGCGACCTCGACGAGACCCTCATCGAGCGTCTCAACGACCTCGACGACGACGAGGCCGAGGCGCGCGCCAGTTCGCTGCGCCGCGGTCTGGCCGACTACGACCTCGACGACGAGGACCTCGAGATCCTCGAGGCCTCGGAAGAGGGCATCGACGGCATCTACTACCTGCCGGCGCTCCCGGTGCTGGCGATCGTCGGCCGGCCGAACGTGGGCAAGTCCGCTCTGGTGAACCGCATCATCGGCCGCCGCGAGGCGGTGGTCGAAGACACCCCCGGCGTCACTCGCGACCGCGTCTCGTACAAGTCCGAGTGGATGGACCGCCGCTTCACCGTCGTCGACACGGGCGGCTGGGAGCCAGACGCCAAGGGCATCAACGCCTCCGTCGCCGCCCAGGCCGAGGTCGCCGTCGAGCTGGCGGACGTCGTCCTGTTTGTCGTCGACATCAATGTGGGCGCGACCGCCACCGACGAGCACGTCGTCCGGATGCTGCGTGCCAGCAAGCGCCCGGTCATCCTCGTCGCCAACAAGGCCGACGACGCGATCCGCGATCCGCAGGCCTCCGAGCTGTGGAGCCTCGGACTCGGCGAGCCGTGGCCGGTCAGCGCCCTGCACGGGCGCGGCGTCGCCGACCTGCTCGACCACGTCATGACGGTGCTTCCCGAGGTGTCGGCGGTCGCCAAGGAGGAGGTCGGCGGTCCGCGGCGCGTCGCCCTGCTCGGCCGCCCGAACGTCGGCAAGTCGAGCCTGCTCAACAAGGCGGCGGGCGAGGAGCGCGTCGTCGTCAACGAGCTCGCCGGCACGACACGCGATCCGGTGGATGAGCTCGTCGAGATCGCGGGAAAGCCGTGGCGCTTCGTCGACACGGCCGGCATCCGCCGGCGGGTGCACCTGCAGCAGGGCGCCGACTTCTACGCCTCGCTGCGCACGAGCGCCGCGCTCGAGAAGGCCGAGGTCGCCGTCGTGCTGCTCGATGTGAGCGAGCCGGTCAGCGAGCAGGACGTGCGCATCATCGACCTGGTGCTCGAATCGGGCCGCGCGCTCGTGCTCGCCTACAACAAGTGGGACCTGCTCGACACCGCCGAGGCCGAGAACAACGACCGCCGCCGCTACCTCGAACGCGAGATCGAGCAGGATCTCGCGCACGTCAGTTGGGCTCCGCGCGTCAACATCTCGGCGCGCACCGGACGTCACCTCGAGAAGCTGGTGCCTGCGCTGGAGGTCGCGCTCGACAGCTGGGACACGCGCATCCCGACCGGCAAGTTCAACGCACTGCTGGCCGAGCTCACCTCGGAGCACCCGCACCCGGTGCGCGGGGGAAAGCAGCCGCGCATCCTGTTCGGCACGCAGGCCTCGACGCGCCCGCCGACCTTCGTGCTCTTCACGACCGGATTCCTCGACCCGCAGTACCGCCGCTTCATCACCCGCCGGCTGCGCGAGGTCTACGGCTTCGAGGGAACGCCGATCGTGGTCAACATGCGTGTGCGTGAAAAGCGTTCGAAGAAGTAATGCTCTGCCCGTGCGGCTCGGGCGCTGAGTACTCCGGATGCTGCGAGCCGCTGCACCTCGGGTCTCCGGCTACCACCGCCGAAGCCCTGATGCGGTCGCGGTTCTCGGCGTTCGCGCTTGGGCTGGAGGGCTACCTGCTGTCCAGCTGGCACCCCGCGACCCGGCCGGCGACCCTCGAGCTCGACGAAGGTACGGTCTGGCGCAAACTGCAGATCGTCGATACCGTCGGCGGCCTGCACGATGACCAGACCGGGATCGTCGAGTTCCGCGCATCCTTCCGCGACACCGACGGCGCCGCCGGCCTGCTGCACGAGCGCAGCCGGTTCATGCGGGTAGACGGTCGCTGGGTCTACGAAACGCCGATCTAGAAGTCTGCTGCTTCTGCGTGCCTGTGGGATGCCAAGATGGGGCGACCGTCGAGGCGAGGATGCGGCTTGTGAGTTGGACCTGGGAAAACGTCCTAGTGATCGTCATCGGGCTGGTCGCCATCGGTGGCGGCATCCTCCTGATCAGAAATCGAGAGGCGGCGTTCAAGTTCATCGTCGAGCAGAACGCCAATCTGTATGGCGAGAAATTGGGCGCACGCTTGCGTCGGGCGTCACCTACCTGGGGTGTCGTCGTTCCGGCCGCTGGATTCATCGTCATCGGCACGTGGTTCATCTTGTTCGGAGTATTCGGGCATCCGCGCTGAGGCTGATCGTTCTCGTCGTTCCTTGAGTATCTGGAGCAATATCCGAACGAAGACGACCTCCAAAACGATCCCGACGATCGCGATCAGAAACCCGAAGGCACTGGACGTCATCGCGAATACAATCGCACCGATCACGATCCCGCCGCAGATGACGATGTTCCACCACGCGGCGATCAGATTGCCCGGCTTCTTGTCGACGGACCGACTCATGGATGGTGCTCAATTCTAGGTAGCAGCCGAACTGACGGGACTTGAAGCGTAATCGGAAGGAGGATCGCGGATGACGGCGAGGCACGTGCGCGTCGCGATCATCGGCGCCGGGTTCTCGGGCCTCGGAATGGCCGCGCAGCTGACGCGGCACGGCATCCAGGACTTCCTCGTGGTGGAGCGGGCGCACGAGGTGGGGGGCACCTGGCGCGACAACACTTATCCGGGCGCGGCCTGCGACATCCGCAGTGACTTGTACTCCTTCTCGTTCGCGCCGAATCCCGCGTGGGCGCACCGGTACGGGCGGCAGCGCGAGATTCTCGAGTACCTGAAGGGCATCGCCGACCGGTTCGAGGTGCGGCCGCACATCTTGTTCGGGGCCGAGCTCCGGCGCGCCGACTGGGATGACGAGGTCGCGCTCTGGCGCATCGAGACCAGCCGCGAGACTTTCACCGCCGACATCCTGGTGTCCGGAAACGGGCCGCTCATCGACCCGAAATGGCCCGACATCCCGGGATTGGAGACGTTCGCGGGCCCGCGGTTCCACTCGGCACGGTGGCGGCACGACGTCTACCTGGCGGGCAAGCGGATCGCGGTCATTGGCACGGGGGCATCCGCCATCCAGTTCGTGCCCGAACTGCAGAAGTTCGCGGGGCGCATCACGGTGTTCCAGCGAACCCCGCCGTGGATCATCCCGCGCGTCGACGGGGTCACGAGCGAGCGCCGCCGCCGGTGGTTCGCCCGAGCACCGATCCTGCAGCGGATCTCGCGCGCGTTCGTGTTCGTCTCGGCCGATGCGCGATTCCTGGGCTTCCGGTTCAAGCCGATCGGCCGGATCTTCGAGGCGGTGTCGCGGCGATTCCTGCGCTCCCAGGTGACGGACCCGGTGCTGCGCGCGAAGCTAACCCCCGACTACCGGATCGGCTGCAAGCGCATCTTGATCTCGAGCGACTACTACGCCGCGCTCACCAAGCCGTGCGTCGAGCTGGTGACGGAGCCCATCGCTTCCATCGAGGGCCACGAGATCGTGACCGCAGACGGACGCCGACGACGGTTCGATGTGCTCGTCGGGGGCACGGGCTTCGAGGCGACGCATCCCTCGATCGCGCCCCTGGTGCACGGCCGCGACGGCTTCTCGCTCGCCGATCGATGGTCACCGCACATGTCGGCGCTTCGCGGCACGACGGTGCACGGCTTTCCGAACCTGTTCCTGCTGATCGGACCGAACACGGCGCTCGGCCACAACAGCCTGATCTACATCGTCGAGGCGCAGCTCGACTACGTGCTGCGGGCGCTCCGGTTCATGGATGCCACGGGCACCCGGGTGCTCGAGCCGCGAGCCGAGTCGCAGGAGGCCTACAGCGAGCGCATCCAGCGCGAGTTGCGCGACTCGGTCTGGACCACCGGTGGATGCCGCAGCTACTACCTCGACGACACCGGCCGCAACACGACCCTGTGGCCCCGTCGTGCGTCGGCGTTCCGCGCCGCGGTGCGGCGCTTCGATCCGGCGGAGTACGAGCTGAGCGGCGCGCCCGCCCGGCAGCACGCGCTCTCGTAGGCACGCCTGCTCGTAGGATCGAGGCGTGCCCGAACTCCTCGCGGTCTGCGTCGTCCACTCGCTGCACTCCGACGCCGGCATGGTCGGCGTGACGGCCATCGACAAACGCGCCGTCGACCACGCGGTGCCGATCGGGCGCTACGGCGCCCGCGCCGACGTGCAGGCCGACCGCAAGAGTCACGGCGGGCTGGATGCCGCCCTCTACGCCTATGCCGACGAGGATGCCGACTGGTGGGCCGACCAGCTGCTCGAGCGGCTGGGGGAGCGCGCCCCGAGCGAGCTCGAACCCGGTTGGTTCGGCGAGAACCTGCGGGTGCGCGGCCTCGACGTGAGCGGCGCGCGCATCGGCGAGCGGTGGCGCATCGGCACGGGGGAGCACGCGGTCGAGCTCGAGGTGACGTCTCCGCGTCGCCCCTGCCAGACCTTCGCGCGCTGGGTCGCCAAGCAGTACGGGCCCGAGCTCGAGCGCGGCTGGGTCAAGGGATTCCAGGATGCCGGGCGCCCCGGCACGTACCTGCGCGTGCTGCGCAACGGCCGCATCCGGGCCGGGGATGCGATCGAGATCCTGTCGCGCCCCGACGACGCGCCGACGATCGCCGAGGTGTATCGCGACGGCGAGGTCGCGCGCGTCATCAGGAACTGAGCGCGTGAGCCCCCTGGAGCTCGCGACGCGGCTGCTGCGTCCGTTCGAACCGCTGTTCCTGCGCATCGATCGCCTCGGTGGCGGCCGGATCGCGGGGCGCCGCGTTGACCTGGCGCAGCATCCGAAGACTCGACGCGGTTTCGACGGCATCCTGTGGATTCTCGCCGCCGAGATCGTGGTGGGCGTCGCGGCGATCGTGATCGCGATCGTGCTGACCGTGAACGGGATGCCGCAGCACTGGGCGGTCTGGTTCCGCGGCATCGCGGTGCTCGCGATCACGGCGACCCTGCTGTACTTCGCCTGGCGTGCCTCGCTGGGCTGGTACTGGGCGTATTCGCGGTTGAGGCTGTTCAGCAGGATCTTCCCGGTCGTCACGCTGGTGATCGCGGCGATCCCGGGCCTGTACCCGCTCTGGATGACGATCGAGCAGATCGTCTTCAGCCTGCTGCTGATCGGTGTGGGCGACATCCTGACCGGCGATGTGATGCGGGAGGCCTTCCCGCGCCCGGTGAAGCCGGGGGCCGCCGATAGCCGGTAACATGGCTACTCGTGTCGGCTTGCCGGCACAGCCACGGGCTGTGGCGCAGCTTGGTAGCGCACCTGACTGGGGGTCAGGGGGTCGCAGGTTCAAATCCTGTCAGCCCGACACGACGCCAGGGCACGAACTTCCCTGTCTTTACAAGGCGAGAGGCCCTATCCCACTAGACCGGGATAGGGCCTCTCTCTTTGCTCAGATCCGGTGCGTTGCACAGACCGTTGCACAGATCGCGAGCGACGCGGCGGCTAGACCCCCGACGCGGCTTCTCGCTGCTGCTGCGCGGCCTGCCCGAGCGCTCGCGCCGCCGCCTGGATGCCCGCCGCTCCTGAGTGCGGGAGGTAGACGGCCAGATGCACTTCGACGCTGTGCCCGAGCAGGGCCGCCGCGTCCGCCGGTGCGACTCCGATCTGGTGGAGCCAGAACGCGAGCGAATGGCGGGTCGAGTGCAGCGTGATCGTCCGCACACCCGCCGCCGCGCACAGGCGACGAAAGCGGTCGGAGTAGACCTGCGGCGCGAGCGGGTCGCCCAGCTCGTCCACGACCACGAACCCGCTGTCACGCCACGACGACCCAGCTGCCAGCCGGTCGACTGCTTGCTTCGCCTTCATGCGCTTTAGGAGCGCGATCGACCCGGCGTGGATCGCCTCGACCGGCACCGCGCGGACACGCTGCACCGACTTCGGGTCGTCCACCACGCTCGCGCCGTTCTCGAGCGCGACGCGGCCCTGCGAGACTGACGCGACCCCAGCTTCGAGGTCGATGTCCTCCCACCGCAGCCCGAGCACGTCGGCGCGCGTCATGCCGCTGAGGGTCATGCGCCACGCTCCCGCGAGCGGGTCGGTGTCGGCGTGTTCGCGGAACCGCATCAGCTCGTCGGGCTGCCAGTGTTCGAGGTCGCGCCCGCGCTTAGTTCGCGATTTCGGCCACCGCGCGAGCTTCACGACGTTGCGCGTCACGAGCCCTTCGGTCACCGCCATGTCGAACACCTGCTGCAGGGCCACCTTCACCGAGCGGATGGAGTTGGCCGAGAGCGGCGTGCCGGTGTCGCGTCCCTTCCTCGGGCGCATCCCTTCGAGCCCGAGCCAGGCGACGAACTGCTGCACGTCGGAGATCCCGACGGCTGAGACCGCGAGGCTCGCGATCGGGTGCCGGAGCACCGGCGAGAGCCACTGCCGATATCCATCGCGCGTAACGCGCCGCACGTCGATTCGCGTCGCTAGCCAGCGCGAGCAAAGCTGCTCGACGGTCTCGGCGGCGGTGCCGATCGCGACGCCGGCCTCCACGGCTGCCCGCACCTCGGCGACCCACTCGCGAGCGGCGGCGAGCGTGTCATGCGTCGCGCTCACCTGCTGCCGGGGTCGTCCGGGTTCGAGCCGCGAGGCGTCGAGCCGTGACCGGAACACGACGCGCCCCGGCTTCGTCTCGACGCGTCGGATGGGCTCGACAGCGGTCGGGCAGCCCTCGCAGGTCCACCCGACCACCATCTCGTCGCGGGTGATCGGCGTCCATCCGGTGCGCTGGTTGCCTCGCGGCTTGCCGCACGACGCGCATACCTTCGTGCCCCCTGGGGGCGCGCTGGTACTCATCATTTGCTTCCTTTCTTGGCGGCCCGGCGACTGTCGCCGGGAGCATTGGTGTCGCGGGGCGACCCTGTGGTTGCGGGAGGAATGAGACCCACGTCGCGGGCGCGGCGCGTCCACGCATCGATCGTCGCCAGGCTCACTGGCTGGCCGTTTGGGCGACGGTAGAGCCGTCGGAGGCCGTCGCGGCGGGTGATCGCTGATCGAATCGCTCCGGTGGCGTCTCGCTCGTATTGACGTGCAGGGGTGTTGTGCCAGGCCTCTGCGAAGTCCTCGGTGGTTGGGGTGCCGACGAATCGCGTCAGCTCGGCGAGCTCGCCGCTCGCGGCGCTGATCGCCGCCGCGACGGGGGTTGCATTGCTCGTGCCCTGAGGCGCTTCAAGCCCGGCGTCAACCTCTCGCCAGAAGGAGGATGCCGCGTCGCGGAGATATCCGAGTGGTGCCGCCGACAGCCACGTTTGGGTAAGCCGGTGGCCCTCGTGGGGGCGCGCGGACAGCGCCAGCACCTTGCCGCCCTCGACGACGACTTCCCATGTGAAGCCTCGCGGATCAGTCACGACCGTGACGCGTTCCTTCTCGCCGTTGGGCCACCACTCTCCATTCGGGAGTTGATCGAGCACGTCGCGGCGGTACCCGCTGACCTTCCACCGTTCGTAGCTAGGAGCCATGACTACAAACTAACACGGTTGAGATTCTTAGTGCTCTCAAACATGCTCAAAGCGAGGGAAGTGCGAACAGATCGGAAGAAACGGGAGTGACTATGCCAACGATCCAAGACGACGAGTTCTACAAGCCGAATGAGGCCGCCGAGCTTATGAAGGTGACCTATCAGACAGTGCTCCAAGAGATCCACGCCAACCGCCTCCACGCGGTTGCTGTCGGCGCGAAGCCGCTCTATCGGGTACCCGGCTGGGCGCTGCGTGACTACCAGGCGGGGCGTGCTCCGCGCGTCCAGTCGATGGTCGCCTCGGTCGGCGGCAGCGACGCCTGAGACAGCCAGCTACATCAGTCCTCGGAGGGGAAGGAACATGCACGGCACACAGGACGCGCTCGAACAGGCCTACGGTCCCTTCGTGCCCGGCTCCGTGGCGCGTGCCCGGCGGATCGAGAACGCCCGGCATGGCTACCGCACCTGCTGGCGCTGTCTCGAACCATTCGCGCCGCGCCGAGAGCGTCGCGCTGACGGCAGCCTGAGCCGCCTCGGTCGCGGTCGGTGGTTCTGCTCGCGCGCATGCGCTGACGCCGACCGCCGAGCACGCCCGGCTACCGAACCCGAAGCCTCAGACCCGAGCGTGCTTGTGCTCGACCTCCGCCGCTGCCGGGGGTGCGCCGCATGACCGCTCTGTACGCAATCGACACGACGGAGGACACGGCCTACATGCCCGCCGATGGCGCAACCCTGCCTCTCGGGTTTGAGAACTGGTCGCCGCCTGATCGCTTTGACTGGCTGAACGACCCAACGCTGGGTTACGACGAGCGAAGTCACCGGTCGCGCCTCTGGATGGAGAGGATCGCCGCTGCTGGGACGCCTGCGAACGCCGCTGCGTCCGCTTACGTGGCCGACTGGCTCTCGAACGCGGTCACCGCTGACAGCTGGGACGCCACGACCGTGCTCGCCGCTCCGACCGTGTGCCGGATCGACGGTACGACCGGCGCGCTGTTCAGTCCGGGTCGTGTCTCGCGGCTGTTCGGGTCGTCAGGTTCCGCGAAGTCGTGGATCGCGAAGCTCGGCGCCCTCGAGGTGCTGACCGATGGGGGAGCGGTCCTCTACCTCGACTGTGACGGCGTGTTCGAGGACTTCCGATCGCACATGAAGGCGCTCGGTCTCGCGCGGCACGACGCCCTCAGCGGTCGCCTCCACTACATCCGCGTCGAGGGTTCGCTGCTGGGCTACGACTTCCGCGCGGTCCTCGATTCGCAGCCGTGGAGCTTCATCGTCATCGACGGCTTCAACGTTGCGCTGAACGCCTCCGGCTTCAAGGGCGCGGAGGACGACGGCGTGACCGCGTTCTTCGGGGCCGTGCTCAACCCGGCTGCCGATACCGGCGCCGCTGTACTCGTGATCGACCACATGAAGAAGGACGGCGAGACCGACCACGGCTCGGTGTTCAAGCGGAACAACCTCACCGGCACCGACTACTCCATCCGCCGCAAGTCGCTGATCGCTCCCGGCATCCGTGGGTACTCGGCGCTGTCGCTCACCCCGAAGGACAGGCCCGGCTGGTCAACGTCGCTGCACGCATCCCGAGGGAAGACCCAAGACGACCCGTTCGCCTACGTCGTCGTGGACTCGACCGGCGACACGGGAGCTGCGACCGTCGTGACCCTGCAGCTCGACGCTCCGTTCGACGTGATGCTGGCCACCGCCATGAGCCAGGCCAACGGCGACGCTGACACCCTGCGCGCGCTGCTGCGCGACCACCCTGCGGGGTTCGCCTCGAACGCGAAGGTGCGCGCGGCGCTGAAGGCGCGGGGCAAGGACATGGACAACACCCGCATCAACGCCGCTGGCGTGGTGCTCGTGCATGCGGGCGAGATCACCCGCTCTCGCATCGGCCAAGCCGCCGACATGCGGCCCGTTCAGGCGGGAGTCCAGCCATGAACGCGCTGACCTCGCAAACCTCGCATGACCTCGCATTCACCTCGCAAATGCGAGGTCGCAGCCACCCTCGCATCTCGCATCCCCCTCTAGGGGGAATGCGAGGTATGCGAGGTGCGAGGTTCGCGCTGTGCCCCGGAAATACAGGGGAGAGGGGACCGCGCAGCGCGCCCCGAAATGCCGACCTCGCATTCGACCGAACGCCGCGCGCGAGGCGACTTGTCCGGTCGTCAAGTGTCCTAGCCGGCCGCACCCCTGTAACGCCGGGGGAGTCGAGCGGGATCTTGCCGGCTGTTGCACCGGCCCTTGCACCATCCGCTCCCATCACCCCGAATCGAAAGGCTCTCGCATGACGCACACCGCTACCGTCCTGACCCCGGACTCCGACGCCTGGCCGAAGCTCGCGCCGCGCTGGGCGACGTGCGCCGACGTCCATCCCAGCGGCGATCTGACGTTCTGCCGCGCGTGGACGATTCCGAGCACGCACCGAGGCACCGAACCGCTGATCGTGGTGCGGATCGAGCAGGACTGGACCCGCATCGGGCCGGTCGAGTACGCCGTGCCCGAGCCGCCGCACGTCGCAGCTGGGCCGGGCGTGCTGTGGGCGGACTGGCGGGCGGAGGACGTGGCGCGGGCGCTGCGCGAGATCGCGGACGCGCTCGACGCTCCCGCCGTCGCAGCACCCGAGCAGGAAGGCGAAGACGGATGAGCGTGGACGCTGCACCGGACGCACAGAGCGTCACGCCTGAGCCGACCGCTGAGGGCGCGGGCGAGTGGGTGCCGGAGTTCGAGGGGCAGCGCCCGCCGTTCCTCCCCGGCAACGAAGCCGCCGTGACGCACGGCGCTCGCAGCCCTCGCAAGGTGGAGCGCGTCGCGCGTCAGGTGAGCGAGGAACTGGCCGAGCGGTTCCCGATCGCACTCGACTACCCGGAGACGCTGAACGCGCTCGCGCGAGTGGAGGGCGTCGCCCGGATGCTGTTCGCGGACCTCGTGACGAACACCGCGTACGGCAAGAAGGGTGAGTTCCGGGCCGCGCTGCTCTCGCGCTGGAATGCCGCCGAGAACACCGCCGCCAAGCTCCGCGCCTCCCTCGGCATGACGCCCCAGAGCGAAGCCCAGGTCGCTCGCGACCGCGCCGTCGCTGCCTCCGCGACCGTCGATGTGCTGGGCGAGCTTGCCAAGCGCGGCGCTGCCACGAGAGCGATCACGACCGATACCGACCGAGAGGACGCCTGATGTTCCAGACCCGCACCCACACCGACACCTATCGCGCGACGGCAGCACAGCGCCACGAGCGGGAGGCATCCTCGCCGCCGCCCCGCGCCCCACTGTCGGAGGCTGACGCGCGCTCAGAGGCGGCGCTGATCGCGCACAGCCTCGCGGTGTCGCACGAACGACTGGCGGGCGCGCTCGCGGTGTACTGCGCCGATCATGACGCCATGCCGGGCTCCTACTGCTGGGCGACGCCGACCGGGGTGCGTGCGCTGTGCCTCGACCGCTACGGGTGCGGCGTTGCAAACCCGGTGCGCTCGACCCAGAAGCTCTATGACGACCTCGCGGAACTGGCGCGCGCTGCTCGGCTCGCCCAACGCGACGCGCGCCTCCGCCTCCACGCCCGCCACCCCAACCGCCACCCGGTGACCGCCCCGCGTGCGGAGGTGGCCCGATGAGCCGCCTCTCGGTCGCGACGTTCGCGCGCATGGCAGCGACGGCGAACACCGCACGCCGAGCACCGGGAGCGACCTCGACCCACCAACGCATCGCCGCGCCGCCGCCGATGGGAACGCCCGCGTGGTTCCGGTCGCTCGCGGCGCGCGTGAACCAGATGCGCGAGCCCACCACGAACCTGAACACCCTCACCGACAACGAGCGCGCCGAACTGACCATCCTCGCCTTCTCCGCGCTGCGCGACGCCTCGCAGCGTGAGCGCATCCGGCGACCCGCGAGCTTCGTCTATCGACCCATCGACACACCCACCAGGAAGGCACGACCATGAAGATGCTCACCCGCCCGAAGCGCGACCGCAGCGCATCACCCGACGCAATGGCCTGCCGCAGCTGCGGTCTCGACGTCAAGCACCCGGACGCTTCCCGCGCCGAGTCGGTGGAGATGCACGGCTACCAGCCGATGAGCGCGGCCAAGCTCGGCACCCCGAGGGCCCCCGTCCTCGTGCCGGTAACCCGATGCGACGAGTGCGCCAAGCGTCGCGACCTCGCAGAAGCGCTCCTCGCCGAGCATCCGCGAGTCCGCCGCGCTCATGGTCAGGTCGCAATCGACCGCCTCGACGCCGCCCTGGCCGCGCTCGATGCAGGCGGGCTCCGCGGACGCACGACCGTCGCGTTCACGAACACCGACACGGCAATGTTCGACACCATCGAAGCCCTCGCGCCCCTGGGCGGCGCGGCATCGTGGTCGCTGGCACCTCGTCAGACTGGCAACGCTCGTCGCTGGGATCACGTTCCCGCTGACCTCCGGGCTCAGATCGTGGACGAGATCAGGAGCGCGGTCCACCGGCGCGCTGAGTTGGCGATGCCGTTCGTCCCGCCCGGCTCGTCGGCAGACGGCGAGGTGCTGCCCGGCTGCCTGATGTGCGGACGAGACACGCTGACCGTGAAGGAGAGCGACGCACGCGAAGCCTGGGGCGACCTCCACCGCATCAACGTCGTGAGCCTCGGCGGGCGCACCAGGCCCGATCCGGTAGCGGGGTACTTCTGCCCGCGCTGCCGTGTGTCGATCGAGAAGGCAGGCGCGCCGGGCATGCCCGCCAATCAGCGCGCGGTGCTCGCCCACTTCGGCTACGAACTCCGCATCGGCTACAAGCTCAACATGACCAGCGTGCGCGGCTGGGCCGCGCTCCCGGTCGGGACAGCTCCGAACTCGAAGCCGTGGGCGCATCTCGACCTTGACCGTCTGCGTCGGAAGTTCGCCGACTGGGAGTCGCGGACGCTGCTGGTGCGATCGGACACCCGATGAGCGCGCCCGTGCTCGACCCGCTCGAGCTGCTCGCCGGCCTGATCATCGACGACGACGGCACCCGCTGGGGCGACGTGGCCGAGCCGTTCCAGCGCGAGGACGCCGCCGCGATCCTGACGGCCACGAACCCGAGCGACGTGCGTCTGCACTACGACACGCGACCGCGCGGCGGCTCCAAGACCACCGACCTCGCGGCGGTGCTGCTCGTCGTGCTGCTCACGCAGGCTCCGCGCCGCTCCACCTCGCACGCCTACGCACGCGATCAGGACCAGGCTGGACTGCTGCTCGACGCCCTGCGCGGACTCGCGGAGCGGTCGGCCCTCGCGACACTGCTCACCTTCGGCTCCGAGGCCGTCACCGTAAACAAGACCGGAGCGCGGCTACGCGTCGAGTCAGCGGACGCGGCATCGGCGTTCGGGCGCGTTCCCTACTTTGTCGTCTGCGACGAGCTCGCGCAGTGGCCGACCACTCGCGGTGCTCGCACTCTCTGGCAGGCGATCGTGTCGGGGCTCCCGAAGCGGCGGAACAGCCGACTGGTCGTGCTCACCAGCGCGGGCGACCCCGCGCATTGGGCCGCCCGCATCATCGAGGCCGCGCGAGCGTCCGCGCGGTGGCGGGTGTCGGAGGTGCCCGGGCCGCTGCCATGGATCGATCCTGACGACCTCGCGGAACAGGCCAGTCTGCTTCCGGCGTCGGTCTACGCGCGGCTGCACCTGAACATCTGGACCGCCTCGGAGGACCGCCTGGTGTCGCTCGATGACCTCCGCGCGTGCGTCACTCTCGACGGCCCGCAGGAACGCGACCCGAGCCACCGCTACGTGATCGGCCTCGACCTTGGGCTGAAGGATGACCGAACCGTGCTCACGGTCTGTCACGCGGAGCGGCAGGAAGTCGGCGGGCCGCGCGTCGTGCTCGACCGCCTCGCGGTGCTGCAGGGCAGTCGGAAAGAGCCGGTGCAGCTTGCCGACGTTGAACGCCTCGCGCTCGACGCCAGCAAGAGCTACGGCCACGCCCCAATCCGGCTTGACCCCTGGCAGGCGGTCGGCCTAGCGCAAAGCCTTCGAGACCAGGGGGTAAGCGTCGAGGAGTGGGCGTTCACGTCTCAGTCGGTCGGACGCCTCGGACAGAACCTTCATCTGCTGCTCCGCGACCACCGTCTGGCGCTGCCCGACGACGCCGAACTGCTCGACGAGCTGCTGACCGTGCGGCTGCGCGAGTCGGCGCCTGGCGTCTACCGACTCGACCACGACGCCGGGAACCACGATGACCGGGCGGTGAGTCTCGGCCTCGCAGCCCTCGCGCTCACCGAGCGAAGCGCCAGTGACCGTGCTTCGTTCAGCATCCCCAACCGGGTCGCCGCGAGCATGGGTATCACCAGTATTCGGGACCGACGCTCGGGCGCGGCGAGTCCCATAACGTCCGCCCGGCTACGGGGTAGCGGAGCGGCCCTAGCCGCCGCGCAACGGGCACAGAGTCCCGCCGCCCGGCTCTACGGGCTGGGTCTTCCGATACCCGGCAGCGTGAACGATCGCAGCCGTCCGCACTAGAGGGTCGGAGCGGGCCAGAACCAGGTCGAAGGCGTCGCAGAAGTCGGTCGAGGGCCGGGTCCCGTAACGGTCTGGCCCTCGCGCTCCTTCTGAGCCAGCAAGAGATTGAGTTCGAAGATCTGGGTCAGGAGGTTCTGCGTCGTGTCGAAGCCGTACGCCTCGGCCACGGCGGCGTCGAGCATCGCGTGCATCCCGCGCAGCGTCGAGTGGCCCGGGGTGCGCAGCGCGTCGTACTGCTGCGCGAGTGAGTAGCCAAGGCTGAACTGCTGGCTTCGATGCAGGTTGATGAGCGCCATGGCAGCCGCGACACGATCAACGGCATCCTGACTGGGCGACTGCGGCCAGGGGAACGATCTGAAAACCGTGCCGAGCGTGTAGGTGAGGCGTGTCTCCAGAGTCGTGCAGCGCTCACGGAACCACGTCGTGTGAACGATGCTCTGCAGGATGCCGAGGGAGTAATCGTCGTCATAGGGGAAAGCGACAACCGAGTCGTCGATGTGGAACCGGCCATCGATGAAAGCGAAGACGGGCCCACGCTCTTCGCTCGACGTCCGAGTCAGCGCGACGTATCGCGTCAGGCCGTCGATGGCATCCAGGTAGTCGCCGCGTCGTCTCCACAGGGTCCACCAGTTGTCAAGGAAGTCGATGTGATGGGTCGCGACCTTGGCCTCGGGGTTCCGTTCCAACGCCGGAGCGTTGTTCACCCGCTGCGCCTCGGCACGTTCCTGACGGACGGGCAGCACTTCGCGTTCGAGGTGACTCAGGATGCCGGGGTAGTCGCGCCACGCCACGTCGGCGTCGCGCGTAGGAACGTCCACAAGCCACTCGTTGATTGTGGTGTTGTGGAGGAGCTGCCGCCCGCCCATCAAGGGATGAATCGCGCTCGCCTGCACCTCCGAATGCCGTGCCAATCGAGCGGCGATGAAGCTGCTCACCTCGTACCCGTTCGTCACGCCAGACGTCTGGCCCTGGTACACACCCTCACGGTTGGCATTGAGCGGTCGCGCGCCGTGCAGGTCGATCTCGGGGGAGAGGGCAGCCGTGATCCAGTCCAGCTCCAGGGGCTCTTCGTCGATATCGAGCCACAGGGTTTTCGTGGCGGGCGGAGTGCCGCCCTTCTGCCAATTGATGATCGATACGGTCACGTTTGCGTCGCCCGACCATGGCATCTCGGAAACCGCGTCGACGATCGCTCCGTTGTTGTCGACCAAGTAATCGAGCGAGAAGCGGCGACCGTCGCCCTGCTTGACGGAGTTAGTCGCGACGAACCCAGCTCGGCCTCCTTCAGGAAGGTGGTCGTGCGCGATTGGGAACCAGTAGGTGACAAAGTCGGACACGCCCTTCGGCCCGAAGCGCTCGTCGAGCCGCGAGACATAGTCGGCGCCCAGGTCGCGTGTCATCCACCGACGACCGAGGTAGGGAGGGTTGCCAATCACCGCATCGGCCGCCGGCCACGCGTCGAAGAGAGCGTCGCCCGCGACGATCGTCGAGTCGAGGTTGTCCAGAGGAAGCGTTCGCCCCACCTCGTGCAACTCGTCGTCCGCGAGCTTCTTCCCTAGCAGCATGGTGACCTTCGCGACCTCGACGGCGAAGGGGTTCACGTCGATGCCGAAGAACTGCTCGGGCGACAGGAGCCCGAACGACTCTTGACCAGCTGTGCGGTCATTGCGGCGCAGGTCGCGAATACGCTCGATCACTTCACGTTCAAGGCGTCGCAGCTCTCGGTACGCGACGTAGAGAAAGTTCCCTGAACCGCAGGACGGGTCCAAAACCCGGTACTGCGACATGTCGTTCAGGATCGATTCGAGGTCGGAAATCCTGGTCGCAGCGTCGATCCGAGCCCGCCACGGCTGCATCACGACGGGACTCACGATGCGCGCAATGTCCGCCTGCGACGTGAAGTGTGCTCCGCTCGCGTGGCGTTCGCCCGCGTCCATCGAGCCCTCGAACAGCGTGCCGAAGATTTCGGGCCGCACGTCGGACCAGTTAGTAGACGCGGCGTCGCGGAGGAGCCCGATCTCTTCGAGCGTGAGTTCTTGGGGTGCTACGTCTGCGAACAGGCCGCCGTTGAAATAGGGAGTGCCGGTGTAGCGCCCGCCAGCAGTCACACCGGGCGTGTTCATCTCCCGGAACAGGCCACCGATGAGGTCGAACGCCTCCCGACCGTTCGTCGCGTCGGCAAGCGCGTTCGTGAAGAAGTGACCCGGCAGGAGGCCGATGTCCTCGGAGAACATCGCCATGACGCACTGCAACGCGAACCGTTGGGCGACAGCGGAGTCGATACCCCGAGCCTTGAGCGACATGAACACCTTGGCGACGTCCCCAGCGGCCTCGCGGGTGACGGCAACAAGGTCGTTCTCAAAGACAGGACGTACCTCCTGCGGGAGCAGGAATCCGATCGCTTCCCAGCGCTCGAAGAGGTCGGAGAGCGCGACGCGATCCACAGGCTCATCGATCTGGTTTTCGAAGTCGTAAATCCAGAACTCGTCGAAGTTGCAGAGGATGACGTAGCGGGGGCGGTCGGGCACGGCGCGCACCCAGTAGTCGAAGGCCTGCCGGAAGTGTCGAGTCAGATCGCTCCCGGCCTTCTTCATCTCGATGAGGACGCGCGGCTTCCACAGCAGGTCGGCGAACGACACGCCTCCGGCTTCGTTGCGGATTCGGAACTCGAGATTGGCTCCCGCGTCGAGGACGCCGGGGTATCCGAGCGCCTGGAACAGGCGGTCGAGGAAGATCTGTGCCTCGCCCTTTTCGTCTCCGACTAGGTGAGCAGTCCGCCATTCCGAGAAGGCGATCAACCGGTCCCGAAGCTCCTGGGTGGGGACGTTGCGCAGTTCCTCGGGGACGGCCATGGCCGTATCTTGTCAGACGCCGAGGACTATCGAGCGACGATCATTTGTCGCGATGCGCGCGGCGGGCGACCGCGCCCGCCCATACCCATGCGTGGTGCTCTGCTCCATCGGGTCCGGGCCACTTGATCGCGACAGCTCTCTCGGTCCACGCGACGACTTCGACATCGATCTCGATGCTCTGCTCGCCGTAGCGGACCCACGCTCTCGCCGGCTGTGGCCGGGGTGTGCGCGTCATCGGCTCATCGTCGAGACCGAGCTGCTTCGGGTCGAGGGTGTCGGGTGCTCCGGTGCGCATGATGCCGTCAGCCACGCGCGCGTCCATCCGCGCGTCGATGCTGTGCGCGTATCGCTTGCTGGTACCCATCCGTCCCTCGAACGTATGTTCGAAGGATAGGGGAACCGTGACCGCTCGCGACACAGCTTGTCGGAGCACGGTCCTACGGTTGCGACATGGTGAGGATCGAGGACGTACCCGAGGGCCAGCGCCTCAACTACTTCACCGGCGACATCGTGATTAGCGATAGCTTCGCTGAGCACGAGGCGAGGGTGCTCTGGAACACCTTGTACGACGTGAAGCTCGTCTCGGGGAAACGCCCTGAAATGTTCGGGGCTCTCCTACCCAGATTGCAGGAGGCGTTTGAGCGTCCTGAAGTTCCCGAGGATATTCGCGGGATCGCACTGGGCCTGATTGAGACCACTCAGAGGTGGCACCGCTACCGGCGCGATATGGTGCACGACCTGCTCGTGATGGGGTGGGGCAGGGATGACGATGTGCACTCTGCGATCGGGAAGCATCCGCCCCGACCCATGCTTGAGATCGTTGAATGTGCGTCGGCCCTCCGGACGTGCGGGTTTCGGCTCCGCGGTCTTTACATCGTCGCGCCGTACTGGCTCGGCGGGAAGCCAGACGGATGGGACAACGCGGACGCCCTTCGGTCCTGGACCCGCGTCGCCATGGGACACCTTGCTGACGTTCCGGGTTCGATCCTTGGGACACCCGGCGACGCGCCAGAGCCTCCAGGCGGATGGGACGCAATCATTGCTGCTGCGGCTGCGACGCGAGAGGCTGACGAAGAAGCGGACCGCCTACGCGTCGCCATCGACGTGTTGAGCGAACTCGACGCCGAGGAGGATGACTGATGGACTCGATCGTGCTTGTCGGAATCATCATCAACGCCGCGCTGCTCATCGTCACCGGGGGAGCGGCGGTCGCGACGATAGTGCAGGCGCGAGTGGCCGTCGCAGCTCGTCAAGATGCCGAGACTGCTCGGGACGAAGCGCAGCGGGTGGCGAGCGAAGCGACAGACGCTTTCAAGCGACAGGCGGCCGCACTCGAGAAGTCAAATGAGTTGAAGGAAGCCGAAACGCGCCTGCCCGCCTGGAGCGGACCGAAGTGGGTCAGCGGCGAGCGGTACTCGATGACGAACACGACAGGTCGCCGGGTCAAGGTCGCGCGCTTTGATGTGCAGCCGGACGATGCCGCACGCTTCCTTCACATCGACGGCAACGACGACAGGACCTACGACTACGGCGACTCATTCGACTACATCGCGCTCAAAGCGAGCGGGATCCGGCCCAAGAAGCTCACCATCTTTTGGCACTACGCAGACGAGCCAGCGGATGACTTGAGCCAGTTCATCGTTCCCCTTTAGAGCAGGCGCGGTGCAACGGTCGGAGCCGTTGCACCGTCTTTGCACAGGCTGCGAAACACCATCCCGCATCATCGGGCAACGAATGACACCACACCACAACAAACAGCACGTAGCTACACCAATGAACTCCCCTGGGGGTCAGGGGGTCGCAAGTTCAAATCTTGTCAGCCCGACCAAACCGAGGGCCTAAAGATCCCCCGGAATATAGGCGAACCGCCCCTGCCGACCTCTATTCGGCAGGGGCGTTTCTCGTTCTCTCTGTGTCCACGGGGCTCGCGGTGGATACAGGCCGCGGGAAATTGCGTGGCGCGCGAACGGTCGCGCGTGCTCGCAGTCGCCGCGGAGCGCGGGGCGCAGGGCAGAGCGGGGATCGAACTCGTCGTGGACGGGAGAACGATGCGATCCGGGTCAATCGACGCTAGGCAAACCAGCCGTGCGCGCGGGCGTCGACACACGCCGCGTAAGGGGCGGAGTTGAGGCACACGATTTGGAGGAAGTCTGCGGCGCCCTGCTCGTCCAGGCTGACCGCCCCGGCCGCATCGGGGAACTGGATCATTGCCGTCGCGAACTCGGCGGCGGTCGAGCAGGCGTTCGCCGCCGCGAACAACTCCGGGTTGTTCGCTCCCTCGTTGTTGATCGCTGCCGTAGCCGCGGCCTGCACGGCTGCTCCGCAAGCCGCGCTGACTGCCGTAGTCGAGTAACCGGCGGGCGGAGTTGAATAGGTCTGCGGCGTGAACGACGCTGCCGGTGCGGCGTCGGTCGGGCGGGGTTTTGCGGTGGGGCTCGACGTAGGCGAGCATCCGGCCAGGATCAGCAGCGCAACGATGGACACGACCACGCGAGCAAGCATGGAGCGAGGCTAGCGGCTACGCGCAGCTACCCCCCCCAAGAAGGACGGCTAATCGCCTTAGGTTGGTTCGTCGCTTCGCTAGAGCTGGCGCGACCGGCGTAGGTTTCGAGCGACCTTGACGGTGCGGAAATAGTGATTTGACGGAGGAAGCCAGATGAGCACGAGCAAGGCCACGTTCACGGCGCTCGTCGCGTAAGCCAGCGGGCTCGTGGGCGGCGACACGATCAGGGCGGCGAAGCCAAGCCCGAGCGAAATGGTGAGCAGGATGCGAGCCCAGTTGAGGCCGCGTCGTATGAGGAGCGCGAGGATCACCTCCAGCACGATCGCGATCGCAAAGAAGACGATCTCCATCACATACCCCTGGATGACGAACGAGTCGGGGACTATCCGCTCATGCTTTTGCTCAGCGACGGCCCGAGCATGGGCAAGGAACGTCGCCCGGTTGAAGCCGATCAGCATCACCCCGAGGTTGATCGCGGAGTAAGCGGCCCCGACAATCTGAATCCAAAACGCGACGTGCAGCACGATGGGGAGCCGCTCCAGTACGCGGAAGGGCTCACGGCGACCTGTCGCGGGCGGTGCGATCGGTCCGGCGCGGAAGGAATCGGGCATGCCAGGAGCGTAGCGTTCGGCGGACATGTCAGCGCCCGAGATAGACGGGCGCGATCCCGGCGTCGAGTCCGGCGTGGACCGGACGGTAGCGCTCGTGAGTGTGCGGGTTGCGTGGGCGACCTAGCGACCAATCCAGACGAATCGCAGAGCATGCGTCGTCCCGGTCTTTGTGGGGGCCCAGGTCGGCGCCGTCGAGGGTGCGAGCGTGACAAAACTCGACTTTGGATCGACCGAGGGCGACCCTCTGAACGGTGCCGATCTGTCGGCCGTGGTCATCGTAAACGGGGTGCTCGGGCTGGTGTGGGGGCATGGCGGATCGGTCCTCTCGTGATCGCGTCCGGCCCCGCTCAACAATAGAACATAGTTTCGAATGTTGCTGCACGCCAAAACCGCTAGACATTGACGATGGCCAAGTTCATGTTCGACGCGGGGCGTTGGAGCGCGGCGGAGTCGTGGCGCGCCATTCGCTCCGCGCGATCTGAGCCACCGATCCGTATCGCGTCGCGCGTCGCCAAGGGCGAGCGAAAGGTCGTCTTTCAAACGGGGCTGGAACAGGCGCAACAGCAGTACGCCGCCGCCTCGGCGGTCGGCTACGAGAGCCGCCCCCTAAACCTGTTCTATGGTCTTGCGCAGGCCGGTAAGGCTTTAGCGGCTGCCTCGCCGGACCTTGACCAAGCGAGCACCGACGAGTCTCACAAGAGCTGGCGAACGTCGAGCCACGGACTCGCGTTTTCTCCGACTGCCGGAGACTTCTGGACGCAACGCGTCAATGTCGAGCCCGGCCGTGCGGACTCCTTTAGCCGGGCCTCGATCGCCCTCGGTTCAACTCGCGACTTTGACTCGATCGAACTAGGAGCACTCGCCGCTCAGCTCCCCGACTTCGTTCTGGAATGGCGGTCGTTCGGCCCCTGGGATCACTGTCTCTACGCAGACGATGCAATGGCGGGTGGCAGCACGAACGGAGTCTTTGACTTGCGCGAGTACAGAGGGGACATGACGGCGGCGGCCGTGGCCGCCTACGTCGCGCGATACCCGGCGATCGAAGGATCGGACGTAGTGCTCAATGAAGACAAGACTCCCGCGAGCCGGACTAACGACGGGTGGCCGTACGTCGTGGTCCCTGACTCGAACCTGGTCAAGAACGGCGACTATGAGCGCTGGCCGCTGGGCGCGCACCGCTACGGCAGCACGCACATTGTGGTGCCAAGGCCCGAGGGCTCGACAGGTGATCTTCACCCGCTCATGAGCTGGTGGATGGTGCTTTTTGGGTTCTCGATCCTCGCCCGGTACCACCCGAAGGAGTGGACCGAGGCCCTCGCTATGGGCACGAGCTCGATCGCGTCACAAGTCGAGTTTCTGCTGGACGCCGCCGTGACCTCGGTGCCCGAGTTGCTGGCGAGGGAACTCTGGACCGCACCTTGGGTTGAGTGACCGTGGCCGCCAGTACGCTCCACGCATGACTGATGACGAGCAGGACGAGCGCAATCGCCCCTTTCCGCCTGCCGACCTAGTGGCGCGACAGGGCGGAACGTCCTTCCAGGGCGAGAGTATGGACGTCGTGGATTTCGAACCTGAGCGCCCGAGCCAGATTCGGACGACGCTCACGAACGCCCGTCAGGGAGAGGATCTGACCGGCGCGACAGCGATCCAGGGCTATGTCGATCGGGAGTGCGGAGATCACGTCGCCTGGAAGATATGGGCGGCGGACGACGGATCGGGGCTGATCCGCGCCACAGTGACCGTCAATGGCGAGACCAAGTTGAACGCCATAGGGCAGGAGTCTCCCTGGGGAACGAATGACCCGGTCGATGCCATGGCCTGGATTCACCCGAGAGTGGACGACGCGGCGGGCAAGCCCGACCAGTCGGTCGTTCAGTTTGCGCCTGGCACGATGAACCCCGCCCATGACGACCGGTACACCGTCTTGCCGGTCGGCCGTCACCTAAACCTCTAGAGGACACAGACCGGACACAGACCGCGAAGGACAGCCCGTCACGCCGAGGTACGAGATGGAATTGACAGGCATACGCTCGCCCGAGATTTGGGACTAGTCGGCACAGCCCTGCACACGTTGGGATACTCCACCAGGGCTGGGGGTCAGGGGGTCGCGAGTTCAAATCTTGTCAGCCCGACCAAGGTGACACCTTGAGTGTCTTATTGAAAAGTGAGAGGTCGACCTCTTTGGGTCGGTCTCTTCGTGGGTAGGTGCTGACCCCTGTTCTGGGGTAGTCGAATCGTTCGGGATCCACGTCCACCAGGTGGCGAATCAGATCGAAGCCGCAGCCAGGACCCTGGAGACCTAAAGAGCGACGAGCGCTCCAGCATTGTGGAACGTGGGCTGCATGCGACAGCCCCTTCGTTGGTATTCCGACCGATACGGTGTACTGCATGGTCGAGCCGTCGGAGCCACAGCATCGAGAAGGCACTGCGAGAAAGCCCTGGATGGCCGATTCCGCCCTGTACCGGCCGGGGCGCCCGCTCCGAAATCGTCGTTGGAAACTTGCGCCGCTTTCCGTCGCGGCTGCAGGCGTCACGCTGTTGGTTGCGGGATTCGTGGTGGCTAAGGGCCTGGGCTGGTTTTAGTACTGTCGCCTCACAGTCCGGGCCCCAGCCGTTCGCCCTTCTTGCTCTTCCCCTGCAGCTCCGCGATCTGCGCCCGCGCCGCCGCCACGATCTCGTCGTTGGTGTTGGCGTGGCCGCCGAGTCCCCAGCCTCCGGGGATGGCTTCGGTCAGCAGCACCCAGGTGCGCGAGGTGAGGCTGGGATCGTCGGCGGCATCCGCGATCAGTTGAGTGAACTGCGAGACGACGGCGAGCTGCTTGTCGCGGTCGAGCGCGCCGGCGTTCGTGAGCACCTGCGCGCGCACGTAGTTCGTGTCGCCGTCGACGTTCGAGAGGTTGCCCTCGGGCAGGTCGTGCACGAAGGCGGCAGTGTTCTTGCGGAACAGCGGGATGTCGGGGACCGCCTCGATCTGCTTCAGCGTGCTCGCGAGCGTGATGGCGAGTTGGTGCGGGTCGGCGAACGTTCCGGCGGTGGCGTAGACGTCGATCATGGGCATGTGCGGTCTCCTTAGAAATATGCTGATCGTCATACTACACACGAAACTATGATGGATGTCATGGCGAATGACACGCGGCAGAAGATGATCAACGGGACCGTCCGTCTGCTCGCGCAGAAGGGGCTGACCGAGACCTCGTTCGCCGAGGTGCTCGCCCTGACGGGTGCGCCGCGCGGGTCGATCTACCACCACTTTCCCGACGGGAAGGATCAGCTGGTCGCCTCGGCGGTCGAGCTCGCCGGCGCCAACGCGCAGGCCGCGATCGCGGCGTGGGAGGGCCTCTCCCCGCGCGAGGTCACCAAGCGCTTCCTCGGCCTGTGGCGCGAGGTGCTGGTGCGTTCGAACTTTCGGGCGGGATGCTCGGTGCTGGCCGTGACGATCGCCACCGAGTCGACCGAACTGCTCGATCACACGGCTGGCGTCTTCCGCGGCTGGCGGCAAAGCCTGGCGTCGCTCTTTGAGCGCGGGGGTGTCGAGGCGGGGGAAGCCGCGCGGTTCGCGGCGCTGCTCATCGCGTCCAGCGAGGGTGCCGTTGTGATGGCGCGCGCCGAGCGATCACTCGACCCGTTCGAGCTCGTCGTGACGGAGCTCGTGAAGCGGGTTCCTGCCTAGGCCTCAGGCATTTTCCTGATCGTCGACACGATCCGGTCGTCCAACCCCGGCGGCACGTCGACCTCGACGGCCAGGGCGTGCAGCGAGCGGCTGTAGAAGTTGCGCGCCGCGGCGGCCAGGGTGATGTCCACGATCTCTTGGTCGGTGAAGCCGGCGTCGCGCAGGCGTTGGCTGTCGGCATCCGTCATCGACGCCGAGTCGGTGCTCAGGCGCGCCGCGTAGTCCATCATCGCGACCTCGGCATCGGTGAGGCCGGCGTCGCGGTAGTCGCGCAGGATGCGGGCGATCTGCTCGGCATCCAGGATCGAAAGTGTCTTACGGCTGTGAGCGAGAAGGCACGCCTGCGATCCGATCGCCTCGGCCGCGGCGAGGGTCACGAGTTCGTAGCGGCGTTTGCCCAAGGGGATCGCGATCGCACGCATGAGTTGCTCGAAGCCGCGCACCGCCTCGGGGTTGAGGGCCATCACGCGGCTGTGGCTGGGGACGTAGCCGAGATCCTCGATGTCTTCGGCGTACAACTCGGCGACGAGACCCGTCGCCTCTGCTTCGGGGACGGTTTTCACGATCGACACGGAACAAGGATGTCACGTGCCGCGGAGCAGTTCAGAGATTCAGACCTTTCGGCGCCGCAGCCCGATCAGGAGCAGTACGAGCCCGACGAACGCGACGCCCAGCCCGATGTAGAACCAGGTGCGGTCGCCGGTCATGAAGCTGCCAGGGATCACGCCGAGACCCTGACCGCCCCAGACGATGCCGACGAGCAGGGCGATCACGCCGATCACGGTCAAGACGGTTCGGGCTGCGCGACTCATAGTGCAACCGTAGCCGTCCGCGCGCTTGACGCATTGGTAAGTAGGAACTAACGTAAGCACGTACTTACGAAAAGAAGGAGACCTCATGGGCCAGCCAGTCGCGATGTTCGAAGTCGTGAGTTCGGACGTCGAACGCGCGCAGCAGTTCTACTCGACCCTGTTCGACTGGAAGATCGACGTCGACCCGTCGATGGGTGGTTACGGCCTGGTCGACACCGGAGTCGAGGGCGGGCTGATCGGTGGAATCGGGGGATCGATGGGTCCGGGCGATACGGGCGTCAAGGTCTACGTGCGGGTCGACGACCTCGCTGCCTACCTCGACCGCGCCGAGCAGCTCGGTGGCCGTCGGCTGGTCGAGCCGACCCAGCTGCCGGGGGAGTTCGGCTGGTTCGCCGTGTTCGCCGACCCCGACGGGAATCCGGTCGGCCTGTGGGCGTGACGGCGCGAGCCGACGGTCACGACGACGGCTATTTCGACGACCGTGCCGATGCGGTATTGCGCGCCCTCACCGAGCCGCGCCGCCGCGCCATCCTGCGTCTGGTCTCGGATCGCGAGCGGTCGGTCGGCGAGATCGCGGCCGAATTCGAGGTCAGCCGTCCCGCGATCAGCCAGCACCTGGCCGTGCTCAAGGATGCCGAGCTGGTGACCGAGCGCCGCGAGGGCACGCGCCGCCTGTACCTGGCGCGACGCGAGGGATTGCAGGCCCTTCGCGCCCTGCTCGACGAGCTGTGGGGTTCGGCTCTTGCGCGTGCGGCCGCTCTCGCCGAGGCTGAGGGCACCGACTCGGACAGCACCCGGAAAGAGACGAGATGAGCGACGCACAGCGCACCAACGTCATCCCGCTGGAGCGTCCGCCGATTCGGCAGTCGATCGTGGTGCGACAGACTCGCGAGCGCACCTTCGACGCCTTCGTGCGCAGCATCGGCGACTGGTGGCCGCTCGTCCCGTTCTCGATGGGCGCGATCGCATCGTGCGCGTCGAGTTCGAGCAGCGGCTCGACGGCCGGATCTACGAGGTCTGGGACGACGGAACCGAGCGCGATTGGGGTCGGGTTATCGAGTGGCAGCCCCCCGAGCGGTTCGTGATGACCTGGAACATCACCGGCGAACCCACCGACGTCGAGCTGAGCTTCACGGCGCTCGATGACGGCACGACCCGGGTCGACCTCGAGCACCGGGGCTGGGACCGCCTCACCGAAGCGCAACTCGGCGAGGACTGTGCGCTGCCGGGCGGCTATCTGGGCGGCTCGTTCGAACGCGGATGGCGCACCATCCTGGGTGCATTCGTCACCGCGGCAGAAGGGACAGTCTGATGACCTTGGCGGTCAGCTTCTACGACGACATGGGTCCGGGCGGCATGGCGCACGCGCAGGAGGTGTATCCGCGGCATGTCGCGTATCTCGAGCAGTTCAACATCGATGGTGAGGTGCTGATGATCGGCACCTTCGCCGACCCGGCCGCGGACGGTTCGATGGCGGTGTTCCGCAGCCGCGAGGCGGCTGAACGCTTCATCGCGGGCGACCCGTTCGTCACCGAGGGGGTGGTCGCGAGCTGGCGGGTGCTCGACTGGAACGGCGACGCGCCGGTGACGAACCGCTCGGCGCTGCTCGGGCCGGTGATCCCGGTGCTCAGCTACGCCGATGTTCAGGCTGCGACCGACTGGCTGGTCGAGGTGCTCGGTTTTCAGGTTCGGGTCCTGGTCGGTCCCGGCCACCGGGCGCAGCTGTCCTTCGGCGAGGGGTCGCTGATCATCGCCGACGATGGCTCGGATCGAGTGGCGCCCGCTCCGGATGCCGTGACGGCATCCGTCATGCTCCGCGTCGACGACGTGGCCGGCGTGTGCGAGCGTGCCCGCCAGGCCGGAGCCACGATCCTCTCCGAGCCGCTGAGCTACCCGTACGGCGAGCGGCAGTGCACGTTCACAGACCCGGGCGGACACCTCTGGACACTGACCCAGACCCTCAGCAGCACGGCCCCGGCGGACTGGACCGGCATCGAGGCGAAGCCCTAGATGACCCGGTAGTCGACGTTCAGATGCCCAGAACCCGACAGTGAACTCCTGATCGGCTCGAGCACGATCGGCGGGAGGCCCTCCAGCAGCCGCCGACCGCTGCCCGCGATCTTGGGGGCAATGACCAGTTTCAGCTCGTCGACGACTCCGGCACCGAGCAGGGTCTGAGCGAGCGAGATGCTGGCGTGGATGCCGATGTCGCCGCCCTCCTGCGCCTTCAGGTTTCGCACGAACTCCACCGGGTCGCCGTCGATGACCGTCGTGTTGGTCCACTCGCGGCCGAGCGGGGTCGAGGTCGCCACGTACTTGGCGACGGGGTTGATGAAATCCGAGAACGGTTGGATGTCTTTGCCCGGCCAGTATCCCGACCAGTCGTCGTAGCTGGTGCGACCCAGGATGACGGCATCCTGCGTGGCGATGACCTCGCCCAGGCGCGCATCCATCTCGTCATCCCAGTCGGCGATGAAGCTGTTCGGATCGTCGGCCACCCCGTCGAGCGACAGCAGCTCGTACATCACGACCTTGCGCATCAGACCGGTCTCCAGGGGGTGTTGCAGCGCCAGCAGGGGACCCCGCGCGAGCCCTCGATGAGCGCGCCGCAGTTGTCGCATACCCGGCCGAGCCAGCAGGCGGCATCCCCGCCCTGCTCCCACTGCTCTTCGGCATCGACGGACGGCGGGGCCGAAGGCGTGACGGTGCCGTCGTTCGGCGCGCCATCGCGAGACATGCCTCCAGGGTAGGCCGATCCGGCGCCGACCACACCGGCGCCGACTACACCGTCGCCACCGGACGCCCGACCACCATCGAGGCGAGCAGCGACGGCGCGAACTCTTCGGCGGTCTCGACGTCGAGTCGGGCCCCGAGCCCGTCGAGCACTCGGGTGAAGAACGATCGAGCCGCGACGGCGAACACGATGTTCGCAACGTCGGCGTCCGTGAGACCGTGCCCGTGCAGAGCGTCGACGTTCGCCTGCTCGATGGCGGCCGCGTCGGTCGCGACCCGTGTCGCGAACTCGAAGACCGCGCGATCCTGAGGGCTGAGGCTCTCGCCGCTCGGGTCGTCGGCGATCCGCTGCACCGTTGCCTCGTCGCCGCAGACATCGCGGAGGAACTTGGAGTGCGCGACGGTGCAGTAGGTGGAGTGCAGTGCGCGAGCCGCGGCGATGGTGGCGATCTCGAACAGCCTCCGGTCCATGCCCCCGCGGACGGCGAGGTTGAGCCGGTTCCACGCCTCTGCGACGTCCGGGCGACCTGAGAACAGGAGCGCGTAGTTCGGCAGAAAGCCCCACGACTCGCGCTGGTGCCGGTAGTAGTCCGCGACGGCTCCCGTGGCCGCGTCCTCTGGGACGGTGTCGATGAACATGGCGGTCAGGCCGGGACGCGTTCGCGTGCGGGTGTGGTGTACGCCATGGCGTTCTCGGCGTAGAAGATGCCGCGCTGGGGCATCATCAGATCGGCGAGATGAGCCTGCTGGGGCAGCGGCCCGGGGACACCCAGATCGGCTCCGTTCACCTCGGCCGTCGATCGCTCGACGCGCCACACCCTGCGGGGGATGGCTCCGAAGGTCTGGTCGTTCGGCGTCAGCCCCCGAAGCTTGACTCTGCCAACGGACAGGAACGGCCCCGCGATCGCGCCCATCGGGCGGAGGAACCAACTCGCGTGGCAGGCCGTGGCGGGGAGCCGGGCTCCGATGGCGGTCATCGCACGGGTCGCGAAGCTGGAGGAGATCTCGAGGTGCCAGGTGAGCACCCCCGGCACCGCGACGTGAAGCGACGACGGTCCCGACCAGGTCAACTCGATGGGCGAGGTGACCGTCGCGGTCAGCGCGGAGCCGACGTACCGCGCGCAACTGACCTCCGGCGACACGTCGGCGTAGACGGTCCACTGCCCGGCGGGGTTGCGATGCCACACCGCGCGGTAGCTGGGCCCGACCGAGCTCGCGGTCATGCGGCGCATGGCGAGGTAGTGACCGCTCGCGAACGGGAGGCCCATCACGCCATAGCCGCTGAACCGCTCGCCCGCTCCGGGCGGAACGGCATCGGCTGTTTCTTCGTCGCGAGCGAGGGACTGGGGCTGGTTTCTGGCTGACATGCTCGTCACGTTAGGCGCGGCGCGGACGCCGGACATGAGGCATTGACCCCATCTTCGGTCACCGCTCAGGGCTCGGCGGCCTCTACCCCGAGCAACCCGTGCCGCGTGGCGAACAGGCTCGCCATCGCCCGGTTGCTCGCCCCGATCTTGGAGTAGACATGCTCGATGTGATTGCCGACGGTCTTCTGCGAGATCACCAGACGGGCTGCGATCTCGCGGTTGGAGAGTCCCGCCGCCAGGAGTTGCAGCACCTGCACCTCGCGGCCGGTCAGCCGGAACGGCCAGTCACGTCGCGCGGAAGTCCGTTGTCCGGTGGCCTGTAGCACGGCATCCACCGCGTCCGGATCGAGCCGTCCGGCGTGGACCTCGCCCCGCATGCGGGCCGCGACCTCCTCGGCGGTTCCCGCCGGACGGTAGGGCCGCGGTTCGAGCCAGGCCCGATAGCAGTCGGCGGCCGCCAGGATCCGCCCGGCGGGGCTCAGGGCGAATCCGCTCAACCCGCGCGGGTACCCCGACCCGTCCAGCCGCTCGTGGTGCTGGACCGCGATCGATCCCAGCGGGGCGAGTGCGGGCGAGAAAGCCAGCATCCGCTCGGTGAGGTAGGGATGCATCCGCACCCGCTCGGCCTCCGCCTCGGTGAGTTCGCCGTGCTTGTCCCAGATGGTGTTGGGCACCCCGAGTCGCCCGAGATCGTGCACCAAGCCCGCGCGGCGGACCTTCAGCACCTCCGCGGGGGAGTACCCGTGGATGCTCGCCGCCGACTGCGCGAGCTCTGCCACCGCCCGCGAGTGGCCGATCGTGTACGGCGACTTGAGATCGACGAAGTCGGCGATCGCTTCCAGAGCCGCGTCGAAGCCCGTCTCCGAGAGGTGCACGCCCGAGAACGGCTCCGCCGCGATGACGGTGTCCCAGTTCGGCGATCTGCCCAGGCGTTCGAAGATGGTGCGGGCCTCCTCGCAGAACAGATCGACGAGTTCGGGCGCGAACTGAGTGCCTCGGCGCTCGCGGGCGACCTCGATGGCCGACTCGATCCCGCCGATCCGGTGGAACACCTCGACGACATCGGCCAGGTTGACCAGCTGGGACGTCATCAGGATCTCGGAGCCCGCGATGCCCTTCGGAACCCCCTGCCCGTCCCACCGCTCGAACGTCTGCTCGACGCTGGCACGCACTGCGGAGCCGAGACCGAGCCGCTCGGCGAGGTGGTCGGCTGCGGTCCAGTGATTGACCAGCATGTCGGACGCATCATGCATGCCGCCGCTTCGAGCGAAGTCGACGCCGACGCTCACCCGCCTCGGCACCGAGGCGCCCGAGCCCAGGTGTTTCAGGATGAACAACCGCTGCACGCCCGGTGATGAGAAGTCGACGCGGCGGAAGTCCGCCTTCAGCGCGAGGTCGTCGCCGAACCACTTCGCCTGCTCGTAGGCGTCGACGTGGCACCCGACCCACGCCAGCATCGACGTGTAGTAGACGACGAACTGCTCCGATTCGTCGAGTCCGACCCGTTCGGCGAGGTGGAGCGCGATGAGGCACTGCCGCAGCACGTGCTCCATCGGCTGACCCATCCCCAGGTCGGTTCCCAGAGACAGGGCGCCCAGCAGTTCGGCGAGTCGGATCCCGCCCGGCGCTGATTCCCCGGCCACGCGCCAAGGTTACGTCGTCGGGTCGGCGGCCGGTCCGGCGGCGGTGGGTCCGACGGGGGCCGACTCTGCTGCAGTCAGTCCGGGTCGCTCGGATCCAGTGGTGCGTGGTGGTCGACGTTGACGATCCCGCGGCGCCAGTAGCCGCTCGCCGAGACCTGCTCGGCCGGCAGTTGCAGCTCGTGCCGCAGGTACCGCCGCAGCGGGACCAGGATGTCGGCCTCGCCGGCCAGGAACACGAACGTCCCCGGGCCGACGCTGCCCAGTGAGCGCAGCGACTCCTCGAGCTGGCGGCGGCCGTCGGCGTGCGTGATCCACTCGGCGTCGATGCGCGACGAGACCGACGCGTCGAAGTAGTTCTCGACGCTCTCGTCGAGCACGTAGAAGAGCGCGGTCACCGGAACATCGGCGGGCAGCAGTTCGAGCCAGCGCCCGGTGGCAGGCAGGGCCGTCTCGTCGGCCACGACGAGCAGCCGTTCGACGCCCTCCGGGATGAGGCGCGACCCGCGCGGGCCGGCGACGCCGAGTCCGTCGCCCATCGTCGCCATCTCGGCCCAGGCCGACGCCGGACCGTCCAGCCCGTGGGTGACGAGATCGAGGTCCAGCTCGGTGGCGCCGTTCGGCCGGGTGCGCACGGCACGCGGCGTGTAGTCGCGCGAGATCACGACGCCCTCTGCGCCGCGCTGCATCCCGTCCGGTCCGACCTCGGGCAGGGTCAGGATGCCGTTGGCGGGGTCGGGGAAGAACACCTTGACGTGGTCGCTGGGGCCGCTGCTGACGAAGCCGCCGAGTTCGGGCCCGCTCAGGGTCACGCGCACGATGTTCGGCACGACGCGATGCACCGCACTCACTTCGGCGCGGCGCAGAACCAGGGGATGACGGACGTGCTCGCGTGCGAAGGCCACGTCTCCACGGTAGCTGTCTGCACGGTGGCTGTCTGCACGGTAGCGTGGCGCGCGATGAGCACGCCGGATCCGCACCCTGATGCCGACCACCCCGATGCCGCACGCACCATGTGGGCGCGCAGCCTGTCGGTCCAGCTGACGACGTTCCTGCGCACCGAGTCCGGCAGCTCCGGTGTGCTGCTGTTCGCGATCGTGACGGCGCTGGTCTGGGCGAACGTGGACCTCACCGGTTACAACGCGGTCTGGCAGACCGATCTCTCGATCCAGGTGGGCTCGCTGCACCTCGGGATGGATCTGCGCGCCTGGGTCGGATCCGGGCTGATGACCCTGTTCTTCCTGGTGGTCGGGCTCGAGGCGCGGCGCGAGCTGGACCTGGGCGAGCTGCGCGACCGGCGCCGGCTCGTCGTCCCGTTCGCCGCAGGACTGCTGGGCATGGCGGTGCCGGTGCTGATCTTCTTGGCCGTCAACGCGGGTGGGCCGGGGCTGCGCGGGTGGGGCGTCGCGATGTCCACCGATACAGCCTTGGCCCTCGGTCTGCTCACTCTGCTCGGCCGGCGCCTGCCCGAGCGGCTGCGCGGCTTCATCGTCACCGTGTTCATCGTCGACGATCTGGTCGCGCTGATCGTCATCGCGGTGGTCTACAGCAGCAACATCCAGTGGATCCCACTGGTCGTCGCGATCCTGGCCGTCGCCATCTTCCCGATCGCGATCCGCTTCACCCGGCTGCCCGCGCCGTTCTACGTGGCCGTCGGACTGGTGGCCTGGGGCTCGCTGCTGTTCAGCGGCGTGGATGCCGTGGTGGCCGGGCTGGCGATCGGCCTGGTAGCGCCCGCCTACACACCGGGGCGCGACAACCTCGAGGCGGCGGCGGTGCGTTTCCGCCGGTTCCGCGAGCAGCCGACCCCGCAACTGGCGCGCTCGGCCGGTGCCGGGCTGATCGGCGCGCTCTCGCCGAACGAGCGGCTGCAGACGCTGTACCACCCCTGGACCAGCTACCTGATCGTGCCGCTGTTCGCCCTGGCGAACGCGGGCATCAAGATCGACGGCCGCTTCCTGGCAACCGCCTATGTGTCGCCGATCACCCTCGGCGTGATCGTGGCCTATGTGGTCGGCAAGCCCGTCGCCGTGACGGCGACCTCCTGGCTGATCGCGAAGCTCAGTCGCGGGAGGTTCACGCCTCCTGTCGGGTGGGCGGCGGTGGCGGGAGCCGGCACGATCGCGGGGGTCGGCTTCACGGTGGCGGTGCTGATCGCGACCCTCGCATTCCGGGGTGAGGCGCTCGCTCAGGCCAAGCTCGGCATCCTGACCGCTGCGGTGGTGTCGTCGCTGATCACCTGGACCCTGTTCCGGATCACGGGCGCTCTGCCCGCCAAGGTGCGGGCCCGCGCGCTGCTCGGCGATGTCGCACAACTGGTCGACCTGACGATGCCGGTCGACCCCGCACGCGACCACATCCGCGGCCCGGAGGATGCCGTGGTCACCGTGGTCGAATACGGCGACTTCCAGTGCCCATACTGCGGTCGCGCCGAGCCGTCCGTTCGCAAGCTGCTGGCCGACGTCGAGGTGCGGTTCGTGTGGCGGCATCTGCCGCTGACCGAGGTGCATCCGCAGGCACAGCTCGCCGCGGAGGCGGCGGAGGCGGCGGCCGCCCAGGGGGCGTTCTGGGAGGTGCACGACGCGATGCTCGCCCACCAGGATCAGCTTGAGGAGCCCGACCTGGTCGCGCTGGCGACCTCGCTCGGACTCGACGGCGAGGCGCTGGTCGAGGCGCTGCACTCACGTCGCTTCGCCGCGCGGGTGGACGAGGACGTGCGCACCGCCGACGCCAGCGGCGTCGCCGGAACGCCCACCTTCTTCATCAACGGGCAGCGCCACTACGGCCGCTACGACATCGACACCCTGAAGGCCGCCGTCGCCGCGGCCCACGAGCAGGCCCTGGTCGGAAAGAGCACGCGCCGCTCGTCGTGACGCCCTGGTGACGCCGACGTGGCGGAGGGATAGCCTGAGCGCCATGAGCCCGACCGCGTCCCACTCCACCCCCTCCGACAGTGATGTCTTCGCCGGGCCGCAGGCGCTGCGCCGGGCTCCCAAGACCCACTTCCCGACCCACGCGCAGCCGCCGCGCGAGATCTACCAGTTGATCCACGACGAGCTGCTGCTCGACGGCGTGGCGCGCATGAACCTCGCGACCTTCTGCACCACCTGGGTGGAGCCCGAGGTGCAGCAGCTGATGGCCGAAACCCTCGACAAGAACATCGTCGACAAAGACGAATACCCCCAGACGGCCGAGCTCGAGGCGCGCTGCGTGCGGATGTTCGCCGACCTGCTGCACGCCCCGGACCCGAAGACCACGCTCGGCACCTCGACCACGGGATCGAGCGAGGCGGCGATGCTCGGTGGACTCGCGGCCAAGTGGCGCTGGCGCGCCAAGCGCCAGGCCGCGGGGCTCGACACGGCGCGCCCGAACCTGGTCTGCGGGCCGGTGCAGGTCTGCTGGGAGAAGTTCTGCCGGTACTTCGACGTCGAGATCCGCGAGGTCAAGATGGGCCCCGGCCACGTCATGACGCCCGAGGATGCCATCGCGGCCTGCGACGAGAACACCATCGTCGTCGTCGCCACCATGGGCCAGACCTTCACCGGCAAGTACGAGGATGTCGAAGCCATCAGCGCCGCGCTCGATGCGTTCCAGGAGAAGACCGGCCTCGACATCCCGCTGCACGTGGATGCCGCGAGCGGCGGTTTCGTCGCCCCGTTCTGCGCGCCCGAGCTGGACTGGGACTTTCGGCTGCCCCGGGTCAAGTCGATCAACGCCTCGGGGCACAAGACCGGACTGGCACCGTTGGGCAGCGGCTGGGCGATCTGGCGCGAGGCCTCCGACCTGCCCGAAGAGCTGATCTTCAACGTCAACTACCTGGGCGGCCACATGCCCACCTTCAACCTCAACTTCTCGCGACCCGGCGGACAGGTGGTGGCCTCGTACTACAACTTCCTCCGGCTCGGACGCGAGGGCTACACCGCCGTGCAGTCGGCGACGTACACGGTGGCCGCCTACCTTGCCGAGGCGCTGGGCAAGATGGGGGAGTTCGACATCCTGTTCGACGGCGACCCGCACCGCGGCATCCCCGCGGTGACCTGGAAGCTCAAGAACGACGACGGGCCGTACACAGTGTTCGATCTGGCCGAAGAGCTGCGCGGGCGCGGCTGGCTGGTGCCCGCGTACACGCTGCCGCCGACCCAGGATGCCGTGGCGGTGCAGCGAATCATCGTGCGCCACGGTCTCAGCCTCGACATGGCGGATCTGCTGCTCGCCGACTTCCGGCGCGCGATCGAGGCGCTCAAGAACGGACCGCGGGGCCGCCGACTCGAAGCGGGAGACGCGCCGAGCTTCACCCACGACGCGACACCCGCGCTGGCGGTGGTCGCGCCGTAATTTCTCCGCCGTAGTTTCTGCGCCGTAGTGTCAGCGCCCTAGCTTTTCGCCGCTTGGACGCGTGCGATCGCGTCGGCGGCCCGCACCAGCGCGAGGTGCGAAAGCGCCTGCGGCGTGTTGCCGACGTGGCGCTGGTCACCGACGTCGTATTCCTCGCTGAGCATGCCGACGTCGTTGCAGAGGCCGACCAGGCGGTCCATCAGGGTCATCGCGTCGGCGAGGCGGCCGGATTCGGCATACTGCTGCACCAGCCAGAACGAGCAGGCGAGGAAGGGGTGCTCGTCGCCCACGAGGCCGTCGACTCCGGTGGAGGCCTCGTAGCGCATCACGAGACCGTCGCGCATGAGGCCGCGCTCGATCGCGGCGACCGTGCCCAGCATCCGCGGATCGTCGGCGGGGAGGAAGCCCAGCTGCGGCAGGATCAGCAGCGAGGCATCGACCTCGGTCGCTCCGTAGTACTGCACGAAGCTGTTCACCTCGGAGTCGAAGCCGCTGGTCTCGATCTCGGCCCGGAGCTGCTCGCGCAGCGCGCGCCAATGCTCGGCCGGACCCTCCAGGCCGCGCTGCTCGACCGCGCGGATCCCGCAGTCGAACGCGGCCCACATCATCGCGCGCGAATGGGTGAAGCGGTGCAGCGGGCCGCGGATCTCCCAGATCCCGTGGTCGTCGCGATCCATCACCTGCTCGACATGGTCGAGCAGCGCGAGTTGCAGGGACCAGGAGATGCGGTCCTCGGCGATGCCGCGTTCGCGCGTCTGCTGAAGGGCGAGCATGACCTCGCCGAAGACGTCGCCCTGGAATTGCAGCGCGGCGCCATTGCCGACTCGAACCGGCTCCGCGCCGCGGTAACCGGGCAGCGACTCGACCTCCCACTCGACCAGTCGGCGCTCGCCCGCGAGGCCGTACATGATCTGCACGTCGGCCGGGTCGCCGGCGATCGCGCGCAGCAGCCAGTCGCGCCAGTCGCGGGCCTCGGTATTGAAGCCGTGCTCGAGCAGCGCCTGGAGCGTGAGCGCCGCGTCGCGCAGCCAGACGTAGCGGTAGTCCCAGTTGCGTCGGCCGCCGAACGACTCGGGCAGGCTCGTGGTGGCCGCCGCGACGATGCCCCCGGTGTCTTCGTGAGTGAGGGCACGCAGCAGCAACAGGGATCGCCGCACCGCGTGCGCGTACGGCCCCGTCGCGTCGATGCTCGACGCCCAGCTGCGCCACCACTTCTCGGTCTCCCGGATGCGTCGGCTCGGGTGGAGCGCCGAGGGCGGCTCGCGGTGTGAGGGGTACCAGGTGAGCGTGATGTCCACCGTTTCGCCGGCCGAGACGTCGAAGTGCGAGCGGTGCACCATCCCGTCGGGTTCGAGGCGAGGGCCGCGCACGATCACCGAGTCGGGCCCGGCCACGGCGATCAGGGCGTGCTGGTTGCGGCCTGGTCCGTCGTGCTCGGGGGCCTGGCGCATCCACGGGACCGCGGCGGCGTAGTCGAAGCGGATCCGCAACGACTGCTCCATGGCGACGGTGCCCCGGATGCCGCGCACCTGCCGGATCACGTCCGCGCGGCGGTCGCCGTGCGGCATGACGTCGACGACCTCGACCTCGCCCTCGTCAGTCACCCAATGGGTGACCAGCACGAAGGTGTCGTCGCGGTACTCGCGCGAGGTCGCCAGTTTCGCGCCTCGGGGGGCGAGTCGCCAGTGGCCCTGCTCGTAATCGCCGAGCAGTGCGCCGAAGGTGCTGGGTGAGTCGAAGCGCGGCAGGCACAGCCAGTCGATGTTCCCGTCGCGGCCGACCAGGGCGCCCGTGTGGCAGTCCCCGATCAGTGCGTAATCTTCGATGGCGAGCGGCACGAGCACATCCTCTCAGGGGGAGCCTGGATTGCAGCAGGAGTCGGGCAGCAGTCAGCGGGGATCAGTCAGGCGCTCCAGAGCGGGCAGCGCGGCGGCGATGGCCGCGGCATCCGCCTCGCTGAGGGTGGAGAGCAGCTCGGCGATCACCTGCGCGCGGGCGCTGCGGGCGTCGAGGATCGCCGCCGTCCCCGCGTCGGCGGCGGCAATCAGCGCTGCACGGCCGTCCAACGGGTCCGGGTTGCGCACGACATACCCGCGCGCCTCGAGTTCGGCGACCGTGCGGGTCATGCTCGGGGCCGACACGCCCTCCAGCTGCGCGAGGTCCGAGAGCCGCAGCGGACCGCGCTTCGTGATGACCGCAAGCGCCGAGAGCAACCCGTGGCTCAGTCCACCCGTTGCGGCCTGCAGGCGCCGGTTGAGGCGCCCGGTCACCAGCGCGAGGCGCTCGGCGTCGGTCGTCGGCTGTTGCGTGGTCGGCGGCTGCGTGCTCACGGGATCACCGTCACACGTCACTCAACGCGTCGGCGGTCGCCTCGTCGGGGCTGGCTCCCGCAAGCGTGGTGGGCACGTCGCCGGTCGCGGTCTTCTGGGCGGCCAGCTCCTGGGCCGCCAGGCTCGCGGTGTCGGCGTGGATGTACTTGCCGCCCATGACGACCGAGGCGATCGCGCCGATCACCGACATGATTGCCGCCGCGACGAACACGATGACCAAGCCGGAGTGGAAGGGATCCGAGATCAGCTGCGGAAAGAAGGTCTTGCCGGTCAGCGTCGCGAGATCGCTCGGCGGCACCGCGGCCGTCACGTGCAGCTGGTGCAACAGCGACGAGATCGGGTTGTAGCCCAGGAACGCCGCGAACAGGTTGCCCACCGGCGGGATCTGCGAGGCCGCCTGCACCGCGGCCTGCGGCACGTGATGGGCGGCCAGTCCGGTGCTGAGCGCCTTCGGCAGGGTCGCGGCGAGTCCCGTGATCATCAGCGAGAAGAAGATCCCGATCGAGAGCGAGTTACCCGCGTTCTGGAAGGTGCCGGTCATCCCGGACGCCGCTCCGCGCTGATTCGCGGGAACGCTGTTCATGATCGCCGTACGGTTCGGTGCCGCGAACATGCCGGAGCCAACGCCGTTGAGGAAGGTGATGATCGCGAAGATCCAGTACTCGAAGTTCACCGGGATCAGCAGCAGGGCGACGAAGGTCGCGGCGACCAGCAGCAGCCCGGTGGTGGCGAAGGTGCGCGCGCCGAACCGGTCCGAGAGGATGCCCGACACCGGCCCCGACGCCAGGAACCCGACCGTGAGCGGCAGCAGGTAGATGCCCGCCCAGAACGGCGTGGACTCGTAGCTGTAGCCGTGTAGCGGCAGCCAGATGCCCTGGAGCCAGATGATCAGCATGAACTGGAGTCCGCCGCGGCCGACCGAGGCCAACAGTCCCGCGAGGTTGCCCCACACGAAGGCCCGGATCCGGAACAGCTTCAGGTTGAACATCGGGTACGGCACCCGCTGCTCGATGAACACGAACACCACGAGCAGCGCGACCCCGCCGATGATCCCGGCCAGCACCCACGGGTTGCCCCAGCCGGTGCTCGAGTCGCCGTAGGGCTGGATGCCGTAGGTGATCCCGGCGAGCAGCGACGTCAGCCCCACCGCGAACACGATGTTGCCCGGCCAGTCCACCTTGCCCTCGCTGCGGGCCGAGACCTCGTGCAACGACTTGTACGACCAGATCGTGCCGAGCACGCCGAACGGCACGCTCACGATGAAGATGGCGTGCCAGTCGATCGAGGCGAGCACGCCTCCGATGATCAGACCGAGGAAGGTGCCGGCTATCGCGGCGATCTGGTTGACGCCGATGGCGAAGCCGCGCCGGTTGGGAGGGAAGGCATCCGTCAGGATCGCGGTCGAGTTGGCGAACAGCATCGCGCCGCCGACGGCCTGCACCACGCGCCATCCGATCAACCACAGGGCCCCGCCACCCCCGGTGAGCGGATCGAAGACCAGGGCGATGGCGGCGACCGTGAAGACCGCGAATCCGAGGTTGTAGATGCGCACCCGGCCGTAGATGTCGCCGAGGCGGCCGAAGCTGACCACCAGAACGGCGGTGACCAGGATGTAGCCCATCAGCATCCACAGCAGGTAGCTGACATTGCCGGGTTGCAGCGGGTCGAGCTTGATCCCGGTGAAGATCGCCGGCAGCGAGATGAGCACGATCGAGCCGTTGATGGTGGCCATCAGCATGCCGAGCGTGGTGTTGCTGAGGGCGATCCACTTGTAGTTGGGGTGGTCCTTGTGGAACATTCCGGAACGCTCGCGTCCGGACTTGGAGGTGACTGACACGGAACTTCTCTCTCGGCGAAAATAGTTACTTGTTGAATGCTAACTATATCGCGGGCCGGGTCGCAGGCACCACGCCCGACCGCATGGATAGCATGCGCACATGCCCGTGACTGTCTCCGACATCTCCCTGCCCGACGCCGAGGGCGGCAGCGCCGGGCTGACCGGCGTCCTCGCCGTGCCCGAGGGCTCGGGACCGTGGCCCGGCGTGGTGCTCGTGCACGAGGCGTACGGGGTGAACGAGGTGATGCGGCGGCAGGTGGTGCGCATGGCGGAGGCCGGCTACCTCGCGCTGATGCCCGATCTGTTCTCGCAGGGCGGCCCGCGCCGATGCTTGGGCGCGACCTTCCGCGCCCTGCGCTCGGGCGGGGGGCGCGCCTTCGTCGACATCGAGAGCGCCCGAGCGTATCTGGCTGCGCGATCCGATTCGACCGGGGCCACCGGCGTGCTGGGCTTCTGCATGGGAGGCGGATTCGCGCTCGCCGCCGCGTCCGATCGGGGCTTCGGGGCGGCATCCGCCAACTACGGGATGCTGCCGCGCGACCTCGACGCGCTCGAGCACGCCTGCCCGATCGTCGGCAGCTACGGGGCACGTGACCACTCGCTGACCGGCGCCGCCGAGAAGCTGTCGGCGACCCTGACCCGGTTCGGCGTGCCGCACGACGTCAAGGAGTATCCGGATGCCGGCCACTCCTTCCTCAACGACGCCGAGTCGGGGCCTGCCGCCGTTCGTCTGCTGACCAAGCGCATTCTCGGGGCCGGACCGAACCCGGAGGCCGCCGCCGACGCCTGGCGCCGCATCGAGGCGTTCTTTGCCGAGCACCTGGCGGCTCCGGTCGCTCCGTGATGGGCCGACCGACACTGGTGCGCCGCGTTCCGCGTGCCCGGATCAGGGGATCATGGCAACACGAAGGACCCAGTCGGTCCCGACGATCGATTCCCCTGATCGCGGCACGGGGCAGGATCCCGAGCCGAGCCCCGGCACAATAGACGAATGATCTACGAGTCCCGCGTCTACACCGCGCTGCCCGGCCGACTGCCTGCCCTGCTCGCCCGCTTCGAGAACGTGACGCTCGGATTCTGGGAGAAGTACGGCATCCGCCAGGTCGGCTTCTTCACCACGACGATCGGGCCGAACAGCCAGGACCTCACCTATCTGCTCGCCTGGGAGTCGCTGGACGAGCGCGAGCAGAGGTGGGGTGCATTCCAGTCCGACCCCGACTGGATCGCGGCCCGCACCGCCAGCGAGGCCGACGGCCAGATCGTGGCCAACATCGCCAGCACGATCCTGACGCCGACGAAGTTCTCGGCGCTGAAGTAGCCCGGGTCTAGCCCATCGAGGGCTTCACGTCCTTCACGATCGACTCCAGGATCCGCGCGTTGAAGTCGACGCCCAGCTGGTTCGGCACGGTGACCAGCACGGTGTCCGCCGCCTGGACCGCGGCATCCTGAGCCAACTCGGCGGCGATCACGTCGGGCTCGCCGATGTAGCTGCGGCCGAAGCGCGCGTTGCCGCCGTCGAGCCAGCCGACCTGGTCCTTCGACTCGGCCTGGGCGCGCACGCCGAAGTAGTGGCGGGTCTCGTCATCGATCAGCGGCAGGATGCTGCGGCTCACCGACACGCGCGGCTGGCGCTCGTGCCCGGCTTCTTTCCACGCGTCGCGGTAGAGCTGGATCTGCTCGGCCTGGAGCTCGTCGAACGGCACCCCGGTGTCTTCGGTGAGCAGCGTCGAGCTCATCAGGTTCATGCCCTGCTCCGCAGTCCAGACCGCCGTCGCCCGGGTGCCGGCGCCCCACCAGACGCGGTCGGGCAGGCCGGGGGAGCGCGGCTCGATCGCGAGAGGCTGGCTTACGCCAGTCATCTGCGGATTCGACATCGCCACACCGGCCCCGGCGATCGCGGCGCGGAACACCTCGGTGTGCCGGCGGGCCATATCGGCGTCCGTCTCGCCGTCGTCGGGCAGGTAGCCGAACGACTGCGAGCCGTTCAACGCGGTCTCGGGTGAGCCGCGACTGACGCCGAGCTGCAGGCGACCGCCGCTGATCAGGTCGGCCGCGGCGGCATCCTCGGCCATGTAGAGCGGGTTCTCGTAGCGCATGTCGATCACTGCGGTGCCGATCTCGATGGTCTTCGTGCGGGCGCCGATGGCGGCCAGCAGCGGGAAGGGCGAGGCGAGCTGCCGCGCGAAGTGGTGCACGCGCACGAAGGCGCCGTCGGCTCCGACCTCTTCGGCCGCGACCGCCAGCTCGATGGACTGCAGCAGCGCGTCGGCTCCGGTGCGCACCTGCGATCCGGGCACCGCCTGCCAGTGGCCGAAGGAGAGGAAGCCGATCTTGGTGGTCATGTCGATACGAACGTATCGGCGTGCCACGTGATTCCCGCGTGCTGCGGCATGATCGACGAATGGCTCTTCCACGCTTCTTCCGCCCGGGCGTCGCGTGGTTCTCGCGCACGCTGTTCTTCCGCCGGGTCGGGCCGAGGATCATGCCGCCGCTCGAACGGATGATGGTGCGCCTCACGAAGGGGCGTGTGCAACTCAGCGGGCTGTTGCTGCCGTCGCTTGTGCTGCACTCGGTCGGGGCGAAATCCGGGATCGAACGGGACGTCACGCTGATGTACTGCCCGGAGCCCACCGCGATCGGCGAGCAATTGCTCATCACGGGAAGCAACTTCGCGCGCGACACCCACCCGGCCTGGACCGCGAACCTGATCGCGAATCCGGACGCCGCCGTGTCGGTGCACGGCGTCCGCATCGACGTGCGGGCCGAGCAGATCGCCGACCACGAGCGCGAAGCGGTGTGGGTCACGCTCGAGGAGAACTGGCCCGGATACCGCGGTTACGAGCGCACGTCGGGGCGCATCCTCCGGATCTTCCGCCTGACCCCGACGGTCAGCGGGGACGAGCTGGCCGCCGCGACTACCGTGCTGCGAGCAGCGCGGAACGCTCCGGATGCCGGTCGAACCACTCGGCGACGTACCAGCACGTCGGCGTGACCGGTCCGCGGCCACGCGACTCGACGTCGTTCACCGCGAACTCGACGAGCTGGGCCGCGTAGCCCTTTCCGCGGAACTGCGGGATCGTCACGGTGTGGTGCATCACGGTCCCGACTCCATGGTCCCGGTACTCGAGCACGCTGACCAGATCGCCGTCGACGTGCATGGTGTAACGGTGCGCATCGGGCTCGTGCGTGAACTCCGTGGACATGTCATCGAGGCTACGCCCGCGGGTGGGGGATTGCTGACAGGACGGCGGATGGCGGCGTAGAGGGGCTATCGTTGGGGCAACAGTCGCGCTCGACCAGTGCTTTGATCCAGGTCGTTGCGGCGGACCGGATCGCTGCGATGACGCGGTGTCCCACGAGGGGTGCTGACCGGCAGACGTCTCGAATCTCCACACATCTCGCGCAATGACCAGGCGGGATGTCGGACGATCGTGAGGCATCTCGTGGCCACCTTCGCATTTCTTTCCACCTATCCTCCGACCCGCTGCGGTCTGGCGACCTTCACCCAGGCTCTCGCGACCGCCATGGCGGGCGACCTCGACCCGCGCGCCCGAATCGTGCGCGCCATGGACGTCGATGACCTCCCCTCGCTCGCGGCGATCGGCAGCCGCTCGACCATCGTCGGCGAGCTGCATCGGGGAGACCGCGCAGGCGGCCGGGATGCTGCGCGACTGCTGAGCGCGAGCGATGCCGTCATCGTTCAGCACGAGTACGGCATCTATGGCGGACGGGACGGCGACGAGATTCTGCCGGTGCTGGCCGCGCTCACGGCACCCAGCATCGTCGTACTGCACACCGTGTTGCCTGCACCGACCGCTCATCAGCGTGAGGTGCTGGAGACTGTCTCTCGCTTGGCCGGTGCCATCGTCGTGATGACCGAGACCGCCCGTCGTCTGCTCGCCGAGCACTACAGCATGGACGCCCGCAAGGTCAGTGTGATCCCGCACGGGGTCGCCGATCTGCGCTCGGTGAAGGTGGCTCCTCATCCCGAGCGCCGCACGATGCTGACCTGGGGCCTGATCGGACCGGGCAAGGGGATCGAGTGGGGCATCCAGGCGATGGCCGACTTGGCGGTGACCGAGCCGCTGCTGCACTACGTTGTGGCCGGCCAGACGCACCCCAAGGTGGTCGATCGCGAGGGCGAGCGCTACCGGGAGAGTCTGCAGCGTTTGATCGTCGAGCTCGGGCTTGACGACCGCGTCACCCTTGACGCGCGCTACCTCGATGCACCTCAACTTGCGACGCAGGTGGCGAACGCCGACATCGTGCTGCTGCCCTACGACACCCGCGAGCAGGTCACCTCCGGCGTACTCGCCGAGGCGGTCGCAGCAGGCAAGGACGTCGTCGCCACGACGTTTCCGCACTCGAGCGAGTTGCTCGCCAATGGCGTCGGCACACTGGTGGAGCACGAGGATCCTGCAGCGATCGCGCGGGCGGTTCGCGCGACCCTGCATGGAGAGAAGCGCGCGGACCGTGACCGCGCTCTGGCCGTCGACGTGAGTTGGCCTGCGGTGGCCGCCGAGTATCGGCTGTTGGCTCGCGGCATCCGAGCCGAGCGGTCGGCATGAGCATCGTGGCTGCGACGCCCGCGACCTTGCCCTTCGACCATCTCGCCCGCATGACCGATGCCCGAGGAGTCTTCGAACACGCGGATCACCACGTGCCTCGCCGCGAACACGGCTACTGTCTCGACGATGTGGCTCGAGCGCTGCTGGTGCTCGCGCGGGAGCCGGATCCCTCGCCCGTGGTCGCGGAGCTCACCGAGACCTGCCTGCGGTTCGTCGAAGCCGCGATCGATCCGATGGGTCGTGCGCACAACAGGATGAACGTCGCGGGAGAGTGGACCGATGAGGCGACCACCAACGACTGGTGGGGCCGCGCCGTGGGTGCTCTGGGCGTCGCTGCCACCTCTGCGCCCCTGCCGCTGACCCGTGCCCGGGCGATGCGCGCGTTCCTGCGTGCGGTCACCCAGCACTCGGTCGACGTGCGATCGATGGCCTTCGCGCTGCCGGGTGCGGCTGCCGTCCTGCACGCGCGACCGGGCTCCGAGGCAGCGCGGCGACTGTTGACCACGGGGCTCGCGGTCATCCCCCAGGGAACGGCGACGTGGGGATGGGTCGAGCCGCGACTGCGCTATGGCAATGCTTCCCTGGCCGATGCCCTGCTCGCGGCGGGGCACGCCCTCGCCGATCACGAGCTGGTGGAGCGAGCGCTTCGGCGTCTCGGCGCCCTGGTCGTGATCGAGTCTCGCGACGGTCACCTCTCGGTGACAGGACCGGGCGGACGCGACGTGACCGACACTGCGCCGCAATTCGACCAGCAGCCGATCGAGGTCGCGGCCATCGCGGATGCCGCGGCCCGCGCCTTCTCGATCACGGGCGACCCGCACTGGAGCGGGGTCGTCGAGCGGGCCAGGGACTGGTTCCTCGGCGACAACGACACGGGAGTGATCATGGTGGATCTCGCCTCGGGAGCCGGATTCGACGGACTCGAGGCAGATGGCCGCAACGAGAATCGCGGCGCCGAGTCCACGTTGGCCGCATTGAGCACCTTTCAGCACGCAGCTGCGATCGGGCTGCCGTCTCGCGCGCAGGCGACAGGAATCCGCCGGTGACGATCGACGTCCGTGACGCCGGTGTCGAGCTGAAGCCCGACGCCTCGAGGGTCATCGCGCGGCTGTTCCTGCCGGGGGAGGGCTACACCCGCACCGGATCCCGGGCGGGCGACATCATGGACAGGATCGAGGCGATCCCGGCCGACGAGCTCCACGCAGCCACCGAGCGGATTCTCGACGACTTCGGATCGCGCCACGAGAACTTCGCCGAACTGCTGCACCGCAATGGGGCGACCGTGGCGTTCCGGGAGGGGGAGACCCCCGCGATCGATCCCGATCGGGAGATCGTGCTCGGAGCCGCCTTCACCGCCGAGCACTCGGTCGAAGCCGCGGCCCTGTGCAATCCGAGTGCGGTTCCGCATCCCGACCAAAGCGGACTCGCGCCCGGTCAACTGCGCCTCGCGGTCTCGCTGCGCGCCATCGGCGAAGGGCATGTCTCGTCGATCGCCTTCGCAACGGCTGTCATCGATCCGGTGACCGGTTGGAGCTTCGAGGAACGACCGCTGCCGCTCATCACGGCCACCATCTCGGAGGGCGACTGGACGCGTGCCTACTTTCGGTCATCGCTCGAGACCGAGGGCCGGCTCAACGAGGTGTCCGGGGCCGTCGTGCGCGGGCTGCCCGCGACCTTCCGCAGCTCGCAGATCGAGAAGGCCATCCGCGTGCTGCCTCAGGAAATCTCCCAGCGACTCGATACCCGTGACGACCTCGATGTGATCCGCATGATGGCGTGGTCGGCATACCGGGCGGGCTTTGAGCCGAGCAGCTCCTTGGGGCAGCGGGTCCTGACTCCGTCGGCATCAGACGAGACCAACGGCATGGAGGACGCGCGGTTCGTGCTCTTCACCCACGATGACGGCCGCACCGAGTACCGCGCGACCTACACCGCATACAACGGACACGCGATCGCGTCGCGGTTGATCGTCTCGCCAGACCTGGTGGAGTTCGCGATCCATCGGCTCTCGGGGCCCGCCGCGCGCAACAAGGGGACGGCGCTCTTTCCCCGGGCGATCGGTGGCACCATGTTCGCTCTCACGCGCACCGACGGCGAGAACACCTCGATCGCGCGATCGTCGGATGGCCTGACCTGGACCGATATCGCGGTACTGCATCGCCCGGACGGCTTGTGGGAGATCGTCCAGACCGGCAACTGCGGCTCGCCGATCGAGACACCGCAGGGCTGGCTCGTGCTCCTGCACGGTGTCGGACCGATGCGGCAGTACAGCATCAGCGCCATGTTGCTCGACCTCGACGATCCGACCATCGTGCGTGCCCGGCTGATCGAGCCGCTTCTGCAGCCGCTCGGCGACCAGCGCGAAGGCTATGTGCCGAACGTTGTCTACTCCTGCGGCGCTGTCCTGCACGACGGAACGATCTGGCTGCCGTACGGCGTCGGTGATCAGCGCATCCGGGTGGTCTCGGTGCGGCTCGACGAGATGCTCGCAGCCATGATCCCCGCGCCGTGAAGATCGCCATCCTGTCGTCTGTCGCTTGGCGCACTCCGCCACTCGACTACGGTCCGTGGGAGCGGGTCGCGTCGCTGCTCGCCGAGGGCCTCGTCGCGCGCGGAGAGGATGTGACCCTTTTCGCCACGGCGGACTCCATCACCGTCGCCGAGCTCGATTCGGTGCTCCCTCACGGCTACACGACCGACCCTGCGATGGATGGCCGGGTATGGGAAGCGATGCACGTCGCGCATGCCGTTGAGCGATCCGGCGATTTCGATATCGTGCACAACCACCTGGATTGGCTTCCGCTGGCCTTCGCAGCCTCGTGGCGAGCGCCGCTGCTGACCACCGTGCACGGCTTCTCCGGGCCAGACATCCTGCCCGCCTACGCCAGGGCTGCGTCGAACTACGTGTCGATCTCGGACTCCGATCGTTCACCAGACCTCGACTACCTCGCAACCGTGCACCACGGGATCGACCTCGCCGAATTCGAACCGACCACCGAGACCGGCGACGATCTGGTGATCTTGGGCCGCATCCATCCCGACAAGGGCACAGCAGAGGCCATCGAGATCGCGCGGCAGGCGGGGCGGCGACTGATCATCTGCGGCCCGGTCGTCGACGCGCGGTATTTCGCCGAGCAGGTCGAGCCGTTCCTCGACGACGAGCGCGTTGTCCACCTCGGGTCGATCGGGCCGACTGAGCGCTCGCGCGTGCTGGGTGCGAGCGCGGTGCTGCTGCATCCCATTCATTTCGCTGAGCCCTTCGGACTGGCGGTGATCGAGGCGATGGCGTGCGGAACGCCGGTCGTCGCGTACCGGCGCGGCGCCATGCCCGAGCTCATCGATGAGGGCGTGACCGGCTACGCCGTGTCGGATGCCGGGACTGCGATCAATGCGGTGGAGCGCGCCGCCCAGCTCGACAGGGTCGCCGTGCGCGAGACGGCCGAGCGCCGCTTCAGCGTGGAGCGGATGGTCGACGACTACCTCGCGATCTACCGCACCGTCCTGGATCGGTGACACGTCACAATTGTCATCGCGTTCCCAGCCGAGGAGGAGCGGCCCCGCGTAGAGTGCGAAACATGGGAATCCGGGACATCGCATTGACCACCATCGACGGCGCACCCGCGTCGATGGCCGACTACGCCGACAAGGTCGTTCTGGTCGTCAACGTGGCATCGAAGTGCGGCCTGACCCCGCAGTATGAGAAGCTCGAGCAACTGCAGAAGGAGTACGAGGGCCGCGGCTTCACGGTGCTCGGCTTCCCCTGCAACCAGTTCCTCGGGCAGGAGCCGGGCACCGACGAGGAGATCAAGGAGTTCTGCTCCACGACCTACGGCGTCACCTTCCCGTTGATGGACAAGACCAAGGTCAACGGCCGCGACAAGCACCCGCTGTACGCCGAACTCACTCAGGTGAAGGATGCCAACGGCAAGGCCGGCAAGGTCAAGTGGAACTTCGAGAAGTTCGTGATCAGCCCGGATGGCGCGGTCTCACGTTTCCGCCCGCAGACGCAGCCCGACGCTCCCGAGGTCATCGACGCGATCGAGAGCGGCCTCAAGCAAGCCGAGTCCGGAAGCGCCGCGGCCTGATCAGTCGGCGCACGCGTCAGTCGCCGGCCTCGCCCATCAGCTCTTCGATCTTGCGCCGATCGCGCTTGGTCGGTCGCCCGGCACCGCGCTCGCGGACGCCCAAGAAGAGGCGCTCCTCGCGCGGGGGCGGGGGAGGGCTGTGGTCCTCGTATGCATCGGCGGCCAGCGGCGCTCCGACGCGCTTGACGTAGATCCCACGTACGACGACGATCCGCGGCGGTCCGCCCTCCGAACGGAACTGGATCTCGTCGCCGGCCTTGAGATGCTGTGCCGGTTTCGCGCGCTCACCGTTGATGCGCACATGACCCGCCTTGCACAGCGCGGTCGCCGCCGACCGCGTCTTCACGAGCCGCACCGCCCACAACCACGAGTCGACGCGGGCGCCCGACCCCGGCGCCTCAGCCATGCGTGCCCGCCTGCTGCACGCGATCGACCAGCGTGCGCCACGGCCCGACCAGATGCGCGTCGGGAACGGATGCCGTGCGCACCGTGCGAGACAGATGCGCTTCGATCCGCCAGACGAAGCGATCGCGGGATTCCGTGTCGCGTCCGACCGCGCCCCAGGGACACGCGCGCACCAGCTCGAGCCATTGCTCGGCGTCGTCGTGGGCTTCGACGCGCCACTGCTGGCTGATCCCGGCGAAGCCGCCGCTGCGCACGACGACGATGGTCAGGGCTGCGCCCGACGACGTGCCGGGGTCATCCTTTCGCCGCGCCATCGCTCTTGACTCCCACGCCGGTCCAGCCGGCTCGTACTGCGGCCACCTCGGCCGATGAGTCACCGTACCGTTTCGCGGCGGCGGCGACCGTAGCGGCGGCGAAACCGGCGAAGTCCGTCGTCGGACGCAACCCCGACAGCAGGGTGTCGTACCAGATCTGCCCGGCCTTGACCCAGGCGTGGCCGCCCAGTCGGTGCGCCACGAGATAGAAGGCGTGGTTGGGAATGCCGGAGTTGAGGTGCACCCCGCCCTCGTCATCCGTGGTCTTCACGTAGTGAGCGAAGTCGGCGGGCTGCGGATCCTTGCCGAGTCGTGGATCGTCGTACGCGGTGCCGGGAGCCTTCATCGAGCGCAGGGCGACGCCGTGCACGCTCTTGGTGAACAGCCCCGCGCCGATCAGCCAGCTCGCGGTGGCCGCGGTCTGCTTCTTGGCGTACTGCTCGACCAGTGAGCCGAACACATCGGAGATCGATTCGTTGAGCGCGCCCGGCTGATCCTTGTAGACGAGGCCTGCCGTGTACTGCGTCACGCCGTGGGTCAGCTCGTGCCCCACTACGGTGTACGACGCGGTGAAGCGGCCGAAGACCTGACCGTCGCCATCGCCGAACACCATGCGCTCGCCATTCCAGAACGCGTTGTCGTAGAGCGATCCGTAGTGCACTGTGCCGTCGAGCGGAAGCCCCTGGCCGTCGATCGAGTTGCGGCCGTAGACCTCCGAGAAGAGGGCGAAGGTGGCGCCGAGCCCGTCGTAGGCCTCGTTCACGGCGACGTCGGCGACCGGATCGTCGCCCTCGGCTCGCACCACGCGCCCGGGGAGCGTCTCGGTGTGGTGGGCGTCGCTGATGGTCCGGTCGGGGGCGTCGGTGAGTTCGGCCACCAGGTCGTGTTTCGCGTCGAGGCTCAGCGTGAGCCGTGCGGCTCGCCCCGGTTCGTCGTGCACGAGGGTCTGCTGGGCGGCGACGGCGGCCTGCTGGAACTCGGGGGCATCCGACTGGGCGATGCGGTTGAGCAGGTACGGGGGCACGATTCCGGCGGACATGGCGGCCACGCTACGCCGCACCGCCGAGAGTGCGCGCAGAGTCTCCTCACGCGCGGTCTCGAGGCAGGACCTCGACAGGCGGCGAGCCTAGGCTGGCACCATGGACCGCCCCAGCCACGACCCGACGCAACGGCGTCCGCACGGCACGACCGACGCCTGGGTCGACGGGCCGGACGGCCGGTTCTGGGGGACGTACGGCGCAGCCGGGCTGCTGCTCGCGCATCCGGATGCCGGCGTGCTGCTGCAGCACCGCGCGGTCTGGAGCCACCATGGCGGCACCTGGGGCGTGCCGGGCGGCGCGCGCAAGCAGGACGAACCCGCCGAGTCTGCGGCGATCCGCGAGGCCGACGAGGAGGCGGGCGTTCCGCCGCACCTGGTGCGCGTGCTGGGCACCTCGGTGTTCGACATCGGCTACTGGAGCTACACGACGGTTCTGGCCCGCTCCATCGAGTTCTTCGAGCCTTTCGTCGGCGACGCCGAGAGCATCGCGATGAGCTGGGTGCCGTTCCAGGATGTCGCGGGGTTGCCGCTGCATCCGGGACTCGCGTCGAGTTGGCCCGAGTTGCGGTCGCGCCTTGCGGAGCTCGACCCCGAGCTCGCCTGAGCCGACGGGACTAGGCCGAGGCGACCAGCGACGACTTCCACGCGACCAGTGCCCGGACCGTCTCGCTCGGGTCGTCCGCCAGCTCGCGCATCACGTCGTCGGGCACGTAGAAGTTCACGGCGACCCAGCCGCGCACCGTCTCGTCTGCATCACGCGCCAGCTCGCGCAGCACGTCGCAGGGCGCCGCCTCGTTGCGGGCGACGCAGCCGCGCACGCCGGCGTCGGCGTCGTGCGCAAGGCGTTCATAGAGGTCGGCCGGCGCGTGGTACGAGCTCGCGACGCTCTCACGGATCTTCGGGTTCGTATTCTCGGCCAGCAGTCGCAGCCGTCGCACCTTGCTCTCGGTGACCACCGGCGCCGGATGCAGCGCGAGCGCCTGCTCGCGGGTCAGCATCGACGGCGCGGCAGCCCGCATCTGCGCGCGCTGGGCCGGGGTGTTGAAGCGGATGCACGACATGTCGCGAGGCTAATCGCTCAGGCTGCGACCGACTTCGTGACCCGCCGGGGGAACCACGGGATGACCGCGGATGTCGTCTTCTGGAAGTCCTCGTACTCCGGGTACTTCGACTTCGTGATCGCCTCGGTGAAGTTGGTGGAGCCGATGAATACGGCCAGCAGCAGCACGACGCCCGCCACCGTCCACTGCAGCACCGAGCCCGCAGCCACCGCCCCGAACGCGAAGATGGTCCACCACTGCGCGTTCTCGAAGAAGAAGTTGGGATGCCGTGACAGCCGCCAGAGTCCGCTCTGCACGAAGCGCGGAGACGGCTGCCGCCCGGCGGCGACCTCGGCGCGCTTCCAGCTCTGGAAGTTCCACTGCTGCTGGTCGGCCACCGTCTCGCCGGTCAGGAAGAGCAGGAAGAGGACGGTCAGCACCCCATCGAGCACACCGAACGGCGTGCCACGGTGCTGGTAGGCGGTGTAGGCCGGCAGCGCGATCAGCGCCAGCACCGCGTTCTGGAAGAGCACGATGAAGAAGACGTTGAACACCTGGTAGGCGGCGGGCGACATCCGCGCCCGCAGCACCGCCCATCGGTAGTCTTCGTGGTCGCCGCCAATACCGCCGTACCCGCCCTTGCGCGCGAAGTTGAAGGTCAGGCGAGCCCCCCAGAGGGTGACGAGACCGGCCATGACATCCAGCCGGACGTCGCCCAGCCCGGCCGCGATGGCGAAGATCCAGACGTAGACGACCGGCACGATCGACCAGATCCGATCGACCCAGGAGGTGTCTTTCGTGATCAGGGAGGCGATCCAGCAGAACACGCAGACGGCAAGCACCAGGACCAGCATGACGAGCAGAGGAGACATGCTCCGATGCTAATTGCTGCCGCGAGGGCGGCTGCAGCAGGTGGATAGACTCTCGCGAGGAAGGAGGCAGGCGGTGACCACAGTGAGCTCGCGGATCGTGACGATCCCGAACGTGCTCAGCCTGTTCCGCCTGCTGCTGATCCCGGTCTTCCTCGTTCTGCTGCTGACCCACCAGTACCTGTGGGCCCTGGTCACGCTCGTGATCTCGAGCATCACCGACTTCGTCGACGGCTTCATCGCCCGCAAGTTCAACCAGGTCAGCCGGGTGGGCCAGCTGCTCGATCCCGCCGCGGATCGACTGTTCATCTTCTCGACCCTGATCGGGTTGGCGTGGGGCGGGTTCGTCCCGTGGTGGCTCGCCGGGGTGATCATCGCCCGTGATGTGCTGCTCATCGTGGTCGGTCTCTTCCTCACGAATCACGGCTTCGGGCCGCTGCCGGTGCACCACCTGGGCAAGATGGGCACCTTCGCCCTGCTGTTCGCGATGCCGGTGCTGGTGCTTGGCGCGGCGTTCCCCGCCATCGACCAGGTCGCCAACCCGCTCGGCTGGGCGGCCGCTCTGTGGGGTGTTTTCCTGTACTGGTGGGCGGGAGTGATCTACGCACTGCAAGCCGGGCGGATGATCAGCGAACTTCGGGATGCGCCCACCGCCGCATCCGATACTGTGGACAGCTAAGGAGGGCATCATGGCCGACGACGTCCCGGGGGAGTCCCCCGAAGCGCCCGAGACCGGCGCCTCCGCAGGTCACGCGCCGAACAACGACACCACAGCGCACTTCACCGACGAGTTCGTATCGCAGCTCGCCGCGATGGAAGCCGGCATCTCGCCCGAGGAGCAGGAGGCGATCGCGGCCCTGCCCTCCGGCTCCGCGCTGCTCGTGGTCCGCCGCGGCCCGAATGTCGGTGCGCGTTTCCTGCTCGACGCCGACTCGACCGTGGCGGGGCGGCATCCGGATGCCGACATCTTCCTCGACGACGTCACGGTCTCGCGACGTCATGCCGAGTTCAACCGCGTCGGCAAGGCGTTCCAGGTGCACGACCTCGGATCCCTGAACGGCACATACTTCGACGGCGTCCGCATCGAATCCGCGCTCCTGAGCGACGGGGCAGAGGTGCAGGTGGGCAAGTTCCGGTTGACGTTCTACGCCTCTCGACTCGATCTCGCGTCCAACACCGCGCCGACGAGTCGTTGATGGCGGGCGTCACCTCGCCGGCCCGTCAGGCGGCCGGACCTCAACTGCTCAGCATCGGGCAGGTGCTCGCGCGCCTGAGCCCGGAGTTCCCCGACCTGTCTCCGTCGAAGCTGCGCTTCCTCGAGGAGCGGCACCTGGTCACCCCCTCCCGCACGGAGTCGGGCTACCGCAAGTTCTCGCCCTCCGACCTGGAGCGACTGCGCCTGGTCCTCACGATGCAGCGCGACTACTACCTGCCGCTCAAGGTGATCCGCGGGTACCTCGACGATCTGGATGCCGGGCGCGAGCCGCAGTTGCCGGGCGGTGTCACGGTCAGCGGCCCCTCGATGCTGCCGAGTGACCGGCGCCTCACCCGCGACGAGCTGATCAAAGAAGCCGGAGCGACGCCGATGCTCCTCGGCGACGCGATCACGGCCTCGCTGATCGTCGCCGCCGAGCACTACGGCGACGACGCGCTCTCGGTGCTGAAGGCGCTCGTCGAGTTGCAGCGCTCCGGGATCGAGCCGCGGCACCTGCGCGGATTCCGCGCCGCGGCCGAACGCGAACTCGGTCTCATCGAGAGCGCGCTGATCCCGGTTGCGCGGCGCAAAGATGCGTCGAGCCGTGCCAAGGCTCTCGACATGGCGGGCGAGATCGCCGGTCACCTCGAGGTCGTGCGTTCCAACCTGATCCGCAGCGCACTGAGTCGGCTGTAGGGCAGCGGGGCGGTCACGAACAAATAAGCGCGACACGCCGAGCGGTCGAAGCGGATGTCATTGCTGCGCGTGCCCCCGATGGGTAGCGTGGAAAACACGAGGAAGTTGAGCTTCAAGTTCAACTTGAGGGTGAGGACACCATGGTCGACGTGAACCGCAGTGAGGACTCTCGCTACGATCTCGGGCTGCTCTTCACCGACGGCCTGCCCGACCTCGACGACGGCTCCGGCTACCGGGGCGCGGTCGCGGCCCGTGCTGCCGGCATCAGCTACCGGCAGCTGGACTACTGGGCACGCACGCAGCTGGTCGAGCCGACCGTGCGAGGAGCGGCCGGATCCGGATCGCAGCGTCTCTACGGCTTCCGCGACATCCTCGTGCTGAAGCTCGTCAAGCGACTGCTCGACACCGGGATCTCGCTGCAGCAGATCCGTGTCGCCGTCGATCAGTTGCGCGAATCCGGGGTCTACGACCTCGCGCAGACCACCCTGATGAGCGACGGAGCCAGTGTCTACCTCTGCACATCGGACGACGAGGTCATCGACCTCGTGAGCCGCGGCCAGGGTGTCTTCGGCATCGCCGTCGGCAAGGTGCTCCGCGAGGTGGAGTCCAGCCTCATCGAGCTCGACGCGACGCCCGGCGAAGACCCGGGCGACGAGCTCGCGGCACGCCGCGCCTCCAAAGCCAGCTAGGTTCGGCGCGAGCTAGCTGCCGTCAGCCCGGGAAGCCCGGGAACAGCGACTCCATCGACACGTTCGCGGGCGCGCCGGTCGGTGCCGGCGCGTGCACGGGCTCCTGCGCTTCCGGCGCTGCCTCGATGGGTGCACCGCTCAACTGCGCCGTGCGCAGCACGCGGTCGAGGAGTTGGTCGAAGTTGCGCGCCATCTCCTGCGCGCTCTCACCCGGCCAGATGTGCAACGGCTTGGCCGCGCCCTGAGCCTGCTGCAACGAGGTGCGCTCGGGCAACTGCGGGGCGAGCACGAGGGGGCCGAACATGTCGCGCAGCTCCTTGATGCGGAACTGGTGCTCGAGCGACTGCACGCGGGCGCGGTTGACGATGATGCCGAGCGGCTGGAGTCGGGGAGACAGCCCACGGCGGATCTCCTCGATCGCTCGCAGCGCGCGGTCGGCCGCTGCCACCGAGAACAACCCGGGCTCGGTGACCACGGCGACGCGGTCCGACGCGGCCCAGGCCGTGCGGGTCAGCGCGTTGAGCGAGGGCGCGCAGTCGATGAGCACCAGCTCGTAGTCCTTCTCGACGTGGGCGAGCGCCTCTTCGAGCTTCCAGATGTCGCGGATGCTGGGGTGCGGTCCGTCGAAATTGATCGCGGATGGCGAACCGATCAGCACGTCGACGGTGCCGGGGCGGCCGCGGGTCCAGCCGGAGGGCGCGATCGCCGACCGCACGATCTTGTCTTTGGGCGACGCCAGGACATCGGCGACGTTCAGGTGCCCGGCGACAGCGATGTCCATGCCGGTCGAGACATCCGACTGCGGGTCGAGATCGACGACGAGCGTCGAAACACCCTTCGCGAAGGCGGCCGATGCGAGCCCGAGCGTCACCGTGGTCTTTCCCACGCCCCCTTTGAGAGAGCTGACGCTGAGCACATGCACGAATAGGGAGCCTACCTTCACTAATCTGAAAGAACCCACTTCTTGACGCCCGCGCGCCACCGACGCCTCGCTGGCCTCACGCCCGGCCGCTCTAGGCTGGAATGACGCATCGAGAGGACCGATTTGTTCACGAAGATCCTGGTGGCGAACCGCGGCGAGATCGCCATCCGCGCCTTCCGAGCGGCGTTCGAACTCGGCGCGAAGACCGTCGCGGTGTACCCGTACGAGGATCGCAACTCGCTGCACAGGCTGAAGGCCGACGAGGCCTATCTGATCGGCGAGGAGGGGCATCCGGTCCGGGCCTACCTCGATGTGAAAGAGATCATCCGGGTCGCCCGCGAGTGCGGTGCCGACGCGATCTACCCGGGCTACGGCTTCCTCTCCGAGAACCCGGACCTCGCCCAGGCGGCCGCCGACGCGGGCATCACCTTCATCGGGCCCGGCAGCCACGTGCTCGAGATGGCCGGCAACAAGGTCACCGCCAAGGAGCACGCGATCGCCGCCGGGGTCCCCGTGCTCAAGTCGACCCCCGCGACCACCGACATCGACGCCCTGATCGCCGGTGCCGACGAGATCGGCTTCCCGGTCTTCGCGAAGGCCGTCGCCGGTGGCGGTGGACGCGGCATGCGCCGGGTCGAGACGCGCGAGGAACTGCGTCCGGCGCTCGAGGCGGCCATGCGCGAGGCGGACAGCGCGTTCGGCGACCCGACGATGTTCGTCGAGCAGGCCGTCATCCGCCCCCGCCACATCGAGGTGCAGATCCTCGCGGACGCCACCGGAGAGACCGTCCACCTGTTCGAGCGCGACTGCTCGATCCAGCGGCGCAACCAAAAGGTCGTCGAGATCGCCCCGGCGCCGAACCTCGACCCCTCGATCCGCGAGTCGCTGTACCGCGACGCGATCGCCTTCGCGAAGTCGATCGGCTACGTCAACGCCGGCACCGTCGAGTTCCTGCTCGACACCGAGGGAGAGCGCGCGGGCCAGCACGTCTTCATCGAGATGAACCCGCGCATCCAGGTCGAGCACACCGTGACCGAGGAGGTCACCGACGTCGACCTCGTCCAGTCGCAGATGCGGATCGCCGCGGGGGAGACCCTGGCCGACCTCGGTCTGCACCAGGACGAGATCCGCCTGCGGGGCACCGCGATCCAGGTGCGGATCACCACCGAGGATCCGGCCGCCGACTTCCGGCCCGACACCGGCAAGATCACGACGTACCGCTCGCCGGGCGGGGCTGGAATCCGGCTCGATGGCGGAACGGTGCAGACCGGCGCGCAGATCAGCCCGCACTTCGACTCGATGCTGGCCAAGATGATCGCCCGCGGGCGCGACTACGCCACGGCGGTGCGGCGCGCCCAGCGCGGGTTGGCCGAGTTCCGCATCCGGGGCGTGACCACCAACATCTCCTACGTGCAGGCGGTGCTCGCCGACCCGGCCTTCCAGGCCGGCGACCTCAGCACCAAGTTCATCGAGGAGCGCCCGCAGCTCTTCCACGCGCGGGAGTCGCGCGACCGTGGCACCAAGATCCTCAACTGGCTGACGGATGTGACGGTCAACCAGCCGAACGGCAGCGGGGCCGGCCTCGTCGATCCGGCCCTCAAGCTGCCCGTGGTCGACGTCGACAGCGCACCACCTCCCGGATCGCGCCAGCAGTTGCTCGAGCTGGGCCCGGTCGGCTTTGCGAGCGCCCTCCGCGCCCAGACCGCCCTCGCCGTCACCGAGACCACCTTCCGCGACGCGCATCAATCGCTGCTGGCCACCCGGGTGCGCACCCGGGATCTCGTGGCCGTGATGCCCGCGGTGGCCCGGTTGACCCCGCAACTGCTCTCGGTCGAGGCCTGGGGTGGAGCGACCTACGACGTCGCCCTGCGATTCCTGGGCGAAGACCCGTGGGAGCGCCTGGTCGCGATGCGCGAGGCACTGCCGAACGTGGCGATCCAGATGCTGCTGCGCGGCCGCAACACCGTGGGGTACACGCCCTATCCGACCGAGGTGACCGACGCGTTCGTGCGCGAGGCAGCGGCCAGCGGTGTCGACATCTTCCGCATCTTCGACGCCCTCAACGATGTCGATCAGATGCGCCCGGCGATCGACGCGGTGCTCGCAACCGGCACCGCCGTGGCCGAGGTGGCCATGTGCTACACCGGCGACCTGCTCAACCCCGACGAGGAGCTTTACACCCTCGACTACTACCTGCGCCTGGCCGACCAGATGGTCGAGGCGGGGGCGCACATCTTGGGCATCAAGGACATGGCCGGGCTCCTGCGCGCCGGCGCGGCCGAGAAGCTGGTCACCGCTCTGCGCGAGCGCTTCGACCTGCCGGTGCACGTCCACACCCACGACACCGCAGGTGGCCAGCTGGCGACCCTGCTCGCCGCAAGCAGAGCAGGCGCGGATGCCGTGGACGCCGCCAGCGCGCCGATGGCCGGAACGACCAGCCAGCCCTCGCTCTCGGCCCTGGTCGCGGCGACGGCGCACACCGAGCGCGACACCGGGCTCTCCCTCGATGCGGTCAGCAATCTCGAGCCGTACTGGGAGGCCGTGCGACGGGTGTACCGGCCGTTCGAGTCGGGCCTGCCCGGGCCGACGGGACGGGTGTACCGGCACGAGATCCCGGGCGGTCAGCTGTCCAACCTGCGCCAGCAGGCGATCGCGCTCGGGCTCGGCGACCAGTTCGAGAAGGTGGAGGACTGGTACGCGGCGGCCAACCGCATCCTGGGCCGTCCTCCCAAGGTGACGCCGTCGTCGAAGGTGGTCGGCGACCTCGCTCTGATGCTCGCCGCCGCGGATGCCGACCCGGACGACTTCGAGAAGAACCCGGACACGTACGACATCCCCGACTCGGTCATCGGGTTCATGGCAGGCGAGCTCGGGGACCTCCCGGGCGGGTGGCCGGAGCCGTTCCGCTCCAAGGTGCTTGCCGGCCGCAACGTCAAGATCGGGGTCGAAGAGATCTCGGCCGAAGACCGGGCGGCTCTCGACGGAACCTCCGACGAGCGCCGCGCCGCGTTGAACCGCCTGCTCTTCCCGGCGCCCACCCGCCAGTTCGAGCAGGTGCGCGAACTGTTCGGCGACCTGTCGCCCGTCGACACGATCGGGTATCTCTACGGACTGCAGCCGGGCAACGAGCACGCCGTCGAGATCAGCAAGGGCGTCGACCTGCTGCTGACCCTCGAGGCGGTCGGCCAGCCCGACGACAAGGGCATGCGCACGGTCATGACCACCATCAACGGCCAGCTCCGGCCGGTCGCCGTGCGCGACCGGAGCATCACCGTCGACAGCAAGGCCGCCGAGAAGGCCGACCCCAACAAGGCCGGCCACGTCGCCGCTCCCTTCTCGGGGGTCGTGACCCTCAAGATCTCGGAGGGTGCCACCGTGGTCGCGGGCCAGCAGGTCGCCTCGATCGAAGCCATGAAGATGGAGGCGGCCATCACGACGCCCGTCGCGGGCACTGTCGTGCGGCTCGCGATCCCGGTGACCCAGCAGGTGGATGCCGGTGATCTGTTAGTTGTCGTGGAGTGACAGCCGAACGCGCGGAGGCCGAATAAGCTGGAGAGTCGGGCAGACAGCGCCCGGCTGAGGAGAGGGATATTCGTGGCGACGCGCAGGAACACCGGACCGACGGACGCCGGCCACGCGATCCTTCCCGAGCACCAGCCAGTGCTCGGCGATCTGGCTGCCAGCGTTCCCGAGAGCCTCACGGTCAGCATCGACCTGGCGCCCGTGGCCCAGATCGCCCCGGCCACCCACTCGATCGACATCGTCACCGACCCTGTCATGCTCGCCGAACAGGATCTGGTCGTCGAAGAGACGCCGGTGATCGTGCCGCTGCCCGGAGACGAGGTGCGCGACGAGGCGTCGCCGACGCGTCGCGGACGACTGCGGGGCGACAGCCCGCGCGCCGCCGAGACCGCGTCGATGCTGACCGCGGATCGGATGCTCGACCCGAAGCGCCGTCGCAAGGTGGCCCCCGAGGGCTTCTGGCAGAACGGCCTGTACCGGGCCACGTTCCACCTGGTGAACCTGGGCGACTCCGCGCAGGCACGGGAGCGCAAGGCTCTGGATGCCCGTATCGCCAAGCGGCTCGAGGGCCCGACCCGGTTCGTGCCCGTACTGACGCGCAAGGGCGGAGTCGGCAAGACCACGATCACCACGCTGCTCGGCATGGCGCTGGCCGACGTGCGCGACGATCGCGTGATCGCGGTCGACGCCAACCCCGACCGCGGAACCCTGGCGGAGCGCGTCAACAAGCAGACCCGCTCCACGGTGCGCGACCTCGTGACGCATGCGCCCAGCATCCGCGACTTCAGCGAACTGTCGACGCACGTCTCGCGCGACGTGACCCGTCTCGACGTGCTGGCCTCCGACACCGATCCGCTGCTGTCCGAGGCGTTTGACGAGAACGACTACAACGTCGTGGCCGACGTCGCGGCCCGCTACTACTCGATCGTGCTGACCGACTGCGGCACCGGCATCGTCCATTCGGTGATGCGGGCCACCCTGCAGCGCGCCGACTCGGTCGTGATCGTGTCGGGCGGCAGCGTGGACGAGGCGCGCCTCGCATCCGAGACCCTGACCTGGCTCGAGGCCAACAACTACGGGCACCTCGCCAGGAACGCGATCGTGGCGCTGAACACGGCGACCCAGGGAACGAACCTGGTGAAGCTGGACGAGATCGAGGCGCACTTCCGGTCGCGGGTGCGCGACATCGTGCGGATCCCGTACGACCCCGAGCTGGCCGCCGGCTCGGTGGTGCGCTACTCGGCTCTCAAGCCGTTCACCCGCGCCTCGGCGCGCGAACTCGCGGCCCTTGTCATGGACGGGCTTCCGACCCGCCGCGACGCATGACGGAACGCCAGATCCGGCTCTTCGGCGATCCGGTGCTGCGGTCGAAGGCCGACCCGATCACCGCGAAACCGGGGGACGCGCGCACTAAGGCTCTCGTCGACGATCTCGTCGACACCGTCACCCCGCCCGGGCGGGCCGGCGTCGCGGCACCGCAGATCGGCGTCGGTCTGCGCGCCTTCAGCTACAACATCGACGGTGATATCGGCTACGTGATCAACCCGGTGCTCGAGGTGTCGGGTGAGCCCGAGCTGGTCGACGAGGGCTGCCTCTCGGTGCCGGGCTTCTACTTCCCCCGCATGCGCTACCCGTTCGCGCGCGTCACGGGAGTGGATGTCGCGGGTCGCGAGATCGTCGTCGAGGGCGACGGTCTCATGGCCCAGGCCCTGCAGCACGAGACCGACCACCTCGACGGCAGGCTCTACATCGAGGGCCTGGAGCCCGACGTGAAGCGTGAAGCCATGCGGGCCGTGCGCGCGGCGGAGTGGTTCCGGGCCTAGCCCACGCCCAGCGACTCCGTCACAGGCATCGACGTGTAGAGCGCCTCGATGACATCCGCGTAGTCCTTCATGATCGGGCCGCGCTTGATGCTCATCTTCGGGGTGAGGTGGCCGGACGCTTCCGTGAAGTCCTCGGGGAGGATCACGAACTTGCGGATCGACTCCGCCCGAGAGACGCGCATGTTGGCCGCATCCACCGCCTTCTGCACCTCGGCGACGACCTTGGGATTGGTGCAGGCCTCCTCGGGCGTCATGTCGGCCGACTCGCCGTTGTTGTGCAACCACACCGGGAGCATCTCGGGGTCGAGCGTGATCAGAGCCGTGATGAAGTGCCGCTGATCGCCGACCACGACCACCTGGCTGATCAGCGAATTCGAGCGGATCGGGTCTTCGAGGGCCGCGGGCGCCACGTTCTTGCCACCCGCGGTGACGATGATCTCCTTCTTGCGGCCGGTGACCGTGAGATAGCCGTCCTCATCGAGCGCCCCGACGTCGCCGGTGTGGAACCACTCGCCCTGCATCACCTCGTCTGTCGCGGCCTTGTTGTTCCAGTAGCCGCCGAACACATCGATGCCCTTGACCAGGATCTCGCCGTCATCGGCGATCTTCAGACCTACGCCGGGAAGGGCCGGCCCCACCGTGCCGATCTTGAACTTCGACACCAGGTTGACGGTGGCGGGCGCTGTGGTCTCGGTGAGGCCGTAGCCCTCCAGGATCTTGACGCCGAGGCTGCGGAAGAAGTGCCCGAGGTAGGTGCCCAGCGGCGCCGATCCCGACACCGCGAACTGGATGTTGCCGCCCATCGCCGCGCGCAGCTTGCTGTAGACGAGCCGGTCGTACAGGGCGAACTTCAGCTTCAGGCCGGTCGGAACCGACCCGGCATCCAGAGCCTTGGAATGATCGACGGCGGCGCGGGCAGCGGCGCGGAAGATCTTGCCGCGACCCCCGCTCTCCGCCTTCTGCTCCGCCGAGTTGTACACCTTCTCGAAAACGCGCGGTACGGCGAGCAAGAAGGTGGGCTTGAAGCTGCCGAGCGCCGGTAGCAGCTGCTTGGTGTCCGCCTGGTGTCCGACCTTGACGCCCGTGTGCACGGCGAGGATCGAGATGAAGCGCGCGAAGACGTGCGCCGTGGTGATGAACAGCAGCGTGGATGACCCGGGCGCGACGACCTCGCCCATCGCGACGGCGGCGTTGCGGCTCAGCTCCACGAAGTTCGAGTGCGTGATGATGCAGCCCTTGGGGCGCCCGGTGGATCCTGAGGTGTAGATGAGGGTGGCCAAGTCGGAGCCCTTGGCCGCGCTGCGGCGCTTCTCGATCTCGTCGTCGCCGATCTTGGTGCCGCCGGACACGAGCTTGTCGAGGTCGCCCAGGCCGAGCTGCCACACCTTCGTCACCTGGGGGAGCTCACTGCGCACCTCGTCGAACTTGGCGAAGTGGTCTGCGGTCTCGACGATGAGGGCGGTCGCCCCCGAGTCGGCCAGGTTGAACTGGAGTTGGGCAGGGGCGGAGGTCTCGTAGATGGGAACGAGCACGGCGCCGGCGAACCACGCCGCGAAGTCGACAAGGGTCCACTCGTAGCGCGTCTTGCACATGAACCCGATCTTCTCGCCGGGCTGGATGCCCGCGGCGACGAACCCCTTGGCCAGAGCGACCACCTGGCGGTGGAATTCGGCGACGGTCACGTCGCTCCAGCCGCCATCGGCCGTGGGAAGCGCGAACAGCGGCGCGTCAGGCGTCGCCTCGAGCCGCTTGATCAGCAGGTCGGTGGTGTTCGCCTCCGGGTCAGCGGGGACGATGGCAGGGGTGAAGTATTCGTTCACGGCAACTCCTTCGGTACCGATCGTGTTCCTAAGCCCCAGCCTAGATCGTTGCGGAGAGCCTAGCCGGGGAAGCCGCGCGCGTGCTGGGCCCCTCCCAGCCAACGGTAAAGTCGAACCCCGTGCATGCCATCGGAATCGACATCGGCGGAACCAAGATCGCCGGGGCTCTGGTCAGCGAATCCGGGACGATCCTGCGCACAGAGCGGCAGCCGACCCCGGCGGGCGACCCGGCCGCCATCGTCGACATCGTCGTCGGTCTGATCACCCAACTCGGTGAGGGCGAAGACGTCGTCGCAGCCGGCGTCGCCGCTGCGGGGTTCGTCGACGCCGCACAGTCGGTGGTCTACTACGCGCCGAACATCAACTGGCGCTCCGAGCCCTTCCGGGACCACTTGTCCGGTCGTCTGCCCGGCATCGACATCACGGTCGACAACGACGCAAACGCGGCGGGGTGGGCCGAGTACCGCTTCGGCGGTGGCCGGGGCGCGACCGATATGACCATGCTCACGATCGGCACGGGTGTCGGAGGCGCGGTGGTCGTCGATGGGCGCCTGCTGCGCGGCGGTTTCGGCGCTGCCGGAGAGGTGGGCCACCTGCGGGTCGTGCCCGGCGGCCTGCCCTGCGGCTGCGGTCAGCGCGGCTGCATCGAGCAGTACGGCTCCGGCCGCGCGCTACTGCGCTACGCCAACGAGATCGCGGATGCCGGCGGCATCGGCCTGTCGCTGGCCGAGGCCCGCGCCGCTCACGGAGAGCTCGACGGCGGAATCGTGGGCGCACTCATCGCGGACCACGATCCGGGCGCGCTCGCCGCCCTCCGCGAACTCGGGTCGTGGCTGGGTCAGGCCTGCGCATCCATCGGAGCCGTGCTCGACCCGCAGCGCTTCGTGTTCGGCGGGGGAGTCGCCGCCGCCGGCGAGCTGCTGCTCGAACCGATCCGCGACGCCTACCTGACGCATCTTCCGGCACGCGGATTCCATCCCGAGCCGACATTCACCGTGGCAGAACTGGTGAACGACGCCGGCGTCGTCGGCGCCGCGGATCTCGCCCGATTCCACTCACGCGGTGAGTCGACCGCCCCGTCTCGATAGACTTTCGCACGGCGTCGGGAGGTCGCGTGCTCTACTGGTTCTTGAAGACCTTCATCATCGGTCCGTTCGCCAACTCGGTGTTCAGGCCGTGGGCACGCGGTGACGAGAACGTGCCGGAGTCGGGCCCGGTGATCTTCGCGAGCAACCACCTCTCGTTCGTCGACTCGGTCTTCCTGCCCCTCGCCGTCAAGCGCCCGATCAGCTTTCTGGCCAAGAGCGAGTACTTCACCGGCAGGGGACTGTTCGGCTGGCTCACCAAGCAGTTCTTCCTCGGCATCAACCAATTACCGATCGATCGCTCGGGTGGAAAGGCCTCGGAGGACTCGTTGAACTCCGGGCTCGAGCATCTGGCCAAGGGCGGCCAGCTGGGCATCTATCCCGAGGGCACCCGCAGTCCCGACGGCCGGCTCTACCGGGGCCGTACTGGCGTGGCCCGCATGATCCTCGAATCGGGGGCGACCGTGATCCCGGTCGCGATGATCGACACCGAGAAGGTGATGCCGACCGGCTCGAAGTTCCCGAAGGTGCGCAGGGTGGGCGTGGTGTTCGGCGAGCCGCTCGACTTCCGTCGCTTCGCCGGCATGGAGGGCGATCGCTTCGTGCTGCGCTCCATCACCGACGAGATCATGTACGAGCTGTCGCGCATCAGCGGGCAGGAGTACGTCGACGTCTACGCCTCGTCCGTGAAGAAGCCGGGCAAGAGCGGCGTCGACCGCCGGGCTGCCGCGGCGAGGGCCAAGGCCCAGGCGAAGGCGGGCGTCGCGGCCTCCTGACGCGGTCAGCGTCGTGCTGACGGCTCCAATAGGCTGGCTCTTCGAGGCATTCGCCTCGCACCGCCCTCCCTCACAGCACAGAGGAAACCCGTGTCAGACCCGTCAGAGACCATCGTTCAGGCCGATCCGAGTGTGATCGCCGGTCTCGACTATTGGCGCGGGCTGCCGATCAAGCAGCAGCCGGAATGGCCGGATCCCACCGCTGTCGCCGCCGCGTCGGCCGAACTGTCGACCCTGCCACCGCTGATCTTCGCGGGCGAGGTCGACATCCTGCGCGAGCGCCTGGCGCGTGCCGCGCGCGGTGAGTCGTTCCTGCTCCAGGGTGGGGACTGCGCCGAGACCTTCGCGGGCGCGACCGCCGAGCAGATCCGGAACCGGCTGAAGACGCTGCTGCAGATGGCCGTGGTCCTGACCTACGGCGCCTCAATGCCGATCGTCAAGATGGGGCGCATGGCAGGGCAGTTCGCCAAGCCGCGTTCGAGCGATCTCGAGACGCAGGGCGACGTCACGCTGCCTGCCTACCGGGGCGACATCGTGAACGGCTACCCGTTCACGCCTGAGTCGCGCCAGGCCGATCCGCGGCGACTGATCCAGGGCTACCACACGAGTGCGTCGACGCTGAACCTCATCCGCGCGTTCACGCAGGGCGGTTTCGCCGACCTGCGCGAGGTGCACAGCTGGAACAAGGGCTTCGCCACCAACCCGGCGAACCAGCGCTACGCGAGCCTGGCCAGCGAGATCGACCGGGCGGTCAAGTTCATGGAGGCGGCCGGCGCCGACTTCGACGAGCTCAAGCGCGTCGAGTTCTACACCAGCCACGAGGGCCTGCTCATGGATTACGAGCGCCCGATGACGCGCATCGACTCGCGCAACGGCACTCCGATCAACACGAGCGCGCACTTCCTCTGGATCGGCGAACGCACGCGCGATCTCGACGGGGCGCACGTCGACTACTTCTCGCGCATCCGCAACCCGATCGGCGTGAAACTGGGCCCCACGACCTCACCCGACGACATGGAGCGGCTGATCGACAAGCTCGACCCGAACCGTGAGCCCGGTCGCCTGACCTTCATCACGCGTATGGGCGCCGGCAAGGTCCGGGATGCGCTGCCCCCGCTCCTCGAGGCGATCAAGGGCTTCGACGCGACGCCGCTCTGGGTGACCGACCCGATGCACGGCAACGGGCTCACCACGCCGACCGGCTACAAGACCCGCCGGTTCGACGACGTCGTGGATGAGGTCCGCGGCTTCTTCGAGAGCCACCGTGCCGCGGGCACGCACCCCGGCGGCATCCACGTGGAGCTCACCGGCGACGACGTCACCGAGTGCCTGGGTGGCTCGGAGCAGATCGATGAGGCGACCCTCGCCACGAAGTACGAGTCGCTCTGCGATCCGCGGCTGAACCACATGCAGTCGCTCGAGCTGGCCTTCCTCGTCGCCGAGGAGTTGACGATCGCCCGCTAACCCGTGAAGCGCACGGTGATGGTGTCCCCGCGGTGCACCATGGTTCCGGCTTTCGGGTTGGTCGACCGCACGGTCACCAACGTCGGCACCTGGTCAGCGTTGTGGTCGTAGTTGTATTTCAGTCCAGCGGCGTCGAGGGCGGCCTTGGCCTTGTCCCACGTCATCCCGATGATGTTGGGGACGGCAACTGCGGCGGGGCCGTCAGAGATCTGCAGCTTGACCGTGTCATTCGGGTGCAACGCGGTTCCATCGGGCACCTCGAGCCCGATCACATTGCCCTTGGGCACCGTGTCGCTGTTGGCGTGATCACCCTCCTGCGCCGTGAGCTTGACGCCGGCGAGAACCGCGCTTGCTTGCGCGAACGTCTGGTTCGCCACATCCGGAACCGCTCCGACCGACACCACCAGCGTGACCGGCAGCTGCTGGCCGTAGCTGCCGCTTCCGATCAGGTTCGTCTTGCCGTCGGCGCCGTACGCCGCGATGACGGTGTCTTTGGGCACCTTGGCATCGAATTGCAGGATGGCGGACTTCTCGACCCAGGGGGCGCCCTTGATGATCGCCTCGGCGGCGGCCACCGGCATGCCCTGGGTGATGCTGAACGGGATGAGCTTGCGCCCGGTCGACACCAGGAGGGTGACCTGCCCGCCCTTCGCGACCGACGATCCGAGCTTCGGATCGGTGTCGGCCACCTGACCCGCTGGGATCGTGTTCGAACTGGTGCTCCCGTTGGTCGGGTTCACGGTCAGTCCGAGCTTGGTCAGCGCGGTGGTGGCCGCGGCAGGCGACATCCCGGCGATCGAATTGGGGATCGTGACGCGGGATCCGGGCCCGAGTCCGAAGTACCAGCCCGTGATCCCGGCCGCCACCGCCAGCACGGCGATGACGAGGAAGATCGCGAGCCCCCGGCTCCTGCGCTTCTGCGAGACCCTCGCAAGGGCGGTGGTCGAGTCGGAGATCTCGGAGGCCCGAGGTCCGCGTGGCGCGATGATCGCGGTCTCGGCATCCGATCCGCTGGACGGCGCGGGGCGCGCAAACGCGACGGTCTCGCCGGTCGCTGACGCCGCGACGGGAGCGGCGGGAGCCGATGGCATGAGCAGGGTGCGCTGCGGCGCCGTCGAGCCCTGCGGCAGGGCGGTGCGCAACTGCGATTCGGTGTCGTGGAGTTGATCGAGCATCGCGCGCGCGTCGCGCGGGCGCTGATCGGGATCCTTCTCGGTCGCCCACTGCACCAGCTCGTCGAGCTCGGCCGGGACCTTCGGGTTCTTCACGCTGGGCAGCGGGACCGTGTCGTTGGCGTGCTGATACGCGATCTGCATCGGCTGCTCGCCCTTGAACGGCTGCTCACCGGTGAGCATCTCGTACATCATGATGCCCACCGCATAGATGTCGCTGCGGGTGTCTGCGATGCCGCGCGTGACGAGCTCGGGGGAGAGGTAGGCGATCGTGCCGAGCAGGGCGGCACCGGTTGCGGTGTTCGCGGATGCGGCGCGTGCCAGCCCGAAGTCACCGATCTTGATGCGGCCGTCGTCGGCAAGCAGCACGTTCTCGGGCTTCAGATCGCGATGGACGATACCCGCCTTGTGCGCTGCGGCCAGGCCCGACAGCACCGCCTCGGAGATGTCGATCGTCTGCTGGCTGGTCAGCGACCCGTACTCCTGGAGCAGGTCGCGCAGGGTGATGCCGGGCAGGTACTCCATGACCAGGTACGCGCTGTCGGCATCCTGGCCCTGATCGAAGACGTTGACGACGTTGGGGTGCGCCAGCCTGGCTGCTGAGCGGGCCTCCTGGATGAAGCGCTGCTTGAACTGGCTGTCATCGGCGAGGTGGCCGTGCATCACCTTGACAGCGACCCGGCGTTCGAGGCGCAGATCGGTGGCGAGGTAGACCGTCGCCATTCCGCCGCGCGCGATGCGTGAGCGAACCTGATACCGGCCGTCGATCAGACGACCGATCATCGGGTCCGTGGTGTTGACGCTCACCGTTCGAGTGTAGGCAGCACCTTCCTGAACGTCCGACTGCCACACGGTGCTACCGGTACTGCGCCAGCCAGCCCCAGGCGCTGGCCTCCCACTTGGCGTAGGCGTCCGGGTACGCCGAGATCTGCACGGCCTGCGCGGCTTGGGCGATGGTCATCGACTGCCAGCCGTGGATGTCGAGCAGCCCACGGGTGCGTCCGGCGTTGGGATTGCTCGGACCGCCGAAGAACAACTCGGTCGCATACGTCGGGTTCTGGAGTTGAGCGGCGCTTCCCCATCCCGTGCTCGGCCGCTGCTGGAACATGCCGACCGAATCGCGGTCGCCGTAACTCAGGTTGCGAAGCCCCGACTCCTGCATGGCGGCCGCGAGGGCCACGACGATTCCGCGATCGGGGACCCCGAGGCGGCGGCCGGTCTGGATGATGAGTCGCGCATTCGCGGCCATCTCGTCGGTGAGCGCGGTGCCGTTCGTCTTCGTCACCGACGAGACCGTGGTGGCGGCGAGCGCGGGAGCGGCGGTTCCCGACGGGATGACCAGCGTGCGACCGGAGTAGATGATCGTCGAGGATCCCATCCCGTTCGCCGCCATGATCGCGGCGGTGGTCGTCCCGAACCGGGTGGCCAGTGCCGACAGGGTGTCGCCCGCGACGATCGTGTACGAGGTGCCGGCGGACGGCGCTGCCGACGGGGCTGCGGGCGGTGCAGGGGCGTCGCTCGTCGCCGGGCGCCCGCCCGCGGGGATGACGATGGTCTGCCCGGGATAGATGATGCTCGACCATCCGAGTCCGTTGGCCGAGAGCACTGCCTGCGTGGTGACGCCGAAACGTGCGGCGATCGCCGAGATCGTGTCTCCGCGAACGACGGTGTACCGGCCGCCCGCGCCGACCGGGGGCGCGGCGGCGGGGGCGGCGGGCGCCGAACTGGCGGGTGACGCGGAGAGCTTCAGCACCTGCCCGGGGAAGATCAACGACTTCCAACTCAGGCCGTTGAGGGCGAGCACCGATGCGGTGGACAGTCCGTAGCGACCGGCGATGGACGACACGCTGTCGCCGGGGACCACCGTGTACTTCGCGGGCGGCGCGGTGACCGCGGCGTTGCTCTTTGGCGAGCTCAGCAGGATCTCGCGCAGCGTCTTCGCCAGCTCGGTCTTCGGCCTCATCGGCTTCTTGGGCGCGGCGGATGCGGAATCGACGGGGCCGGCGAGGTTCAGGCTCATCGTCATGGCCCCGGCCAGCACGATCGGGACGGTCGCCATGACTCCCGAGCGCCAGTGAGCCGCCGCGGCCTGCCGCCCGGCCGAGGGCGTGGTCGAGGGCGGCGTCGACGGTACGAGTCCCGAGAAGACGGCGCGGGCGAACGATTCACGCTCTGAGGTGTCCGTCATCACGGTCCTGCCTTTCCCCGCCCCCGGGACACGCGGACCCCGTCGACACGGGAATCCACGGATTTCAGCCCCCACGCTGTCACAGAAGACATACAGAGTCAATCAAAGTGACAGGCGTGGCGGGAGTTTACATGTTCGTAACATGAAGTGAGCGGGCGACCCTTGTCGGCGTCGTGGCAGGCTGGGGGCGTGAGCGACTCCGCCGGCCCGCACTGGCTGACCATCCCCGACCTCGTCACGGCCCTGGGCATCACGCAGAGCCAGGTGCGCCGCCTGATCGAGGATCGCGCCCTGCTCGCCACGCGAGTGGACGGTGTGCTCCGAGTGCCTGCGGACTTCATCAAAGAAGGGGAGCCCCTCGGCGAGCTCCGGGGCACGATCGTCGTACTCGGCGATGCGGGATTCAGCGACGACGAGGCGATCCACTGGCTGCTCACCGAGGAGGACAGCCTCGGCGTCGCCCCGATCGCGGCACTGCGCGCCGGCCGCAAGGCCGAGGTGCGCCGGGTCGCCCAGGCCCTGGGATTCTGACCGCCCGCTAACTCGCGCGCTGGGTGACGGTGCTGGCGAGCGCGGCGAGCTCATCGCGGGCCGAGCGGGCGATCGGAGCATCCGCCAGCGCCGCGACGGCGGTCTCGACGTTGCGGGCGATGATGCGCTCCACGTGCTCGACCGCGCCGCTGTCGCGAACGGCGGTCTGCAGCATCCCGATCTGCTGCTCGTCCAGACCGTCGTCGCCGAGCAGTTCGTCGAAGAGACGCCCAGCGGATGCCGGGAGCTTCTGCCGAGCGAGCGTCACCAGGACGGTGCGTTTGCCCTCCCGCAGATCGTCGCCCGCCGGCTTGCCCGTGACAGCAGGATCGCCGAAGACGCCGAGCAGGTCGTCGCGCAGCTGGAAGGCGACGCCCAGCGGCAGGCCGAAAGCGCGGAGAGCCGCGAGCTGGGGGAGCGAGGCCTCGGCGAGCGACGCTCCGATGGCGAGGGGAGCCTCGACGCTGTACTTGGCCGACTTGTAGACGATGACCCGGTGCGAGCGCGCCAGGAGTTCGGATTCCGGCCGGGTGCGCCACGAGGCCTCCTCGAGCATGTCGAGGTACTGCCCGACGGTCACCTCGGTGCGCATGAGGGAGAACTGGGCGCGAGCGGCGGCCGCGGCCTCGGGGTTGCGTGCCAGAGCGGCGCCCGACTCGAAGAGCTGATCGCTCCAAGCGAGCAGCAGATCGCCGACCAGCAGGGCGGCGGCGTCGCCGTACTGACGGCCCGACCCCGCCCAGTCCCGCTCGTCGTGCAGGGTCTCGAACCGCCGGTGCAGGCTCGGCTGCCCTCTGCGGAGGTCGGAGTTGTCCATGATGTCGTCGTGCACGAGTGCCGCAGCGTGGAAGATCTCGAGCGCCGACGCCACCGACACGACAGGATCGAGCGCCGCGCGCTCGGTCTCGCCGACGCTATCGCCCGTCCAGGAGTCGTCGGCCACCGCCGCGACCGCACGCCAGCCCCAGTAGCAGAACAGGGCGCGGAACCTCTTGCCCCCCGCCATCAGATCGCGTGCCGACTGCTCGATGATGCCGAGGTCGGGGGAGATCGCCGCGAGAGCAGCTCCCTGCTCCGCGAGGAATCCGTCGAGTCGCGACTGGACGAGATCGACTAAGCGCGTACTCCCAGCCACCGTTCTATGCTATCGGCGCTTCTGCGGCCTACACTTGGCGATGAATCAACGAGTCGGGCCGACCAGAAGCCCCGGCCGTGAGGGAGCAGGAATCATGCCGCTTTCTGAGCAGGAGCAGCGTCTTCTCGATGAGATGGAGCGCAGCCTCTATCACAACGACGCTGACGACGTCACGACGGTTGGCGCGCGCCGCGGGCGTCCCAACTACACGGCGGTCGTGCTCGGTGTTCTGGCGGGGGCACTCGGCCTCGTTCTGCTCGTCGTGGGAGTGATGATCCGGCAGCCGATCGTGGGCATCCTCGGATTCGCGCTGATGTTCATCGGAGCGCTGGTGGCGATCACCCCTCCGCGTCGTCTCACGATCCCGGGATCGGGCTCGGCGAGCTCCGCCAAGCCGCGCGCGGGATTCATGGATTCGCTCAACGAGCGGTGGGAACGCCGCAACGACGAGTCCGAGCACTAGCGCTGATCCAGGGTCGGCGCGAGCGCTGACGCTCTCCCCAGATCTTCGCGAAGGGGCCGGCTGAGCCGGCCTTTTCTGCATTAGCCGCCGGTCGCCGTCGTGCGGGAGCCCCATCGTGGGGAGCCCCGCCGCGCCCGAACCGGGCGGAATCCCCTCCACTCGGCTCCACCCGGCCTCCGGGTCGTCGACGAGTCCGGTTCCCGCCCATTTTGCTGGCCGGCTGCCCCCATGTGCGACGCCTCACCGGGAAGGTGGCCCCCTTTGTGGGGCCGCTTTCGGGCCGAATTCGGGAGATGAGTGGTGGACAGTGGTGCGAAGTGGAGTAAAGTGGGGATCGTCCTTCTGTCTGGCCGGAGAGTGAGGGGACCCGCGCATGCTGCTCGGTACGTTCGTCCCCAAGCTCGACGAGAAGGGGCGCATCATCCTCCCCGCCAAGTTCGCCGAGGACTTCGCCGGCGGCGTCGTGATGGCACGCGGCCAGGAGCACGCCATCTACGTGTACAGCCAGCGCGAGTTCGAGAGCCTGGTCGAGCGGATGCAGCAGCAGGCTCCCGCCCTCGGCAAGAAGGGGCGCGACTACCTGCGCCTGTTCCTCAGCGGGGCGACCCAGGAGATCCCCGACGGCCAGCGCCGCGTCACGATCCCGCCGATGCTGCGCGAATACGCGGGGCTCGACCGCGACCTCACGGTGATCGGCGCGGGCACCCGCGCCGAGATCTGGGACACCGCCGCCTGGAACTCGTACTACTCGAACGCTGAATCCGACTTCGCCGACGCGGACGAGGAGGTGATCTCGGGACTCTTCTAGCGCCTCGTGCCCGACCCTCAGCCGCGCACCCTGACTCCACTTCCCCGGAGCCAGGTCGCAGCGGATGGGGATCAGGCCCGAGGGGTTCGACCCCGACTCCTCATGGCCGAGAACACCTTGCACACCCCCGTGATGCTCGAGCGCACGCTCGAGTTGCTGGCCCCCGCTCTGGAACGCCCCGGCGCGGTGCTCGTCGATGCCACCCTCGGGCTCGGCGGACATGCCGAGGCGTTCCTGCAGCGGTTCCCTGAGCTGGTCTTCGTCGGGCTCGACCGCGATCCCCACGCGCTCGCGCTGACGGGCGAGCGGCTCGCGCCGTTCGGAGCACGCGTGCATCTCGTGCACACCGTGTACGACCGGGTGGGCGAGGTGCTCGACGAGCTCGGCATCGCGTCGGTGGCCGGCATCCTGTTCGATCTCGGGGTCTCGTCGATGCAGCTCGATCAGGTCGAGCGCGGGTTCTCGTACTCGAAGGACGCGCCACTCGACATGCGCATGGATGACACGGCCGAGCTGACGGCGGCGCGCATCCTCGCCGAGTACGACGAGGCGAGCCTGCGTCGCATCTTCTACGAGTACGGCGAGGAGAAGCTCGCGCCGCGCTACGCCAGCCGCATCGTCCGCGAACGCGCCGTCGCGCCGCTACAGACTTCTGCCCAACTGGTGGAACTGCTGATCGCCGCGACGCCGGCCGCGCTGCAGCGCGCCGGACATCCCGCCAAGCGGGTCTTCCAGGCCCTGCGGATCGAGGTCAATCAGGAGCTGGCGGTACTGGAGCGCGCGATTCCTGCGGCCCTCGACGCGCTCGAGGTGGGCGGGCGCATCGTCGTGCTTGCGTACCAATCGCTCGAAGACCGCATCGTGAAGCGCGAACTGGCGGCGCGGTCCGCGTCGACCGCCCCGCGCGGACTGCCGGTCGAACTGCCGGAGCATCGTCCTGAGTTCAAGCTGCTGGTGCGCGGGGCCGAGCTCGCGAGCGAGTCGGAGAAGGCCGCGAACTCGCGGGCGACGCCCGTGCGACTGCGCGCGGCCGAGCGCTTGAGGGCGGCAGCATGAGCGCCGTCGCCGTCGCGCGTCCACTGCGCCAGCCTGTCGGCCGCCCACAGGCCGAGCCGCGCCGGCATCTCGAGGTCGTCCCGACCCGGGCTCAGCGTCGCGCACGACCGCGCATGCTGCCTGCGCTGGTCACGATCGGCGGCATCGGCGTCATCCTGCTCGCACAGTTGCTGCTGAGCATCGTCATCGCCAACGGGGCGTACCAGATCTCCGGTCTCCAGTCGCAGAAGCACGACGCGGTGCTTCAGCAGCATGCCCTGTCCGAGCAGCTCGACCTGCTGGCTTCGCCGCAGCACCTCGCAGCGAATGCCGAGGCCCTTGGGATGGTGGCGAGCGGCAGCGCCGTCTACCTCGACGCCAAGACCGGGGCCGTCACCGGCAGTGGCGGCGCTCCGGGAGGAAGCATGCTCGGCTCCGGCGACCAGGTCGGCAACGCACTGCTGACCGGCACCCCGCTTGTCACGCCCGGCCCCTCGGGGTCCGGCACCACGACCACCACGACCACCACCACAGATGCACGCGGGGACTCCCCGGCCCCGACCGACGCGGGGACGGGAGGTGCCGGGCAGGACCCCCAGACCCCCGGCCTCCTCCCGTCTCCCACCACTCACTGAGCCATCGAGACGAGGATCGCCGTGCCCACGCTGCGCAGTTCGCGACGGCGGCTCTCGCTGACCGTCATCGCGGTCTTCGCGATCTTCTCGGTGTTCATCGTCCGGCTGGTGGACATCCAGATCGTGCAGGCTGCTCAGCTGACGAAGGCCGCTGACTCCCGTCAGCTGCGGAACGTGACGGTCTACGGTGTCCGCGGCAACATCGTCGACAGCAACGGGGTCGTTCTGGCCGACAGCGTCGACCGCTTCGACATCACTGCCTCGCCGAAGAATGCGGTGCCCCACGACGGCGCAGACGGCTTCACGCGTGTCAACAAGGACGGCACGAAGACGCATGTCAGCCTCGCCGACGCGATCGACGAGATCTCGAAGGTCACCGGTGTGGACTCGCAGACCCTCTCCACCGCCCTGATGAAGGATCCGGCCTCCGACTTCGCCTACCTGGTGAAGGCGGTGAAGCTCTCGGTCTTCAACAAGGTGAAGGCGCTGCACATCCCCTGGGTGTACAGCGAACCGCATCCCGCGCGCACCTATCCCAACGGAGCAGTCGCGGGCAACCTGGTGGGCTTCATCGGGACCGACGGGCCACTGGCCGGCACCGAGCTCAAGCAGAACTCGTGCCTGGCCGGCACGAACGGGACATCGACCTACGAGACGAGCGCCGATGGCGTGCGCCTGCCGGGCAGCACGGTGGTGGTCAAGCCCGCGGTCGACGGCGGAACGATCACGTTGACGATCGACGCGAACCTGCAGTGGTTCGCGCAGCAGACCCTGGCCCAGCAGGTCCAGGCCACCGGGTCGGAGTGGGGAACCGTGATGGTGGTGCGGGTGAACGACGGCCACATCATGGCCGACGCCGACTATCCGTCGATCGACCCCAACGACCTCAACTCGGTGCCCCGGGATTCGACGGGCGCGCGCAGCTTCTCGAGCCCGTTCGAGCCGGGATCGATCATGAAGCCCGCGACGGTCGCCGGTCTCGTCGACAAGGGCCTGGTCACGGCGGCGACCCCCGTCGACGTTCCGTCCCGGTTCACGGATGGCCTCCCCGCCGGCACCTACATCAAGGACGCCGATCCGCACGGCGACGTCCACATGACGGTTGCAGGGGTCATCATGAACTCCTCGAACATCGGGATCGCCGAGCTGACCAAGCTCGAGAGCGAGAAGGACCGCTACGCCAATCTGCGCGCGTTCGGATTCGGCTCACGCACCACCGTGGACTTCCTGGGCGAGAGCAAGGGTTACGTGGCGGACCCCAAGACCGTCGATGCCCGCACGACGGTCACCCAGCAGTTCGGTCAGGGCATGAGCGCAACCTCCGCCCAGGTGGCCAGCATGTACCAGACGATCGGCAACGACGGCAAGAAGGTGCCGCTCACTCTGATCCAGAGTTGCACGGCGGCCGACGGCACCGTCAGCTACCCCAACGCGGGTCCGACCACGCAGGTGGTCTCGGCGTCAGCAGCCCAGCAGGTGCGCCTGATGATGGAGACGGTGACCACGCAGGGCTATATCCACAAGCAGATCTCGATCCCGGGCTACCGCATCGCGGCCAAGACGGGAACCGCCCAGGTCGCCGACGGCAACGGCAAGTACGGCAACGACTACATCGTGTCCGTCGCCGGCCTGGTGCCCGCCGACAAGCCGCAGTACGCGGTGATCATCACCCTGGCCAAGCCCGGTACGATAAAGACGTCGGCCGCCGCGGCGCCGGGGTATGCGACGATCATGAAGCAGGTCATCAAGACGTATCGCATCCAACCGTCGACGACACCGGCGCCCCCCATCCCCGTCGCCTGGTAGCCCCACTGCTGGGTGTCGAGGCGAGACGCCGAGCAGACAGCAAGGAGGCAGCGCCAGCGTGACATCCCGGATTCCCCCGGTGCTGCGGCCCGAGCATCCTGTCCCGCGATCGCTGGCGATGCTCGTGCAGGAGTTCGGCCTCGACCACCGCGGCTCGGTCGACGGGGTCGAGGTCTCGGGCGTGACGCTCGGCACAGGCGACCTGCACCCCGGTGACCTGTTCGTCGGCATCCAGGGTGTCAACAGTCACGGTGCGTCCTACGCGGCGGCCGCCAAGCAGGGCGGTGCCGTCGCCATCTTGACGGATGCCACAGGAGCCGACATCGCCGAGGCCGACCCCGGCTCGGCCGGGCTGCCCATCCTGATCGTCGACGACCCGCGCGGTGCCCTGGGTGCTCTGTCGGCGTGGGTCTACCGGACGGCCGAATCGAACGCCCTTCTCTTCGGCACCACCGGCACCAATGGCAAGACCTCGACGTCGTACCTGCTCGAAGCGATCCTGCGCCAACTGGGTCTGGTGACCGGACTCAGCTCCACGGCCGAGCGGCACATCGGCGAGCTCACCGTGGTGAGCAGACTGACCACGCCCGAGGCGAGCGAGATGCACGCGCTGCTGGCACGGATGCGCGAGGCCGGCGTCCGCGCGGTCGCCGTGGAGGTGAGCGCTCAGGCCCTGACCCGGCACCGGGTCGACGGCCTCGTCTTCGACGTCGTCGCATTCACGAACCTGAGTCACGACCACCTCGACGACTACGCGGACATGGAGGAGTACTTCCAGGCGAAGCTGGCGCTCTTCGCTCCGGAGCACGGCAAGCGCGGGGTGGTCTGCCTCGACACCGCGTGGGGCGCCCGCGTCGTCGCGGAGTCGCGCATCCCCGTCACCACCATCGCGACCGTGGGGCACGCGAGCCCCGACGACGTGGCGAACGCGGAATGGGTCGTCGAGGTGCTCGAGGAGTCGGCCGCGTACACCGAGTTCCGGCTGACCGGGCCCGACGGCCGGTCGCTGATCACCCGCGAGCCGCTGATCGGCTGGCACATGGCCGCCAACGCCGCTCTCGCGATCGTCATGCTCGTCGAAGCCGGGTTCGAGCTCGAGGCCATCGGAGCGGCGATCGCGGTCGACGACCAAGGCGATGGCGGCATCCAGGCCTACCTGCCCGGCCGCACGGAACGCGTCTCGGGGGAGCGCGGCCCCAGCGTGTACGTCGACTTCGGCCACAGCCCCGACGCCTTCGAGAACACCCTGGCCGCCGTCCGGCAGTTCACGACCGGCCGCACGATCATGGTCTTCGGCGCCGACGGCGACCGGGATGCCACCAAACGGCACGAGATGGCGCGCGTCGCCGCGCAGGGCAGCGACATCCTCGTGATCACCGACCACCATCCGCGGTTCGAGGATGCCGCCTCGATCCGCGCGACGCTGCTCGAGGGTGCCAAGCTGGCCGCCGATCAGCCGGAGACCTACGAGGTCAGTCCGCCCGAGGCGGCGATCCGCAAGGCGGTGTCGCTGGCGAAGGAGGGGGATTCCATCCTGTGGGCAGGTCCCGGCCACCAGGATTACCGCGACATCCGGGGGGAGCGCACGCCGTACTCGGCGCGCGACGAAGCGCGGGCCGCCCTGCGCGAGGCGGGCTGGGCGTGATCCCGCTCCGCCTCGCCGAGCTGAACGAGGCGCTCGGCGGCACCCTGACGCTGCCGCACCGGGTGACGGCCGACGCCGTCATCGCCGGCAGCGTGCAGACGAATTCCACCCTCGTCGAACCGGGGTCGATCTTCTTCGCCCTGCCGGGCGCGGTGACCGACGGCCATCTGTTCGCCGCCGACGCGGTGGCGCGCGGCGCGGCACTGGTCGTGGCGGAACGGCCGCTCGACCTGCCCGTGCCTCTGCTGGTGGTTCCGAACGGGGTGACCGCCCTCGCCGATCTGGCGCGCCTCGTCGTCGCCCGCGTGCGCGCGAACGGGAATCTGAAGGTCATCGGGATCACCGGCTCGAACGGCAAGACGACGACCAAGAACCTGCTCCAGGCGATCCTCTCGGCCGAGGGACCCACGGTCGCGCCGGTCGCGTCGTTCAACAACCATGTGGGCGCACCGATCACCATGACCCAGGTCGAGACCTCGACCGACTACCTGATCAGCGAGATGGGCGCCAGCCACTCCGGTGAGATCGCGCGCCTGGTCGGCATCGCGATGCCCGACATCTCGGTGGTGCTGAAGGTGGGCCTGGCCCACGCCGGCGAGTTCGGCGGCGTCGAGGCGACGCAGCGCGCCAAGTCGGAGATCGTGCGCGAGCTGCCGGCCTCGGCGGTTGCGGTCTTGAACGCCGACGACGACCGGGTGGCGGCGATGGCGGGGATGACGGCGGCCCGCGTCGTGTGGTTCGGGCTGGCTCCGGATGGCGAGGTGCGCGCCGCGGACGTGCGGGCCACCGCATCCGGAACCCGCTTCACCCTGGTGGTCGACGGAGTGGCGCACGAGGTCGCCCTGCGCATCCTCGGCGAGCACCACGTCTCGAACGCCCTCGCCGCGCTGGCGGTCGCCCGCGAGCTCGGGGTTCCGGTCGAGCGCGCGATCGCCGCGATCGAGTCCGTTCCGCGTGCCGAGCGCTGGCGCATGGAGGTGCTGCAGCCCGGCGGTGGCATCACGGTGATCAACGACGCGTACAACGCGAGTCCCGACTCGACGGCCGCGGCCCTGAAGACGCTCGCCCAGATCCGCGAGCCGGGGCAGCGGACGGTCGCGGTGCTCGGCGAGATGGCCGAACTGGGGGACTACTCCGATGAGGAGCACGACCGGATCGGCCGCCTGGTCGTCCGTCTCAATATCGAAAAACTGGTCGTGGTCGGCGAGGGTGCCCGTCGCATCCACGCGGCAGCTGGGCTCGAAGGCTCATGGGACGGGGAGTCGGTGTTCGTCGCCGATCTCGACGCCGCATACGATCTACTCCGTGAGCAACTGCGTCCGGGCGACATCGTGCTCGTGAAGTCGTCGAAGTCCGCAGGGCTCCGGTTCCTGGGTGACAGGCTCGGCGGAATCGTGGGTGCCGAGTGATCGCCCTCCTGCTCGGGGCGGGCTTCTCGCTGGCCTTCACCCTCTTCTTGACCCCGCTGTTCATCCGCCTGTTCCGGCGGATCGGCTGGACGCAGTTCGTCCGCGACGACGGGCCGAACTGGCACCACACCAAGCGCGGCACGCCGACGATGGGCGGCATCGTCTTCATCCTCGGTTCGCTGTTCGGCTACTTGATGGGCCACCTCGTCTCGGGGGTGCCGTGGACCATGGTGGGGGTGCTTGTCCTCGCCATGATGGGCGGCCTGGGCCTCGTGGGCTTCATCGACGACTTCATCAAGACCAGGAAGCAGCGCAGCCTCGGGCTCGGGGGCTGGGCGAAGATCGCCGGACAGCTCGTCATCGGCACGATCTTCGCGGTCCTGGCGATCTCGCCGGTATTCCTCGACGAGCACAAGCTCACCCCGGCCTCGCACTACATCTCGGCCATTCGCGACATCCCGGCCCTGAACCTCTTCGCGCTCGGGCCGATCGTCGGGATCATCCTGTTCGTGCTCTGGGTCAACATCATGACCGTGAGCGCGTCGAACGGCGTCAACATCGCCGACGGGCTCGACGGGCTCGCCGCCGGCGCGTCGGTCTTCGCGATCTCGGCCTACCTCTTCATCGGCTTCTGGCAGAGCAACCAGAGTTGCTTCGGCTTTCGGCTGTCCGAGGAAGTGCGCTACAAGTGCTACGACGCGCGCGACCCGATCGACATCGCGGTGGTTGCCGCCGCGATCGTAGGAAGCCTCGTCGGATTCCTCTGGTGGAACACCTCGCCGGCCCAGATCTTCATGGGTGACACGGGTTCGCTCGGCCTCGGGGGCGCCCTCGCCGCGCTGGCCATCGTCAGCCGCACCGAGCTGCTCCTGGTGTTCACCGGGGGGCTGTTCCTGATCATCACCGGCTCGGTGATCCTCCAGAGCGGCTACTTCAAGTACACGAGGCGACGATATGGGGCGGGCAGGCGCATCTTCCGGATGGCTCCGCTGCACCACCACTTCGAACTGAAGGGTTGGGCCGAGATCACGATCGTGGTTCGGTTCTGGATCATCGCCGTGCTGTTCGTGGCGGCCGGCGTCGGCCTGTTCTACCTCGAATGGGTCAGTCGCTGATCGTGACGTCCGCACCGGGAGCCTCGGGAGCTGACCCGCGCGATCTCGCCGCGCTCACCAGTTGGCGCTCCGACTGGGCCGGCTTGCGGGTCGCCGTGCTCGGCCTCGGCCTGACGGGCTTCTCGGTCGCCGACACCCTGGTCGAACTCGGGGCCGAGGTGCTCGTGGTCGCGCGTGCGGCCAGCGAGGAGCACCGTGAACTGCTCGAGGTGATCGGCGCCTCGTTCGTCGAGGCGGACGACACGGTGCCACCGGCTCTGGCGGGATTCGACGCGGATCTGGTCGTCGTGTCGCCCGGATATCCGCCGCGGCACCCCTTCCTGGTATGGGCAGCGGAGCAGGGCGTCGAGGTCTGGGGTGACATCGAGCTGGCCTGGCGGCTGCGCGACAAGGTGCCGCGCCCCGATGGCACACCCGCCGACTGGGTCTGCATCACCGGGACGAACGGCAAGACCACGACGACGCAGTTGACAGCGACGATGCTGGTCGCGGGCGGTCTGCGAGCGGCGCCCGCCGGCAACATCGGGGTGCCGGTGCTGGACGCGATCCGCGATCCCCACGGGTTCGACGTGCTGGTCATCGAGCTCTCGAGCCATCAGCTGCACTGGATCAATCGTCACGCTGGGGGCGTACTCGCGCCCCTGGCATCCGTCTGCCTGAATCTGGCAGACGATCACCTCGAATGGCACGGCAGCCGCGACGAGTACCGCGGGGCGAAGGCCAAGGTCTACGAGAACGTGCGCGTCGCCTGCGTCTACAACCTCGCGGATCCCGCGACCCGCGACATGGTCGAAGAGGCAGAGGTGCAGGAGGGATGCCGCGCCATCGGCTTCGGCCTCGGCGTGCCCGGCCCCAGCGACATCGGGCTCGTCGACGGGATCCTCGTGGATCGCGCCTTCCTCGAGGAGCGCCGCACCTCGGCGCTCGAGCTCGCCACCATGTCCGACCTCGCGCCGGGCGGGCTGGACAGCCCGCACATGACGGCCAACGTGCTCGCCGCGGCCGCCCTGGCGCGAGCCGTCGGCGTCGACCCCGCGGCGATCCGCGACGCGGTGCGCGGCTTCCGGCTCGATCACCATCGCATCGAGGTGGTGGGCGAAGGGGGCGGCATCACCTGGGTCGACGACTCGAAGGCCACCAACGCGCACGCGGCGGACGCCGCCCTCTCGGGCTTCAGGAACGTCGTCTGGATCGCCGGTGGCCTCCTCAAGGGGATCGATCCGGCACCGCTGGTGGCCAAGCACGCGTCGCGGCTCAGCGCCGCCGTGCTGATCGGTGCCGACCGCACGGTGCTCCGCGAGGCGTTCGAACGACACGCGCCCGGCGTCACGGTGCTGGAGGTCGCGGGCGACGAGACTGGGGGAGTGATGTTCGCGGCCGTGCGAGCTGCCGCATCCGTCGCCCGCCCGGGTGACGTCGTGCTGCTCGCTCCGGCCGCCGCATCGATGGACCAGTTCACCGATTACGCGGACCGCGGTACCCGATTCGCCGAGGCGGTGCGCGAGCACCTGGAGGGAGCCGATCGTGACGACGACCCGACCTCCCGCCCGGAGTCGTAACACCCCGACTCCCGATCCGGAGCCGCAGCCGCCTCGCGCCGCTGTGGTGGCAGTGCGCCGACTGTTCGCGGCCGAAGCGCCCGAGTTCTTCCTCCTGCTGGGCACCACGATGTTCCTCGTTGTCTTCGGCCTGGTGATGGTGCTCTCGTCGTCGTCCATCGAGTCCTATGTGCAGAGTGGCGACTTCTTCACGACCGCGACGCGCCAGGGGCTCTACGCCCTGATCGGCGTGCCGGTCATGCTGATCGCCGCCCGGGCACCGATCTCGTTCTGGAAGCGCTGGGCGCGTGTCGCGGTGTTCCTGGGCATCGGGCTGCAACTGCTGGTGTTCACGCCGCTCGGGTGGGGCAACGGGTACAACCAGAACTGGATCCACATCGGATCGTTCACCGCCCAGCCGTCCGAGCTCATCAAGCTGGCCTTCGTGGTCTGGCTGGCCTGGATGCTCACGGCGCGACCGGAGCTCCTGGATGACTGGAAGCGCATCCTGTTCAGCATCGGGCCCGTTGTCGGGCTCTCGATCGGCCTGGTGCTGTTCGGCGCCGACCTCGGCACCGCGATCATCCTGATCTCGATCGCGCTCGGTGCCCTCTTCTTCGCGGGCGTCAAGCTGCGCTGGGTCGCGGGCGCCGTCGCGGTCATCTCGGTGATCGCCCTGCTCTTCGTGCAACTGAGCGGCTCGCGGTCCGGCCGCGTCGCGGCCTGGCTGGGCGGCTGCACGGATCCGTCGAAGGCGCAGAACGAGTGCTACCAGGTCACTCACGGCTGGCAGTCCCTGGCTCACGGTGGCCTGTTCGGCGTGGGGCTCGGCAACTCGACCGGGAAGTGGTCGTGGGTGCCGGAAGCCGACAACGACTTCATCTTCGCGATCATCGGCGAAGAACTGGGGCTGATCGGCGCGATCATCGTGCTGGGTCTCTTCATCGTGCTGGCGATCTGCTTCGTGCGCATCATCCGGATGTCGCGCGATCCCTTCGCGAAGCTCGCCACCGCCGCCGCCATGGTCTGGATCATCGGTCAGGCCTTCGTGAACATCGCCGTGGTGCTCGGGCTGCTCCCGGTGCTCGGGGTGCCTCTTCCCCTGGTCTCGGCGGGGGGCTCTGCCCTGATCACGACGCTCGCGGCGATCGGCGTGGTCCTGTCGTTCGCACGCAAGCGCCCGGAACCCCTCCCGGTCTCGGGGGCGCCGCGCCGATGACCACGTACCTGTTCGCCGGCGGGGGGACCGCCGGCCACGTCAATCCGCTGCTCGCGACGGCCGACCGCCTCGTCGAACGAGAACCCGACGCGACGGTGCTCGTGCTGGGCACGTCGGAGGGGCTCGAGGCCAAGCTCGTGCCCGAGCGCGGGTACGAGCTGCTGACCATTCCGCGGCTGCCATTTCCGCGCAGGCTGAACGGCGACGCCCTGCGCTTTCCCGGCCGGTGGCGCAGCACCGTGGCCCAGGTGCGCGAGATCCTCCGCGACCGTCACGTGGATGTCGTGGTCGGCTTCGGCGGGTACGCATCGGCGCCCGCCTACCGGGCTGCCCGACTCGAGAAGGTGCCCACCGCCATCCACGAGCAGAACGCGAAGCCGGGATTCGCCAACCGGTTCGGCGCGCGCGGAACGCGATTCGTCGGGACGACGTTCACCTCGACCAAGCTCGCGCACTCCACCGTGGTGGGGCTGCCCCTGCGCCGGGAGATCGAGGCCCTCGACCTCCCGCCCGCGCGATCCGAGGGTCGTGCCCTGTTCGGTCTCGACCATCGGATGCCGACCCTCCTGGTGACCGGCGGCTCGACGGGCGCCCTGCGCATCAACGAGAGCGTGTCGCGGTCGATCGCGGCCATCCTCGGAAGCGGGTGGCAGGTGCTGCACCTCACCGGCTCCCGCTCGCCGGTCGTCGATCCCGGCCTGCCCGGCTACCACCTCCTGGAGTACTGCGACCGGATGGATCTGGCTCTTGCCGTCGCGGATCTGGCGATCTCGCGCGCCGGCGCGGGAACGCTCGCCGAGCTCGCGGCGCTCGGCATCCCGGCGGTCCTCGTGCCCTACGCGGCCGGCAATGGCGAGCAGGCGTACAACGCGCAGGACGCGGTGCATGCCGGGGGTGCGATCGTCGTCACCGACGACGCCTTCACGCCCGAGTACGTCCAGTCGGAACTGCCCGCGCTGCTCCGCAATCGAGCGCGGATCGCCGACATGGCGGCCCGGATGGTGTCGGTCGGGGTCCGGGACGGCGCCGACCGCATGGTGGACCTGGTGCTCGCGGCGCGCGACAGCGCGCGGGATCGCGGGCAGGTAGCGTAGTCCGGGTGATCAAGCCCGACCTCGAGCTGGAGCTGCCGGCGGAACTCGGCACGACGCACTTCGTCGGCATCGGCGGGTCCGGCATGAGCGGCATCGCCCGTCTGTTCCTCGAGGCGGGCCATCGGGTCACAGGCTCCGATCTGCGCGACACCGAGGCGGTGCGGGAGCTCCGGGAGCTGGGAGCCGAGATCTGGATCGGGCACGACGCCTCCCACGTCGGCGCCGTCGACACCCTGGTCGTCACGGGCGCGCTCTGGCAGGACAACCCGGAGTACCAGGAGGCGCTGCGCCGTGGCATCCCCGTGCTGCATCGTTCGCAGGCGCTCAACTGGTTGGTGTCCGGTCATCGGACCATTTCGATCGCGGGGGCGCACGGCAAGTCGACATCGACGGGGATGTTGGTCACCGCACTGCGCGAACTGGGAGTGGATCCGAGTTTCGTCAACGGCGGCGTGATTCAGGGATACGGCCGCAGTTCGGCGTTCGGCTCCGATGACCTGTTCGTGGTGGAGGCCGACGAGTCGGACGGATCCTTCCTGCTCTACGACACCGCCATCGCGCTGATCACCAACGTGGATGCCGACCACCTCGACCACTACGGAACGCAGGCGGCCTTCGAGGACGCCTTCGTGCGGTTCGCGCAGGAGGCCGGGGAGTTCGTCGTCGCGTCCAGCGACGACGCCGGTACCGTCGCAGTCACGAAGCGGCTGATCGGCAAGAAGCTCATCACCTTCGGCTTCGCGCAGGATGCGGACGTGCGGCTGCATTCCGTCGGCACGGAGGGCCCGGTCTCGTTCACGGTCGAGTACGGGGGAGTCGCCTACTCGGCTCAGCTCGCGATCCCAGGGGCGCACAATGCCGTCAACGCGAGTGGTGTGTTCGCCCTGCTGGTGGAGCTCGGATACCCGCCCGAGGCGGTGCTCCGGGCTCTCGAGACCTTCCAGGGCACCGGCCGCCGCTTCGAGCTGCGCGGGACCGTGCGCGGAGTGCGGGTCTTCGACGACTACGCGCACCATCCGACCGAGGTGGCGGCGGCGCTGGCCACGGCGCGGTCGGTGGTCGGAAGCGGCCGCGTGATCGCCGTTCATCAGCCGCACCTCTACAGCCGCACCCAGATGCTCGCCGGCGACTTCGCCGAGACCTATGAGCGCCTGGCCGATCACACCATCGTGCTCGACGTGTTCGGGGCGCGCGAAGACCCGGTGCCCGGTGTGACCGGGGCCCTGGTGGCGGAGCGATTCGCCGATCCGCGCCACGTCGACTACCTGCCGGACTGGCAGGCGGCCGCCGACCAGGTGGCGGCGATCGCCCGCGACGGTGATCTGGTCATGACCTTGAGTTGCGGCGACGTGTACCGGATCATTCCGCAGATCCTGAGCGCGCTCGAGGCCACCCCGGAGCCGGCCCGCACGTGAAGCGTCCCGAGGGCGTCGCGGTGCCGGGTGCGAAGACTCCGTCTTCCCCGAGCACGGCGTCGAAGAGGACCACGGCACCGAGTGGCGCGAAGAAGGTTGAAGCCAAGAGACAGGTGCAGGCGCCTCCGGCGAAGGTTGCACCGCTCAAGCGACCCGCGCGTGGTGAGCGACGGGACGAGCAGGCGGTTCCGTCTTCGAGCGCTCGCGCGCTCGCTCGCCAGCGTCGCCGCTATGAGCGGCGCGAGGTTCAGCGCTTCACGCGGCGCGCTCGTCGCCGACGCACCGGTTGGTTCGTGGCGGCGCTGGTGGTACTCGCGGTGGGGGGCCTCGTCGCGGTTGCGGTGTTCTCACCCTTGCTGGCCCTTCGCACCATCAGGGTGGATGGCACAACACGGCTGGACGCCGCCACGCTCGAGAAGGCCGTCGACGGCCAGCTCGGAACGCCGCTCGCCCTGCTGAACTACGACACGATCACGCGCGATCTCGCCTCGTACCGGCTGATCCGCAGCTACGCGACCGAGATCATTCCGCCGGACACCCTGGTGATCCACATCGTCGAACGGACCCCGGTCGGGGCGATCCAGGGCGCTGATTCGTTCGACCTGGTCGATCCGGCCGGAGTCACCGTGGAGTCGTCGAAGACGCGGCCGGCAGGCTACCCGCTCATCCAGCTCGGCAGCGGCAACGTCGACGGGCCCGGTTTCGCGTCGATGGCGCAGGTGCTGCTGGCCCTGCCGCCCGCGGTGCTGACGAAGGTCGACACGATCACCGCGCAGACTCACGACGATGTCACCCTCACCCTGAGCGGCTCGAACCAGCGCGTGGTGTGGGGCAGTTCGGATGACTCGGACGCCAAGGCACGCGTTCTCGCCGACCTCATCGCCCTGCATGCCGGTTCGGGGGCAGGGGAGTACGACGTGTCGGCCCCCGGTACGGCGGTCTTCCATCAGGACTGACCGGGAGCGAGACCGGCTGAGAGTTCGGGCGACACGCGCGCCGTTGCGGTGCTCAGCGCCGAGCCGACCGTAGCTTGTGGGTCAGACATGCTACTGAGAAAGACTCTGAACTTCAAGTAGAGGTTTAAGCTTTCCCAATCCGCACGGAGGCCGGACGTGACATCGAACCAGAACTACCTCGCGGTGATCAAGGTCGTCGGCATCGGCGGCGGAGGGGTCAACGCCGTCAATCGCATGATCGAGCTCGGTCTGCGCGGCGTGGAGTTCATCGCGATCAACACGGATGCGCAGGCGCTCCTGATGAGCGATGCCGACGTCAAGCTCGACGTGGGCCGCGAACTGACCCGCGGACTCGGCGCCGGAGCCGACCCCGAGGTCGGTCGTCGGGCCGCCGAGGACCACGCGGAAGAGATCGAAGAGGCCCTCGCGGGCGCAGACATGGTCTTCGTAACCGCGGGCGAGGGCGGAGGCACCGGAACCGGCGGAGCGCCCGTGGTGGCGCGCATCGCCAAGTCGATCGGCGCCCTCACCATCGGCGTCGTCACGAAGCCGTTCGCCTTCGAGGGCAAGCGGCGCTCGGCACAGGCCGACCTGGGCGTGATGAATCTCAAGAACGAGGTGGACACCCTCATCGTGGTGCCCAACGACCGTCTGCTCGAGATCAGCGACCGGGGCATCAGCATGCTCGAGGCCTTCGCCACGGCCGACCAGGTGCTTCTGGCGGGTGTTCAGGGCATCACCGACCTGATCACGACGCCCGGTCTCATCAACCTCGACTTCGCCGATGTGAAGTCGGTGATGTCGGGTGCAGGCTCCGCGCTCATGGGCATCGGGGCCAGTCGCGGTGCCGACCGCGCCATCAAAGCCGCCGAGCTGGCCGTGGCATCCCCGCTGCTCGAGGCGAGCATCGACGGCGCGCACGGAGTGCTGCTCTCGATCCAGGGCGGCTCGAACCTGGGAATCTTCGAGATCAACGACGCTGCGCGTCTCGTGCAAGAGGCCGTGCACCCCGAGGCCAACATCATCTTCGGCGCGGTCATCGACGACACTCTCGGCGATGAGGTGCGTGTCACCGTCATCGCCGCGGGGTTCGACGGCGGAGAGCCCACCGTTCGGCCGAAGACCGCGCACCGCAGCAACTTCGTCGATGCGGCGGTACCGGTCGGGGTCGGCGCCGAGGCGTCCGGATTCGGCGGCTCAAACGGCGGCGGCTCGGGCCCGAGCGGATGGGGTGCGGAGCCCGACTCGCCGCTTCCCCTGCCGCGGGACAGGGACTTCGACGACGACGACGACCTGGACGTCCCCGACTTCCTGAAGTAGTGCCAGACCCCCAGGGCTCAGCCCCGTCGAGTCTGGCGGAGCGCCTGACCGTCGTCGACGACGCGATCGCCGACGCCGCTAGTGCGGCCGGCCGTGACCCCGGCGAGCTGACCCGCATCGTCGTGACCAAGTTCCACCCGGCCCAGCTGGTGCGGGAGCTGGTCGCCCTCGGCGTGCGCGACGTCGGCGAGAACCGCCATCAGGAGGCCGTGGCCAAGGCGGCCGAACTGGCGGACCTCGAACTGAACTGGCACTTCGTCGGGCAGCTCCAGAGCAACAAGGCGAAGGCGGTGCGGGCGTACGCCGCGGCAGTGCATTCCGTCGACCGCGCGTCATTGGCAGACGCGCTGGCCGGCGAGGCGCCGCTCGACGTCTTCCTGGAGTTGAACCTGACCGGCGACCCTGCCCGCGGTGGCGTCGACCCCGATCGGATGCAGGAGCTGGCGGAGAGGGCGCTCTCCACGTCCGGGTTGGTGCTGCGCGGGGTGATGGCCGTGGCGCCGCTGGACGAGGAGCCACGCGCCGCATTCGAGCGCGTGCGCGAGGCATCCGAGTCGCTGATCAGGATCGCCCCGACGGCCACGGCGATCTCGGCGGGGATGTCCGGCGACTTCCGCGAGGCGATCCTCGAGGGCGCGACACACCTGCGCATCGGCACGGCAATCACCGGAAAACGACCGGCTCCCGGTTAATGTCGGACACGACGCGAACCCCGTTCGGAGGATGACATGGCGAACCCGCTGCGCAAGACGATGGTCTATCTCGGCCTGGCCGACGAGGAGTACGAGGACGACATCCCCTCGGCCCCGGTCGCGCCCGTCGCGAGCGCCGCCTCGACCGGCCGCGCGGCCGTGACGCCGTTGCGCCGCCCGGTGGCGACACGTCACGCGGCTCCTGCCGGGATGAACGAGATCCTCACCGTGCACCCGCGTCAGTACCGGGATGCGCAGGTCATCGCCGAGAGCTTCCGCGAGGGCGTCCCCGTGATCATGAACCTCTCGCAGATGAGCGAACCGGATGCCCGTCGCTTGATCGACTTCGCCAGCGGCCTGTCGCAGGGCCTCTACGGCAAGATCGAGCGCGTCACGAACAAGGTGTTCCTGTTGTCGCCCGAGCACGTCGCGGTCAGCGGTGAGCAGGCCGAGACCGAGAGCGACGTGGAAGCCGGATTCTTCGGTCAATAAGGTGCTCGGGTCGCGTCGGTGACCCCGCCGCAGTTCCTGGTGATGGCGGCGCTTGTCGCGCTCGTGGTGTTCTTCCTCGTCATGTGGGCGCGGCTGGTCCTCGACTGGATGCGGGTGCTGCGTCCGGAGTGGCGGCCGAGCGGGGCCGCGCTGGTGGCGGCCGAGGCGGCGTACGCGATCACCGATCCGCCCATCAGGGCCGTTCGCCGGATCATCCCGCCGATCCGTGTGGGCCGCGCCCGCGTCGAGTTCTCGTGGAGCATCGTGATGCTCGTCTGTCTCGCCCTGATCTGGGGGGTCGGACTGTTCGCCTGATGCGCTGCGCGATCTGCACTGGGGCGATCCAGGTGCCGCGTGTACTCTGGGATTCTCATCGTGAGACCCTCACTCTCAAGGTGAGCCGAAAACTTGCACGCGAACCCTGCGTGCGATCGCACGGCGCTGAGCCTCCCGGGTGACGCACCCTGAACACATGATGGAAATCGACGAGGTGACTGAGATGGCTTTGACTCCGGAAGACGTGGTCAACAAGCGGTTCAATCCGACGAAGTTCCGCGAGGGCTACGACCAGGACGAGGTCGACGACTTCCTCGACGAGGTGGTCGTCGAGCTGCGCCGCCTGAATCAGGAGAACGAGGAGCTGCGTCAGCGCCTCGTCGCCGGCGAGGCCCGGATCAATGAGCTCCAGCGCAGCGGCGCCGCTGCGCCGGCCGCTCAGGCCGCCCCCGCCGCGCCGGAGCCGGTCGTCGCCGCTCCCGTGGACGCCGGAGCCATGGACCCGAGCAACACCAATAACCTGCTTCAACTGGCACGCCGCCTGCACGAGGAGCACGTGCGAGAGGGCATGGAGAAGCGTGACGCCCTCATCGCCGAAGGCCACGCAACGGCCGCCCGCGTCGTGTCCGAGGCCCAGCAGGCGCAGCAGGCTCAGCTGGCGAGCCTCGAACAGGAGAAGAAGGACCTGGAGCGCAAGGTCGACGAGCTCCGCTCCTTCGAGAAGGAGTACCGCGAGAAGCTGCGCGCCTACATCCAGGAGCAGCTGCAGGGGCTCGAGAACACGAACGTGCTGACCACCGGATCCGCGCCGGCCACCGCCGCGGCCGCTGCCGCGCCTGCTCCCGAGTACCAGCCGGCCCAGGCCGCGGCTCCCGCCGGATACACGGGACCGCAGTCGCCCGACTACGCCGCGTACCCGCAGCCCACCGACTACCCGGGTTTTGCCGCCGGAAACTGAGCCGGCAGCGCCGAAGGGCGGGCGGAGCGTCGGGCGCGTCAGCGTCCGTGCTCTGCTCCTGCTCGGCGCGGTCGCGCTCGCTCTCTACGCCGCAGACCAGATCGTCAAGCACCTGATCGTCACCCAGTTGCACGAGGGCGATCTCGTCCCGGTGCTCGGCCAGGTGCTCCAGTTGCACTACGTGACCAACTCCGGGGCGGCGTTCTCGCTGGCGACCGGCTTCACCTGGATCCTGTCGGTCGTGGCCGTCGGTGTCGTCGTCGTGATCGTGTGGTTCGCCCGTCGCATCCGGTCGTTGGCATGGGCGTGCGTGTTCGGACTGGTGCTGGGCGGGGCCGCCGGCAACCTGACCGATCGGCTGTTCCGCGAACCCGGGTTCGGAGTCGGCCACGTCGTCGACTTCATCCAGGTCTGGGGATTCCCGGCCATCTTCAACATCGCGGACTCGGGCATCGTGGTCGCCATGGGGCTGTTCCTGATCCTGTCGATCCGGGGCATCGGCCTCGACGGCCGCAAGGCCGTCTACGTCCGTCGCCCGCGCTCGGCCGATGACGCCGACATCGTGCCCGAGAAGCCCGCCGCGAAGACCGCGCCGAAGGCTTAGGCGCATGGAATCGCGCAGCCTGCCCGTTCCGGAAGGGCGGGCAGGGGAGCGCGCCGATGCCGCCATCGCCCGGATCCTCGGCTTCTCGCGCACCTTCGCGGCCGAGGTCATCGACGCGGGTGGGGCGACGCTCGACGGGAGCACCCTTGCCAAGTCGGATCGCCTGTTCGCCGGAGGCTGGCTCGAGGTGAGCTGGGCTCCCAAGTCGGAGCCGAGCATCGTGCCGACGCTCGTGCCCGGCTTCGCGATCGTGTACGACGATGACGACATCGTCGTCATCGACAAGCCCGTGGGGGTTGCGGCGCATCCCGCCGTCGGCTGGGACGGACCGACCGTGCTCGGAGCCCTCGCCGGCGCGGGATTCCGCATCAGCACCTCGGGCGCCGCCGAGCGCGCCGGCATCGTGCACCGGCTCGATGTCGGAACCAGCGGCCTGATGGTCGTCGCCAAGAGCGAACGGGCGTACACCGAGCTCAAGCGACAGTTCCACGATCGCGAGGTCGACAAGATCTATCACGCCGTCGTGCAGGGGCACCCCGATCCGTTCTCGGGGACCATCGATGCGCCCATCGGCCGGCATCCGAGCTCGAGCTGGAAGTTCGCGGTCACCGCCGACGGCAAGCCGAGCGTCACCCACTACGAGACGCTCGAGGCGATGCGCAGCGCGACCCTGCTCGAGATCCATCTGGAGACCGGGCGCACCCATCAGATCCGCGTGCACATGGCGGCACAGCGGCATCCCTGCGTCGGAGATCTGCTGTACGGCGCCGACCCGGTGCTGGCCGCGCGGGTCGGACTCGAGCGGCAGTGGCTGCACGCGATGAAGCTCGGATTCCGGCATCCGGCGACCGGCGAGCGCGTCGATTTCGAGACCGAGTACCCGGCCGACCTGCAACACGCACTGGACGTCCTGCGCGAGGACTGACGCGCGGTTTATGGTGGGGTTCTGGCCCCGACGAAACCGTGACGACCCACCTGTGACCAACGATTCCTTCGTGCATCTGCACGTGCACACCGAGTACTCGATGCTCGACGGTGCGGCGCGCGTCACGGATCTCATGGCGGCTGCCGTCGAGCAGGGGATGCCCGCGATCGCGATCACTGACCACGGCAACAACTTCGGCGCCTACGACTTCTGGAAGCAGGCCACCGCCGCCGGGATCAAGCCGATCATCGGCACCGAGGCCTACGTCACACCCGGCACGCACCGCGGCGAGCGGACCCGCGTGCGCTGGGGCAATGGCGGAGAGGACGACGTCTCGGGCTCCGGCGCCTACACCCACATGACCTTGCTGGCCGAGAACACGGCAGGCATGCACAACCTGTTCCGGCTGTCGTCGCTGGCCTCGATCGAGGGCTACTACTACAAGCCCCGGATGGATCGCGAGCTCCTCAGCACCTACGCATCCGGCCTGATCGGCACCACCGGCTGTGCGAGCGGCGAGGTGCAGACCCGGCTCCGCCTCGGACAGTACGACGAGGCCCGGCGTGCCGCCGCCGAGCTGCGGGACATCTTCGGCGCAGGCAACTACTTCGCCGAGATCATGGACCACGGCATCGGCATCGAGCGCCGCGTCATGGGCGATCTCATCCGCCTCGCCAAGGATCTCGACCTGCCGCTGGTCGCCACCAACGACCTGCACTACACGCACTCTCACGACTCGAGCGCCCACGAGATCCTGCTCTGCGTGCAGTCCGGCTCGACGATGGAAGACCCGAACCGCTTCAAGCTCGAGGGCCACGAGTACTACCTCAAGTCGGCGGCGCAGATGCGGCAGCTGTTCGCCGATCATTCGGATGCCTGCGACAACACCCTGCTGATCGCCGAACGCTGCGAGGTCGGGTTCGAGAAGCGCGACCTGATGCCCCGGTTCCCGGTGCCCGAGGGCGAGACCGAGGCGACCTGGTTCGAGAAGGAGGTGGAGACCGGACTGGCTCGCCGCTTCCCCGACGGGCTCAGTGACGAGCACGCGGTGCGCGCGCAGTACGAGATCGACGTCATCAAGCAGATGGGCTTCCCCGGCTACTTCCTGGTGGTCGCCGACTTCATCGGCTGGGCCAAGAGCCAGGGCATCCGGGTCGGACCGGGCCGCGGTTCGGCGGCCGGCTCCCTGGTGGCCTACGCGATGGGGATCACCGAGCTCGACCCGCTCAAGTACGGCCTGATCTTCGAGCGCTTCCTCAACCCCGACCGCGTCTCGATGCCCGATGTCGATGTCGACTTCGACGACCGCCGCCGCGGCGAGGTCATCCGCTACGTCACCGAGAAGTACGGAGACGACCGGGTTGCGCAGATCGTCACCTACGGCACGATCAAGGCGAAGCAGGCGCTCAAAGACTCCGCACGCGTGCTCGGGATGCCGTTCTCGGTCGGCGACAAGCTCACCAAGGCGATGCCACCGGCGATCATGGGCAAGGACATCTCGCTCGGCGAGATGGTCACCGCGTCCTCGGAGCGCTACAAGGAGGCGGGCGACTTCCGCGCCCTGATCGCCCAGGACGCCGAGGCGGCCAAAGTCTTCGAGACGGCACGCGGCATCGAGAACCTGAAGCGGCAGTGGGGCGTGCACGCGGCCGGCGTCATCATGTCGGCGGAGCCTCTCATCGATGTGCTGCCGATGATGAAGCGCGAAGACGACGGCGCCATCATCACCCAGTTCGACCAGCCACCGCTTGAAGAGCTCGGCCTGCTCAAGATGGACTTTCTCGGGCTACGCAACCTCACCGTCATCCAGGATGCGCTGAATGCGATCGAGCGCAACACCGGCACCGCCCTCGAGATCGAGTCGCTCGACCTCGATTCCGACGGACCGACGTACCAGCTGCTCGCCCGCGGCGACACGCTCGGCGTGTTCCAGTTGGACGGCGGGCCGATGCGCTCGCTCATCCGTCAGATGAAGCCGACCAACTTCGAGGACATCTCCGCCCTGATCGCCCTGTACCGTCCCGGGCCGATGGGCATGAACTCGCATACCAACTACGCGCTGCGCAAGAACGGGCTGCAGCAGGTGGACGCGATCCATCCGGAGCTGGCGGAGCCGCTGCGCGAGATCCTCGATCCGACCTTCGGCGTGATCGTCTACCAGGAGCAGGTGATGGCCGTCGCCCAGAAAGTGGCCGGCTTCTCGCTGGCGCAGGCCGACATCCTGCGCAAGGCGATGGGCAAGAAGAAGAAGAGCGAGCTCGATAAGCAGTTCGCCGACTTCGAGGCCGGAATGCTCGGCAACGGCTACAGCAAGCAGGCCGTGCAGGTGCTCTGGGACACCCTGATGCCCTTCGCCGACTACGCCTTCAACAAGGCGCACAGCGCGGGCTACGGCGTCCTCAGTTACTGGACGGCCTACCTCAAGGCGAACCATCCGGCCGAATACATGGCGGCGCTGCTGACCAGTGTCGGCGACTCGAAGGACAAGCTCGGGATGTACCTGAACGAGTGCCGCCGGATGGGCATCCAGGTGCTCCCGCCGGATGTGAACGAGTCGGCCGGAGACTTCACCGCGGTGCCGAATGTCCGAGCAGACGGCACGCTGGGGCCCGGCGACATCCGCTTCGGTCTGGGCGCGGTCCGCAACGTGGGCACGGGCGTCGTCGACGGCATCCGCGCGGCCCGCGAGAGCAAGGGCCGGTTCACCAGCTTCCACGACTTCCTGCGCAAGGTGCCGATCCCGGTCGCGAACAAGCGCACGGTCGAATCCCTCATCAAGGCCGGCGCGTTCGACTCGCTGGGGGCGACCCGCCGCGCCCTCATGGAGATCCACGAGGAGGCCGTCGAGGCCGCCGTGAGCGTCAAGCGCAACGAGGCCAACGGCCAGGTCGGCTTCGACTTCGACAGCCTCTGGGACGAGCCGGAGGCGATCGACAACGTGCCGACCCGTCCGGAATGGGCCAAGCGCGACAAGCTGGCGTTCGAGCGCGAGATGCTGGGACTCTACGTGAGCGACCATCCCTTGGCCGGTCTCGAGGTGCAGCTGGCCAAGCACGCGACGATCTCGATCGCCGAACTGCTCGACGGCGAGACGGTCGGCGATGGTGAGACCGTGACCCTCGCCGGACTCATCACCAGCGTGCAGCACCGCACCGCGCGCGCGTCGGGCAACCCCTACGGCATCGTGCAGCTCGAGGACTTCGGGGGCGAGGTCGCGGTGATGTTCCTGGGCAAGACCTACCAGGAGTTCTCGCCCGCGCTGGCCAACGACGCGATCGCCGTCATCAAGGGGCGAGTCAGCACCCGGGATGACGGGCTCAATATCCACGCGCAGAGCATGTTCCTGCCCGACACCGGGCAGAGCTTGGGCTCGGGGCCGCTCGTGATCTCGGTGCCGGAGCAGCGCGCGACGACCGAGATCGTGACGGCCCTGAACGATGTGCTGATCCGCCACTCGGGCGACAACGAGGTGCGGCTGCGCCTGGTGCGGGGTGAGACGGCGCGGATGTTCGAGATCCCGTATCCGGTGTCGGTGACGGCCGACCTGTACGGCGAGCTGAAGCGGCTGCTCGGGCCGAATTGCGTGGTCTGAGCCGTCTGTCGACGCCTCGCGTCGACGCTCAGACCACGGCGTGAGCAGCCGAGGATTCGGCGCCAACTGTTCGCCGACAACGATCGCGAGTGTCCCGCCTGTCTAGACGCGGTCGCCCGGTTGCCAGTACTGCCGCTCGTGGTACAGCAGCGGCACGTCCGGCGCCCCCAGCGACCCCTCCTCGATGCGCACGACGATCGTGGCGCTCTGCTCGATCGGGTAGCGGCCGACGATGCGGCACAGCATCCAGGCGGGCACGTCGTTGAGCAGGGGCAACCCGAACGGCCCGGGGGCCCAGTGATCGCCGATGAACCGCTGCTCCGCGGTGAGCGACAGGGTCTCGGCGACGGCGCGGTTCCGGATGCCGAGCAGGTGGATGAGAACGTGGTCGGTCTGCTCGATGGCCGGCCAGGCCGTCGCGCGCCGCGCCATGTTGAACGTGGCCATCGGCGGATCAGCGGCCAGCGAGGCCAGCGAGGTCGCCGTGAAGCCAGCCGGTCGCCCGTCCGGGTGGAGGGCGGTGATCACCGAGACTCCGGCCGCGAGCCGGCGGAATGCCAGCTTGAATGCCGACACGTCGTCGGTGATCGGCGGTTCGGAGTCCACCTCCCGACTCTGCCACCATTGAGGCATGATGCGCTTGCTCGACCTCCGCGGACGCCGACCCGGCCGCGCCGAGCTCATGACCCTGGTGCCGCGCGCCCGGGTCGACGTCGCGGTCGCCAGCGAGACCGCCGCACGGCTGATCGACGAGGTGCGCACCGGCGGCGAGGCCGCCCTGCTGGCTCAGGCCGAACGCCTCGATCGCGTGCGCCCTGAGCAGATCCGCGTCGACCCCGCCGACATCACGGCCGCAGCAGAGGCCCTCGATCCTGCGGTGCGCGCGGCGCTCGATGAGGCGATCCGCCGGGTCCGCCTCGCCAGCGAAGCGCAGGTCCCGCCTGCTGCTGTGACCGGGCTCGCGGCCGGGGCGGAGGTCGTCCAGCGCTGGCAGCCGATCGAGCGGGTCGGGTTCTACGTGCCGGGCGGCAAGGCGGTCTATCCCTCCAGCGTGGTGATGAGCGTTGTTCCCGCTCAGGTCGCAGGCGTCGAGTCGGTGGCCCTGGCGTCGCCGCCGCAGGCCGAATTCGGCGGGGGAGTGCATCCGACGATCCTGGGCGCCGCCGGCGTCCTGGGCGTCGAGGAGGTCTACGCGATGGGCGGCGCCGGTGCGATCGGCGCCCTGGCGTACGGCGTGCCCGAACTGGGCCTGGATCCCGTCGATCTGATCACCGGCCCCGGCAACGTCTACGTCGCCGCCGCCAAGCGCCTCGTGCGCGGGGTGGTGGGCATCGACGCCGAGGCCGGACCGACCGAGATCCTGATCATCGCCGACGCGACCGCGCGGGCGCGCCTGGTCGCCGCAGACCTGGTCAGCCAGGCCGAGCACGACGAACTCGCCGCCGCCGTCCTGGTCACCGATTCGGCTGAGCTGGCGGATGCCGTGCTGCGCGAACTCGCGAAGCTCGCGGCCGCGGCCAAGGCCTCCGCGCGCGTGACCGCCGCACTCGACGGTCCGCAGTCGGCGATCGTCCTGGTGGACGACATCGCGATGGCCGCGGCCTTCAGCAACGCCTACGGACCCGAGCACCTCGAACTCCAGACCGCTGATCCGGGTGCCACCCTCGACCTGGTGAGCAACGCGGGCGCGATCTTCCTCGGTCGGGATGCCCCGGTCAGCCTGGGCGACTACCTGGCCGGCTCCAACCACGTGCTGCCGACCGGGGGGCAGTCGCGGTTCTCGTCCGGCTTGGGGGCGATGACCTTCCTGCGGTCGCAGCAGGTGATCCGGTACGACCGCGAGGGGCTCTCGGGGGTGCGGGCCGGCATCCGGGCGCTGAGCGACGCCGAGCAGCTCCCGGCGCACGGTGACGCGGTCGATCTGCGCTTCGAGGAGTAGTGCGACGGCTTCCCGGCTCCACCCCGCCTGATCGTTTATCCTGATCACACGATGTTCTGCCCCTTCTGCCGGTACCCGGACTCGCGAGTCGTCGACTCGCGCACCAGCGACGACGGCTTGGCGATCCGCCGCCGTCGGCAGTGCCCGCAGTGCGGACGGCGCTTCAGCACGACCGAGACCGCGAGCCTGAGCGTGATCAAGCGCAGCGGGATCGTCGAGCCGTTCAGCCGCGAGAAGATCGTGTCCGGCGTGCGCAAGGCCTGCCAGGGCCGGCCGGTCAGCGACGCCGATCTCGCGCTGCTCGCGCAGAAGGTCGAGGAGTCGATCAGGGCCACCGGCGTCTCGCAGATCGACGCGAACGAGATCGGGCTGTCGATCCTGCCCCCGCTGCGCGAGCTCGACGAGGTCGCCTACCTGCGTTTCGCGAGCGTCTACCAGGGCTTCGACTCGCTCGACGACTTCGAAGCGGCCATCACGCTCCTGCGCGTCGAGAACCAGGCGGAGGAAACCGACGAGGCAGGCAGCACGCAGGTCACGAGCACCGAGCTGTAGGCAATAGCCTGGCTGCGGTATGTACCGCCTCTTCTTCCGCCTCGTGCTCTCGCGCCTGGATCCCGAGTTCGCGCACCACCTGGCCTTCCTGGTCATCAGGATGCTGCCCGCCCTCGGCATCGGAGCACTCATCCGCCGCGGCGCCCGCCCCGACCTGCGGCTCGCGGTGCAGACCCTCGGGCTGACCTTCCCGTCGCCGTTCGGTGTGGCGGCCGGATTCGACAAGGACGCGCGCGGCATCCGCGGCCTCGGGCAGCTCGGGTTCGGCCACGTCGAGGTGGGCACGATCACGGCGCGTGCCCAGCCGGGCAATCCGAAGCCGAGGTTGTTCCGGCTCGTCCCGGACCGGGCGGTGATCAACCGCATGGGGTTCAACAATCACGGGGCCGCGGCGGCCGTGCCGCGACTGGCGCGCGAGGCGGGGCGCCGCATCCGTCCGATCATCGGCGTGAACATCGGCAAGAGCCGGGTGGTCGACGTGGATGCGGCGATCCCCGACTACCTCGAGAGCACGCGCCTGCTGGCGCCGCACGCCGACTACCTCGTGGTCAACGTCAGCTCGCCGAACACCCCGGGGCTGCGAGGCCTGCAGGAACTCGACAAGCTCGCGCCCTTGCTCGAGGCGGTGCGGGATGCGGCCGGCGAGGTGCCGGTGCTCGTCAAGATCGCCCCGGACCTCAGCGACGACGAGGTGCACAGGATCGCCGAGCTGGTGGTTCGCGTGAAGCTCGATGGCATCATCGCCACCAATACGACCCTGTCCCGCGAGGGGCTGCGCACCGATGCGGCGGTCGTCGAGGCGGCAGGCGCGGGCGGACTCTCCGGCCCGCCGGTCGCCGCGCGATCTCTGGAGGTGCTGCGGCTGCTGCGCTCGGTCGTGCCGCCCGAGCTGTGCGTGATCTCGGTCGGGGGCGTCGAGTCCGGCGCCGACGTCGCCGCGCGGCTGGCGGCCGGCGCCACTCTGGTGCAGGGCTACACGGCGTTCCTGTATCGCGGCCCGCTCTGGGCGGCGTCGATCAACCGCGAACTCGCGAGACTCGCTCCAGCGTTCAGCTCGGGTACTGCCCGCGCTTGACCTGCGGCTTCGGCAGCCGGATCGGGCGCAACTGGATCCCGCGCATGAACGAATACCAGCGCACCCCGCGCTCGACCTTCTCCTTGCCGTACTTGGCAGCCAATTGCGTGACGATTCGGTGGCCCAACCAGATGCCGTCTGCGACGACAAGCAACAGCAGGGCGTATATGCCGATGATCACATAGTTGCCCACGACCGGAACAAAAGTTCCGATCACCGCGACGACGAGTACGGGCACGGTGGCCTCGCCGATGCTGAACCGCGCGTCGACGAAGTCGCGGGCGAACCGCTTCTGCGGCCCGCGGTCGCGGGCAGGGAGGTACTTCTCTTCTCCGCGCGCCATGCCGATCCGCGCGCGATCGCGCTGCACGGCCTGCTGGTCGCGCGACTGACGCGCGGCCAGGCGGCGGTCGCTCGGCACCAGTGGCTGCTTGCGCGCGGCTTCCTGCTCCTTGCGGGTCGGAGTCGGCCGCCCCTTGGCGGGAGCCTCAACGGGCGTGACCGTCACCTTCGCGTCGCGTTCGGCGCTGG